>Ga0187867_10003082_pt1 | contig 13493 bp, 9 predicted proteins | sample June2016WEW_13_1_FD_132976 | JGI IMG/M metagenome (GOLD analysis project Ga0187867, IMG submission 132976) | Peatland microbial communities from SPRUCE experiment site at the Marcell Experimental Forest, Minnesota, USA - June2016WEW_13_10 | ecosystem: Environmental > Terrestrial > Soil >... | reverse complement strand
TAGTGGTGGCGCTTTTCGAACACGGCGCGGAAGGCCCGCTGGCCGCCCCCATCTCGCGCGATGTGCTGAAGGCGTATTTCGATAAGAAGGCACGCTTGGCTGCCGACGCGGCGACACGGCGACAGGGCGACACGGCGACAAAAACTTCCGAGTTCCAACGCTTCGGCCTGCCTGTCGAACCGGTCGCGCCACCTCCGCCGGAATCTCCAATTATCGAAGCCGCGTACTTCAGCTCCGACGACGAGGAATCGCCGGTCGCCGCGTCGCCGCGTCGCCGTGTCGCCGCGTCGCTCCTCCCCCACCACCCATGACCCGCTACCTGCGCCCCCGCGACCTCGACTGGACCCTTCTGGTGATCTCCCTGATCATCTGCGCAGTGGGGATCCTGCAGATCTACAGCGCCACGCGCGGTACGGTCTGGCAAGAGGCCTGGTGGAAGCAGATCGTCTATATCGGCGCCGGGCTCCTTTTGATGTGGCTGGCGGTGGCCATCGATTACCACACCATGATGAATCACGTCTTCCTGCTGTACGGCCTGTCCGTGGCGGCGCTGCTGGGCGTGTTGTTGATCGGCAAGCAGGCCTTCGGCTCCCGGCGCTGGATCCCCATCGCCGGCGGCTTCCATTTACAGGTGTCGGAATTCGTGAAACTGGTGATAATATTGTTGGTAGCCCGCTTCCTGACAGAGTTGAAAACGGAAGACCTGGAAGGCCGCGATATGGCAAAAATCGCGGGGTTGGTGCTGGTGCCCATGGCTCTAGTGATGAAACAGCCGGACTTGGGAACGGCCCTGACTTATGTGCCCGTACTGATTGTGGGGATGTTTCTGGCCGGCATGCGCCGCAAGTACTTAGTAGCAATCGGCGTAGTGGTCTTGCTGGTGCTCCCGGTTGGTTGGGCTGTTTTAAAGGATTATCAGAAAGCCCGATTGGTCAGCTTTCTGGATCCGGACCGCGATCCGCGCGGCACCGGATACCAGTTGATCCAATCCAAGATTGCAGTTGGCGCCGGCGGAATGTGGGGTAAAGGAGTGACGAAAGGCTCCCAGACGCAGCTTCGTTTTCTCCCCGTCCCGCATACCGATTTCATCTTTTCGGCCTTCGCCGAAGAGCATGGGTTCGTCGGCGTGATCGTGGTGTTGGCGTTGTATTTCGTATTGATTATGCAGATCGTGCAGAACGCCCAAACGGCCTCCGATAAGGCCGGCATGTATATCTGCATGGGGGTAGCCGCGTTACTTTTGTTTCACGTGCTGGTGAACGTGGGGATGGTAGTGGGCCGGATGCCTGTCACCGGAATTCCGCTGCCCCTCATGAGCGCCGGCGGATCGAGTGTGTTGTCGAATTTTCTGATGTTGGGGCTGGTCAATAACGTCCGGCTTCGCAGGTTTGTAAATTAAGAGATTTTGTTGGGAGCCGTTAGAGACTCCCGGAGGGCAAACGCGCCTGGTGCGCACCCTCCGGCGCCGATACTCAGCCGCGAGCGTGAGCGAGTGGTCTTCGGCGATGAGGAGTGGTTCCCCGGCCGGTGGCACAGGCTTCACCTGTGGACGCATAGTGCGCCCCGGCCAGCGTGAGCTTCTACACGTTCAATGGCGCTCGATGCCCGGTTCGCAAGGCGCCGCTTGAGACCCACGCAGGGTAGCCGCCTTCCTCCCGTACCGGTCCGCCCCGGTTCCCAGCGGAGGAGCACGCATGTCAAAAGAGTTAATTGTTTCGGCGAATCGCCACGAAACCCGCGTGGCGGTTCTCGAGGACGACCAGGTCGTCGAAGTTTATTATCAGCGCGAAAAAGAATACTCGCTGGCCGGCAGCATTCATAAGGGCCGGGTCACGCGCGTACTTCCAGGCATGCAGTCCGCCTTCGTCGATATCGGCCTGGATCGCGATGCGTTCCTGTATGTGTCGGACTTCTTCGAGGACAACGACGAGTACGACAAAATCGTAACCAGCGTCGAAGAGAAGGTCCTCAAAATGGAAAAAGGACCGGTCCCGGTGATCGCTCCGCCGCCATCCCTCGTCGCGCCTCCGCCAGCCGAACTGCCGGTTCCCGAACCGTCCGGCGAAGCATCTCCCGTGCCCGCCGTCGCCGATGCCCAGCCAACACCCGCCCCGCTGGCCGTTCCCGAACAGTTTGCGCGCCGCAACGACGAGCGGGATCGCGACCGCAGGGGTGGCCGCCGCGGACGGCGCCGCCGCCCCAAGGGCCGCGGCTTGCCTGAATCCAAGTATTTTTCGCCCGCGCCGTATAGCGCACCCGTCGCCCCATTGCCGGCGCCCGAAGAAGCCCAGGAAGCCGAACCTGAGGCGGTGGATGTGGCGGAAGACCTCGTCGTACTTCCCGGAGAGTCGCTCGCCAAGTATCGCGGTGAAGCAGGCTCCCCAGGTGCGGCAGGAGTCCCCGCCAGTGCGCCGGAGCCACTGGAACCGGCCGAAGCCGCCGCCGTCGCAGAGCCGGAAACGCCAGAACCGGCAGCAGTTCCGCCAACGCCTGTGGTTCCCGCCGAGATCATCGAAACTGCCGTATTACCCGAACTCCCCGAGCCCGTCGAAGCCCTGGAGCCGGTCGAAGTCGTCGAGCCGGTCGAAGACGCCGAGCCAGAGGAAGCTATCGTATCCGCCGAGCCAGCCGGCGCCGAGCCGTCCGAAGCCCCACCTTCCGAAGCGCCCCAGGCCGAAGCGCAACCCAGCGAAGAGGAACAACTCGGTCCCGAGCCCGCCCGTATCCCCACCAGCCTCACCGCCACGCTCCGCGAACAGGGTGGACGTTACCCGCACCGTCTTTCCCGCCGCATGCGCCGCCGCGGCCGTCCGGATGGTGCGGATACCCAGCAGGCGGGGGAAGGGGTTCCGCCCGCCGTCCGGCAACCGGAACCGCGGCCCGCCGATACACGTCCCGACAGTCGTCAAGTCGCCCGTCCGGAACCCATCCGCGCCGAAAGAGCCACCGCGCCCTCCATCAGCGACCTGCTGCGCGAAGGCCAGGAAATCATCGTCCAAATCGCCAAGGAGCCCCTCGGACAAAAAGGCGCGCGCATCACCTCGCACATCGCCTTGCCGGGCCGGTTCCTGGTCTACATGCCGACCGTCGACCACATCGGCGTCTCGCGCAAGATTCCGTCCGATGACGAACGCCTCCGGCTGAAGCGGGTGCTGCAAGCCAACCGCTCCGGCATCCCCGGCGGCTACATCGTTCGCACCGCCGGCGACGGCCGCACCGAAGAAGAGCTCCGTGCCGACATGCTGTTCCTCTACAATCTCTGGCTGGACATGCGCCAGAAGGCCGAGAAGCGTCCCGCTCCCGCGCTGATCCATCACGATCTGGACGTGGTCGAGCGCATCCTGCGCGACCAGTTCACCAGCACGTTCAAGAATGTCTGGGTGGATAACGAAGAGGTCTACGAAAACGTACTGGGCTTCGTGCAGCGCTTCCAGCCCGCGCTGGTCAATCGCGTGAAGCTGTATACCCGCGCTACGCCCATCTTCGACGAGTACGGCATCACCGCGGAACTTGAAAAAGCGCTGCGGCCGAAAGTGTGGCTCAAGACCGGCGGCCACATCGTCATCAATCAAACCGAAGCGCTGGTGGCCATCGACGTCAACACCGGCAAATACGTAGGTAAATCCAACCGGCTGGAAGACACGATAGTCAAAACCAATACGGACGCCATCAAGGAGATCGTGCGCCAGATCCGTTTGCGCGATTTAGGCGGCATCATCGTGGTCGATTTCATCGATATGGATGAACGCAAGAACCGCCAGAAGGTGATGCAGGTTCTGGAAGAGGCCATGCGCGCCGACCGGGCACCGTACAAGATTCTGCAGTTCAACGATTTCGGACTGGTAGCCATCACCCGCAAACGCGTCAAGCAGAGCCTGGAGCGGACGTTGTGCGTACCTTGTATGTATTGCGAGGGATCGGGCTACGTGAAGAGCGTGCAAACCGTGATCGGCGAAATTCTGGTGGAAGCCCAGAAGATCGCCCGCGCGGTGGAAGGCGACAGCGTGATGCTGCGGGTAAACCCGGAAGTGGCCAAGGTGCTGAAGTCCAACCAGAATTCGTACCTGCAGGAGATCGAAGAGATCCTGGGGCGCACGGTGCTGGTGAAGAGCGACCCGCTGCTGCATCAGGAAAAATTCGATTTAGCATAGGTGGCAAGCCCAATGCCGGCGAGCAAAAAGATGATCGCACGAAAACGAATCACCGTCGCGGAATGGGCCGTCACGGTCGTCCTGCTTTTGTTTGGGACGACCACGCTGGCGCAAGCGTTTGTAATTCCGACTGGATCGATGCAAGACACGCTGCTTATCGGCGACCACTTGTTAGTCGACAAGTTGGCCTATGCGCCGGCCGGTCCGCTTACTAAGTATTTGCTCCCGTATGAAGACCCAAAGCATGGTGATATTATCGTGTTCCGGTATCCCCCCGACATCAGCCAGACCTTAGTCAAGAGGCTCATTGGAATGCCCGGAGACCGCCTGAAAATCGACCGGGGCGTGGTTTATAGGAACGGAATCAGGATCAACGAACCATATGTGTACCACAAGTATGCCTACGACCCCACGCTCGACAACTTTCCGGGTCCCTGTTGCCGTCCCGTAAAGGAAGAGCGGGCGCTGGAGGCGCAACGCGAAATGCTCGATCGGAACGTCGCCGCCGGCGAGGTAATCGTTCCAGCCAACAGTTATTTTGCCATGGGAGACAATCGGGACAATTCGTCGGATAGCCGCTACTGGGGGTTTGTTCCAAGAGAGAACATCATCGGCACGCCATTCTTGATCTATTGGTCGTATCGGGCGCCTACGGAAGATCTGATTGGACAGTCGACAGACTCAACGCTCAGGCACTTCGTCGATCTGGGCGAGCATTTCTTCACTCACACCCGATGGGAACGGACATTCGAGCTAGTGCGCGGTTTTCCGGATTCTGCATTGCCGGCTGCACCGCTTCCTATTAATTCAGGTTCTCCCAATCCGTAATCTCTACAGCGGTGTCTCGCGCCGGCGGCGCCAAAAAGAACTAGCCGGAACGTAAACCGCTTTCCAACAAAAGAACAGGACCAGCGACGCCAGCGCGGCTGCGCTCAGCAAGTGGCAAATCCGCAGTTCGGCGCCGCCGTCGTATTCCAGGTCCACGTCGCAAGGGCCATTGCATCCCGGTTGAAGCCACATCAAACCGAGACCGTCGGCTTGGATTCTCCGGGAGACGCCATTGGCCTTCGCGTGCCAACCGGGATGATGGGTAACTTGGATGGAGACGGCCTGGCCCGGCCAGGCCATCGTCCGGATTTGAATCCGATTTGGTCCTTGCCAGCGGAATTCCGACTGCGGCAGCGACCCATCCTCGAGGGCGGCGACATACCGTTCCACTGCCAACGTATCGCGCGGAGAGGCAGGCGCGCGCCGAACCAGGGCGGATACCGGCACCACGTGCGCCAATCCTTCGGTTCGCCGCGGAATCCGATAGATGGTCACATCGTCCACGCTCCAAAGCACAGGCAAGCGGCCGTCGAACTTGGTGGGGTGCGTGTATACCTTCCAAAACTCCTGGCTCTTCGGACCCGAGACAGCGATGGCGCCGGCGCCGAACGCCTTCAACCACGCAATCGACACGCGCGCATCGTCTTCCGCCGTCTCGCCCCCGTTATAGATGCCCTCTTTAGCGCGTTGCTGGACCTGGTTGTAAGCCACGCTCCAGGAGCCGCCGCCGATCTGCTGAATGCCGGTGAAAGCATTGGCCCATTGACCGATCGAGCCGGGCATCATGATGCGTAAGCCTGGCAAATGGTCCCGCGCCCAGGTGGACGCACGGTATTCAATCGTCTGGGTCACGTCCGCCGGCGCCAGGACGGCTTTGGCGAACTTGCGTTCACTGACGATTTGTTCAGCGGCCAACGCCAGGAATAGAAGCAAGAGGCAGACTCTCAGTGCGCGTGGGATTCTCGCGAAGGCAGGCCGCGCGGCGAATACGATCAGAAGCGCCAACGAAAACTCCATCTCGACTTTGTAGCGGCCCGGTTGCGGCAGAAATTGCCGGTTCAAGTACGTAGCAATGAGCGGCACGCTGCCAGTCAGCCAGGCGAAGAGCGCGAAGAACTGTAAACGCCAATCCGGCGTCCAGCGCGGCAGGTAGTGCCAGATTAACGTCCATCCGATGGCCACGATGGCCAGCGCGGTGAACGATCCGATGCTCCAAGAGCCACCGCCGCCGCCCGCCGCAGCCTCGCGAATCGCGCCCAGGTTGGAGGGCGAAAAAAACGGAGAGCAGATGGCATAGGCGAATAGGCCAATCCCGGCGGTCAGCAGCAGGTTCCGCATCCACTCCTGCCGGCGTAGCACGAATAACAGGCACAGACTCGCCATGGCCGTGATCACCGGCCCGAAAGCGCTGGCTAGCGAACAAGCCGCGATGGCCAGCGTGGTGGCCGCATAGTATATCGGACGGCGTGTACGGATGGAGAGCGAGAGGAACAAAATCACGAGTGGCAGGATGGCCAATGCCGTCATGTGCGGCATCTCGTCCCAAGCGGTCATCAGGTAGAAACGGCGCGCGTCCCACAGGTGCTGGATGGAGAAGGGTGCGTCGGGCACGATCACCTGCGATGTCGCGGTGAGCGAGTAGAATAGCGCTGCGGCAAATGCGTAACCCGGCGCGCGCGTCAACAGCCACGCCATCGCGAACAGCGTGACCGGACCCAGGCAATATACCAGGCCGGAGACCGTTTGAAACGCGGCGTCATGCGGAACCCCGCGCACCGCCGCGACAAATGCACTCAAGGCGGGCACCAGTGGCGCGTAAGCGAATTCGAGCGGCGATCCGCAATCCCAATAGCGCCACCACTGTGAGTGAAACCAGCCGCCATCGCCGAGCCGGGCCAGCGCGATCCAGAAGCCCTGCATGGAATTCATGTGCGGCGTGTAGCGGACGAACATCTCGCGGCAAACGTAGGCGTTTAGCCACACGAGTACGGCCGCGTAGCCAACCGCCCGGATGGCCTCCCGTCTCTTAGCCACGTTCATGAAATGCGCACCTGAACAGTCCCAGATCCATCATACATAAAGGGTAATGAACGGCAGCGGCGCTGCACAATCGCCCAACAATCGATATAATTAGTGGGTTATTGGAGGAGAACCCTTATGGCAACGTATGCACATCCCGAAACCCTGGTTGGCACCGACTGGGCAGCCGCGCACGCCACCGACCCCAATGTCCGTATTGTGGAAGTCGATGTGGACACCAAAGCTTACGATGAAGGCCACGTACCCGGCGCTATCGCCTGGGCCTGGAACTCGCAGCTTTGCGACACCGTGCGGCGCGACATCCTGTCTAAGCAGCAGTTTGAAGAGTTGATGTCGTCGTCCGGCATCACCCCGGCTACCACGCTGGTCATCTACGGCGACAACAACAACTGGTTCGCCGCCTGGGCGTTCTGGCAAGCCAAGATCTATGGTCACGCCGATGTGCGCCTGATGAACGGCGGGCGCAAGAAGTGGCTGGCCGAAGGCCGCGAGCTGGCCACCGGTACGCCCCAGGTTACGCCGGCGCAATACAAAGCGGCGGAGCCGGATCTGTCGCTGCGCGCCTTCCTGCCGCAGGTGCAGGCGGCTGTTTCGGCGCACGCCGCCGGGCTGGTGGACGTGCGCAGCCCGCAGGAATTCAGCGGCGAGATCCTGGCGCCTCCGGGATTGCCCGAGACCTGCCAGCGCGGCGGACACATCCCCGGCGCGCGCAGCATCCCGTGGGGCAAGGCCTGCAACGAGGACGGCACCTTCAAATCGGCGGACGAGCTACGCCAGCTCTACGCCGGCGAAGGCATCGACGGATCGCGGCCCGTCATCGCGTATTGCCGCATCGGAGAGCGGTCCAGCCATAGCTGGTTCGTGCTGAAGTACCTGCTCGGCTTCGACAAGGTGACGAACTACGATGGCTCCTGGACCGAGTGGGGAAACCTGGTTGGAGCGCCCGTAGAAAAGGGCGTTGCATCCGCAACCAAAGGCTAACTACCCACGGTATACTGGGGGCAGGATGACCGACACGCAACTCTATCTCGCGATCGGCGTTCCCATCGTGATGAATGCCGCCATGCTGACCCTTACTGTGACTCTTCTACGCGACCTGTGGCGCGCCGAGCTCCGTCGCGTGGAAGAGGTCCTCGATGCAAGACTTAAGCACCTCGAAGAGCGGATCGAGCGGCGTTGACATGGCGATCCCATCCCTAGAGGGAATGACGATTCGCTGGCCGGGTTGTAGGCAATAGGGATTCGCGCCAATTCGATCCTGATTGGCTCCATAGATCTTAGTCCAGCGGCCCGCATCGCGATATTGTCTCTGTGCGATTTTGGATAGCAGATCTCCCGAGATGACCTCACAGAGAGCCGCTGGCGTCGGCGTTAGTGTGGGATCGGAGCTTGTGGCGATGTCGCACGCGCCCCTTCGACAGTCAGACTGTACACCTTGTTTGCACTATCTTCGGTCTCTGGAGGATGGCAGCCATAAGGAGGCAGAACGTGGTAAAGCCAATCAAGAAGAGAACGAACTGGCACCAGAGCAACTGCCAGGTTCGCACGCCACAACGTTCGTCCTTGTCTCTGAAGTGGCCTTCAATTGGCCGCCAAGTCTCTTTCCATTTGTCCTGCTTGTCTTCTCCAATTGCCGGATCGTCCCAATCCATCGACAGTTGGTTGAGCGCAGTATACAACGCCTGGTCACGGCTTGCAAACCGCGCTCGCTTGTCGATCAGTTCGCGGAGCCATCGCGGCTTATGCATCTTTGCCGGATTTCTGGGCTCGATCCTGAATTGCCGTATCCTCGGGATAAGCAACAAACAACGCGTGGGGCCGCCCTTGTACTTACTCAGTTCTGCGGCAGCGAACGCGAGCGCACCGGTAGTGAGGGTGAGTACCAGCTTAATGACCGAGCCGAGCTGAGTAAGAGTAAGCTTTTGCCAGCGGACGAACGACTCGCGAGCCGCTTTTTCGCTTAGGGGGCTATGCCCGCTCCCCATGCGGGGGAATATATCAAATTGTTAATCGCGGAGGAGACCGAACCTACTACGCGGTCTTGATCTCGGCTGCCGCGTGCAGCCCCAGCGCGTCGATCTCCTGCTCGCGGATGCGGAACTTCTGCACTTTCCCCGTCACGGTCATGGGGAAGGCGTCCACGAACCGTATATACTGCGGAATCTTGAAGTGCGCGATCTGCCCGCGGCAGTAATCGCGCACTTCATCTTCAGTCATCCGGTCGCCCGGCTTCAGCTTGATCCAGGCCAGCACCGCCTCGCCCAGACGCGCATCCGGCAGGCCTACCACGTAGACGTCCGCGATCTTGGGATGCTGGTGCAGGAACTCTTCAATCTCGCGGGGATAGATATTTTCGCCGCCGCGAATGATCATCTCCTTCAGCCGGCCCGCGATATGGAAGTATCCGTCGTCGCGCATCACTGCCAGGTCTCCGGTGCGCAGCCACCCGTCCGGATCGATGGTCCGCGCCGTGGCTTCCGGCTCCCCGTCGTAGCCCTTCATCACCATGTAGCCCCGCGCACATAGCTCGCCGCGTTCGCCCGTCTCGACGGCCTCATCGTTCCACGGGGCCACAATCTTCACTTCCGTTTCGGGCAGCACGCGCCCGATGGTGGCCACGCGATGTTCCAGGTCATCGCCGGCCGCCGACATGGTGATCGCCGGCGAGGCTTCCGTCTGGCCGTAGGCCACGGTGATCGCGCTGCAATTCATCTCCGACACCACCCGCTTCATGACCTCCACTGGGCATGGCGTGCCCGCCATCACCCCGCTGCGCAGAGTGCGCATGTTGTATTTCCGGAAATCCGGATGGTCCAGCTCCGCAATGAACATGGTGGGGACGCCGTAGATCAGCGTGCAGCGTTCCGCATCGATCGCTTGCAGCGTGGCCAGCGGATCGAACTGCGCCGCCGGCAGCACCAGGGCGATGCCGTGCACCACGGCCAGCAGCGAGCTCATCACGCAGCCGAAGCAATGATAGAGCGGTACGGGCGAGCACAGCCTGTCGGTGTTGGTCACCAACATGCCGAGCCCCACGACATACGCGTTGTTCACCAGGTTGCGATGGGTCAGCAGCACGCCCTTCGGAGAACCGGTTGTGCCGGACGTGTATTGTATATTGACTACGTCGTGGGGCGACTGAACCAGCGCGGGTACGTCCGCGCCTCCCGCCAACATGGCGTTCCATGCGTCCGTGCCCAGCGGCACGACGTGGGCCAGCGTCAGATCCTGGCCTTTGCGCGCCTCATTGAGGATATCCAGATACCCCACCCGGGCATCGCGTTCATGCAGGAAGATGGCCTTCACCCCGGACTTGCGCAGCACGTACCGCAGCTCATGCGCGCGATATGCGGGGTTGACGTTCACCAGCACGGCGCCCGTCAGAGCCGTGGCAAGCTGCAGGTAGATCCATTCGACGCAGTTGCACGCCCAGATCCCCACGCGGTCTCCTGGCCGAATGCCCAGTCCCCACAAACCGCGCGCCGCGCGCCGGGCGTTTTCCCGCAACTCCCGATAGGAGAGCCGCACTCCTTGATGGCGGGCGATCAACGCATCACCGGAAGGATTGCGTTCGACGGTTTCGGCAAGCACCTGGCCGATGGTTTTCTCGAGGAGCGGCAACGCGGGGCCGCGGGCGTAACTTTTCACGAGGAGGATTATACCGTAAAGGTGGAACGAGTGTGGGTTCAATCCCCAGAGACGGGGCGCGTGAGCGGTTGGTCGAAGCCCAGTTCCCCGGCAGTCGCGCGACTCCCGTGCCAGTTGGTGAAGCACTCCCTGGCGACGTGCCACACGGTGCCGCGGTTCTCCGCGATGGCCTTCAGCCACGCCCATGCGCCTTTGTTGGGAAAGTAAATCCCGCGAAAAAAAAGGCGCGCGATCAGATGGCTGATCTTGTACGCGGCCGGCTCGCTGGCGATCGAATCGATGGCGTGGCGCGTGGCCGCCGGGCTGTAGGCATCCGTCCAGGCTTGCCGAACTTCGTCCTGCACCTCGGAGACGGTCATCCGCAAAGGCGTATGCGCCATGTGGAACGGCGCGAAATCGAGCCAGTGCTTGGGCCGCGTCAGGCGCCCCTCTTTTTCCAAACGGGTGTACAAAGGCGTGGCGGGGAATGGAGTGATCTGTCCGAAGACCGGCAGCACCGGCGGCCACTCTCGAATCTGGCTCAGGGTGCGCTGGGCGACTCCCACCTTGTCGTTGTCGAGGCCGAAGATGAACGAGGTGATCGCGTAAATATTGCGCCGCGCCAAACGCTGCAGCACCGCGGCGTATTCACCAGGCTTGTTGAAGCTCTTGTTGACGCTGGCCAGATTGGCCGGATCGAGCGACTCCATGCCGATGAAGATCCAGCGGCCGCCCGACTCCGCAATCAGGTCCACCAGTTCTTCATCGCGCAACAGGTTGGCGCTGATCTGCCCCACCCACGATACCTGCGCGTTTGCCGCGATGATATCGCGCAACAGCGACTTGGTGCGCTTCCCATTGATGGCGAAGTTGTCGTCGACGAAGAATACGGCCACCTGCCCCTTGCTGCGGCGCGCCCGCGCCTTCAACAACAGCAGCTCATCCACAATGCTCTGGTTCGACCGGAAGCGGATGGAGTCGCCGAAGAAACCGGTCACCGTGCAGAACTCGCATCCATAGGGGCAGCCGCGCCCGGACTCGATGGGAATGATGTGAAACGTCGCCCATTCCGTCCTAAAGTGCTCCATGATCGGCCGCACGAAGCCCGGAATGCGGTTGAACTGGGCGATGTCGAGCGAGTCCCAAGGAATCTTCGGATAACTTTGCAAATCGGGCTTGCGCTCCTGTCCGAACGCGTCCACCGGCGTGTACCTTTCCTTAAGCGCGCCGCGGGCCGCGTCGGCGACGATGCGCGGCCAGGTTTCATCCGCTTCGCCCAGCGCCACGGCATCGGCATGGCGGGGACCGCCATCGCGCCCCAGAGCTTCGTTGGGCAGTTCGGTGACGTGCGGCCCACCCATCACTACGGGCACGCCGGCGGCGCGAATGGCGTCGGCTACGCGGTAAGCCTTGGCGATCATGCGGGTCATCGCGCCGATGCCCACGAGGCCGACGCCCTTGGCGAGCACGAAGCGCACGATCTCCGCATCGGTCATGGGTTGGGTGTTGCCGTCGATCAGCAGGACTTCGTGTTCCGCGGGTGTGAGGGCCTGGAGAAGAAACATCCAGAGGTGCGGCATGAAATTGGCGGTGACGCCGTTATCTGGGTTGTATAGTAGAATTCGCATTACGGGGCGAGATTCCGAACGCCGCGCGGACCCATGCATCCCCTGGTCTCGCAGGTTGTCTTACTACGAAATAGCAGCTTGCAGGAGTCGAGTCTGGTCAGTATTGCTCACATCGCGCGGGATAATGCGGTCCGGATTGCTCACAATCAGGGGATACCTGGACAGGTCAGGTGGTACGTCGTACAGATTAAGATAGGGGTAGTGAAGAAACTGCTTTGGCTGCTCGCCATCCCGCTGGCCGCGCTGGGCTGGTGGGCCTACCATCGGAACCACGATGCGCCACAAGTCGCTTTCGCCAAAGTCATCCGCGAGACGCTGGTCAGCACCTTGCCGACCAACGGCAAAGTTGAGCCGATCGAGTGGCAGGCGGTGCGCGTGGAGCAGGCCGGACTGGTGAGCAAGGTTACGGTGCAAGAAGGACAAACGGTGAGCCAAGGCGCGCCACTGGTCATTCTCAGCGACACGGGTTTGCAGGCAGATCTGGAGGCAGCCGAAGCACGGGCGGCGCAAGCGCAGGCGGATCTAGCCACCATCGACGCGGGCGGTAAGCAACTGGAACTGACCACAATAGAAAGCGACCTGGCCCGTCTGCGGGTGGAAAAGGAGCACGACCAGAAAGAATACGCTTCGCTGCGCCGTCTGGCCGAAAAGCAGGCCGCTTCGATGCTGGAAGTAGACGAGATGAAGAACAAGGTTGAGGCTGCGGATATGGCGATCTCGGCGCTGGAGAAGCGGCGCGCGGCGCTGGTAACGCAGGCGGACAAGACCGTGGCACTGGCCCGCGTGCGCGATGCCCAGGCTGCGGTGGAGCTGGCCCGCAGCCACATCGCCCAAACCGTAATTCACGCGCCGATCGGCGGAGTAGTTTACGAACTGGCGGCGCGGCCGGGAGCCTGGCTCAACGTCGGCGACCTGGTGGCGAACGTGGGCCAGATCGACCGTTTGCGCGTGCGTGTGTATGTGGACGAGCCGGAATTGGGGCGCGTCGCGGAGGGCCAGCCGGTGAGCATCGCCTGGGATGCGCTGCCGGGCCGCACGTGGCAGGGCAGCGTGCAACGGAAGCCGGCCAACATCGTGGCGCTGGGAAGCCGGCAGGTGGGTGAGGTGTTGTGTACCATCGAAAATCCGGGGCGGGTGCTGCTGCCCGGCACGAATGTGGATGCGAACATTCGCACGGCCACGGTCAACGATGCGCTGAGCATACCGAAGGAGTGCTTGT
>Ga0187867_10003080_pt1 | contig 13499 bp, 10 predicted proteins | sample June2016WEW_13_1_FD_132976 | JGI IMG/M metagenome (GOLD analysis project Ga0187867, IMG submission 132976) | Peatland microbial communities from SPRUCE experiment site at the Marcell Experimental Forest, Minnesota, USA - June2016WEW_13_10 | ecosystem: Environmental > Terrestrial > Soil >... | reverse complement strand
CTTGGTTCGGGAAGCGACCCGGAGTACCCGAGCGCCGGCGAGCAAGAGGAATTCGCACAGCCCGCGGTGGTAGAGGACCAAGACAAGCTGGACGAGCCCGCCGCGCTGGAGGAGCCCGCCGCGCTGGAGGAGCCCGCCGCGCTGGACGAGCCCGCCGCTGAGATGGATCTCGGGTTGGAGCCGCTGGACTCGCCTCGTGAGATGTCGCAGATGGTTTTTGTCGACGTCGTGCTCCTGCTGCCGGCGACTCACCCAGTCGTCGTCCTTCAGGAGGCGGATGCACCTTTCCGCGAGCTGCGGATCCCTGTTGGTGGTGCCGAGGGTATTGCGATCAGCTATGCGGCAAGAGGGCTTGCGACCCCGCGGCCACTTACTCACGAGCTGTTCACGCGCGTCCTCGAGGAGTTTGGGATGACGCTCGATGTTGTCCGGATCACCGAAGTGCACGGAACCGCGTTCACCGCTGAGATGGTCATCTCCGGTCGGCTGGGGACACGTTTGATCGACTGCCGACCCTCGGATGCGATCGCGTTAGCGCTTCGCCACCGGCTGCCAGTGCCCATCATGGTCGAGCCGACTGTGTTGGAGGTGGCCGGCACCGACCCGATGGGCGCGAACTAGCAGGGAATTCCACCCTCCGAGAAGCCACCTGCGTCTGCTGTTGGCTCGTTGGTGGAGGCGGAAGGTCGGTCCGAGCTCCTGCCTGTCTGGCCCGTCCTGTCTGTCGTAGAGGCACCGGTGGGGGCAACGGTGATGCCGCCCGCGCCGCCCGCCGGAGCGGGAGAATTGTGGACACCGCCCTCCGGAGCGGCGGAACTGCGGACACCGCCCTCCGGAGCGGCGGAACTGCGGACCCCGCCCGCCGGAACAGTGGAGCTGCGGACTCCGCCCGCCGGAGCTGGGGAGCTGCGGACTTCGCCCACCGGAACGGGGGAACTGCGGACTCCGCCCACCGGAGCTGGGGCATCGACGGGTGCGGGAGCGGCGCGTGCGGCAACAAGGAAACGCCGTCGCATTCGTGTCGCTGGATGGCTCAGCCCGATGGCGACTCCTGGCGGCGTGGCTCCTTCGTCGGAGATGCGCATCAACAAGGCCACCAGGACGTAGTTCGCCACTAGAGAGGAGCCGCCATAGCCGATGAAGGGCAGTGACACCCCGGTGAGCGGTAGCAGGCGAACCACGCCGGCCATGATGAAGAACGACTGGAACCCGAGAATCGCGGTGAAGCCGACAGCAGCGAGCTGCGAGAACTCGGAGCGAGCCCGCATCGCGGCTCGTATTCCCGCGCCGACCACCAGCATGAAGCCGACGACCACCGCCGTCGTGCCGAGCAGCCCGAGCTCTTCGCCTATGGCCGCGAAGATGAAGTCGCTGTACGCGACGGGGATGTAATAAGGAGTGCCGAGACCCAGCCCCGATCCCGTCAGACCGCCCCGACCGAGAGCGAGCTCTCCTTGGACTGTCTGATATCCGTAGGAGCTGTAGTGGACCCAGGGATTGATCCATGCGGACACGCGCTCGTCGATGAGCGTCTTCGCGAATGGCAGGTGCGCGGCCAGGTATGTGCCCGCGACGAAAGCGACGAGTCCGCCCACTACATAGGTCCAACGCCCGGTGACGACCCACAACATTGTTATGAACGTCACGAACAGCAGGAGCGAGAAGCCGATGTCGTGCTCGAGAAGAATGACGAGGATCGCGACGACCCAGGCGACCGCGATCGGACCGAGGGGACGAAGGTCCGGCAGAAGGCGGTTGCCCACCCGCCGGGTCGACAGTGAGAGCATTTCCCGCTTCTCCACGAAGTAGGAAGCGAAGAAGATCACGAGCATGAGCTTTGCGATCTCGACGGGCTGAAAGGTGATGGGCCCGACGTGAATCCAGAGCTTCACCCCGTTCAGCTGGGCCTCGGAGGTCCTTCCGAGATAGGGAGCGAGCGGCAGCACGAGAAGGACCAGGGCGCCGAACACGAGCATGTAGCGGTAGCGCTCGAGGTCACGTGACCGGCGGACGAGGAACAACGTGACGACGTATGCGAAGACACCGAGAGCTGTCCAGGCCGCCTGGTAGTGCCAGGGCGCATCGGCGGCCATCTGCGGGGACACGTCGAGCCGGTAGATCATGACGAAGCCGATGCCGTTCAGCATCAGGACAACCGGCATCATGACCGGGTCCGCTTCCGGGGCGAGGAAACGATTGGCCAAGTGGACCACGAGAGCCAGCCCTGCGATCACGCCTATGAAACCCAAAGCGTTGGGAGGAAGCGCGTTACGCGTGCCGAGGGACGCGAGTAGGTACGCGAGCGTGATCACGACGACAGCGACGAGCAACAAGCCGAGCTCGCTCCGGCGACGTTGTTTGACCCTCGGTCCTGTTGCGAGGGGCTGCACGACTTCACGGTAGCGTCTGGGTTGTGAAAGTCGCTGTCACAACTCCTGGTAGCTCCATGGCGCGCCCGGACCGGTTCCTCAACCGGGAGCTGTCCTGGCTGGACTTCGCAGATCGCCTCGTCGATCTGGCAGCGGACACGTCGCTTCCGCTTCTCGAGCGCGTGAAGTTCATGGCCATCCTCTCCTCGGGGCTCGACGAGTTCTTCCAGGTGCGGGTCGGCGGCCTGAAAGACCATGTGGCGGCTGGCCTTCGTGCGCGATCAGCAGATGGGCGAAGCGCCTCACAGCAGCTCCAGGACGTTCGCGTCAAGTGCATTCGCCTCATGGCGCGCAGCGATGAAGTATTCGAGTCGTCGATCGTGCCAAGTCTTGCCAGTGCCGGCCTCTACTTCACGAGCATCGACGACCTCGATGCGACGGAGAAGGCACGGATCCTCGGCGTCTTCGAGAAGGAGATCTTCCCGGTCCTCACGCCGTTGGCGGTGGACCCCGGCCATCCGTTCCCCTACATCTCGAACCTCTCGCTCAACCTGGCGGTGCTCGTCGAGGATCCCATTACTCGCGAGCAGCGGTTTGCGCGGGTGAAGGTGCCGCCACTTCTGCCCCGTTTCGTGCCGCTGAATGGTGGGGCTCGCTTTGTGGCCCTGGAGCAGCTGATTGCCGCGAACCTGCCCAGGCTATTCCCGCACATGGAGATAGGGCGCCACCACGCCTTCCGGGTGACGCGCAATGCCGACCTCGACCTCGAGGAGAGCGAGGCCGACGACCTCCTCGCCGCTGTCGAGACGGAGCTGCGCCGCCGCCGTTTCGGCCGCGCGGTCAGGCTCGAGGTCGACCGGGACATGCCGACGGCGGTTCGCGACCTCCTGCTTGCCGAGCTCGAGCTCGGGACGGACGACGTTTACGAGATCTCGGCCCCCCTTGGTCTGGGCCAGCTTTGGGCACTCCATGCCATTGACAGAGCCGATCTCCATGAGGCGCCCTGGGTCCCGATGACCCAGCCGCGCCTGGCGACCGCCGGGGACGGGCCCGTTGACCTGTTCTCGGTGCTGCGAGAGCGCAGTGTGCTCGTTCACCACCCCTACGACTCGTTCACGACCTCGGTCGAGGCGTTCATCACCCAGGCCGCCGACGACCCGAACGTGCTCGCGATCAAGCAGACGCTCTACCGCACCTCCGATGACACAGCCATCGTGTCGGCGCTCGTCCGGGCTGCCGAGCAGGGCAAGCAGGTCGCGGCGCTGGTGGAGGTGAAGGCGCGTTTCGACGAGCAGGCGAACATCGTCTGGGCACGTCAGCTCGAACGGGCGGGCGTGCACGTCGTCTATGGCCTCGTCGGGCTGAAGACCCACTCGAAGATCGTTCTCGTCGTGCGACGCGAGGAAGACGGGCTCCGTCGCTACTGCCACATCGGGACGGGCAACTACAACTCCGAGACCGCGAAGGTCTACGAGGATCTCGGTCTGCTGACTGCCGATCCCGCGATCGGTGAGGACCTGACGGACTTGTTCAACCATCTGACCGGTTACGGCAGGCCGGTCACGCACCGCCGCATCGTGGTGGCTCCCCAAGGCATGCGGCCGTGGGTTCTCGGCCAGATAGCCGAAGAGGCGGTGGCAGGGGAGGCAGGCCGGATCACCATCAAGGTGAACGGTCTCACCGACCCTGAGGTCATCGACGGTCTGTATGCCGCCTCGCAGGCGGGCGTCCGGGTCGATCTCTCGGTGCGAGGTGTCTGCTGCCTCCGGCCCAGGGTGCCGGGGCTCTCCGACAGGATCACGGTGCGTTCGATCATGGGGCGCTTCCTGGAGCACTCCCGCATCTTCCGCTTCGGTGATCCTGGCGGTGAGCGCCAGGTGCGCTACACGATCGGTTCCGGCGACTTGATGGAGCGGAACTTGGACCGCAGGATCGAGGTCCTCGTCCCGGTTCTCGACCCGGAGCTGCGGGCTCGGCTCGAAGAGACCCTCCAGCTCAATCTCGCCGACGACACGAATGCTTGGGAGTTAGGACCGGACGGAACCTGGACGCGAGTGGTACCCGTGCTCGGTCTCAGCGCGCAACGGCGACTTCAAGAGCTCGCAGTCGAGCGCGCCCGCAGGCGTCGCTCGCCCGAGCCACTGGGCTGAGCTCTGGCTGTGCGGATCGCCGCGCTGGATCTGGGCAGCAACTCGTTCCATCTGCTGGTAGTCGAAACTCGGCGGGACGGCAGCTTCGTTCCGCTCGCGCGGGAAAAGGAGATGCTGCGCCTCGGGGATGTGGTCGCACGGGAGGGCCGGCTCACCGACGAGGCGATCGAGGCGGCGATCGACACGATCCGGCGGCTCAAGACGATCGCAGACGTGCAGCATTATGACGAGATCGTCGCCATGGCGACCGCAGCGATGCGCCAGGCCGCCAACGGGCCGGAGGCCGCCGAGCGAATCGAAGCGGCAACAGGTGTCGCTATCCAGGTCGTCAGCGGCATCCGCGAAGCCCAGCTGGTCTTCGAGGCCGTGCGGGCGAGCGTGCTGATCGATCCGAGCCCGGCTCTTTGCGCGGATCTCGGCGGCGGGAGCCTCGAGCTTTCGGTCGGCGACCGGTTCGGTCTCACTTATGCGACGAGCCTGCACCTCGGCGTCGGGTTGCTCACGACCGAGTACGTGCGTACGGACCCGCCGACCAAGAAGGACCGTGCGCGGCTCAGAGAGCAGATCTCCAAGTCCCTCGACGAGGTGCTCGAGGACATCCTCGCTTGCGGACCGAAGCTCTTGATCGGGACCTCGGGAACCTTCTGTGCTCTCGCGAGGGGTGCCGCGGCAAGGCGAGACGGCATCGTGCCTCCGTCTGTCAACCAGCTGACGGTAACGGCCCGGGAGCTCGCCGCTCTCGGCGAGATCATCTACGAGCTGCCGAGCTGGGAACGTGGACGACTCGCCGGGATCGAAGCTCGGCGCGCGGAGCTGCTGCCGGCTGGTGTCGCTGTGATCGAGGTCCTTATGGAGCGAACGGGGATGCGCGAGCTCACCGTGTCGGAGTGGGGGCTCCGGGAAGGGATCATCATCTCCACGATCGCCAAGCACGACCGCGTGGAGCTCAGCAATGACCCGCGGGCGATCCGCCATGCCTCCGTCCTGTCATTGTGCCTCCGCTCCAGGTGGCCTGAGACCCATTCCCGCCAGGTCGCGCGGTTGGCAGTCGAGCTGTTCGACTCGACTGTTGCGCTGCACGGGCTCGACAGCGAGGATCGGGAGCTGCTCGAGCTCGCGGCTCTTCTTCATGACATCGGTGAGCATGTGAGCCGCGACGGCCACGCGCGCCACAGCGCCTACCTGATCGAGAACGGCGACCTGCGGGGTTTCTCGCCCGTCGAGATCCAGCTGCTGTCGTGCCTCGGGCGCTACCACGTCAGGGGACGTCCAAGGGAGTCCTTTCATGCTTGGGAGACTCTGGAGCGCAAGGACCGCGATCGCGTCTTGCGGATGCTCTCCCTGCTGCGCATCGCAGATGGGCTGGACGCCGCGCACGACTCGGTCATAGGCCACGTCGGGGTCGAGCTGAGTGGCACGCGGGTGGAGGTCGTCGTCAGCGCGCGCGGCGACGCTGAGCTCGAGCGTTGGATGCTCCAGCGCAAGGTGCAGCTCTTCCAGGAGCTGTTCGAGGTCCCGATCAGCCTTGAGGTGGTGCCGACGGGGCCGGAGGAGATGCAGGCCCTTGCTTGCGAGGAGGCCGGTCTGGCTTGACGGCCGGCGTCTCGGCCGTCGGCGGAGTCGACGGGTATGTTGCCCTTGTCATGCCCCCGAGCGCGTCGCGGCGCTCCTTGAGGCCCGCTCCGCGCCTGACTCGCAGGGACAGGTAAGCGCCGGCCCCCACCGGGATCGGCAGCCAGAAGTTGAACAGGCGCCAGGAGATCACTCCCAGCCAGGCAATGGCCGCAGGGACGCCGAAGCCGATCAAAGAGGTTGCGGCCACTGCCTCGACGATGCCAAGGCCGCCCGGAGTAAGCGGCACTGCCGCCAGGACGTTCGCCACGCCGTAGGCGACGAAGAGGTCGATGGGCCTGGAGACATGGCCGTAGGCCGCGACGAAGGCCCAGAGGGAAGCCGCATCGAGCAGCCAGTTCGCGGCCGCCCACGATACGGCGTTCTTCAACAGCTGGCGATCCGCTGCCAGCGTTCGCAAGCGGGTCGCGAGGCGTTGGACGAGCTGCTCCATCTGCTCTTCGGTGACCCACGGCACCCGCCTGGCAACGGCTCGCAGTGCCCGGGTGGCGTGGGCCTCGCCCCGCGTGAGGGACAAGACGAGTGTGGCGAAGGCGGCGAGCAGCACTGCACCGACCACCGCGACCGTGACATAAGCGCTGTTGAAGCCGTGGAGGGGGATGGACACCACGAGAGCCACCCAGAGCATCGCGTTGAGGACGACAGCCGAGCCGATTCCCTGAGTCGCGAGGGCAAAAGCGGCGTCGGGGCCACTCACACCGCTCGAGGTGAGGAGCCGGTAGCCGAGCCCGGTGCCGCCGGCAGTACCGCCAGGGATCACGTGGCTCACGGCGAGCGTCGACAGGTCGATACGCAGCACTCTCGAGAGGTCTGGGCCCTCTTTCGGCAGCACCGACTGCGTCAGGCGCCCATATGCGACGAGCGCTCCCGCTTCGAGAGCGAAGCCGGCGAGGAACCACACGAAATTGACGCGGCCCAGCTGGCTGAGCGATGAACGTGCCTTGGAGTGCAGGAAACTGGGAATGAGGACGTACTCGACGAACAGCAGAAGGATGAAGATCGTGATGCCATGACGTAGCGGCCCTGGAATCCATCCGAGCAGGTTGTGGCGACGGTGCGGCGCGGTCACGCCGGCAACTGGGCCGTCGAGCTCGGGTGCGTCGCCCATCTCCACATGCTTGCAGGCGCGACCAGGTCGCGTGGCGAGCCTCACGACAGGGGCCGGCTCCGTGTCGAGGGAGGGGCGTGCTCCGCGGGCGGTCCCGCCTGACTGCGTCCCTGGATCACGCTTTGGCGGTCCTGCATGGAGTTGACTTGTGGCGGTGCCCGAGCAGAAAGCCGACCGGGAGCTCTATCCCTCCGAGAGCCAGCGCGTGCACGACCTACGGGTGGCGCGCACTGCGTTCATCGCCACGGGGGCAGTCGTGAGCGTCGGCATCGGCCTTGCCCTCTTGTGGCGGCTCCGGGTCGTTGTCCTGCTGATAGTCGTGTCGTTGTTCCTCGGTGCGCTCCTGCACCCCATTGTCAGTTTCGTGGAGCGCCGGGGGATCCGCCGGGGGATCGCGACGGCTGTCGTGTTCTTCTTCTCGGCGGCGGTCGCGGTGACGGTGGGGTATGTGCTCGTGCACCCGGTCTACACGTCGGCTACGAGCTTCGCGAAGGAGCTGCCGAACCTTGTCCGCCAGGCTCAGCACGGCAAGGGACAGATTGGGCACCTCGTGAAACGGCTGCACCTCGAGAGCTATGTCAAGCAGAACGTGCCGCGGCTCGAGACCTTGATCAGCGGCCTCGGCCGCCCCGCCCTTGCCGTCGGCAAGACGGTCGTCAGCGGCGTCGTCGCGCTCGTCACAGTCGGGGTGCTGACCTTCTTCATCCTCCTCGAGGCGCCACGGATGATCCGCGGCGTTCTCAACTGGATGCGGCCCGAGCACGCGGTTCGCGTTCACAAGATATTGGGTGACGTTGGTCAAGCCGTGGCCGGTTACATGCTCGGCAACCTCGCGACCTCGATGATTGCCGGGGTTGTCATCTTCGTGACGCTGCGGGCCACGGGCGTCTCATACGCCGGAGTGCTCGCGATCTGGGTGGGCATCGTGGACTTCCTCCCGCTTGTGGGCGGACTGCTCGCCGGCGTGCCGACTGTGGCCGTTGCTCTGCTGCACTCGCTGCCGGCGGGGATCGTGACGCTTGCCGTGTTCCTCATCTATCAACAGCTCGAGAACCACGTCCTCAATCCAGTCGTGATGAGCCGGACGGTGCGGTTGAACCCCCTCTGGGTCCTGCTGGCGATCCTCGTAGGTGTCGAGATGGGCGGGATCGTCGGGTCCACGTTCGGTGGTCTTGTAGGGGCTCTGCTCGCGGTTCCCGCGGCAAGCGCCATCCAAGTGATCGCGAGGGACCTCTGGGCCGGGCGCAGATCGGGCCAGAGCGCCGATGAGCACCCCTCCGACGAGGTGGCCGCCGCGCCCAGAGCGTCGATCGGCGCCTCCACGCCGGCCCAGTAGAGTCCCGGAGTCCCGAGGAGGCCCTGCAGTGGAGCGGTGCTGTTCGTCAGCAGTTTGGCCATAGGCTGCAAGCGTGCGCGTTCTCGTTGTGCTGCCTACTTTCAACGAAGCTGCCACAATCGAGAACATCCTCGATCGTGTCCGCAAGGCGCTCCCGGATGCGTCGGTCCTCGTCGTGGACGACAACAGCCCTGACGGGACGGCCAAGGTCGTCGCGGAAGTCGGTGAGAGGTTCGGCAGTGTTGACATCCTGTCCCGGCCGGGAAAGCTGGGCCTCGGCAGCGCGTACCGGGACGGGTTCAGGTGGGGCCTCGAGCGAGGTTACGAGGCGATGGTCGAGATGGACTCGGATTTCTCGCACGATCCCGATGCCCTTCCCACAGTTGTTGCGCCCCTCGGCGAGGGATTCGAGGTGTGCATCGGGTCGCGGTATGTTCCGGGCGGTTCGATACCGAACTGGAGCCTGCCGCGCCGGCTGCTGTCGCGAGGCGGCAACGTCTACGCCGATCTCGTGCTCGGCCTGGGCGTGCGGGACTCGACCGCCGGGTTCAGGGCGTACGCGGCGACGGTTCTTCGGCGCATCGACTTGGGCTCGGTCCGGGCGGAGAGCTACGGGTTCCAGATCGAGATGACATACCGGGCGATCGGCGTGGGCGCGAAGGTCAGGGAGGTACCGATCCGTTTCGTGGACCGGGAGCTGGGGACCTCCAAGATGTCGACTTACACCGTCGTGGAGGCCTTGGCACTGGTCACGTGGTGGGGTGCCAAGCGAGCCGCCGGCCGGCTTCGAGGCGGCGGCAGGACAGCGCTTGCCGCGGCGCGGTCTCGTTCGTCGCGGTGAGCAAGGGCGGCACACAGGCCACTGCAGGTGGATCGATGGCGCCGATCGACGCCGGCGCCGGGCCAGTCGTCGTGCTGGTGCACGGCCAGCCGGGCGCAGGAGCTGACTGGGTGGCGCTCGCGAACCTGCTGTCGGGCGATCACCGGGTGCTCGCGCCGGACCGTCCCGGCTGGGGATCCGATGCTCGTGGCGCGATGGGAATCGCAGCCAACGCCGTCGTGCTGGAGGAGCTGCTGGATGATGCCGGGGCGGGAAGCCCTGTCACGGTCGTGGGCCACTCGCTCGGTGGTGGCGTCGCGCTCGAGCTCGCTTTGAAGCACCCGGAAAGGGTCGGCGCGCTCGTGCTGGTCGGATCGGTAGGCGTAGGCGAGTCGCTGTCGGGATTCGACCGTTTGCTCGCGGTCCCCCTGCTAGGAAACGGTATCCTCCGCGCCGGGGTCGCCACCCTCCGGCGAGCCCTGATCGCCTCTACGCACTTGTCGGAGCGCCACCCCGGGGCCCGGGTCGCGAACATGGTGTCGGTGCTGCCCACCGTTCAGGCGGTGATCGGGACCGACGGCCGCCCCATTGTCGGCAGATCGAGGCAGAGCTTCCTCGTCGAGCAGCGTGCGCTCCTGGCCGAGACGCCGGAGCTCGAGCGCTCGCTCTGTCGCATTGCAGTTCCTACGGCGGTCGTCACCGGAGCGTCGGACCACGTGGTGCCGGTGTCCGCGGCCAGGTCGCTCGCCGGGCGGGTGCCGGGCGCCGAGCTGGTCGTGATCGCGGGCGGCCATCTTCTCCCGTTCGATCAACCAGAGAAGATCGCCGAGGTCGTGCGTCGCTATTCGGCGCTCGCATCCGGCCTCAGGGACGGACGGCGGCGGCGAGAAACGCCTGAAGCTTGAGCTGTGTCTCGGCGAGCTCTGCAGCAGGATCCGAGTCGGCGACGATCCCCACCCCGGCGAACAGTCTCGCGGAGCTTCCCTCGACGACTGCCGATCGGATCCCGAGGTACCATTCCCCGTCTCCCCGGGCGTCGACCCAGCCGACCGGCCCGGCATAGCGGTCCCGGTCAAGCTCCTCGAGCTTGGCCAGGTAGTCGAGCGCCACGTCTACGGGCGTCCCTGCCACCGCTGGAGTGGGGTGAAGCAGACCGACGAGCTCGAGCGCGTTGGGGTAGCTGCCGTCGCGCTTGGCGAGCGTGCCGGTTATCGAGGTGCCGAGATGGCTCACATTGCGGAGCTCGCGGATGACCGGTCCGTCGGGCACGTCGAGCTGTTCGACCACCGGGGCGAGAGCCGAGGTGATCGCGTCGACGACTACGCGGTGCTCGGAGCGTTCCTTGACGGACGCGAGGAGCGCTGCCTCGGCTATGCGATCCGAGCCCGGGTCCCCACTGCGCGCCGCTGTCCCCGCGAGGGGCAGGGAGGCGATCCGCGCACCGCTCCGGCTGATCAGGAGCTCGGGCGTGGCGCCGATGAAGCCGTCGACGGCGAAGGCGGTACAGGATGGATGAAGCGCCCGGAGGCGTCCCAGGAGGTCCGCCTGGCGAAGCGGTCGGTTCGCGTGCACGGTCACCTCACGGGCAAGGACAAGCTTGTCGAGACTCCCGGCAGCGATTTCGGCCAACGCGGCGTTGACCCGGTTCAGGAAGTCCTGGTGAGGTCGAGCTGACGCGAGCCGGAACTCATCAGGCGGCGAGGTCGGTTCAGTTGCGTGCGCAACCGCGACGATGTCCGGCAGGCCGCTCAGCAGCTCACGGACACGATCTGGCGAAGCGACGACCACGACCGACGGATTGCGGCCGGCCCGCGCGATCACCGTCACCTGAGGGACGACCAGCTCGCCATCAGCGCAACGGTCGAAACGGAGTGCGCCGATTGCAATGGGCACCGGCTCAGCATCCGGGCTGTCACCGACCTCATCGGCGACTTCGACCGATCGGCTCTCTGTGACGACAGGGATCGCCCGAAGCCCAGCGACCGCGAGCCCGAGCCTGAGGGGGTTCGCCAGCCCGCCGGAGAGCTCGAGCGCAGCTGCAGTCCCGAATCCGAGAACCATGAGTCCGTCACGCTCGATGACGCGTCCGGTCTCGTACGCGTGCACCCGCAGCCGGGCCAGCGTGCCCGCGTCGATCGGGCGTGCGGCATAGCAGAGCCCGGCCGCTCGAGTGCTCATGACCTGGTTCTGCAGGCTGATCGGGTTGCAGTCACACATTGAGCGATGCCGCCGCTCATGAGATGACGCCTGACGTCGGTGAAACCGGCATCGTAGAGAAGGCGGGCGAGATCCGGGAATGAGGGAAGATACGCGACCGAACGCGGCAGGTACCGGTACGCTGCGCCGTCGGACAAGAACGCCCCGAGTCGTGGCACGACATGGGCGAACCAGACGCGATGGCCGAAACGGAGCAACCGGCTCTGCGGCTCGCCGACTTCGAGCAGTGCCAATCTCCCCCCGGGGCCGAGCACCCGGCCGAGCTCGTTCATGACACTGGTCAGGTCGGCAAAGTTGCGGACTGCGAACCCGCTCACCACCGCATCGGCTGCTGTGGACTTGGTGGGCAGCTGCGCAGCGTCGGCCTGAACCAGGGGAGCGCCGCCGGCACGTGCGGCAGTGAGCATCCCGAACGAGAGATCGATCCCCACCGGCCGGTGGCCTTTGCTGCGGAGGCTGCGAGCCAAGTCGCCCGTCCCGCACCCGATGTCGAGCACGATCGATCCGGGGGACAACTGCAACATCTCGATCGTCCGGCGGCGCCAGATGGCGTCGAGCCCGAAGGTCATCAGAAAGTTGACGAGGTTGTAGCGCGGTGCGATCGAGTCGAACATCGATCGCACGAGATCCTGCTTGGCTCTGCCTTCCGGCAAGGGCGAGGCGGCGTCGAAAGAGACGCCCTGCCATGGGGGAGCGGGCTCGCCGTTGGTGGCCTTGATCACGGGCAGCTCACAGGTCTGAGCCTAGGCAAGAACCGCTCCCGGGCGATCGGACAAGGGTGCTTTTCTCACCGGCCGCGCTGGAGTGCCGGCCGTGCTGGAGCGCCGGCCGTGCTGGAGCGGCTGGTGCTCCGCGTTCCAACCGCTACCAGGAGAGACCCGCGACCTCGCGCATAGCCTTCTCGAACTCCTCGTCCCCGAGGGTGCTGCGCGCCGAGAGGATCAGGTTCGCGTCGTCGCCGACACGCCGCCGCAACGGGCCTGCGTCGTTGTCGATGGCATCAGCGACAGCCTTTGCCACCAGGTCCGGGCCGGGGCGGACGCCGCCTTGCATCTTGAGCGCGACCTGAGCCAGCTGGGCGTCGAGCTCGTCATAAGCGGCGAGCCCGCTGTCGGGCGCGTGCTCCTTCATGCCCGGGGCGATGAAGCCGGGCTCCACGATGACGACCCGCACACCGAAATGGGACAGCTCCACGTAGAGCGCCTCGGAGATCGCCTCCAGGGCGTGCTTTGTGGCCGCGTAGTAGTCACTGAGGGGTTGGGCGACATGTCCGGCCACCGAGGAGATGTTGACCACGACGCCTGACCGCCGGCTGCGCATGCCCGGAACGAAAGCCTGGATCAGGCGAACCGGTCCGAGGACGTTGGTCTCGAACATCTGTTGGACGTGTTCGAGCGCGACGTGCTCGATCGGCCCATGGAAGGAGATCGCGGCGTTGTTCACCAGGCCATCTACCCAGCCGATCTCTCGGCGGACCCCGTCAACTGATGCCGCCTCGGTCACGTCGAGGTGAAGCCGGGCCGCCACGTCGAGCTCTCCGAGTGTGGCAAGGTCCCGGGCCGTCGCGATGACCTCGTGCCCGCGGCCGGCAAGCAGTGTCGCGGTGGCCTTGCCAACGCCGGAGCCTGCCCCCGTGACGAGGATCCTCATTCCGGTCACTCTAGTGGTGCCACCCTGAGGCGCTCGGGGCCCCGAGGGAGCGTTCACCCACAGTTCACCCGCCTCCCAGGAAGTTGGCCCAGAGTTCAGACAGAGCACATGGTGGGGCCATTTTCAGTTCACCTCGCTTTCGTAGCTTCGTCGTAACGGACGCATAAGGCCGCCGCGTGGCGCGGGCTGACGGTGTGGCCGCACAAACCCCAACTAT
>Ga0187867_10003078_pt1 | contig 13506 bp, 13 predicted proteins | sample June2016WEW_13_1_FD_132976 | JGI IMG/M metagenome (GOLD analysis project Ga0187867, IMG submission 132976) | Peatland microbial communities from SPRUCE experiment site at the Marcell Experimental Forest, Minnesota, USA - June2016WEW_13_10 | ecosystem: Environmental > Terrestrial > Soil >... | reverse complement strand
CAGGCGTGTCGATGATCGTGAGAAGGGGGAGTCCGATCTCGGCCGCGAGACTCATGCCGCGCCTCGCCTCGCGAAGGCTGCCGGGTCCGAGGGGGCGACCCTCCAGGGGAAAGAGCCGGTCCTGGCCGACAACGACGCACGGGGCCGCGCCGAACTTGGCCATGGCCAAGATCAAGCCGCCGCTGCGCTCACCTTCCTGGGTACCGCTCATGATCGTGACAGAGTGCGAGGCGGCGCGAAGCAGCTCTTCGACCCCGGGGCGATCGGTACGGCGGGTGTGCTCGATCGACTCCCACGCAGGGACCTCGTCGATGGTCTCGTCGGGAGGCTCCACTGCCGCCGGTACCGCCTCTGGTGTGGTGCACATCACGTCGAGGGCGCGGGCCGCGATCTCGCCCAGAGCCTCCGGCGACAGGACCGCGTCGACGAGGCCGAGCCGGTAGAGGTTCTCGGCCACCTGGACGCCCTCGGGGAACTTGTCCCCGTAGAGAGCCTCATAGACGCGCGGTCCGAGAAAGCCGATCAAGGCTCCGGGCTGGGCTGCGGTGAGCTGGCCGAGCGAGCCCCACGAGGCAAAGACTCCGCCGGTGGTCGGATGGCGCAGGTACACGAGGTAGGGAAGCCCGGCGTGGCGGTGCTGCACGAGCGCCTGGACGATCTTGACCATCTGCAGGAAAGCCACCGTGCCCTCTTGCATACGTGTGCCGCCTGAGACCGGTGAAGCTACGAGAGGGAGTCGCTCGGCGGTGGCGCGTTCGACGGCCCTGGTGAGCCGCTCCGCCCCCGCGACACCCAAGGTCCCGCCGAGGAAGGCGAACTCGCAGGCGATCACGCACACGCGACGGCCGCGGATCGCCCCCTCCCCGGTGATGACGGCCTCGTCCAAGCCGGAGGAGGCCCTTGCCTCGGCCAGCTGGTCCAGGTACTCGGGGCTGGCCGGGACAGCAACGAGGCCGGCGTCCCAGCTCGTGAAGCTGTCCGTGTCGAGCACCTCTGAGAGCAGCTCAAGGGCTCCGATGCGTCGTTTCGCGGGCGGCTCGGCCAGCTGCGCGTAGCTCCCGCGGATCACTTCCCCGATCTCACGCTCGATCGTCACGTCCGGAGGCGTCATGTCCTTCAGAGGATTCCCGGGCGGACTCGTCGCCGGCATGGTCACACGGTCACGTCTCGGGGGATGATCAGGTGCTCGTTTGCCTTGACGATCTCGGCTGGGACGTCGAAGTTCAGCTCCGCGCCGACCATTTGCTGGACGTAATCCTTGATGCTCGCGTTCCAGTACTTCTTCGTTACGTAGTAGACGCGGGCCCCGCCCAGCTCGTGCTGGTACTCGGGCCAGGGGTAAGAGGGCTGCGCCATGCCGAGTCCCCAACGGTGCCATCCGTTGTAGCTCTCGTAGGTCGCCCAGAATTCCTTGTTGTTGAGGATCTCGAAGGCGTAATACGTCTTGACGTAGTACATGATGGCGCCGATGCGGCCGCCTCTTGCGAGCGCCATCGTATGCAGGCTGACATTAATGTCCTCATTCATCAGACGCCCATTCGCGAATCCGACCCACTCACCATCGATCAGACCCAAAAGGGTGTAAGGGTCCTTTAGCCGCTTGCGGTACCAGCCAGCGAGCTCCGCATGGACCCGTGCTCCGACCACGTCGTAGAAGTCATGATCCTGCTCCATTACACGCTTCATGTAGCCCATCATGGCGGGGGCCTCCGCGAGGGTCGCCTCGCGGATGTACATTGTGCGGCCGTCCTTGAGGGTGATAGTGGCGCCCGGCCAGGGCATAATGTCCATCGGCGGCGCCTGCAACAGCGGCTCGATCTCGCGCACGTTCAGAGTGATCTCATTTTGGGAAACCACAGTAGGTGGTTCAAGCAACATAGCAGCTCCATCTCTTCATTGAGGTAAATGAGCCTGATTTGGACACTATGTCCACCATTGGCCAGTTCTGATTAGAACGCTAATCCGGAGGCCAACGGCCCAACAGGGTCTTTCGGCACTATGTCCTGGTCCTGGGCCATGAATAGTCAAGCGAGCGCCATCTTCAAGTCCCAGCTCGCGCCTTCATCTCGGCCACGAACAGGCCCGGCGGCAGGAAGCCGGTGGGAATACCCTAGGGGGTACGGCTGTTCGACATTCACGGTCATTCGAGGGAGAGGACAGCTATGGCGCCCGTGAACCTGACAGCGGAGAGCTTCGACGCAATCGTGTCCTCGCACGACACCGTGCTCGTTGATTTCTGGGCTTCCTGGTGCCCCCCGTGTCGGGCGTTCTCTCCTGTGTTCGAGGCTGCCTCCGTTGCGCATCCGGATCTTGTTTTCGCCAAGGTGGACACCGAGGCCGAGCAGGAGCTGGCCGCCTCGTTCGGGATCATGTCCATTCCGACACTCATGATCTTCCGAGAGCAGGTCCTCGTCTATTCGCGTCCCGGTGCAATCCCTGCGGAGAACCTTGAGGACCTCATCGTCCAGGTGAAAGCGCTCGACATGGATGCGGTCCACGCGCAGCTCGCGCTGGCGGCCGATGGGACGGCCTAGAGCCTGCAGCGGTCAGTGCGCCTTGCTGCGGACGAACGCCGACCACGTCTGATAGCCACCGTCGAGGTTTCTCGCCTTGATCCCCAGCTCATGCAAGAGCGCTGTGGCGGTGTGTCCCCGCTGGCCCACCTCGCAATAGACGACGACGGGAGCTTTGGCCAGCTCATCGAGGTGATCTCGAAGCGACTCGAGCGGCAAGTTGATCGAGCCTGGGATGGCGCCGGAGGCGTGCTCTTGTTCGGTGCGGACGTCCGCGAGTGTCCATCCTTGCGCGCTGAGAGCGTCGATCTCGCTCGGATCAACGACGTCACAGTCACCGCTCAGCACGTTCTCGGCCATGTAGCCGAGGAGATTGACAGGGTCCTTGGCGGAGGAGAAGGGAGGCGCGTAGGCGAGCTCGAGATCTGCTAGCTGTGGAGCACTCAGCCCACCCGACATGGCGGTAGCTATCACGTCGATCCGCTTGTCGACTCCCTGCTGTCCGACGATCTGGGCGCCGAGGATGGTGCCGTCGTCTGGATCGAAGAGAAGCTTCGCAGCCATGCGGGTCGCCCCCGGGTAGTAACTGGCATGGTGGAACGGGTGCGAATGAATCGCGCGAAAAGAGCGTCCGGCGGCGCTGAGACGCCTTTCATTCCAGCCGACCGTGGCGGCGACGAGCTCGAAGACCTTCACAACGGCAGTGCCAAGTGAGCCGACAGGATGTGACGGCCGTCCCGCAATGTGATCGGCGACGCGTCGCCCCTGACGATTGGCCACGTTTGCCAGCGCAATGAGCGAGGAGGCGTGCGAGACGGCGTCGGGCTTCTCGACGGCGTCGCCGACTGCATAGATGTCGGGATCGCTCGTCTGGTTCGTCTCGTTGACAGCGATGCCTCCACTCACTCCGAGCTCCAGGCCGGCGAGCTGGGCGAGGCGGACCTCAGGTCGTACGCCGATGGCACCGACGACGAGGTCGGCCGCGACGACCCGACCGTCGCAAAGCTTGACCGTGTGTTCGTCCACCGAGGCGACAGTCGCTCCAGTCTCGACACGGACGTGGTGGGCGACGAGCTCGTCGCGCACAAGGATGGCGAGTTCGGGATCGAGCGGAGCCAGCACCTGTGGGGTCGCTTCGACGATCGTCACGTCGATGCCTCTTCGGACGAGATTCTCGGCCATTTCGAGTCCGATGAACCCGGCTCCGATCACGACGGCACTTCTTGGCGCGACATCGAGGTCCGAGGCGAGCCTGGCTGCATCCTCAACCGTTCGCAACGTGCGGACCCGTTCGTAGCCGGGAATGGGCGGGCGCACTGGTGCTGCGCCCATGCTGAGCACGAGCTTGTCGTACCCGATGACGGCCTCCTCACCTGAGAGGGTCGATCGAGTCGTGACGCTGTGCGCAGCGCGATCGACGGCGACGACTTCGTCGTGGACCCTTACGTCCAATCGGAACCGGTCGAATAGTTGTTCCGGGGTCTGAAGCGTCAGGTTCTCCTCAGCTTCGATGAGCCCACCGATGAAGTAGGGCAAGCCGCAATTGGCGAACGAGACGTGGCCGGAGCGCTCGAGGACGACGATTTCGGCGTCGGCGTCAAGGCGACGAAGGCGAGTGGCCGTCGACATTCCTCCAGCGACGCCTCCGACGATCACGACGCGCATCGGCGCGCCGACCGTCTCTGGAGCTCCGTCGGCACGTTCTGGGGATAGTGACATACCCCATAGGGTATATGAAGGGCGACCTGCGTGCCGGACTCCCTCGCTGGCAGGTTGAATTGGGCCAGGCTTGCAGGCGTGGCGGCCGAATTATTTCGGCCGAGGATGGCTATCGAAAGGGGACGGCGTGGCCGAGATCATCGTGGACGGGGACGAGCTGGTGGTCCGTCTGAGAGCGGTGGAAAGGATCGAAGCCGTTCACGGCGAGGTCAAAGTGCCCCTCCAATCCGTGAGGACGGTCGAGGTGCTCGATGACGCCGTCGGAGCGGTCCACGGGTTCCGAGTCGCGACGGGCATTCCGGGCTCGGTGGCGATAGGGACATTCACTTCCCGAGACGCCAAGATCTTCGCTGTCGTTCATCACGACACCCCGCGTGGCGTTCGGGTGGATCTGGAGGGTGCTCAGTTCGACCAGCTGATCGTGGGCTGTGATGACCCTGAAGCCGTCGCCGCGGCCTTGCACCTGCCAGGTTGACCGAGCTGGCTGAGCCGGTACACGGCGTGAGGCTCGCGTGACAACAGGACCGTTCCAGCACGGACGACCGGATTTCGGGCGCTCCCGGGACAGGCCGAGGCGCATGGTCAGCGCCTTGGCGCGTGGCTGTGGTCAGCACGCTCTTTGGAGTCGGAGGGGAGGATCTTGTGAGTCGTGAGCGTTGGGACGAGCGCTACGGGACCGAGGAGCTGATCTGGGAAGCAGAGCCGAACGGTTTCCTCGTCGCGGAAACCGAGCGACTCGTCCCAGGTCGAGCTCTCGACGTCGCCTGCGGCGAGGGGCGCAACGCCGTATGGCTTGCGGAGAAAGGCTGGGACGTCACCGGCGTCGACTTCTCCCGCGTCGGGCTCGCCAAGGCGCGGCAACTGGCTGCCGATCGGGGCGTGGAGGTGACCTGGGTCGAGGCCGACGTCGTGCGGTGGCTTGCCCAGCCGGGCTCGTTCGACCTTGTAGTCGTGTTGTACCTGCACCTGCCAGGCGAACAGCGTCGCCAGATGCTCGACCACGCCACAGCCTCTCTCGCACCTGGGGGAGTCCTGCTTGTGGTCGGCCACGACCGCAGCAACCTCTTGCGGGGAACCGGCGGGCCGCAGGATCCGGCCGTCCTGTTCGCGCCGGAGGATCTGGTCGCCGAGCTCGGAGACCTGCAAATCGAGCGGGCGGAGCGTGTCGTTCGCAAGGTCGTCACTGACGCCGGCGAGGCGACGGCGTTCGACGCCCTCGTCCGGGCAGTGCGGCGACATTGAGCCTGTCACGAGTGGGAAAGGCCGAGACCGAGGCGCTCGTCACCACGGCGCAGACAAATGTGCCCTGTCTCAGGCGAGCTTCATGAACATTCGCTGCACGGCGTCGACGGAATAGCCGTCGGCCTCGGCCTGTTCCGTGTGCTCCACGCAATAGCTGAGTCCGGCGGCAATAAGCCTAAATCCTGCTTGCTCGAGCGCCTTAGAGGCAGCAGAAAGCTGCGTCACGACGTCACGGCACTCTCGACCCTCCTCGAGCATCCGTTCCACGCCCTGGACCTGGCCCGCAACGCGACGCAGGCGTTTACGGACATCGTCCACGACCTCTTCGGGAAGTTGCATCGCGATCTCTCTCGTCGGCTTCCGGCTGCCCGGTCGCAGCCAGCATCTTCCGCCAATTATACCCGGTAGGGTATCAGCGGGTAAGGTCGCCGGGTACGGAGATTGTTGAAAGCGTTGTCCGGCGTGGCGGAGAACGCCGGTTAGCCGGACGAGCACGAAGACCCGGGTGGCCGCTCTTCCGCCTGCCAAGGGGCGCAATCGGGGTCGGGGAAGTAATCACCGGTGCACGGGTCCTGGAAGTAGGTGACCGGCGCCCGCTCGCCGCTCGCAATGCGGTTGACGGCCTCTAGGAGGCGGTCTATGTCAGCCCGGGTCGTGTTGATGCCAACACTTGCCCGCACGGCCCCGGGCAACCGGGTCCGGTCGCCCCGGCGCACCTCGTTGCGGAAGGCGGTGACCTCCTCGTCGGACAGGCCGAGGAGCCGCATCAGGTAGGGATGGGCGCAGAAGCAGCCGTGCCTCACGCCGATGCCGTCTTCTGCCGACAGCCGAGCTGCTACGAGGGCGTGCGAAACGCCCGCCACGTTGAACGTCGCGACAGGCAAGGTGTCAACCTGCAGAGCCGGGCCGAGGAGACGCACACCCTGTATGGCGGCGAGCCCCTCTCGCATGGCCCGGCCCATTTCGCGATCGTGAGCTGTGACCGCAGGCCAGCCGATCTCGGTGAGCGTCTGAATGGCGGCGTGAAGCGCCACAGCTCCGACGACGTTGGGTGAGCCGGCCTCCTCCCGTTCAGGAGGGGCGGACCAGACGACCTCGTCGAGCCCGACCAGGTCGACCGCGCCCCCGCCGGCCAGGAACGGGTCACCGTCAGTGAAGCTCGCCCGGGGACCGATGAGCACGCCGGCGCCGAAAGGTGCGTACATCTTGTGTCCGCTCCAGGCGACGTAATCGGCAGCTGTAGGCAGGCGACGGTGAGGCGCGAGCTGAGCACCGTCGACGGCCACGGGGATCTCCAGGCGGTGGGCGACCTCGATGATCTCCTCGATCGGCGGCATCCAACCGGTGATGTTCGAAGCGGCAGTTATGGCGAGCAGGCGGGGCCTGGGGGACCGGTCGAGCTCAGCGGCGACATCGTCAGCTGTGAAGGTCCCGTCGTTCCGGCACTCGACATATCGGCACTTCGCCACGCGGGACCAGGGAAGCAGATTCGCGTGGTGCTCGACGACGGAGGTGACGACGTTGTCCTCGGGGCCGAGTCTCAGGCTGTGAGCGAGGTGGTTGATCGCTTCGGTCGTGTTGCGACAGATGATGGCGACATCGTCGCGACCGTCGCGACCGTCGCGACCCGCGAACGAGAGCGCGGCCCCGCGGGCGCTCTCGTAGGCCTCGGTGGCCAGGTGGGACTTGTAGCCAGCCCCTCGATGGACGCTCGAGTAGCACGGTAGGAACTCCTGGACACGAAGCAACACAGCCTCGAGCGCCCCCGTGGACGCGGCAGCGTCGAGCGCAACGTACGGCTTCGCGCTGCCGTCGGTGCACGGCACGAGCATCCCGTCACCGACGAGCGGCACGGGAAGCTTGGTCATAGTTCTCCTCACACCGATGTCGATCCGTTGACCTTAGCGACGTCAAGCGACGTCGGTTTTTCTATCGTTTCGCTTGAATACACAATATTGCAGTAGCATGGTCGGCCGATGGGTTCGAAGGGCGCGACGCTGCCGAAGGCCGATGCGAGCGAGTTCGGCTGGCTCTGGCACGGCAAGCCTGTCCGTCTGCTCGCCGACAGGTCCTTCGATCTTGCGGCCGCGAGGGCGCACGGCGCCTTCCTCGAGCCCTACTGCTTGGATGTGGCGACGCTCAAGTCGTGCCTGCAGTGCGGCGCGTGCACCGCCACGTGCGACCTTGCCGGCGAGGAGGGCCTTTTCCCACGCAGGCAGGTCACATTCGTGCGCCTCGGGTTGCAAGAGCGTCTCGCGGCAGAAAAGGACGTCTGGCACTGTTACGGCTGCACCGACTGCTCGGCCAAGTGCCCTTCTGGAGCAAAGCCGGCGAGCATCATGAGCGCCCTCAGGCACTTCGCCACGGACCGCTACGCCTATCCACAGGTGGTGGCGCGCGTGGTGAACTCGAAGCGGTACTTCTGGCTCGTCTACATAGCGACGGCGGCCCTGCTCGCCGTGATCGTCGCCGCTACCGGCGCTTTCAGTCCCGGCCCCGGGCCTTTGCGTTATGCCGGAATGATCCCTGATGCCGCTCTCATCCCAATCTTCTCCTTCCTGACTCTCCTGCCGTTGCTCGCGATCGGCGTTGGAGCCACAAGGGCCTGGCAGGCATGGTACGGCGACTCGCTCTCACCCATGCGGCCACGGATCCTCGGGCGCTCCGCGAGAAGGGCAATCACCGAGATCGTCGCTCACAGGAGATTCGCGTCGTGCAAGGAGCGCCGGCTCAGGCCCTGGGCACACCGGAGTGTCCTCTTCTCCTTTTTGGGCCTGGCGATGATCTCGGGCGTGATGGCTCTCTTGCTGGCGATCGGGCGACCGTACCCGTTGCCGATGGACAACCCGCTCAAAGTCCTCGGCAACCTCTTCGCGGCCTTGTTGATCGGCGGTACTATCTACTTCCTGCTCGTGCGCATCACCGAGGCGTCGCGAGGCACCCGGAGCACGTTCTTCGAATGGGCGTTTCTCGTGAACGTGCTCCTGGCGGGGGTGACAGGTGTAGCTACTGAGATCGTCCGCGTGGCCGACGTGCGGGCGTGGTCCTATCCGGTCTACTTCGTGCACCTCGTGGTCGTTCTGGTGCTCGCCCTAACCCTCCCCTACACAAAGCTCGCCCATGCCGTGTACCGCCTGCTTGCCGTCGTCGGGCGTGAGTACGAGGTGCTCCTGGCTGACGACGTCTCGCTCGCAGGCCTGGCCTGGTCGCAAGGCAGCGGCGAGGGTGACACCTCTCCTCGTGAGGTGCCGCACCTTTCGCAAGAGGATCCTGCACCGAGGGCGCCGGTGCCGGAGAAGCTATTAGGGCTCGGCCACCGGGAGCTCGCCAGTTATTCGGACGACGAGATTGCCGCGGCCTACTACGCGCTTCGAGACGAGGCCGAGCCACGGGGGGAGGCGAAGTACTACCCGAACCTCAAGCGCCTCTTCGGGACTGCCTTCGAACGAGAAAAGGACAGGCGAGAGGTAAGAGCCCTTGTCGCCTCGCCCGACAAGACCGAGTGGCAGACCTTCTACGAAGAGGCGGCCGAGCGGTCCTGCACGTGGTGGCTGGAGAACCACCTCGTGGCTCGTCGCGCGCTCACCTCGTGTCTTTCCTGCGGCATGTGCACCTCAGTGTGCCCAGCAGCCGAACACTTCGAGGAGTACGACCCACGTTGCATCGTTGACGCAGCACTATCGGGCGATGAGGAGCGCCTCGTCGAGCTGCTCAAGTCCGACATCCTCTGGTACTGCGCCCAGTGCGGCTCGTGCAATTCCCGCTGTCCGCACAACAACGACATCATGGGCCTTGTCGGCTCGTTGCGCTGCCTGGCCCAGCTGAAGGGCTATCACGTCGAAAGTGTCCGGGGCCGCCAGCAATATGCCGGACGGCACCTATGGGGTGCCAACTTGTGGAACCGGGCCGTCAGCCTGTACTTCCGCAACGGCGATCCGGCAGCGCACCCGGACTTCGGGCCGCGCTACGCGCGCTGGCAGGCGGAGCTCGAAGAGCAGTTCATTCGAGTCGGTGGCCAGCCGGACATGGACGGGACTTTCGCCGGGCGCAAGGTGACCGAGGAGACATTGGCAGAGTTGCGCGGTTGCATCCGAGCCGGAGGTGCTCTTTTCCTGTGGGACAGGATCGAGCAGCACGCCGCTAGGGACGCGGCCCGGCTCGGTCTCGACATCGACCAGTACCACGACAAGGTGAGGTCGGAAGGATGAAACCTTGAACGCCACGGACACGACGCGCAACCTCAAGGCCGGCCATCGCCCGGCGAGCCAACCGCCTGAGCCGACGGTCATCACCCGCCTTCATCAAAAGCCGATCCCTGACGACGGCTACTACCTGACATCGAGCTGTGTCATGGGGACCTTCCTGCCGGCCGTTGAGCCTCTCGTGACTCGCATCTACGACCTTCTCGGCAGACGTTGGGAGATGGGCGGGACCGGAGCAGCGTCACTGAACACCTGCTGTTCGGGCATCGTCAGCCACGGGAACGTCTTCACCATCGAGAGCTCGATGCTGGTCGTCGCTCGGCTCTGGTCGCTTTGCGCCGAGGTCGGCTTGGAGAACATCACGACCACCTGTGTGACCTCGTTCGCGATCCACAACGAGATCCTCGAGCTGCTCCACGGTGAGCCAGGCCTGGCCGAGAAGCTGGACGCGGCGTTATTTAGTGCCTGCGGCCGCCGGCTTGTGCTCCCCCGTCACATCGTCCACTGCAGCGACGTCATCTACCGATATCGCGCTGAGCTGGCCCGTTTGATGAGCTTTGAGCTGGTCGACGGCGACACAGGCCTGCCGTTGAGGGTCGTGGACCACGTGGGCTGTCACTACAACAAGATTTTCCCCGGCAAGTCCGTGGGGGGGACCGAATATTGCGACGTCCTTGCCGCCATGGTCCGCGAATGGGGTGGCGAGGAGGTCGACTATCCCGAGCGACGCCACTGCTGCGGCATGGGTTTTCGCCAGTGCATGATCCGACCGAACCGCAGCTTCACGGTGGCGTGCGCGCGCAAGAAGTTCGAGAGCATGGCCCCGTTTAGGCCAGACCTGATCATCACCAACTGCCCGGGTTGCAGCCTCGTGCTTGATCGCGAACAGTGGGCCGTCAACGAGCTGACGGGTGCTGGATTCGAGATCCCGGTGCTCAACTATGCAGAGCTGGCGGGCCTGCTCCTCGGTTGGGACCCCTATGAGGTGGTGGGGATACAGGGCCATACCGTCCCCGTCGAGCCCTTGTTGGACCGTATAGGCATACCCCGCCCGTCGCGACTTGCCTACCTTCGTGAGGACTCCGATGACACGGGACGTCCCGAACAGGTGGCAGTGGCGGCCAGGCTGGCACAGGGGAGCGGTGCGAGATGACACGCCCGGTGCTGATTCTCGGCGGCGGCGTGACGGGCATGCACGTGGCGACAACTCTCGCCGAGCTGGGTTACCCCTCGATCCTCTTGGAAAAGACGCCCGAGCTCGGTGGCCGTGTACGCCAGCTCTCGCGAACTTTCCCATTTTTCAACCACGACGGTTTCAACGACGGTGCCGAGTTCACAAGCCAGATCGAGCAGGACATGCGGGCACAACCCCTAGTGGAGGTGCGTATGGGGACGACTCTCGCCCACCTCGATGGTCGCTGCCCCGAGTTCCGGGCCAGCTTGAGCGACGGAACGGATGAGGCGGTGAGCGCCATCGTCATGGCAACCGGGTTCGAGCCCTTCGATCCCTCGGACCTGGAGGAGTATGGCTACAGCCGCTACCAGAACGTCGTGACTGCGCCCGAGCTCGAGTGGCTACTGAACCCGCGCGGCCCGACTCATGGCGAGATCCTCCGACCGTCTGACGCGAAGAGGGTGGAACGGATGGCGATCGTCTTTTGCGTCGGCTCGCGCAACCGTCGCATCGGGGCGCCCTTTTGCTCGCGCATTTGCTGTTCGTTCAGCACCAAACAGGCTTTGACCGTGCTCGACCGCAATCCGGCGGCCGAGATCACCTGTTTTTACATGGACGTTCGTACCTATGACCGAGGCTTCGAGGAGATGTACTCGCTTGCCCAGGAGCGGGGCGTTCGCTACATACGTGGTCGTGTGTCGGGATGCAAGGAACTGCCCGGAGGCGACATCGTCGTTCGCGCCGAGAACACGCTCGTTCAGAAGATCTTCTCGGATCGCTTCGAGATGGTTTCGCTCTCAACCGGAATGCGGCCTTGCCTCGACGCGGACCACCTCGCCAGTGTGCTCGGCATCGACCGGGCCCCGGATGGTTTCTTCGCCAGCCGTGAGTGGTTCCGCTACCCGCACGACTCGACACGCGAGGGCATACTTGTCGCAGGCTGCGCCATGGGCATGAAGCCAATCCGTAACTGCATAGTCGACGGAAGCGCCGTTGCGGCCCGAGTCGTGGCCCTGCTGCGGGCGATCCCGGCCGTCCTGGTGGATAGCTGAGGCGCCACTCAGGTTCGGCGCTTGCCCCAGAGGTGCCATCTCTCCCGCGGCGCGGCCTGGGTTTGGCACTGGCAACGCTCTGACGGCGGCACGTGGCCGAGCACCTGTTCGACGTGCGCCCCACACCCCTTCCAGGTCGGGCGGTGGCACTTGGGACAGGTGGCTAGTCGGCACATGTTTGTTGAATGTACCATACCCCCTGTGGTATGTCACAAGAACCTGAAGGAGCCGGCGCCGACAGCCGAGCGCGAGTTCAAGGACACAAAGGCCATCTGTGTAATGGACGCTGGCAACAACGGTGTTGTCATCCTGGCCGACAAGATGCCCCCGCCCCGCAGGCACGGCATGCTCATCCCGGGCCTACAGGCTCACGCGATGAAGCTCGGCTTGGAGAAGTACTTCTTGTGGAAAGCCCGCAACGGCTATATGCAGCTTTCCTAGAAGCGTCTCTCCGCGTCGGGCACATTGGTTGTCTTTCGGACCATTTGGTGAAGAACGAAGTGCGGCGCCCGCCCGAGGCGGCCGAGGGGTTGTTCGACCACCAGTTCGAAATCCGCGCCGAAACGTTTCCGCAGTTCCGTGGCGTCGACGCCCCCGGCGCGCAACAGGCGCCAGGACGCCGGTGGATGCGATATACCGGCCATGTAGAAATCAGCTCCTGATCGACAGACTATCGCCACCTGCGACTCGTAGCGGTCCCGTAGTACGGCCGGGAGCGCGTGATAGCAGCCGATGTCGACGACGAGATCGAAAGGACCGCAGATGCCGGCTCGTTCGAGGTTGGTGACGTTGCCTGTCACGAATCTTGCAGACGATCCCGCGGCGAGCCCTCGCTTTCTGGCGCTTTCGATGGCTAGGGGGGCGAAGTCGACTCCCACCACCTCCCAGCCCTGCCGGGCGAGGTAGACGGCATTTGTCCCTGTTCCGCAGCCCAGGTCGAGAGCGCGTCCCGGGGCCAGCCCTTTTACGAGCTCGATGAGCTCAAGAGGGGGTTCCCCGGTGTCCCACCTGGGTGAGCCAAAGCGGTAGGAAAGGCGGTAGAAGAGCGAATCGAGTCCCATGGTGGTGTCCTCCAGCTCTGACGACTACTATAGTTTAAAAACTAAGTAGCTTAGATAGTAAGGAGCTTAACCAATCGCTATACTGATGTCAATGGCGAGGTCGGGTCCTGAAGCGGTCATGTCGAGTTTGCAGAGGTTCGGTCTCGAGCGCGACCGCATGCGAGCGACGCTCGCTCACGTCGCAGGTATAAGTGCCACGGACCTTGACGCACTTGAGCACCTCGAAGCCGACGGGCCTCTTACTCAGCGCCAGTTGGGCGAGCGGCTGTCACTGACCTCGGGGGCGATCACGATGCTCGTCGACCGGCTCGAGCATTTGGGCTTGGTTCGACGCGGCCCTCACCCCACCGATCGTCGCTACATTTTGCTCGAGCTGTCGCCTGAGGCCGTCGACCAGACGCCCGTCGGGCTTGCTGCCTTTCATGCGCAGATGCGGGCCCTCGCCGTCCAGATCTCTCCCGAGCACCGCGACGTCGTCTGCACCTTCCTCCAGGCCGCGGCGGAAGTGGCTCGCACAGCCGCCGCGGAGCTGAGCCGTTAGCT
>Ga0187867_10003073_pt1 | contig 13512 bp, 10 predicted proteins | sample June2016WEW_13_1_FD_132976 | JGI IMG/M metagenome (GOLD analysis project Ga0187867, IMG submission 132976) | Peatland microbial communities from SPRUCE experiment site at the Marcell Experimental Forest, Minnesota, USA - June2016WEW_13_10 | ecosystem: Environmental > Terrestrial > Soil >... | reverse complement strand
GCCTGAATAGTCTGCCGGCCGGCGCTTTCGATACCGTATTGATGCTGGGGCCTCTATACCACCTCTGTGCGGTGCAGGCGCGCCGCGCGGCGGTGGCCGAAGCAGCCCGCATCCTGAAGCCGGGCGGGCTGTTGTTCGCCGCGGGGATCAACCGGCTGTCGTACCTGCGCGATTTTTTGCGCCTCTTTCCGCATGTAGTCTTGGACCGGCGGGCGTTCCACGAACAATATTTGCGCGACGGCAATCTGGACCCGGAGCACGCGCCCCCCATCGGCTTTGCGCACTTGTCCACGTGGGCGGAGTTTCGGGCGCTGTTTGAGCCGGAGTTCGAGGAGGTGGCCTTGACGGGCGTGGAGTCGTTCAGCACGTCGTGGCAGGCAGTGCTCAACGATTTGCCGTCCGCGGAGGCCGAGGGGTGGCTGGATCTGATCGAACAAACCGGGCAGACCGCGGAAGGGCTGGGGGTTTCGGATCATTTTCTGTATGTGGGGCGGAAAAGCGCAAAGTAAGATGTGCCTGCTCCACACCGCTTGACATACGATGAACATCGTAGTATAGTCGTCGTAGATGCCCGGCGAGCCACCCAAACCCACCGACGCCGAACTGGAAATCCTGACCGTGCTCTGGAGCCGCGGGCCGAGCACCGTGCGCGACGTGCACGAAGTGATCGCCGGACGCAAACCGGCGCAGTACACCACCGTGCTCAAGCAGTTGCAGGTGATGACCGAGAAAGGCCTCGTCCGCCGCGACGAGAGGCAGCGTTCGCATGTTTACTCGACCGCGCGGCCCCGCGAGTGGACCCAGCGGCAGCTTGCGGGCGACCTGCTGCACCGCGCGTTTGATGGATCCGCCAGAGGTTTGCTGCTGGGAGCGCTATCGGCGCGGAAGACCTCGAAAAAGGAATTGGCGGATCTGCGCAGCCTGCTGGACGCATATCAAAAGGGGAGACCATGACCACCATTGCACACCTGGTCGAAACGCCGCTGGCCAAGGCTCTCGGCTGGACCCTGTTTCACTCGCTGTGGGAGGGCGCATTGGCCGCGCTTGTCCTGCTGGCGGCGCTGCTGGTCATGCGCTCGCCGCGCGGGCGTTATGCATGCGCGTGTGCGGCGATGCTCGGCGTGCTTTCGGCGTTCGCCATCACGTTTTGGGTCCTCGCGGCGCGGGAGAAGGGAAGCACCGCGACCGTAGCGCACACCATCCCGCGCGCGGTTTTGGACGACAGCCAAACGTCGCCGGGCGCGCGCGCGCCGTTCCGCATGGCGGATCTGCCGCCGTGGCTGGCGCCCATCTGGATGCTGGGGGTGCTGCTCCTGCATCTGCGCAGCGCCGCCGGTTGGATGGCCGCGGGGCGCTTGCGCCGGCGAGGCGTCTGCGGCGCGCCCGATCCGTGGCCCCAGCGCCTCGACCAACTCCGCGCGCGGATGCGCCTCACGAAGCCGGTCGCACTGCTCGAGACGTGCCTCGCCGATGTGCCGGCGGTGATCGGCTATGTGCGCCCGGTGATTCTAGTGCCCGTGGGTCTGCTGGCCGGGATGCCTGCCAGCCAGGCGGAAGCGATTCTGATGCACGAACTGGCGCACATCCGCCGCCACGACTACGTGGCGAACCTGATCGAAACGGTGGTGGAAAGCTTCCTTTTCTATCACCCGGCGATATGGTGGATGTCCCGCGTGATCCGCGCCGAGCGCGAAAAGTGTTGTGACGATCTGGTGGTGGCCGCCAGCGGCGACGCGCATGATTACGCCGCCGCACTGGCTGCTTTGGAGCAAACTCGCTGGGCGGCGAATAAAACCGTGCTGGCGGCGACAGGAGGGAGCCTTATGAAACGAATTCACCGTTTACTTTACCAACCGAAAGCTTCGCCTTTAGCGCCGGTATTCTCTGCCGGCATATTGATGATCGCCGCGGTAGGGGCGATGGCTGCGTGGCAGGCACAGAGTCCGGCCTCGCCAGCGGAGCCACAGGTAGTGCCTGATTCAGGCACTACCGAGCCACAGGCGAAGGTAGACCCATACACCAGGTGGCTCAAGGAGGACGTCGTCTACATCATCGACGGCCGCGAGCGTGCCGCTTTCGTGAGCCTCACAACCGACCTGGAGCGCGAGCATTTCATCGAACAGTTCTGGGAGCGCCGCAATCCCACGCCGGGCAGCCCCGACAACGCATTCAGGGACGAACATTACCGGCGTGTTGGCTATGCCATGATGCACTTTGGGTGGCAGACGGTTCCAGGATGGAAAACGGATCGCGGCCGTATCTACATCACCTTCGGCCCGCCGGATGAAATCGAGTCTCATCCTGAGGGACAGCCGGCTGGAGGCAGTCTCGAAGCGACCAACGTCCCGACTGAGGAGTGGCTCTATCATTCCATTAAGGGTATTGGTACCAACGTGATTGTGGAGTTCGTCGATACAGCGAGGGCTGGCGACTTCCGGATGACGATGGATCCGAACCCCGATAAGGGGACCTTTGTTCGGCGGCCGTAGTTGGACAGTCCGGGAGGCCTGTCCTACGTGGTCAGGATGCGCCGTACCAGATCGGTGTTTTCGCGCACTTCGTCTCTGAACCGCGGGTACATGCCGACGATTACGGCGTCGGAAGGCTTGATGCCGCCGAGTGCAAAGCGAAAGGCGTGCTCGACCTGTTCGGGGGAGCCGCTGGCGCGGCCTGCGCCGAACAGCTTGAAAGCCAGGCACGGCTTTTTGGTCTGGCGGATCATGCGAACCATGCGCTCGGGATCTTTCTCCATGAACGTCTCGCCGATGGGCGACTCGCCGAACTCCGCGCGGGCCTCTTCGGGCGTGCGCGAGACGCGGTACAGGCAGCACTGGTAATAATCGACGTCCCAGCCTTCGCCTTCGGCGGTATCGATGACGGCCGGATTATGCGTGGACAAGCCCACCATCACGCCGGTGTCGCGCACGGCTTTCAGGAAGTCCTTGATTTTCCCTTTTTCGCCGTTGCGAAAGCGTTCGTCGGTGCGGTTGCCGTGGTGCCCGATGCCGATGGGCCCGAGTTTGGCCGCTTCCGGCAGGAGCTTGGGGTCCTGCATCAATGCGAAGTCGGCCAACAGCACAAGCTGCATCTTGCCGCCCTCGGCGCGATAGCGCTTGAAATCCTCGACCGGCTGGCCGTTGTAATGCAGTTGCCAGGTATTGATGCCGTGGCGCTCGCAGGCGTGCAGGACTTCCATCTTGCGATCCTGCGTGTACCACTCGCGCATGAGTTGGTCCAGGGTGTGGTTGAAGTGCGAGTAGCCGTAGAACGGGTTCGAGCCGACGATCAGGCGGCTGATTTCGAACTTGCCGAACCTGACGGTTGGGAGCGGCGATAGCGCGGCGGCTTGGGCAGCGGCCTTCTTGGCAGCGGGCGCCAGCGCGCCCAGCGTGGCTGCCAGTTGGAGAAAGGAACGGCGGGAATTGGACTCCATAGCAATACCAGACTTTAAGATCTTATGGTATTGGCAATCGGGGCCGAAAGCAAGCTGTTTCGCGTGTTTGGGATCAAGGAGCCATGGCGGCCTGGAACAACTCGCGCCACCTTACTCCGCCAGCAAGCTTTCCACCTGTGCGAACGATGCCGCCCACACAGCGGTGGCCCGTTCGTACCCTTTCATTTCGACGCGGCGTTCCTGGAAGCATTCGGCAGGCGCGCCCAGTGCGTCCCGCGTGGCGCTTCCGATCAACAGGTCGCATTCCAGTTGCCGCGTACAGGACTCGATGCGAAACGCGGCATTGACCACCTCGCCGAGCGCGGTAAAGTCGGTATTCGAACCGGTTCCGGTATTGCCCACCGTGGCGATCCCAGTATTGATGCCGGCGCCGATGAGGAACGGGTGGGGAAGATCGAACTGCTGCCGCAACCCCGCCGTGACGCGGGCGAATTCACAAGACGCCCGCAGAATGCGCATGATCTGCCGCTGCTTGTCCGCCGGCCGGTCGTGCAGCCAGACCGCCATCACGGCGTCCCCGATGTACTTCAGCGCCCAGGCGCCGTACTTTTCCATGATCTGTCCGGCCTCGCGGAACCAGGAGCCGATCAACTGGCAGAGGAGCGCGTGATCGATGATCTGGGCAAGCTTGGTATAACCACGGACGTCTACCACCAACACGCTGACCAATCGCGGCGCATACATCGCTTTCGTGACCGAAGCATCTACGGCGGCGGAGGCCGTCTCATCGGTCCGGCGGACCGAGGAATCGCAGCGAAACTGTAACTGGCACACTCCGATGCGAATCTGGTCGCCGTCGGCCAACACGCAAGGCGTGCTGACGCGCGCATCGTTGAGGAACGTACCGTTGCGGCTGCCCAGATCGATCAGGAGGTATTCGTCGTTTTCGGTCAACTGAATCATCGCATGGCGCCGCGATACCACGTCGTCCTGCAGCACGACCGCGCAGGATTGGTCGCGGCCGATTTTCCAGGTACTGCCGTTCGATAAAGGTACCTCCGCGACACCCGTGGGGCCTGAGATGCTAAATGAGGCAGCCGGCATACCTGGTGGCCGCTAGGGCAACTCCGGATCGCGAGGAAACTTCCAATAGGGCAGACGCACGCCGCCGACGATGATCTGGTCGGCGCGGATGGCGGCCGGAGCGAGGAAACCTTGCGCGCCGCCGGAGGTAACGTAGTCGTCCTGATCGACTCCGTCTCCGGACACCCCCAAGCCTCCGACCATGACTGCGTTCTGGTACAGCGGGGCCGAGCCCGGGAAGAACACAACTCCGGACTGATTCAAGTTGGCCGGTTGATGTCCCTGAGTGCAAGGGTTGGCGGAATCGAAGTTGTAGAGATCGATGAACGGTCCTGGGGGCGTATTGTCGATACCGGATGGGAAAAAAGGCTGAGATCCAAACCCGACGGTCCGGTTCGTGACCGCGGTGCCCATGGGCACGCCCGGCAGGTCGCTGGGAACCAGATTCGGGCCGGAGAAATACACCACATTCCGAGCCTTGGTGGCGGCGACATCGATGGAGAATATGGGAGAGTCCGGCATGCGGTACAGGCCCAGGATGGTTCCATCCAGATCCGCGACCGAGATCACCATGCGGGCGTACTGAATCGGCAAGCGGATCTGCGCGCGCGTTTGCTGTGCGAGCGACTGCGCGCTGATCACGATGTTGCTCACGTCGCTGGCGCTCAGCACACTGCCGGCGTTCGGCCCTACCAACCAGCCGTCCGGTTCCGGCATGCCCGAGTACGGCCCCAATTGGAACGCGCCGGGGCTGGGACCGGCCGGGACTCCCGTCGGCGGCTGAGCGGCCAGGAAGGGCAAGAGAAAGCCATTCAAATAGACGCCGCCCGGAGCGGGCAAGGGCAGTTGCACGAAGAAGTTGTTTTGCTGCGTGGCGACCATGGCGGCGTACTCGGCCACGTCGTTGTTGGCGAAGCCCGCCACGCCGATGCCTCCGATGACTTCCTCGCCGTTGCGGAAGATCGGGATCCCGCCGGGCATGGTTCCAATGCCGGCCGAATAATCTGTGCAGGTGGCATTGAGCGGCCGGGGCACCTCCTGGCCGGGCAGGAACGATGCGCTCAAATAGCAGCCGCGATTCGTGTTCGCGATGCCGTAAAGAGCGCCGGCAGGTTGATTTGGAATACCGGGGGGAAAATTCGGAGCGCTGATGTATCCAACGGTGCGGGAAGAGAGCGGCGTGCCGGTACTGCTGAAGAAAGCGCCCGCACGCGCCAACGATAATGCCGTCTCCACGATGGGATCGGTGGCTTGGGTTCCGCGGAAGATCGCTAGGCGGCGGCCACCGCGATCGACCACCGCTACCGCGATGGCGGGGTTGGCGGCCGCCGCCACGGCGCTCGAGACCAGATTCCCGACCTCGGCGGCGGTTAGCTGATTGGGATCGGAGGGCGGGTTGGCCGATAACATGGGGCAAGCTGCGGGCGCAGAGAGCCGCGCCGCGATGGGGGAGACGGGATCCGTGGTGTAGCGCCCACGCCGCACTTGCGCCGGCGCATAGGCGGCGCTGAGCATCAGAAGCAAGATAGACAGCTTCATCGATTTCCCTTTAGCATGATACTAGATTGTAGAGGGGACGGAGCCGGCTGCGGGCAAGATGGCCCGCCTTCCAACTTGCATACATTCAACATCGCCGAGCACTTTGTCGACCGGCACATCGCGGAGGGCCGCGGCAGCCAAACGGCCGTCGTCTGTGAAGGCCGCCGGTACAGTTACGCGGAAATCGGCGCGCGAGCCAATCAGGCTGGAAACGCGCTAAGGCGCGCGGGCGTGGCGCGGGGCGATCGGGTCTTAATCGTATTGCCGGACTCACCGGAGTTTGTGGCCGCGTATTTCGGCGCCATCAAGATCGGCGCGGTAGCCGTGCCCACGAGCACCGCTTTGCGGCCCGCGGACTATGCGTATCTGGCGGAGGAAAGCCAGGCGAAGGTCGTCTGGGCGCAGATCGGGGATCTGCCAAGCGAAAACGAGCCATGTGAGCTGGACTGCGCACCGACTTCTCCCGGCGATCCGGCGTTCTGGCTGTGGACCTCCGGCAGCACCGGGCCGCCCAAGGCTGCCGTGCATAAACACGCCGATTGGCTGGCCTGCTGCGAAGGCTACGCCCAGGGAGTGCTCGGCATCCGCCCCGAGGATGTCACATTTTCTTCCGCGAAACTGTTTCATGCATACGGGCTGGGTAACGGTCTGATGTTCCCCTTCTACGCGGGAGCCACGACGGTGCTGTACTCCGGCAGGCCGCAGGCGAATGCCTTCCTGGCGCTGGCGCACGCATGCCGTCCGACGCTGTTCTTCGCGGTGCCCACGCACTATGCGGCCATGCTGCATGAGACTTCGCGCGAGACGGACCAAGCCGGTGTTTACGATTTGAGCAGCGTGCGCCTGGGCGTGTCCGCCGCCGAACCGCTGCCGGCTGAAATCGTCCGCCGCTGGCGCGCGCGCTTCGGCTTCGAGGTGCTGGACGGCATCGGTTCCACGGAGGTGCTGCACATCTACATTTCGAACCGGCCGGGTGAGGTGCGTCCAGGCAGTTCGGGCGTGCCGGTGCCCGGCTACGAGGTGCGTATTACCGACGAAAGCGGGCGCCAGTTGCCGGCCGGAGAAACTGGCGACCTGTGGGTGCGCGGGCGCAGCAATGCGACGCACTACTGGAACCGGCCGCAACTGACCGCCGAACGCATGCGCGACGGATGGTTCTTCAGCGGCGACAAGTATCGCGTGGACGCGGACGGATACTACTGGTATGCGGGCCGCTCCGACGATATGTTTCGCGTGTCGGGCGAGTGGGTTTCACCCATCGAAGTGGAGAGCGCGCTGATCGAGCATCCCGCCGTGTTGGAAACCGCCGTGGTGGCGCGGCTGGGCGGCGACGGACTGCCGCTCACTTGCGCGTTCGTTACGTTGAAGCGGCCCGAGGACGGTGGCGAATCATTGGCGGAGGAACTGCGGCTATTCGTGCAGGAGCGTCTGGCCGGGTTCAAGCGCCCGCGGCGCATCGAGTTCCTGGACGAGTTGCCGAAAACGGCAACCGGAAAGGTGCAGCGCTACAAACTTCGCTGAGCATAGCCCCTCGAACCGCGCGATAAACTGTGTGAGAGAGGCTGAGATGCGTTTACCATCGGCTTTACTGTGCCTATCTCTCTGGGCGGCTTCGCTCCCCCCGCTGGCGGGGCAGCCCAACGTCCTGACGTATCATAACGACGTGGCCCGCACAGGTCAAAACCTGGCGGAGACCACGCTAACCACCAGCAACGTGAATTCGGTCACGTTCGGCAAGATCTTCCAGGCGACATTGGACGGCCTGGTGGACGCGCAACCCCTTTACGTAGCCGGAGTCTCCTTCCCGAACCTGCGAATACACAATGTATTGATCGTGGCTACGGAGAACGACAGCCTGTACGCACTGGATGCGGATACCGGCGTACAGCTCTGGCAAGTGGCGCTGCTGGCGAGCGGCGAGACGGCTTCCGACGACCGCGGCTGCGGACAAGTGACTCCCCAGATCGGCATCACCTCGACGCCGGCGATCCAACTGACACCGGGCACGCCGGGGGGCGCCATCTTCGCCGTGGCTATGAGTAAGGACGGGTCCGGTACATATCATCAACGGCTGTACAAGGTGAGCTTGACCACGGGCCAGCCGCTGATTCCCGCCGTGGATATCGCCGCACAGTACCCAGGAACCGGCCAGGGTAGCGGCGGCGGTTATGCGCTATTCGATCCCAAGCAATATAAAGAGCGATCGGGGCTGTTACTGCTGAACGGGGTGTTGTATCTCGCTTGGGCCTCGCATTGCGATATTTCTCCGTACACCGGGTGGATTATGGGCTACGACGCCGCCACCCTGGCGCAAACCAGCGTGATCGACGTGACACCCAATGGGGCCGAAGGGGCTATCTGGGGCGCTGGCGGAGGTTTGGCGGCCGATGCCAACGGGTACATCTACTTTCTTGACGCCAACGGCACCTTTGATACGACTCTCAACTCACAAGGCTTTCCCATCAACGGCGACTTCGGCAACGCTTTTATCAAGCTTTCTGCGGCCGCCAACCAACTGACCGTGTCCGACTATTTCACCATGCACAATACCACCGACGAATCCAACGGCGATGAAGACCTAGGCTCGGGTGGCGCCCTGGTGTTACCGGACATGACCGATGCCAACGGCCGCGTGCGGCATCTGGCCATCGGGGCGGGCAAGGACGCTAACATTTATTTGGTAGACCGGGACAACATGGGCAAATTCAGCCCAGCAGACGACAGCGCCATTTATCAGGAGCTGGACGGCGCTCTGCCTGGCGGTATCTGGTCGATGCCGGCTTATTACCAGGGCAGTGTCTACTTCGGCGCGGTGGGCGGCCCTATACGAGCGTTTCAGTTCAGCCAGGCGGTGCTCTCGACGGCTCCGGTTTCGGCGACCGGTACGCAGTTTCCTTATCCGGGAGCCACGCCAAGTATCTCGGCGAATGGGATGGCGAACGGCATCCTGTGGGCCGTGGAGAACAACTCACCCGCCGTGCTGCACGCATACGCGGCCAGTAATCTCGCGCACGAGCTATACAATTCGAATCAGGCGGCGAATGGCCGCGACCAGTTCGGATCGGGGAATAAGTTCATCACGCCCACCATCGCCAACGGAAAAGTGTACGTGGGAACACCGAATGGAGTGGCGGCGTTCGGGCTGCTTAATTCGCGGCGCAGAACGCCGATCCGGCGGCCGGTATCTGCGGACTGAGCCGGCTGTACGAATAAACACGCAGTTATCGGCCAGGTACTAGATCTGCCACCGAGGAGGTAGCAAACTAATAGGGGGGGGACATGCGCTTAACGTCTGGTCTACTTTGGCTATCTCTATTTGTGGCTCCGCTTCTGCCTTTAGCGGCGCAGTCCAACGTACTAACACAGCATAACGACGCGCACCGCACGGGGCAAAACCTGGCGGAAACCACGTTAACCACCAGCAACGTGAATTCAACCACGTTTGGAAAGCTCTTCCAGGCGGCATTGGACGGTGTGGTGGATGCGCAGCCGCTCTACGTCGCCGGAGTCTCCATTCCGAACCAGGGAACGCATAACGTGCTGATCGTGGCCACGGAGAACGACAGCCTGTACGCATTGGATGCGGATAGCGGCGCGCAGCTCTGGAAAGTATCGCTGCTTGCCAGCGGCGAGACGGCTTCCGACGACCGGGGCTGCGGTCAGGTGACTCCGACGATCGGCATCACCTCGACACCGGTCGTCACGCTCAAGGCCGGCACGACGGATGGCGCTATCTTCGCCGTCGCCATGAGTAAGGACGCGTCGGGGAACTATCATCAAAGGCTGCACAAGAGAAGCCTGACTGGGGGCAACGCGCTCGCCACCCCGGTGGAAATAACCGCGCATTACCCGGGCACCGGTGACGATAGCACCGGCGGTTTCGTCTATTTCGACCCGGCGCAGTATAAGGAACGATCGGGACTGTTACTGCTGGACGGGGTAGTGTACTTGGGGTGGGCGTCGCATTGCGACGATCAGCCGTACACCGGTTGGATCATGGGCTATAACGGCACGACCCTCGCGCAAACCAGTGTGATCGACGTGACTCCCAATGGCGCGGAAGGCGCCATCTGGGGCGCCGGCGCCGGCTTGGCCGCCGATTCCAACGGGTACATCTATTTTCTGGACGCCAACGGCACGTTTGATACGACTCTCAATGCGCAGGGCTTTCCCGTCAACGGCGATTATGGCAACGCCTTCGTCAAGCTATCCACGGCCGGCGGCAAGCTGACCGTGGCGGATTATTTCACTATGTACAATACGACCGCCGAATCCGATGCGGACGAAGACTTAGGCTCGGGCGGCGCACTGATATTGCCGGAAATGACCGATGCCAATGGCAAGGTGCAGAACCTGTCGATAGGAGCGGGCAAGGACGGCAACATCTACTTAGTGAACAACAATAACATGGGTAAGTTCAACCCGAACGATGACAGCGCCATTTATCAGGAGCTGGACGGCGCCCTGCCCGGCGGCATCTGGTCGATGCCGGCTTATTACCAGGGCCGGGTGTACTTTGGCGCGGTGGGCGGCCCGATCAGAGCCTTCCAGTTCCATAAGGCGGTGCTCGCATCGACGCCGGCTTCGACGACCGGCACCACGTTTCCCTATCCAGGCGCCACACCCAGTATCTCGGCGAATGGCGCGGCCAACGGCATCCTTTGGGCGGTGGAGAACAATTCGCCAGCCGTGCTGCACGCTTATCTCGCCACCAATCTATCGCAGGAGCTGTACAACACGAGTCAAGCAGCGGGCGGACGCGACCAATTCGGAAACGGCAACAAGTTCATGACGCCGACCATCGCCAACGGCAAAGTGTACGTAGGGACGCCCAATGGCGTGGCGGCGTTCGGGTTGCTCAAGTAAGCGTCCTACGCCACCACATACGGGCTGCGGTAAACCGGACGCGTCATCATGGCAGTAGCTTCGGTGTCGCCGGTAAAACTGCCGGTTGCGGAGTCGTAACTCAACTTGCGGCCCACCCGGTAGCTGATGTTCGCCAGGTGCACCAGAGCGGCTGAGGTTACGCCGACCGACACATCGGCCGTCAGGTCCGCGGCGTTGCGGCTCTTCACCGCTTTCAGGAAGTTGGCCATGTGGCCGATCGTGTCGTCGATCTCGGGCTCCGTGTGCTTCATGGATTCGCCTGGCTCGCGCTTGTCCCCCAGGAAGATTTGGAATCCGTGCTCATCCACCGCCATGAAGCCCTGGCTGCCAAAGAATGTGACCCCGATGAAATTCGGGCCCGACGCCGGGATGCCTGGCTCCCCGCCGGTATTCAGACCGCGCACTTCGAAGACTAATTCGGCATCGCCGTAATCGAACGTGGCGATCTGGGTGTTGGGCGTCTCCTGGTCGTCCTCATAAATGTACTTCCCGCCGGTCGAAACCGCTCCCTTGGGCAGATCCCGGCCCAGGCCACGCCGCGCCAGGTCCATCTCATGGATGCCTTGGTTGCCGATGTCACCGTTGCCCGTGTCCCAGAACCAGTGCCAGTTGTACTGGTAGCGATTCTTGGTGTACTCGCGCATGGGCGCGGGGCCCAGAAAGAGATCCCAATCGAGTCCTGGTGGAACCGGTTCCGCAGGCGTGTGTCCGATCGAAGGGCGGCGCTTAAAGCAAATGGCCCGTGCCATATAGACCTGCCCGATGGCGCCCGAGCGCAGCAGATCCATGGCGCGCTGCTTGTGCGCGATGGTGCGGCCCTGCATCCCGATCTGCACGATGCGTTTGTTTTTGCGCGCAGCCGCCTCCATGGCGCGGCCTTCGAAAATGTTGTAGCTGGCAGGCTTCTCGCAATAAACGTCTTTGCCTGCCTGGCACGCCCAGATGGTGGCCAGCGCGTGCCAATGATTCGGCGTGGCGATGGACACCGCGTTCACGTCTTTGTCGTCGAAGAGTTTGCGCAGGTCCTGATAAACTTGGGGCTTGCCGCCGTGCAGCTTTTCGACCATCTGTGCGGCGCGCTCGGTTTGCGCCTGATTCACATCGCAAATGGCTACCACGCGCGCGTCCGGCAGTTTGCTGTAATACCTGAGGTGATCGCGTCCGCGTCCACCGAGACCGATCACTCCGATCCCCACTTTGTCGTTTGCCGTATCGTCTGCCGCGCGCGCGCCCATTGAAACCAGACCGGCGCCCAGCAGAAAGGTTCGTCGTTCCATAATGCCTCCCGGCTAAGACAATCGTATATCATGGAAGCGATGCAGATGGTGCTGAGCCAGAGCGATGCCGATTTTCTGCGTTGCTGCGAAGCCCATCGGGACCTGCACATCGAGCGTACCGCTGCGGGGGAGATCCTGATCCTGCCGCACAGCGGATGGGAGCACTCCGCCCGAAACGCGGAAATAGTCGCGCAACTTTACGCTTGGAGCAGGCGCGATGACCGTGGAAGGGCTCTCGATCCCAGCGTTCTTTATATGCTTCCCAATGGAGCAGCGCGTTCTGCACACGTATCCTGGATTCTCCGATCGCGGATTGCCACTCTTACCGCAGATCAGAGGCGCGGCTTTCCGCCGATTTGTCCCGACTTCGTTGTCGAGCTTCGTTCTCCTTCGGACCGGCCGAAGAACCTGCAGGCCAAGATGCGGGAATGGATGGAGAACGGCGCCAAGCTGGGCTGGTTGATCGATCCGGAAGCGCGCACGGTCTATATCTACCGTCCGGGTCGAACCACGGAACGGCTGGTCGATCCGCGGCGCGTTGAGGGCGATCATCCGATCGACGGTTTTGTGCTGGAAATGGCGGATATCTGGAATCCGGATCTTTGAAGTGACGGGACAGGCCAGAGGCCTGTTCTACCCGTTGCCGTTGGCGTTGCCGTCTTCGAGAAACGCGCGCAGCCGGTGGCTCCGGCTGGGATGCCGCAGCTTGCGCAGCGCCTTGGCCTCGATCTGGCGGATTCTTTCGCGCGTCACCGCGAAGTTCTGCCCGACCTCTTCCAGGGTATGCTCGCTGCCATCCTCCAGCCCGAAACGCATCTTGACGATCTTTTCTTCGCGTGGCGAGAGGGTCTTCAGTACCTGGGCGGTCTGCTCGCGCAGGTTCAGGTTGATCACCGCATCGGAAGGCGACAGGCCCGCGTGGTCGACCAGGAAATCCCCAAGGTGCGATTCGTCCTCTTCGCCGACGGGAGTTTCCAACGATATGGGCTCCTGCGCCACCCGCAGCACTTTGCGCACCTTGGAAACCGGCAGCTCCATGCGCTTGGCCAGTTCTTCGCTAGTGGGCTCGCGCCCCAATTCCTGAATCAACTGTCGGGAGGCCCGGATCAGCTTGTTGATGGTCTCGATCATGTGCACCGGAATGCGGATGGTGCGCGCCTGGTCCGCGATGGCGCGCGTGATGGCCTGCCGCACCCACCACGTCGCGTAGGTGGAAAACTTATACCCGCGCCGGTACTCGAACTTATCCACCGCCTTCATCAAACCGATGTTGCCTTCCTGGATCAGGTCCAGGAATTGCAGGCCGCGGTTGGTATATCGCTTGGCGATGCT
>Ga0187867_10003070_pt1 | contig 13517 bp, 12 predicted proteins | sample June2016WEW_13_1_FD_132976 | JGI IMG/M metagenome (GOLD analysis project Ga0187867, IMG submission 132976) | Peatland microbial communities from SPRUCE experiment site at the Marcell Experimental Forest, Minnesota, USA - June2016WEW_13_10 | ecosystem: Environmental > Terrestrial > Soil >... | reverse complement strand
GCTCAATCTCGGGTAGCACGGTGAGCTTCAGCGCCGTGGGCACCTGTGTCATCGACGCCAACCAAGGGGGCAACTCCCAGTACGCCGCCGCCCCGCAGGTAACCCAGAGCTTCCCCGTGAGCCACTTTTCCACTACGACCAAGGTCTCGATGTCGCCAACTACCGTCACCTACGGTCACGAGTCGGCCTCGGTCTTCACCGCGACCGTCACGGGCCGCTCGAACCTGACTGTGCCCAACAACGAGCACGTCACGGTGCACGTAGGTTCCGTCGGGTGCACGGTCGTGCTCAAGACCGGAAAGGGAACCTGCAAGATCGCCAACGCTGCCCTGCCGGCCGGTTCGTACTCTGTGTCGGCTATTTACTCAGGCGACGCCAAACTGGAAGGCTCCAACGGCTCAAGCTCTTCCAAACTCACGGTGAAACCCGACAAAACGACAATCAAGCTCTTGCTGTCTAAGACGACAGTCACCTACGGCAATGAATCGGCCTCGGTCCTGACCGCGAGCGTTACCACTCACAATGGCGAGACCGTTCCAAATGGCGAGCGAGTCACCGTCATCATGGGCTCGGCGAAGTGCACCCTCGTCCTCAATCGCGGGAGGCAGACCTGCAAGATAGCCAACACTGCCTTGCCAGTCGGTTCGTACTCGGTGTCAGCCGTCTACGGCGGTGACGCCAACCTGACTGGCTCCAAGACCTCGAGCGCGTTCAAGCTGACGGTGAGCTAGCCCAGCACTCGGCAGGAAGATGATGATTCGGGTCGCGCGGGTTCGGGATACGAAAGAGACCGCCCCGGAGGGCAAGTCCTCGCTTGTCGCTTTTCCGCCCAGAGCCCGCAGGGAACGGTTGACGGTGTTGCTGGTAACCGAGGGCACCTATCCGTACGTGATAGGTGGGGTCAGCACGTGGTGCGACCAGTTGCTGAAAAACCTGGACGACGTCGACTGGCTCGTGGTGCCAATCGTCGCCGGCGGCCTCAAGCGCGAACCGTTCTATCCGCTTCCCGAGAACGCCCGGCTGGCAGGGGTGGTCGACCTCTGGGGCCCGAGCCGCCCGCGCTCCCCACTGAATAGAGCGACGCGCCGGACCGATCTCGCGGCAGAACTAGCCCGTCTCCTGCTCGGTTGGGACACTGATCCCTCGCGCCTTGTGTCATTGCTTGTGTGGTGTCACCTCCACCCAGACGCCATCGTGCCGTCGTTCCGGAGCAGGCAGTCGTGGCAACTATTCCTGGAAAGGTTGCAAGAGGTGATGACCGAGTCTGCCAAAGACGTCACACCGGGCGTGCAGATGGACATGGCCACAGCAGTGTCCTGCTATCAGACCCTGTCATGGGTGGCGCGGACGGCGGCGACCCAGCTGCCGTCCGCCGATGTCCTTCACGTCACTGCTGCCGGCTGGGCGGGAGTGCCGGCCCTTGTGAGCAAGGCTTTAACTGGCACTCCGATACTGCTCACAGAGCACGGAGTCTTCGTGCGCGAGGCCTACCTGGCGGCTGCGCGCTCCCGGGAGAGCAGTGGGAGCCGCCTCCTGGCAACGCGTCTCGCCCGTTCGTTCGCACGGGCGACGTATCTCGGAGCAGACCTGGTCGCTCCGGTGACCGAGGCCCACTGCCCTTGGGAAACAGCCCTGGGGGTCCCGCAGGACCGAATTCGGCCCATCCCGAACGGCGTTTCTGTCGGGGAGACGATCTCTCCGGCGCCTGGCGACAAGATCGTGGTGACGGTGGGCCGGATCGATCCGCTAAAGGACGTGAAGACCCTGCTCCGGGTCGCGGGCAAGGTGCTCGAACGGTACCCCGAGGTGACGTTCCTCCATTACGGGCCAATCCCGGCGGGCCAGGAGGCTTACGCGGCAGCCTGCCGACGGCTCCACGAGCAGCTGCGCCTCGGCCAGTCGTTCGTTTTCAAAGGCCCGACGACCGACCCACGAGGGGCGATCCGCGGCGCCAATGTCGCCCTCATGACAAGCATTTCGGAGGGCTTCCCTATCGCCGTTCTCGAGGCACTCTCGGAGGGCCGTCCCGTGGTGACGACCGCCGTCGGCGGTGTGCTCGAAGCTATGAAAGGCGCCGGCCTTACTGCCGGCCCGCGCGACGTCGATGGTCTCTCCGATGCCGTCTGCGCTTTGATAGCCGACCCCGTGCTCGCCCGGACACTCGGAGTGCGCGGGCATGCACGGGTCCGGCGGCATTTCGACCAGACGGGCTTCGTCCACAGTTATAGAAAGGCCCTCTTCGACGTCGCCGAGTGCCGGACCTTGAGGCGCCGAGCATGAAGCTCACGAACGAGCTTGCGAGCCAACGAGTCCGAGCGGCGCTCGGCCGCGCCCCTCAGGATCGACTCGAGGCGACCGTCGTCCTCGAGTCGTGGGGGGTTTCCCCCGACCTCGCCCTCGCCGTCGCGCGACCCGACCGCGACGCGGGCCTGCTGTCTAAGGCGCCTTTGAACCCGACGATCGCTCACTCCAACAGCCTGCAGGACGCTCTGGAGATCGCCGGCCTCCTCGCCGGGATAATGGCCGCCACGATGTGCGCGGGACCTATCATCTCCCGACTCGGTGGATCCGCCGTCGACGCCTGGCGCATCGCTCTTCCGGTCACGTTGTTCTTGCAGTGGACACTCCGGCGTTATCACCGCACCCTCTCGGCTCGGGCGCGACGCGAGCGGTTGAGCGGGTTCCGTAGTGCCGTCTGGGGTGGCACTGCTCTGAGCGTCGGAATAATGGTCCCGGCAATGCTGGTGCTCTGCCCCGTCGCAGGAGCGGCCTTCGCCCTGGTCGTGCTCTGGACAGGGTGCCTTTTTCTTTCCCGTCGTGGCTGGGCTCCGGTCTACGTCGCCCTACTCCTCGCAGGCGCGCTCGCGGTCGGCCTCCGTCTATCGGTCGTGCCGGTCATAGCCGACGAGAGCGAGACCATGCTCGTCCTGATGGTGATAGCCGTGGTCTCGAGCCACCGCTCGCAGCAACTGCCCGGGAGCTGGCTGGAGGCGCTGAGATCGGGCTGTATCGGCGCGCTCTTAGGTTGCCTGATCGTCAACGTCGCCTTGCCGGGAAGTACCACCAGCGTCGAGCTGCTCGGTCTTGCCCTGGCGCCATCGCTACTCGGCAGCGTCGTCTGGTTCTACTTCGTGGCCGCCTTCTGGCGCCTTCTGCAGCCCGGCATCGGCCTGAGCCAAGGAAGTGACTCACTTATGGCGACTCACCGCAGGAGCCGGCTCATCAACCTGTCCGGCCTCGCGGGCTATGGCGTCACGACAGTGATCATTTCCTTTGCGGCCCTGATGATCGCTTCCGCGCTGGGCATCTCGTCCGGCGATTCTGCCGTGATATTCCTCGATCTCGGAACTTTAGGCTTGGCAGGTGTCCTATTCGCCTGGCTGGACGTGCTCGGACGCTCGGGCGCTGCGCTAGCGGTCGAATGTTCTGCACTTACGGTGTGTTTACTCGTTCACGTCCTGGCGGGAAGCGGTGGGCTCGGGTCCTACGGTGACCTGTTCGGTGCAGTTGTCGCGGTGATACTGGCCGAAGCGGTCACTTACCGGCTCCATGGCGAGCCAGAATGGCTCAGCGCGAGGATGTTGTAGGACGCCGTTTGTGCCCCTAGCCCCTGCGGCTTACCGGCAAGGAACACGGAGCGACCCATCCAGGTTCGTGCTCAAGTACACAGAGTCGAGACCGAGCTTGTCGGCTCCATGTTGTCCGTTCACTCCCGCTGTGCAGGCCTTGACGAACCAAGACCGGGACGTGCCATCGCCCTGGTACTCGACTTCCAAGACCGTCCGCTCAGCACGGTAGTAAGGCGCGAGGTCGAGACAATCGGCGTACTGGTAGCACTGTTCCTCGATGACGAAGTCGAAGTAGCGAGAGAGTGTCGCCGACTCATCCTCGAAGTTCTTCTGCGCCACCGACATGCCAAGGCGGTGAACCTCGTCTGCCACCCATTCGTCGTAGCGCAGCTGTTCGGCCTGCGAGTTGGCGGTTCCGTTCTCGGAGCTGTCCATGTTGTCGGGCTCGACCGCGTCAAAGTGGTTGTCGCGGCACATCTCGAACCGCTTCGTCATGATCTTCTCCACTTCGCCGAGGTGATCGGGGGCCAGACTTATCCAGAACTCGCCTGGCCAACCCTGTACGGCGTTGAGTGTCGAGCCCTTGAATTCCGAGTAGTCGGGACGCCAGTTCTCAGCTGTGCCGACGTCGACGTAACAGATGACATGGTCGCCGAGTGAGTGCAGCTCGGCTACCACGGGAGAGTCCGACGACCCCAACGATTGCGCTTCGTCGCCATTGTCCGTCCCGGTGTTGTCGAAGCCGTCGATGTCGTAAACCTTGGGATTCGTTGCCGGCGAGACGGCGCCGTCGACCGCCATCACGGGCGAACTCCCGGATGTAATCCCGAGGTCGGCGGAACAAGAGGTGTATCGGGCAAGATCGGCAACCGTGCTCGCAATCAGCTTCGCGGTCTGCGTCGGTGTCTGGTCACCGCTCGCGTTGCAAAGACTATGGTCCAGCTCCCACTGCCATTCCACCTCTCTGGGCGGAACCCACATCCTGGCAGTCCGTGGCCTTGTGCTCGACCTCGGTTGTGCTACTGCGGAGGCGGCGAATAACCCCGCGAACGACATGGCGACGGCAAGCCCAAGCGCTGCCCATGTGCGCGGGTGGGCACCCAAGGTCGGCACCAGAAACCAGGTTCGCCATCCCCGCGAGCTCGCGGAACGACTTCCATCCGATCCTCCGGCCGGCACGCCAGCAGTCTCGCGCTCTCCTTGCCGCCGCCGCGCTCGTTCGGCTCCTATCGGTGGCTCGCCGTCGGACTTTTCCTGACCGACGGGTGGCGAAACGAATCGGTGGCTCGCCGTCGGACTTTTCCTGACCGACGGGTGGCGAAACGAACCCGAACTCGGCGCGAAGCGACGGGACGCCCTCGATGCCGACACCCGTGTCCTCCGAAGCGGATCGAGAAACAACGCGCCACCTGCTTCGCCAAGACGTCGCACCCGAGAGCTACCGCTATCAGACAGCTACTTTGTCCTCGGCCTTCGCCCCCAGGCACCCCGACTCCCGCTACCGGTCGACAACCGCCTACCTGCACCGCCCGAAGGCTGCCGCGTCCCGCGAGTTGCCCGGATTGTCCTTACGGTCACCCGTCGGTGCCCTCTTTGTTCGAGTCGGAAGGCACCGCCTAAACTCCGAGCTGGGTCCATCTCAGCGCTGAGACGCCCTCTGAGAGCGCCACGTGGGAATCGACCCTCATTCGCGAAGCCCCATAAGGAGTCAGGACATGGCACCCCCGACCGGTCGCACGATCGGAATATTGACCTCCGGCGGCGACTGTGCCGGACTCAACACAGCGATCGCCTCCATCGTGAACTCGGGCCTGCGGCTCGGCTACACCTTCGTCGGCTTCGAGAAAGGCTGGGAAGGCCTCCTCGACCCGGTCATGTACCGAAAACTTGATGCGAATTCAGTGCGCGGCATCAATCACCTGGGTGGGACCATATTGCGGACCACCAATCGAGGGCGCTTCGCCGGCAAAGTGGGAGGAAAAGGTGGCTACAACGCCATCCCTGCCGACATATTGAAGATGGCCGTCGGCAACCTGAACAAATTGGCCGTAGAGGGTCTAATAGTAATCGGTGGCGACGGAACCCTATCTGCCGCGATGCAATTATCGCAGTTCGGCGTACCGATTGTCGGAGTACCGAAATCCGTCGATAACGACCTTTCCGGTACCGACGCAACCTTTGGTTTCAGTACGGCAGTGTCAGTGGCTCTCGACGCAATGGACAAGATCCATACCACTGCCTCCAGTCATGAACGGATCTTCCTCGTGGAGTGCATGGGACGCCACGCCGGCTGGATCACCCTTCACGCCGGGCTGGCTGGCAACGCGAACGCGATTCTGCTACCAGAGTTTGATCTCGACGTCGAAGGACTGATCAACTTCCTGAGAAAACGCAGTAGGACCATGCATTCGTCAATCATCGCGGTGGCCGAGGGCCTAGACCTTGGTCAGCAACAGTCGAGAGTACCGAGTATAAAGACCAGCGAAGTCAGGCTACATGGTGCCGCCGACAGACTCATGGACGCCGTCGAAGAGCGTGTACCGGGCTTGTTCGAACTCAGAACGGTTGTCCTAGGCCATACTCAGCGCGGTGGAGCGCCGATTGCTGTTGATCGCCTCCTCGCCAAACGATTCGGTGTCGCCGCTATGGAGGCCTATGATGCGGGAAGGTTTGGCATGATGGTGAGACTTAAGGATGACGATATCGGCCTCACGACGATGAAACGGGCGAGAGGCCTGAAGCTTGTCACTCCTGCCGATCCCTATTATCAGACGGCACGCAAATTGGGTGTCTATATCAATTGACTATTGATTAGGTCGTGTAGGCGCGAGCAAGGTTGAGTTGGCATTGCCTTCTTACTGCGCCGGTTCCGTTCACGCGCACATTGTGTGTGACTAATACAAGGGCCGGCCCATAATTTGCTGCGGAAACCGGGCGCGGTGAGCCCGCGGTCCGTCAGCCGGAATAACAGCCACCGTGGCATCGAAGTTGCACGTTTACACGATCGCTGTCCCGGAGCTTACCGGAGGGCCGGAGCACCTTGATGAAACACCAGTTCCCAACCGAGAGCCTTCCGTCGCCAGATGGAGCTGCGGTACGCGACCTCAAGCCCCCCGTGGTTGACCTCGCTTCGGTACGTGACCAAAGCCACCTCCGAGGTCACCTCTTGGACTGAGAAATCGGGCAGGGGCAAATTCGCGGCGATGTCATATGCTTCCAATCCGAGGGAATCTGCGCGCGAGTACTTCCGACCTGAGCGTCCAAACTCGATGAACTCTGGCGCGAGTATTTCTTCCATGTACCTCGAATCGAAGCGGGTCTCTCTTCTCCAGAGGGACTCCTCGAGGTGACGCAACGTCAACATGTCGGATTGCTCGAGCATGACCAGAAAGCTTAGAAAGGTGACCGGAATACAGCCAAGCCTTCTGGCGTCGTTCTCACCCCGCACCAACAGCGCACTTGAACCACGAGGTAAGACGTCGTTCCAGTCCGTCGGTGCCGCCGCCTTTGAAGGCACGGCGCGCGACGGCGCCGCGTCCCATGCCAGTCACAGTGGCTGAAATTGGCGCTGCTTCCCCGACCACAGCCGGTCGAGCGCATCGACCTCCCGGATCGTCACCTGCGGGTCGAAGAGGCCGGCGCTGGCCATCAAGTCGACAAGACCGCGCCTTAGTCCTTCGATGTTGCACTCGCCTTTGGTGGCAATGGAGACGTCCGCGCCGCGCGGGGTCTGTGTGACCTGGATCTCGACTACCTCGGGGTCGCTCAAGAGCACAGTGGTCATGCCCAGCCAGTGGACCGCCGCGCCGCCTTCGTAGATAAAGAAGCTGTCGGTCCGTCCGGCCAAGTCCGTGATCCGTCGGTGAGCGCACCCGCACTCGCAATCCCCGGCCAAGACGGTCATGGCATCTGTGATCTCGTAGCGAATAAGCGGCTGGGTCCTGTTGTAGAGACTCGTCAGGAGAATCTTGTCCGCCGGCTGGCCGAACGAGACGACGTGGCCATGCTGGTCGACCGGCTCGATGATGGCGAGGTCATCGGGCAGGTGCATGGCGCTGCCGGCTCCGCAGGGAAAGGCGTATATCCCTTCCGAGCAGCCCCAGTAGTCGCAAATCTCGATGCCCCAGGCGTCGGCGACAGCCTCGCGTGCCGCCTCGGTACATTGCTCACCGCAGGTCAAGACCTGCTTCGGACTGATATTTAGACGACCGGCCTTGGCCTCGCCAGCTAGCAGATGCATAGCGCTCGGGTAACCCTGCAGCACAACTGGTTGGGCGGCGTTGAGACCGGCCACGATCTCGGGGAGGGGCAATGTGACCGGGAGATGCGTCACGGGCCGCGCCTCATTACCAGAAGGGTCCCTGAAGAACGCGTGGAGCGAACCGGACACATGTCTCGTGTTGGCGGCGAACAGCGTTCCGACAGGGCCGTCGAAGGGAAGGGAACCAGCGCCTCGGCCCTGCCAGCGTGTGGCGATCAAGGCAAAGGTGATCCAGTCCTCCCACCCGTAGACGAAAAGTCCTCGGGCACCGGTTGATCCGCTCGTGGCTATGACCCTGTACTGATCGAGGAGGTAATCGTCCTCGTCGAGCGTGTCCACGTGCGCGTTTACTACAGCAAGGCTGAGCGCAGGGTCGGTTAGCGCCTGATCAAAATTGTCCATCAGGTCAGCCCTGGTCATGATAGGCAGCGACGGCAGGTCCGCTTCGGTGAAGCGGCTGACGTCTAGGTTGGCAAGGCGCTCGGCGTGGAAGGCCGACCGAGCGACCGACCAGGCCAGCAGCTCTCGCAATCGGCGCTCCCGCTCGGCCTCGAGGCGATCCGCAGACCAGCGCAGTCGGCGGACGGCCGCGAAGAGCCCGTCGGCGACGGCCGCCCGCTGGCGTGCGACGAGTTCCGCATAGTTCTCTGCCACCACGACCCAGTCACTCCTTCTGATTGGTCCTACACATGCGGACGTTGCTCAAGGATCAAAGACAGTCGCAAGCCGGATAAGCCTAAGAGTTGGAATATGAACAGTCAGTCTGCTGACATTGGTGCGTCGGTTACCAGGCGCAGGTCGATGAACGGTATCGTCTCTCCGTCGAGAATGTAGCGGTTGCGCTCGACGAACCCGTGCGAGTGTGCGAACCGCAGCCCGTCCTCGTTGCTCGCGAGCACAACAGTCTCGATCTGACGAGCGCCGCGGGCACGCGCCACGGCGAGAACGTGTTCCAAGTACTTCTCACCGAGTCCCTTACGTCGGAACGGTGGCAGGATCCGCACGATGACGGTCGCTGCTGGCGAACCCTCCTTTGGAGGCCGGACAGTCGCGCAACCAATCAAGATATCGCCGTCGTAGGCCACGCTCAGGATCTGGTTCACTGCCCGCTCCTTGACGTCATCTTGGCTGAGCGGGTGAGCGGGAATGATCTCGTTGTGAACGGCCCGCCACTCCGCCAACAGATCGGGGGCGGCCGGCAAGATGCGCAGCGCCACACGGCGAATGTAGCGACGGCTTGATCCGTCCGTGACGGGTCAACTTCCGTGCAGCCGGCCTCACAAGACAAGCCGGCGTCATCGCCCGCTCTCTTGTGTTCCCCGCGCGACCTATATCGTCGTTGTCAAGTCGAATAAGGTCGAGGTCGACGCCACGCTCAATCGGCGGACGCCGGGTCCAACTCGGTTGGTCATGTCTTAGGGTGTAGCCACAGGTGGCAACTTGGCCTCGATGGCCTCGAGCCGGTCGAGGAGGAGCTTCAGACCTCCTTCGGTGTGTTCATTGACCTGGTCCATGATGAACTCGGTATCGGCAAACTCCTTCTCAGCCCTGGCATCGGAAGCCGCGCTCTGCACCGACTGACCGACCATGATGACGCTTAAGAGCACTAGTTGTAGGAAGGTCTGCGCGACCCAGGCGACGATCAGAATGAGACCCGGCTTGGTCAGAAAGTTTGGCACCGCCGTGCGGCTCAGGGCGCCAGCCTCGATCAGAATGGCTGGCAGGCTGACCAGGGCGACGAGGCAGAACAAGTAGGCGCACGCCATTGAGCCGACGCCCCGGGTGAGGATCACGGCCAATTTGGCGTTAAAGCCCTCGACTTCCTTGACCTCACCCGACAGTCCTTTGAGGCTGACGACATGCGCGAGGTGATGGCGGGTCTTTATCGGGACACGTTGGGTGGACATAAACAATCAGAGTAGTTACCGCCTGGAACATAAACACACAACGATGACCGCTACGCGTTGACCACGGAAGTGATGTCTACCGTCCAGGAAGAGGTCCGGTGCCTAAGAGAGAAGACGACGCGACGCCAGCACGAGAACCACCACTTCCAAGACGACAAAGCCTTAGGCCGGCGAGCCAATCCAACATCCGATCTCTAGCAGCCCGCGTCTACCTGCTTCTGCACCATCTCGGAGGGGCCGTTGACACCGATGACTCCCCCGGGCAGCGGGTGTCACAGGGCAGTTGTATCTTCCTGAGCCGTCGGATCACGTCGTGTTCCCGCCTCGGCTAGCCAGCCCCAAGCCGCACAGTAGTGCTGGTTCGGTCTCTCGCCCCTTCCTACGGGCAGCTACACGTAAGGCACCTAGCAGAAAGCGTCCTACGAGCTGCAAGCCCCGGAACTTATCGAACGAGGTCCTGGGCTTCTCTCTGTGTGACCAAGTTCACCCACCGGCACCACACGGAGGACTCAGCAATGATGGCCAAGAACTACCGCCCGGAACTCGTCGCCCAGCTGACAGCGGGAATCAATACCCTCACATCGTCTAAGGAATGGCAGCGCTACCTCGAGTTCCAAAGCCGCTTTCATCGCTACAGCTTCGGGAACGTTCTCCTTATCGCCGCCCAGTGTCACCAGGCAACCCGCGTGGCAGGCTTCAACACTTGGCGAAAGCTTAACCGTTTCGTCCGCAAGGGAGAAAAGGCCATCTGGGTTCTCGCCCCGATGGTCTACAGGTCCGCTGAGGACGACGGGAACGATGGGGTCATCCGAGGCTTCAAGTTTGTGCCTGTATTCGACATCTCTCAGACCGCCGGCGAAGAGTTCCCGTCCGTCTGCAACCGGCTCGAAGGTGGCGATCCCGAAGGTCTCTACGCCCGACTCGAAGCGATTGCTCAGTCCCACGGTTTCACGGTGGAGGACCACGAATTCAACGGTGGAGCGAATGGCGATTGCTGCCATGCCGATCACCGCATACGGGTTGAGACGACGAACACGCCCGCGCAGCGGGTGAAAACGCTCGCGCACGAGCTGGCCCACGGCTTGCTCCACGAGAGCTACGACGACCGAGCGCTCGCCGAGCTTGAGGCTGAGTCCACCGCATATGTCGTCTGCCACGTACTCGGTCTTGATTCCGGCGACTACTCCTTCGGCTACGTCGCAACCTGGGCTGGTGGCGGCAACGAGGCGATCTCCGGAATCAGAGCCTCCTGTGAGCGCATTCAGAAGAGCGCAGCCGCCATCCTGCAGGCTTTCGAAGCCGAGCTCGAGGACGAGGCCGCATAGGCCGATTTCCTCGGCCGTGGCATTCGCCGCCTTGTGATGTCTTAGTCACGCACATTGCCACTGTCTCTCGTCGGCCAGCGGTTATTTGACGCAGCGGCCCCATAGCGGGTCGCAGCGGCGAGAGGACAAGTCAGGTAACCACCACCTTGTGATGCGCGACCCGGGCACGCACACCACGTCGGCTGGCGGCCTGGCGGCGCGACTCGCTAGGACACCTTGATAGTGAGTTGATGCGTGACGGGTATGAAGCCAGGCCCTGCGAGGACCGCTGAGACCGAGATAGTCTGGCCGACCGCAGACGCCGGGATGCTGTGGAGCGGGAGCTCCGCCTTGCCATCGATTACGGGTCCGCCGGCTATCACCTTTGTGACGACGGTTGGAGGAGCGTAGGAGGTGGTCTTCTGCTTCCAGGTCCCATACAGCTTCACCGTCAGGCTGGGATCGCTGAAGGCGTACCCGGTCGCGGTCTGGACGACGGCCACCAACTTGCCGGTGGGGGCGAGGGTGGCATGGGCGGGGAGGTAGAACTTTGCGTCGCCCGCGAGAGAAACGTTGCCCACAAAGGCTGCATAGCCAGTGGACGTCTGGGCAGTGGCATCAGCGAACTCGAGTGGGGTCCGTGAGGAGGTGGCTGTAAGCACTTCCTGCCGCAACGCCCAGTGCATGTTGGCGTCTGTATTGGGCTTGGCATTGAAGCTCGGAGCTGCTACCAGCTTGTTGGCCCAGCTGACGTCTACCACCTTGACCCAGTTGATACTCGTGAACTCAGGAGGGCCGTAGTTCGGGTACCCCGATTCGTACCACTGCAACAAGTAGGTCCATCCAGCGGTGGTCTTGACACTCTGGCTGACGCTCCCCCGAGCGAAGTATGACATTTTGACCATCCACGTGGTGCCGGGCGGGGGCTGGATCCCCTGGTACGTGGAGGAGTAAACTTGAACGCCTCCGCTGCCGGTGCCGACCGTTCCGACCCTCCAGCCTGGCAGCAATGAGCTTCCCGCCGGCACGGTGGCCCCGCTGTAGTACTTGGCTGGGAGGGCGAATTGGCCGTTGTTGAGGATGTTCGGGACTGGTACTGCCTTGCTCATCGGAGTCGTTGTGACCCCCCCGATGGCAGCAGCCGGTCCGTAGGTGCCGCACATCAGAGCACCGCCCAGCACTAGTGCGGCCCCGAGCTGGACTCCGCGCAATCTTGACATTGGCACTTCTGTTTTCCCCCCGATGTCGATGAAATAGTTCCCACACGCAGGTGTTCCCGCCTACTGCTGAACCGAGCGGGCCGACTTACCTACTTCATCCGCTGGCGTATTGAGGATACTCGTGAGCTTCCCCCGGTTTGACGGACACCTACCCTGAGGAGGGTGATGCTCTCCTCGACAAGGAATCCGAATGCCACCTCCACACCCGCCGGAGTTCCGTCGCCGGGCCGTCGAGCTCGCTCGTGAGGGAGTAAAGCCGATCTCGCAGATCGCGGCCGATCTCGGGATCGCCGACAGTTGTCTTCGGAACTGGCTCCGCCAGGCCAACTGATTGGGAGATGGACGGGTGGTCTTTACGAACTCAGGTGGGTGTACACCTCGAACGTCGTCTCTTGCGGCGGCGCGCTGAAACCTCCTTCGATGCCCGCTGACATTTCGGGCATCAAGACGTCGTCACGGAACCGCTCCCAGCTTTCCTGCGAGTCGTGGACTGCAACATCGTCCAGCCGTCAGCCGACGGTCCAGCCAGATGAAACGACTGACCATCTGGCAATCTGCCGTCACTGGGATGCACTGCAGCCACCGAAGCCTCGTACTGTTCCTTCGTGCCCCCCACAAACTGATGCACTACGCCGTAGGCCATCCAGTCTTCCACCGTTCCGAAGTCGTGTCCCGAAAGCCGGGGCAAGTGGGCCGCACCCTACACGGTTTTCGCAGGCGCTGGCTTGAGGTGCGGACGTATAGCCCATCCGTCCCCCCTCGCAACTCCCGCCCCCCCTCGTCGTCCCGCCGGGCCTTTGGGTGGGTGGGTGTGCTCGTGGTCGCCGGGTCCGTCCCGCCCCGGGGCCGACCAGGGACGAGAGCCGGCAGCACCGGGTTCGGAGTTCGAGTTACTGAGCTACTCATTGTCGGTCGTGGAGAGAGGGGACAAGGCCCGGGAAGCCCGAACGTACTTGTTCAGGTAAGCCCGCTAGCCTCCCGCTGTGCCCTCGCCCCGATCGATCCCCTCAATGCCCTCGCTCCCGCCTCCGGCCTTAGCGTCATTCGCCGCCAAAGGCCGTGGTGCAGCCCGAACGGCTTTTGGGGTTTTCCTAGCCGTTGCCCTGATCGCCATGTTGGCCACCACAACCCAGGCCCCAGCGGCGGCAACGGCCACGCCGACGGGCGGCTTCGGCCCTCCCGTCAACGCCCTGCAGTCCCGGTGTGAGGGGATGTTGGTTGCAAGCCACATCGTCTTCCTCGGCCACGACGTCGTC
>Ga0187867_10003066_pt1 | contig 13523 bp, 10 predicted proteins | sample June2016WEW_13_1_FD_132976 | JGI IMG/M metagenome (GOLD analysis project Ga0187867, IMG submission 132976) | Peatland microbial communities from SPRUCE experiment site at the Marcell Experimental Forest, Minnesota, USA - June2016WEW_13_10 | ecosystem: Environmental > Terrestrial > Soil >... | reverse complement strand
TTCGTAATCAGTAGGTCCGCAGTTCGATCCTGCGCGCCGGCACCGTGTTGCCCCGCTACCCGCCCCGGCGGGGTGTCAGTAAGCGGCCTGGCCGGTGGCGCGGTCGGGTCCATCCGCTCGGACCACCGATCCCAGGAGCTCGACGGAATTGATCTGGTGGCATAGACGCGACCCCGAGCCCCCCCCGGTGGGGACAAGTTTCCTTGGTCTGATTCGCCAAAACCTCCCGGCGCTGCACCGTCTGCCCGTTAAATGCCGAGCACTACCGCCTGGGCGACGAGATCGTTCTCGGCGATCGTGAAACAGCTCCGCCGGTTGGCCACCAACTGAGCCGGTAGGCAGGTCGAGTAGTTGCCCAAGGCGGGCAGATGCGGGAACACGCAGGCCTGATTGTAGCCGGAGATTCCGCCGGCCGTCACGATCGCCGAATGAGTTGGCCCCTCGATCCACAGCAACACCGTGCCAATGGGCGGCAAGGCATTGCTGACGATGTCGAAATTCCAGGTGCCCGCGCGGCGGAGCGCCAGCATGGCACCCTGCGCATTGTTCGGTATGGCCGCGATATTGCCCATTCGGACGATGGGCGCCCGCGCCGGAGCCTGCCCGCGCACCGTCGCCTCCTCACCGCCCCAGAACCAGCTCGCCTGGTGGCAGGTAGTGCCCACGCCTGCGAGTACGGGCGGGATGGCGACGCCGGCAACCACGCCCAGGGCCATGACATGTCCTCCGAGGTTTCGCCAAACATGACTGGCCGCCATATCGGAGGCAAGCTGGCAACAACCAGCGGCCCGCGGGACGCGCGGCAGCGGGCCGTCGGCCGACTTTCGGATTTTCCGCCCGCGTGACATTACGATCCCACCTGGTGCGTGACCGCGCCCGGCGACGCCTCGCGTTTGCGAACACGGGTCTCCCGCTTTGTCGGGTGGCCCAGGGAATACACGCTCAACACAAGCGGGGTTCCGGCGTCTCCCAGTCAGGCATCCAATCCTGCGCTGCCGCGCATCCCCGCAGCCGCTATCACAGGCGGAGCTTTCCCCCTTCCTGAGCGGGGGAGAATGGAGCGAGCTTGCCGCGTCGCTTTGCACCTCGCGATGACAACGCGAGGAAGCCGTGCCGGTGAGAAGCCTACGACGGCGCGCCCTGAATCACGTCACCGAACAGTACCCACTTCGTGCCGTCCCATTTCTCCAGTTCCATCGCGCGTACCGGATGATGGTTCGTGGGGCTGGTGTTCACCTTCAGGCCGGGAAGCAGCACGGGAACCTCGAAGTCGTGCAAGTTGTTCACCTGCTTCATGATGTTCTCACGTGAGAAGTCGCCGTCACACTGCTTCATCACCTGCAGCATTGTCTTACTCAGGCCGTAAGCGGCGATGTAGTTGTTGTCGGTCTGATCGGCGCCTGGCAGGTATTTGTTCATGAAGGCACGCCATTCATTCATGCCGGGATCGTTGGCCCAGGTTGGATCGGAGGAATCCTTGAGGTAAGCGGCGCTGATGATACCAACACCGTTTTCGGGCCCGGCGGGGTTCATCACGGCGCCCACGGAAATCGACACATTCGACATGAAGAACATCGGCTTCCACGCCAGGTCATGCACCTTCCGGATCGCCTGGGCGGACATTTTCGGCAACGCCGCGACGACCAGAACGTCATCCCCGGCCGCCTGCAAAGTCGTAAGCTGGCTGTCGATCGTCGCGTCGGTCGCCTCATACGTCGCGACGGTTACCATCTTCTCGAACCTGTCGCCGAGTACGTCCTTGAGGCCGAGGAAGTAATCCTTGCCGAAATCGTCGTTCTGATACAGTAGGCCGATCTTGGCGCCCGGTTGCTTTTTCAGAATGTATTTCGCGTAAATCTGGGCTTCCGTGCGGTAACTCGGCTGCCAGCCGATGGTCCACGGGTAGTCTTTGTAATCGCCCCACTTGTCGGCGCCGGTCGCGACAAACAATTGCGGCACCTTCTTCTGGTTCATGTAGCGCACGATAGCGCTGTTCGTTGGCGTGCCCAGGGTGGCGAATGTGAAGGCGACGTTTTCTTCCTCGACCAGACGGCGGATCTGTTCCACTGTCTTCGGCGGGCTGTAGGTGTCATCGAGTGACATGAAGTTGATCTTATGCCCGGCGACGCCGCCTTGTTCGTTCACCATTGTGAAGAACGCGGATTCCAGTTTGCCGAGCACGCCGTAAGTGGACGCCGGGCCGCTGTACGGGACGGTGTTGCCGATTTTGATTTCGGTCGCAGTGACGCCCGGCTCGTCCGCCGCCCGTGCCGCGCCGGTGGCGAGAACCACGGCCAACGCGCCCAGTGCCGTTAACGCGAAGCGTGCCATGAGGTTTCCCCTGTCGATGTTCACGCAGGGTTATGACGGATGCCGGAAAATGGCAATTGCCGCGTCGCGGGTGCGCCTTCGATGGGCAACCCCCGCAATCGCGCGGTTCCTACTCCGTCGCCTCGGCGTCGACCCTCCGTTCGTTCGGCTTCCGCTGGTTCGGATCGAGGAACCGCCTGCGCAACCGAACCGCCGCCGGCGACCTCCAGGTCGTTGTCGCGAGCGGTGTCGCCCGGGATCATGCCCTCGTAAATTTCGTCGCTGAGCGAAACGAACAGGAGCCCGTGCTTCTGGATGTAGAACCCCCCGCTTCTGGAGGTAGAACCCCCGCTTCTGGAGGTAGAACAACGCACAGTGCACCGCCTCGCCGGGCTCGGTGGAGATCAGAGCGCCCGGCGCCTCTCTCCAGCTCCTTCCGCACCGGCTTCCGCTGAGCCTCATCCAGCGCAGCTGGGCAGCCTCAGTGACGGATACTCTAATGGGCTCGACGGTCTCTATGAATTTCGGGCTTGCGACGTAGGTTCGTCGATCGAGTATCTGGAGATCCCTGGCGGTCGCCGTGAAAGATATACCGGTATCGATCCGGATGCACGTGTGGCCGGGAACGCATCCTCGATTGGGAGCCTGCAAGCCGGCTCAGGCCAAGGTCGCCAACAGCCGTGTGGCTGCCTGCACATCCAATGTATCCGGGCCTTCCACAAAGCGCTCGAGCACCGGCCGCAGAACCGCCCGGGCACTCTCAGGCTCTCCCCGCGACGCCAGTAACGCTGCCAGATCGACCGCGGTGCGTAGTTCCCATCCCAAAGCGCCCTGACGACGGCTCACCTCAAGCGACTGCACCAGGCATTTTTCCGCGGCATCGCCGTTTGGGTTGGGCATGGCAAGAAGCAGTTCACCCTTCATACGCAGCAACTCAGGCATATAGCTGACGTTTCCGTTGGTCCCGGCCAGCCGAATCCTCTCGTCTATCAATGTAACGGCTTCTGCGAACCGGCCGGTCGCGGCGAACCCCTGAGCGAGCGAAATACTGAACGGCGTGATCAGCAACTCGTGGTGCGTTGCGAAGAGGCCCGCCAGACAGATCTGTATTTCCTCCACTCCGGCTTTTGGATTACCCCGGCGGATGGCCAACTCGCCCTTGAAGCCGCGCCCCATTGCGATATACGGCAGCAGGGAATGGGCTTCGGCGCGTGAGATCAACCAATCCGTATGCGCTTCCGCGGTATGCAGATCTCCGGTCAAAAGATAGACGGGAATCGCCCAGTGCAAAGTAAATGATAGCGTTACCGGATGGTTCAGGCCCGCGGCGTGCCTGATAATCTGCTGCGCCTGCTCTACGGCCTGAGCCGGGTGACCGAGCAACCACAGGGTTTGTGCCAGGCTCACGCCGCCTAAACTGTAATAATCGAAGCCAAAATAGCTGATGCTCTTGTGCGAAGAGCTCAGCTGATTTTTGACCGCTGCCTCAAGCTGCACGCGAGCGTCGGCAAGTTCGCCCGCGTGGAGGAATGACATTCCGGCGCAGCAATGGGCGAGCGCGAGAGTGTCCGGATCCGTAATGGTCTCGGAAATGGCGGAGGCTCGCTTTGAGTAGCGCATCGCGGCATTGAAATCTCCGAAACGCACATGGAATATCGCAAGCGGGCCGAGCAGGCGCACCTGCGTGCGGGCGTCTCCGCGTGCCTCGGCAATCGCGAGGCCTCTGGTCAAGGCTGCGCGCGCCGGTTCGGTGCTGCCGCGCGTGAAAAACAACGATATTCCAAGTGCCGCCTGGAGCTGCATTTCCTCGCGTCCCCCCCGCCGGGCGTCGTCAAGAGCGAGCAGCGCTCGCTCCGACCAGCGGTGACATTCAGTCAGCAGAGACATCGCAAAAAAGGCAGGAGCGGCGGCCGCCGCAAGTCCGACTCCGGTTTCGGGATCGCCGTTGGCGGCAAATCCCCATTCCAGCGCCGCACGTACATTGCCAAGATCGGCCAGGCTGACCGGCCTCGTCTCCTGCTCATCCTCAATTCGTTCGAGGAAGTCACGGTAATATTCGGCATGTCGTCGGGCGATCTGCTGCGCTCCAGCAACCTCCATCAGTCTTTCAAGGGCATAAGCCCGCGTTGTCTCAAGCAGCCGAAATTGCACCTCGGCCGCACTGAGATCCACTGTCACCAACGATTTCGCGACCAGGCCGCCGATGCCCTCAGCGATGTCCGCGTCGGTGGCTTCGCCGGTCCGTGCCACTGCGCTCGCCGCCTCCAGCGAAAAAGCCGCCGCGAAGATCGCCAGGTGCCGCAGCAAAAGGCGCTCCGGATCCGACAGCAGCTGGTAGCTCCAATCCAGCGTCGCCCGTAACGTTTGATGTTTCGGAAGCGCGGTCCGACGGCCGCTGATCAGGATGTTGAAACGATCGTCCAGTCGGGAAAGGACCTGTTCGACGCCCAGTGCCGCGGCGCGGGCGGCGGCAAACTCAATGGCGAGGGGAATGCCGTCGAGGCGTCGGCAGATCGCGGCGACGGCCGCCAGGTCGCCTTGTTGCTTCACGTCAAGCTGCTGCTCGGTCATTCTGGCGATAAAAAGCTGAACGGCGCTGTGGTCCAGAATGTGGTCCTGCTCAGGCTCCGATAGCACGCGGCCCAAATGGCGCATGGGAAAATCCAGCGGCGGAACGCGGTAGGCGAATTCGCCTTCGATGCGCAGGAATTCCCGGCTCGTCGCGAGGACTGAAGCGTTTGGGCACAGTCGTATTACCGATTCTACCACAGTAGCGGCGGCGTCGATGACGTGCTCGCAATTGTCGAACACGAGGAAAATCTTTCGGCGACCGATGGCACGCGCCAGCGCGTCGGACGAAGGGGCGTTCACGAGGTCGAGACCGAGCACACTGGCGACGGTGACGGCAACCAAACCGGGATCCGACAGCGTGGCCAGTTCGATCACCCAGACGTCACCCCTGAAGTCCGGCGACGCGAGGCGTGCTGCTTCGAGCCCCAGCGTCGTCTTCCCGATTCCGCCCGCTCCGGTCAGCGTAACGATCCGATACGCGGACATAAGATCTCGTACTTTCCGTAGGACGGCGTCCCGGCCGATCAGGTTCGACGCCGCCATCGGTAAGTTGCCCTGAACCGGTTCGGCAGACCTGGGTGCGGGCGCGAGATCGACCGGATTTGTACGAGTGATGTCCGGTCTGGCAGTCCAGCTGCCGAGCAGGCGATAACCACGACCGGATTCGGTCTTCAGCATGGACCGACGGGAACCAAGCGCCTTGCGGATCGCGGAGATGTGAACCTGGAGCGTGTTCTCACCGACCATGGCACCGGGCCAGATCTCGTGCATCAGCTCGTCCTTGGTGACGAGTTGGCCCGCCGATTGAACCAGGGTTTCAATGATCTCGAATGCACGCGCGCCAACTGGCACCATGGTGCCACGCACTCGCAATTCACGCCGCCCGAGATCAGCCTCGTACTCACCGGATTCGTAGATCGATCTCTGGGCACGTGCGGGCATGATCGCGATCCCCGGTCGAGTACTTATAAGGATCTTAAAGGAATTTGACAAATGCCCGGACAGCCGCGGTCTGACACCCGCTGTCTGACACCCGCTGTCTGACACCCGCTGTCTGACACCCGCTGTCCGACACCGGCTCAAACCTGGCGCGCACGAGTCTTTGGCATCTACTCGCGGCAGCCCTTGTCCACTCTGTCCGACGCGCCGAAGCGACGGTCTTGGGCGACGGAGGAAGATGTCATGCCAATCAGATCGGCAATAAGTGTGATTGCGCTGTCGCCAGGCTATGTGCTCAATAGCTTCGACCGGCTGTGGTCTTGCCCACGGGCCAACCCAAGGACAGGCGCGCTCTTCGTACCAGGTCACGCCCGTTTGCCCGCCCGCCGCCGACCGCACGGTAGCCATGGTGCGATCCTCTGCAACCGGCATAATCCAGGTCCACCTGACATCTGACCTTGCCGTGCCCACGCAGCTTACATTGGACCATTGGTCTGGTACGTTGGCGGGAACCAACCGTTCGCGCGCATTGACGCACAGATTGAGTGCCGCGCTTTCGAGTTGGGAGGCATCGACCTTGGTCGGCCACAGACCGCCGGCACGACCATTCGCGGTGACGGGGAGGTTGTCCTCGTGATCGACGACGAACCGACGATCCGCATGCTGATCGGCGAGGTTCTGCAGGAGAGCGGTATGATGCGATAGAGGCCCATGACGGACCGAGCGGTCTCAAAATTCTCCAATCCGGTGCGCGCATCGATCTGCGGATCACCGATGTCGGCCTGCCCGGCGGCATGAAAGGCCGACAGGTTGCCGACGCCGCCCGTGTCTCACGCCCGGACCTCAAAGTCCTCTTCATCACGGGCTGCGCGGAAAACGCCGCGATCGGGAACGGCCACCTCGGCACGGGCATGGACGTGATCACCAAGCCGTTCGAGATGGCACCACTCGGCAACGAGATCCGCAAGTTGCTTGACGGGTGACGTCTCGGCGGAGCTTTCGCCGGAGGGGTACTTCCGCCAGGGTCAGGTCACGCCATTCGGCAACCGGTTGGTGGACGGCCGCGAACGAGCCGAGCAGGCGCGTCGAGCGGTGACGCGCCTGACGATGCTTGTTGGTTGCCTGGCCATTGCTCTTGTCAGGGGTAGGCGCATACCGCGCTGACGGAGTTACAGAGCTGCGACCGACGAGTTGCCCGCGACCCGGCGGCGGCAATGGCCCGGTCGGCCGCGCGAGCGTCGGCGCCTGTGGAACCATTATCCTGGCAAGAGATTATGCCAGCGGGTTCGCCGTGTGGGCTTCGTGGTACGGGCACCAAATGTTTTGACGTTTCGTACAATGCCCTTCGGCTACAGGAAAATTCCCGGCATTCAAATACGTCCAGCAACGACACCGAAGGTCTTAAATTTCAGCAATCATTCCCCAGGTTCACCAATGCACAGGCTCAAGGATTACCGGACGAAGTCCGGGAAAGTGGCAAGGATTCCGCCTCGTCGCCGATATGTGGCTTCGCAAGGAGCAGACCGTGCGCATACTCCTGATTTATTGCCATCCTAACGAAACGAGTTTCGCCGCCGTCTTGCACGCTACGATCTTCAAGAGCCTGCAGGAGGCGGGCCATGCCGTGACCGACCTGGATCTTTACGCCGAAGGTTTCAGACCGGTGATGACACGAGAAGAGCGAATTGAATATGGCGATACTTGCCGATATCGCGAGGCCGTCCAGAAATACGCCGACCAATTGGCAACGACAGAGGCGATTGTGGCCGTCTATCCAACCTGGTGGTACGGACTGCCCGCTATGCTGAAGGGATACTTTGACAGGGTCTGGGCACCAGGAGTCGCATTCGAAATCGGTTCTGACGGAAAATTTCATACGGATAGCCTGGCACACATACGCAAGCTCGGCGTTGTCACCACCTATGGCGCGCCCTGGTGGTTGATTCGGTTCTATATGGGAGACCCGGAACGAAAGCTGTGGGGAAGGGCTGTTCGAAAGTTGTGCGGCAAAGGCTGCACGCTTGATTGGCATGCACATTACAACATGGACCAGTCGACCTCCGAGAGTCTGGAACGATTTCGCCGACGGGTCGAAATCGGTTTCAGCCGTTGGTGAGCTGGCGGCTGGAGTTCCGTTGCTTTCCGTCACCGCAATCACCGCACCTGCCCCGCGGCTCCCGAACGCACAGACTCCTGACCGGGGACAAAACGAGAATGGTTTCAGCGCAAGTCCGGAACTTTGCGGAGCGCTGCGGGTTGAAATTACCACGGATGCCGCATTCATGAGGGAACTGCCTTGCAAAAGTTACGTCCTGGCCGTTATTGTCGGGATATAACCGAAGAGTGCCACGCCACTGCGGCGGCATGGCCGCCGTGTCGGCACTGACATGAAAGTTATTCGGGTTCAGAGCTTTATGGCATCCTTGTGCGCGATACCGTGACCCGCCGTGAGGATGTCGCCGCTGATGCGGTTTGCTTCCGCGTCGTCATAGATCCTATTGAGGCGCTGGCAATTCCGGCTCGTCTGCATGCCGACGATCAGCTCGAGAGCGAATTGCTGGATTTGATTGATGAGATTGCCTTTGCACTCGACCCGGATCCACATGATCCGAGGCCGCGTCACGTTCAGGCGGCCGGCGCAAGTCTGGCAGTTTCGAGTGTGATGTTCCGGCGCGTCGGAGGCAATCGCCGCATATCGTTCGCAGTATGGCGGCTTGATTACCGACGATCCGCAGGGCTTCCGGTTGCCCCCGGGGTTGCTTAAAGTGTTCTCAGGCCGTTTCGAAACATTTCTGCTGCCATGAACTCACATGGACCGCGCCATTTTCAGCGTATTTACGAGGCAAGCGATGATCCGTGGAATTACCGGAACAGCGATTACGAAAAGGCCAAGCGCGATGCCACGATCGCAGCACTGGACAGTCGCCGCTTTCAATCCGGCCTTGAAGTCGGTTGTTCGATTGGAGAGCTCACACACCGGTTGGCGGACTGTTGCGACGAGCTGCTCGGTTTGGATTTCATCGACGCGGCTTTGGCCGTGGCGCGAGAAAGGTGCGGAAGCCAGCCGTGGGTCTCGTTCCAGAACGTTCGGGTTCCCTCCGAATGGCCGGAGGGGCAGTTCGACCTGATCGTACTCTCGGAAGTGTTATATTTCATTTCGGCTGAAGACAGTCTGCGCCTCGCTGCTCTGTGCCAGCGCTGCCTCCAGGCCGAAGGCGTCATTCTGCTCGTGAACTGGCTTGAAAAGTCGCCTGACGATCCTTGCTCAGGCGACGCCGCGGCAGCACGCTTTATCGACACCGGCCGTGATTGGTTCAGGATTGGCGTGCAACGGCGGACCGAGCGTTATCGTCTCGACATGCTGGAGGTGCTCACACCATGAACTTCAGCGCCGGAGACCAGCAGCCAACGCATCGCGGAAGGCGCATCTCGGCCTCGCCTGGTCCTCTGCACCAGACGGGCGACGTGCCTTGCATTCGGCCCGCTAACTGACCTGGACGTGTGCCGCCTCCTCCGGATCGAATGGCGCAGCCACAGAGGTCGTGGCCGTCCTCCGCCTCAGGATCTTCGAGGAACGGCCTGGCTGAGCAAGCCGGCGTCTTCCCCCATCCGTGCTCCCTTTGGCTCTCGGCCGAGCGCGACCAGAACCGTGATAATCACGGCCACAGTGCCAACGACGATGGCCATTGCGAGGCCGTAGTCGCCATTAAATCTCTCAGCGAGCCACACCTGAATGTTGGCATTGGCCGAGGCCAGGAAATTGCCCAGTTGATAGACCAGACCTGGGAACGTGCCGCGGATGGTGGCCGGCGATAGTTCATTCAGATAGACCGGGACGACACCCCACGCCCCCTGCACGCAAATCTGCATCAGGAAGGCGCCGAGACCCAGCATGAATGGGGTCGAGGAGAATGCCCAAAGGCGCAGCACCGGGAGCGCCAGCAGCGACGCGATGACGATGGCCCATTTGCGACCGATGCGTTGCGACAGCGAGCCGAAGCCAATGCCGCCGATGATGGCGCCGATGTTGGCAACAATGGAAATCGCCGAGATCTCGCCCGGCTGCAGCTTATGCTGCGCGCCAAGGAACTGACTTGGATACAAATCCTGCGATCCGTGACTGAAGAAATTGAAGGCCATCATCACCACGGTGGCAAAGATCACGAGCCCCGAGTACTGACGCATCACCGTCCAGATGCTGATCGTGCGCTCCTCCTGGGTGCGCGCCAGCCAATCCGGGCTCTCGGGCACGGTGCGCCGGATGTAGAACACCAGCAGCGCCGGAGCGACGCCGACCATGAACATGCCGCGCCAGCCAAGCCACGGGAGCGCCAGATAGAGCACGGAGGCCAGGAGGTAGCCGCTGGGATAACCGGCCTGCAGCAGTCCGGAGACCGAGCCACGCCATTTAGCCGGAATGCTTTCCATCGTCAGCGAAGCCCCAATCCCCCATTCGCCGCCCATGGCAACGCCATACAGCGCCCGCAGGATCAGAAAGACCAACAGTGTCGGTGCCAGGCCGGAGCAGAACTCCAGCAGCGAGTAGCACAACACGTTGACCATCAGCGTTGGGCGCCGGCCGTAGCGGTCGGCCAGCCGTCCGAACCCGAACGCGCCGATCGCCCGGCATGCGAGCGTCAGCGTGATTGCAAAGGCGACACTGCCGATAGGCGCGCTGAAGGTGGCCGCCACCTCGCGCAGCACGAACGCCATGATGAAGAAATCGAAGGCGTCGAGAGTCCAACCCAAATAGGCGGCGAGGATGACGTGAACCTGTTGTCCCGTGAGCCGCCGCGCAGTGTCCGACACGCTTTTGCTGCCCTTCTCGCCGTAACGTTTCCCAGGCTTGCAGGCTGGGCTTCTTTCACGGTTCTTGCAATGCTCGGCCCGACAGCGTTCGATCAAACGGCCTCACGCCGATACCGGACGGCGTGTTCAAAATGCAAGATCACGCGCTGGCCGTTTGTTCCATTGAGGTCGCCAGGAAGGCGGCAGCCGCCCGGAGACGCGCCGCACGCTGAGTTCTGCGTGATCACGTTACGCGGCTTTGGGCAAGCTCGTGAACTCAACGTCCTGAATGGTTTATGGCCATCAGAGGAAGATCTCCCAGGCGATCAGCATTGCGACGGAGCTGAGCGTCAGCGATATCGCCAGGACCGTGACCACGCCGCCGATGTTTCGCCCCTATCATCCGCCGCGTAGCAGATTGCGGAAATCGCCGGACACGTGAAGCTTGAGATGATCGTCTGAAGGCAGGTCAGCAGTCACAAACCGCGCCAAATTGAACGTCGTTTGCTCCGCCATGTCACCGAAGATTTGCTGCGCGACCTGGGTCACCCCACGCTCTTTCCGCCGCCCGGAGGCCAAACACCGCAACCATCGGCGACGCCCCCGGGCTCGACGCGACATGGGCGGGGTGTTATCGCGCATCGAATGGGACAGCCAGCCGTAACAATTGAGCCGCGCTCGCCGACCATGGACCTCGGGCGGCTGCGACCGCGCCGGGCTCGCCGCCCAGGCACCTCCCGGCATCGCGGCGCGTGACCATCTCCGGGGACGACAATGCCCCGCAAGGGACCCCCGGCGAGGTCCTGCGCACCTTCCTCCGGCTTGGCGTGACGTCGTTCGGTGGGCCGGTCGCCCATATCGGCTATTTCCGCCAGGCTTTCGTCGAGCGCCGCCACTGGCTGGATGAAGCCTCGTTCGCCGACCTGGTGGCGCTATGCCAGTTCCTGCCCGGTCCGGCGAGCAGCCAGGTGGTGTTTTCACTGGGGCTGATGCGAGGCGGCTGGTTGGGTGGTCTCGCTGCCTCGGCGGGGTTCACCTTGCCGTCGGCGCTCGTCATGCTGCTGTTCGCCTATGTCGCCGCGGACCTGAACGGGCCACTGGGCGTGGCGTTCCTGCATGGCCTGAAACTGGTGGCGGTGGCGATCGTGGCGCAGGCGGTATGGGGGATGGCGTCCACGCTGTGTCCGGACCGCACGCGCGCCGGGATTGCAGTCGCCGGCCTGGCTCTGGTCACCGCGGTTGGCAGCGCCGGCGGACAGATCGGTGCCATCATCCTGGGAGGCTGCGCCGGGGCGTTGCTGTGTCAGGCGGCGCCGGCAGCGACGGCTGGCGGGGCGCTGCCTTCGATGCCGGTCTCGCGCAAAATGGGCCTGTTGTTCATGGCCGTGTTTGCAGTCTTGCTGGTCGTGCCGCCGCTGCTGCTGGCCGGATCGTTGCGGAGCCAAAGCCTCGCGTTGTTCGAGGCATTTTACCGCTCCGGTGCGCTGGTGTTCGGTGGCGGCCATGTTGTGCTGCCGTTGTTGCGGGACGCCGTGGTGGCACCGGGCTGGGTCAGCCCCGATGCGTTTCTGGCCGGCTATGGCGCAGCCCAGTCGGTGCCAGGCCCGTTATTCACGTTCGCCGCGTATCTCGGGGCGGTGATGGGCCCATGGCCGAACGGGATCGTGGGAGCGGTCGTCGCTCTGGTGGCGATCTTCCTGCCGGGGTTGCTGCTGGTCGCCGGGGTGCTGCCGTTCTGGGACGGGTTCCGCCGCCGCCCCTCGGCACAGGCGGCGATGCGAGGGACCAATGCGGCGGTGGTCGGGATTTTGGGGGCCGCGCTGTACAATCCGGTGTGGATCAGTGCGGTGACGGGTGCTCGGGACTTTGCGATTGCAGCGGTTGGGTTTGTGCTGCTGGTGGTCTGGCGGTGGCCGCCGCTGGCGGTGGTGGCGGCGATCGTTGTGGCGACGATCGGGGTGTATGAGTTGGCGTGACTCCGTGCGGTTTTGATATTACATTGCAATGTTAACGGTCGTCGGATGCATCTTTCCGAATGCTCTCGGATCCTATGGAGGGCGGCTGCGCGGATGTCGCGGTCTGGCAAGTAACGTATGGTTATTGCAGGTCCGATCAGCGACCCTGGTCCGCGATGCCGTTTGAGGAGGCCCACCGTCTTGAAGGTCCATCTCTTCTTCGAGCGATTGGTCATGCGAATTTCATACCACAGACATTTCGAAGATCTGTGGATAGGAGTCCTTGGCGGCAAGAGCGACGACCACCTTCTTCGACGCCTTGAAGCAGCGCTTGTGTTGATCAGGCAACACGATCCTGTCCGATATAAACGAATCTGCCGAGACATCGACCGAATCTGGATTTGCCCACTTCCCGGACCTTTGGGCAGCTTCCAGCCCGCTCTGAGGAGATGCAATCTGGAGTTCCGGTTTGTTGGCTCCTCGTCACCAGAGGTGATCGCGTCGACGATCGTGCACGAAGCCACCCATGCGCATCCGTGCTTGCGTAAGATCGGCTACCCGGAAGCGCTGCGATATCGCATTGAACAGATTTGCATGCGACAGGAATTGGCTTTCGCGAGCAGGCTTCCCGACGGAGGCGAAGCACGCGAACAGGTAGAACGCAACCTCACGCGTCCTCCGTCTTCCTGGTCGGATGCAGCGCTCGGCACATGGTACTTGAGCGAAGAGCTTGCCATGGCACGGCATTTTGGAGTTCCGGACTGGATAATCAAATCGTCGCGTGCCATCCGCAACGCACGTCAACGATTGCGTCGCGTTATCGGCTGATTCTTGCGGGCGTCCTTCGACCGCCTGAACAGCGACTTCGCACCCCGGCGCGCAAAGCGATCGTCATCGTGCGAATTTGGTGAATTCCAGGTCTTCAATGCCTAACCGCACTTCGCCCACCGCGTCGATTGG
>Ga0187867_10003065_pt1 | contig 13526 bp, 10 predicted proteins | sample June2016WEW_13_1_FD_132976 | JGI IMG/M metagenome (GOLD analysis project Ga0187867, IMG submission 132976) | Peatland microbial communities from SPRUCE experiment site at the Marcell Experimental Forest, Minnesota, USA - June2016WEW_13_10 | ecosystem: Environmental > Terrestrial > Soil >... | reverse complement strand
TCCGTATTTTGGCTCCTCAGGCCTGAGTTCCGTAGCCTTTCTGCACCAGCTCACCGCCTCGCTGATGCGGTCCTTTGACGTAATAATACAGAGATTATAGGCGGCCTGGGCCATTTGGGGATCGGTCTTGATGGCCTTCCTGAGATACGTCTCAGCCTGCTTGAGATCATTCTCCTCGGCTTTGAGCAGGCCCATGTTGAAGTTTGCCGCAGCGTTGTCAGGGGACACATTTAAAGCCTTCTTTAAAGATTCGTCTGCTTTCTTGCTTTCTCCCATGCGCGCATAGGCCATCGATTCGTTGACCATGGCCAGGACAGCCCGAGGTTCCAGCGTCAGCGCGGTGTCATACGAAGCAACGGCCTGCTTGAAGTCCCGGCGGTCCAGGTAATAGTTCCCCAGATTGTAATGAGAAGCCCACTGGTCCGAGCGGGAGAGGATCGAGGCGAGGTACTCCTCGTTTGCTGCTGCGACGGTTTTCTTGTGCTCATCAACCAGGGGCAGGTTCTGATATCCCGCAAGGGACGAGGCGGCCCGGACGCGAACCAGGCGGTACTCATCCCCCGTCGCTTCTATAAGGGCTTGGACAGCTTCTTGGGTGGGGACGCTCTGAAGGGCTGTCGCCGCTGCGGAGCGCACCAGGGGCGATGGGTCCCTGACGGCTTCGATCAGTACCGGAACGACTCGCGGGTCCCTGGAAGACGGGACCATGCGGATGAGCGACGTAGCAAAGATCTCGTCTCGATCCTTGCTGGTAATGTAGTCAAGCATCGCAGGCAGTTGCTGCCAGTCCCGCTTGCGGGCCCCATCGATGAGGGCCGCCCGTTTAAGCACCGGCGCCTGATAGTCCCGTGTGTGCCACTCGCGGACGTATCTGACTGCCCAGGCAGCCTCCTTATCGGTATGGCAGAGATTGCAGGCATTGGGGGACTTGTAGTCGATGCTGGCCGAGGGTGTTGGCGGCAGCATCGAGTGGTCGGTCCGGTTCATCCGGGCAAAGGAGGTCATGGGCATGTGGCAAGAGATGCACTTGTTCCCGTTGCTCCCCTGCTGGTGGTGAGAGTGTGCCGTTGCGTTCTGCACATTATTTTCGTGGCAGGGCATGCAGGCGTCGTTTGCCTTTTCCTCGGCATTGAACCGGTAGCGGCCGCTCGATGTGTGGCAGGCCACGCAATGGAGCTTCCCGGCCTTCGCGCATGGGCTCATCATCCATGAGGTGTAAGTGTAGTTCTCCCCCAGGTCGCGTCCGTCCGGGTAGAAGTCGGGGTCCTCCAGGGTCGTGAGATCGAAGTGGTCGAAAAACCGGTCCCCCGGCGCAAAAGTGGAGGTAACCGGTGAAATCTTCGCGTGGCAGATCGAGCATGCCGCGTTTTTTTGCTCGGGGGTGAAGTTCTTCCAACTGACGATCTTGACGGCTTTGGGCTTTTGTTCTTTGGGGGCTTCCCGGAGGACGCGATTGTGCTCTGCCGACGGACCGTGGCAAGCCTCGCAGTTGATTCCAGGTTCGGCCCATGTGGTCCTGTACGCGTCGGTCTCGAGATCGTAGTTCGTCGTGAGCTGGCTCACGTGGCAGCCGTAGCAGGAGGTGTTGAAAGTGTACGCCGGATCTTTCCAGTCGACCTGCTGCCCCGCTTCCCCTCCAGGGAAGTGGCGGACACCGCTGCCAGCGGTGTCGAACCACTCCTTCTTTTGGACATCGTAGGCGATGGGAAGGGTCTGCAGCCGCCCCCTCCCCAACGGTGTCAGGAAATAGTAGACATTCTTGCCGCCAAGGGCTTGCTCGATCCGGTATTTCTTCTCTCCGCCTGGCCCCCGCTCGCACACCGAGCCGGTCAAGCCTGAAATGTCCACACGGTAGGAAAACTTCCCTATCTTGATCTCGGCTGATTGAGGCCTAAGGCTCTTTTGAGCGAATCCGGCCGTGTACGGCTGCATCGCCAAACCGTGCATGGAGGTGGACCAAAGTTGGTAAAACTTCTCGTGGCACTCCTTGCAGCTCTGTGAGCCTGCATAGCCGCTGGTTGGCTCCTCTTTAGCGATGGTCTCTGCTGACCAGACAAGGACCGCTACAATAAGAAGCGCCAATATGGACCTTTTCCTTGTCATAATGCTGTGCCTCGGTACATTTAGACGCAATCGCCCATTGGTAGGCAACGACCAAAGCCGAAAGAATAAATCCAGGGTCGCCGATATCCATAGTCGTTCATCATGGTTTAATCAGACAACGCTTTCTTAAGAGCGGCTTCAGAGCGGAGCTTGTTCTCCTCCACTTTGTCTGCCTCCTTAATTTCCTTCAAGTCAATGGTGACTTTGTCGATCGTGCCGGTGAATTCATAGGGCACCGGGACCCCATAGTCCTCTACAACAGGTGTCTCGCCGTCTTCACCCACGTCTGCCCCTTCATCAGCCGAGAAAATCATAGCCTGGGTGCGATCGATCCGTCCCTGAGCCACTTGTTCCCCATTGACGAAGATCGTCCCAGTGCCTCCTTTGCCAAATCCGCCTCCGTCATAGGCAAACTCGAAGCGGATCGTTGCTTTGCCCGCGGGCACAGGCTGTTTGGCAGCGATTGTGAAGCGCTTCAAGCCCAGCCAGTTGTATGCGTACACCGGCATGCCGGCCTTCAGGTACAGACTCCATCCCCCAAACCTGCCACCCTGGGCAAGTATTACGCCCTTGGCGCCGCCCTTGGGGATATTCACTTCAGCAGTAATCATATGTGTCCGATTCTTTGTGTTTATGAAGACATTCTCCGACATCCCTTTCATCCCCTCGTAGACTGTCAGCGACGTTCGGCCAGCCATAAGGTCGGGCCGCCCGACAAGGGAAGCGTTAACGCGCTCAATGGAACGGTCATCGATGGGCAGCACGCTGTACTTGACCGCTTCCTGCATGAACAATTGCTGCATCTCCTTGAGCTTCTCGGGGTCTCCACCGGCCAGATCGTTTGCCAGGCTGAAGTCTGCCCTTGTGTCGTAGAGCTCCCACTTGTCGTTTTCGAGGGTCGCGCGTGGTTTGGGTTCCCAGGGCGCCTTGTGGACCGTACCGGCAAGCCAGCCATCACTGTATACGGCCCGATTGCCGAAAATCTCGAAATACTGGGTAAGATGGCGGTCCGTGGCTTTGGCATCATTGAAGCTGTAGAGCATGCTCACGCCTTCAATAGGAGTCTGCGTGATTCCGTTAACCACTTTGGGCTCGGGCAGTCCGGCTGCCTCAAGGATCGTAGGCGCAATGTCGATGACGTGGTGCCATTGCGAACGCACCTCACCCTTCGTCTTGAAACCCTTTGGCCAGTGAATGACCATCCCGTTGCGGGTGCCACCATAATTAGAAGCGACCTGCTTGGTCCAGCAAAAGGGCGTATCTCCAGCCACAGCCCATCCCGCGGCATAGTGACTGTATGTATTCGGACCCCCCAATTCGTCGTAGTGCTTCAGCACGTCCTGGACCGTTTCATTAACTCCGTTGAAGTAGGTCATCTCGTTGAACATACCGTTCATCCCACCCTCGGCGCTGGCCCCGTTGTCGCCGACGATATAGAAGATCAGCGTATTGTCCAGTTGACCCATGTCCTCAATGGCCTTGACCAGTCTCCCGATTTCCGTGTCGGTATATTCCCCGAATCCGGCGAATACCTCCATCTGACGGGCGAAGAGCTTCTTCTCGTCTGCGGTCAGCTTATCCCAGTCCTTGATAGCCTCGGGCTTGGCTGCCAACTTTGCGTCTGCAGGGACTACGCCGAGCCTCTTCTGACGGGCCAGGGTCTCTTCGCGGAGCTTGTCCCATCCCTGGTCGAACTTGCCTTTGTACTTTACAATCCATTCCTTCGGCACATGGTGCGGCGCATGAGTGGCGCCAGGAGCAAAGTAGATGAAGAATGGCTTATCCGGCGTGAGCGATTTCTCGGATGTCATCCACTTGATCGCCTGGTTGGTCATGTCGGTCATGAAGTGGTAGTTGGGATCGTTTGGCGCCTCGATCTTAGTCATACCGTCGTAGATCGCAGGCGCCCACTGGTTCGTCTCACCCCCCATAAACCCGTAGAATTTGTCAAAGCCTGAACGGGTGGGCCAGCGGTCCGTCGGGCCGGAAGGACTGACCTCCCAGGCAGCGGTCTCGTGATTTTTCCCGAATGCGGCGGTCGAGTAACCATTATACCGTAACATCATTGCCAACGGGGCCACGCTCTCGGGGCGCTGCCCCGTATTGCCGGGAAAGGCGGTAGAAGTCTCCATGATGGATCCCGTGTTTCCCATGTGGTGGTTGCGGCCTGTGAGCAGCGCCATACGGGTCGGCGAGCAGAGCGCCGTTGTGTGGAATTGATTGTAACGAAGGCCGCCGTTGGCCAGGCGGTCCACTGTCGGCATGTGGATAGGCCCGCCAAATGCGCTGGACTGTCCGAATCCCATGTCATCAATCAAAACAATGAGCACGTTCGGGGCGCCCGCCGGCGCCTTGACTTCGAATCGCGGCGGGGGTGTGGCATTCCGGACATCGAGCACGGTGCTATGCGGGTACTGAGGTTCCGGGATGGGTAGGACCGTGCGGTCGGTCGGCAGCACATTGTTCGCGTTTGGAGCGTTCTGAGCGGCGACAGGCGTTAACACCGTCGTTGAAAACAAAGTCACCAGCGCGAGGCTGATGGCATATACTATCGTATGTTGTCTCATAGACTCTCCTTCCTTGATCCAGGCCTATTACAATTCGCTCTTATTTCAACAGTTCGATCTCTCCTGGCCGCCATGTTTTGTTGAACCAGGGATCGAGCGGGCCATAGAGGCGCAGAAGCGTATTCCAGCCCTTGCCAGCGGGTGCCTTAGGTCCAAAGTACACATCGACCGATCCGTCCGGATTAACCAACAAAGCCTTTGCACGGCGCGCTGGAAATCGAGGTTGTCGTAGAGCTTTTCGACCGTCGCGTCGTCGGGAAGACCGTCGAAGAACTTCAACGTGCCGAGGCGGGTTTCCACTTTGTCCGGCATCGCTATGCCCTCGGGAATCGGGGTCGTCATCTTGTACTGCTTTCCTGCTTCTTGTCCGAAGCTGGAGGACGCAGTGAATAGCAACAGCAAGGCCAGAGCAGCCCCTATAGTTTTTGATCTTCGGGTTCTCATTCATTCCTCCTTTCGGTGCAAGTTATTAAATGATATATATGTTATCGGGTCGAAAAATTCGACCTACGGGCCACCAGCATTACTCACCGAAGACATTCCCCTTTATAAGCTTCGGGATAACGGGGGTGAAGGACAGTTGGATGTTCCACTGCTGCCCGAAGGAGTCCGGATGTATGGGCATGTATTGTCCCGCGATACCGACTCTGATGGGAAGCTTGCCGAACTTCACCACCTTGTTGACTCCCAGTCCCAGGGGGACGGTCCAGACGTTGTGGGAATCGGCCGTCCAGTTCGCCAGTATGTTGCCGGAATATCCGATGCTCCAACCTTCGCCGAAAAAGTACGCCGCGATGGGTTGAAGATTCATCTGGTTCGCACTGGGCCTGCTGCTGTCGCCCGCAAAGGATGTCCAATTCTGGACAAATGCCCCGAGAATCCATTTGGAAGAAAGGTAGCCTACAACAGCCGAAGGACCGGCCTGCCACTTTCCCGCCCCGGTGAAGTCTGTGGAAGCCGTAGGAAAGATAAAGGTCGGCCCGACTCCGAGCAGCCAATTCCCGGCTATAGACGGACCCGGTGAGAGCATTTCCAGCAGTATCATGTCACCGAACCCAGTCGTGGTCTCACTTCCCATCCGAGGCGGAGAGCCTGCCACAACCGGGTGTGGTTGGGACACAAAGAGCGGTATCACCGGCCTCGTGAGCAGATTCCAATCGCTGGTCAAAGACACCGGCAGCACGGGCTGGAACTGCAGGTTCGGGCTGTAGCGGTTCGGGTTGTCCAACAAGTAGTTATTTTGCTGAATTGCCAGGGACCAAAAACTGCTGACCGGATTTGTGAGTTGCTTATTAACTTCAGTCAAGGATTGGGCCCCAGGGGCCTCCGCTTCAGCCTCCAAGGCTGCGCCCGTCCCGGTCGGGTCCGCTGGCCACACGGGATGTTCGCTCAGTCCAACCATAAACATAATAAGGAGAAATACCGATGCTCGAACTCTTGTTTTCATTTTCTATCTCCCTCTTTCCCCACATAAATTTTAGAGGCTCCGCAACTGGATGCGAACAAACCTGCAAGTTGAATACTCCAGCCGCCGCCTCTCCTTGGCTACCAGATCACTATTGCAGATCATCGTCGCACAGGAAACCACCGGTCCGATGCTTGTTGTGAGACCCTCGAAACTGCAGGGCCTCACAGAGTTGACATCGATCGAGCCCAGCGTCGAAGGCTTTTGAGCTGTTTCTTCCTGGGCTATCCCCCCAGCCGCTCACTTTTTTATCTTCGTAATTTTCGAGCCCTGAAGCCCCATGCCTGCCATTAGACCTTTCTGGTCGAAGATGAAGGCGTAGACATCGGACTTGAGCGTCGTGGTTGTCAGTGCGCGGGCCTTGCCTTCGTCCACCACAACGATGCTAGGGCCGACTCCGATCTCCCAGCCGCCACTCCGGTTGAGATATTCGACCGCGGAGTTCGTCATCAGGAAGAGGACATAGCCAAAGGATTGAACGCCCGCCTGCAGTCCGTATGATCCCGCAACGGAGTTGTAGTACCCCACAGTCCTGCCCTTCTTTAGCATAGCTCCTTCCCCATACTGGGCGCCCACCAAAAAGCCAGCCTTTACAATGTTCGGAAAGACCAGTATTGCAGCGGCCTTTTGCGAAAGCATTTTTGCTGCAGGCTGATCCGCGTAAAGCTTCATCAACGCAGCGTCAACGTCGCCATCAATCCCGGCGGCAGATGCCGCGCGTGCGACTCCGTTTCCTTGTGTGAACACCAGTACCGCCGTCAACACCAAAGCCGTCAGTATTGTTCGTTTCATTGTTGTTCTCGTTTTATTTGCTTTTCTCATGGCTTGTGTCTCCTCTTATTTTCAATCATTGCGAGCAGGAATTGCGGCACACCCGGAGGCTATGCCGATAAAAGCGTCTGTTAAAAGTATTGATAGTGTGGTGCGCGAAGTATCGATGAGCGTGTCGATAAAAGAGGGCTACGTCTCCTTCCACCTACGGGCACTCGGAACTTCCGACCGGATTTGTGAGCTGCTTATCGGCTCCTGCTCCAGACAATCCAGGATTCGTCATGGAGCCGGACCTCCGGAAATCCGAGGTAACGAAGGATGAAGAAGGCGTCGCCGGCAGCGATGCCGCTGTCACAGGTGGTGACGATGGTTTTGTCCGGCGTTATGCCTCGCGTCCGGAGCATCCACAGGAGCTCTGCCGGAGGCTTCAACACACCGTTGTCCATGATGAAAGCCCCTGTTTGCAGCGGCCGATGACGCAGATCCCATCGACCGTCGGGCAGCCTATTCCATTATATCTCCGCTAATTTTGCACCCAGTTTGCCGGTGCTGAGCTGATACTTTATCTCCGACTCCACACAGAGCACTTTCAGCATTCCCATAAGGACGCTGAACGGCTCGGATCGTATATATCGCTCCATAGAGTCCTGTGTTGCCCACTCTTGGATCAGGTAAAATACGCTGGAATCGGTCATATCCTGATAGAGAGTGGATTTCGACAGGTCTCCTTCTGCCTTGAGATTTTTCTGTATGGACTGCAAGGCCTGAAGAAGCTCTTCACGCTTTTCAGGACGGACCCGAAGCAGTACGTTGACTGTGCTCACGTTTCCTCCGTTTGATCCAGATAAGAGACGTTTCCGGGCGACCGAAAAGTATGCTGCTGAATCTATAGCAAGACACACACCAGGGAAGGGAGAGCGCATGGACTAACGTATCAGATTGAAATACCTTGATTAATTCAAAGGAGTGGATAAGAGGGGGTTGAGAAGTAGGTACAAGCCACGAAATAAAACCACGAAATACCGCGATGCCCACGATAGACCGTGGGTTATCGGCGGTACCTGCTTATTAGCTGTTGATGATATTAAAAGATAACAATGAAAGATAACAATGTACCGATCAGATTTCTCTGGATTCTATTGACTGCTGGCCAAGTACCTTCCGGATCAGAAGATTTCCGGCCGGCTAATATTGAGCTTTTCCATGCGAGAGCGAAGGGTACTGGGCTTAAGGCCGAGTGCATGGGCGGCCCCGTTCGGACCTTCTATCTTCCACTTCAGCGCTTCGAGGGTCTTTTGGATATGGGACCGCTCCACGTCAGCCAGGCAAGAGTGTGTTGTTTCTCGAACCTCAGCCGTGGGCGGCAAGACGGCACCAAGTTGCTCCGCAAGCTCCAGCACCGGTCCACGGCTCATAATGACCGCTCGCTCAACGATGTTTTCCAGCTCACGCACATTGCCTGGCCAGTGATAGCTCTGAAATGATCGCATGACCTCCTGGGTAACCGTGGAGATGCGTCTTCCCAACTGCTTGTTCAGACGCCCGATGAGCGCATCAACGATCAGCGGGATGTCCTCGGTCCGCTCCCGGAGGCGCGGCACGGTGATGGGAAAGACATTCAGCCGGTAGAACAGGTCTTCGCGGAATCTGCCTTTGCGGATCTCCTCATCGAAGTACCGGTTCGTAGAAGCGATGATCCTGACGTCTACCTTGATGGTATGCGGATCGCCGAGCCGTTCCAACTCGCCATTATCGATAACCCTAAGCAGCTTCGCCTGAAGCTCAACAGGCAGCTCGGCGATCTCATCAAGAAAGATGGTGCCTTTGTCGGCAAGTTCGAAACGACCGATCTGTCTTGCCTGGGCTCCCGTAAAGGCGCCTTTTTCCCTTCCGAACAGTTCACTCTCGATCAGGTTCGCCGGGAGCACGGCGCAGTTAACATGGATCATCGGACGGTCTTTGCGCAAGCTCCCCTCGTGCACGGCCGCAGCGACCAGTCCTTTTCCTGTTCCGGTCTCGCCGCTGATCAGTACCGTGGTGTTCATGGGCGCCACTTCGCTGATGCGGTACAGAACGTATTTGATCGGATCGCTCCGGCCGATTATGGTCTTTTCATGGCTGCCCGTGCTGACCTCACTCCTTAAATAGGTGTTCTCGGCCTCGAGCTTGTCCTTCAACCTGGAGATCTCATCATAGGATTTCCTGATCTCCTCTTCGGCCTGTTTGCGCTCGGTGATATCGATCGACACACCCATCAAGCAGGCGGCTGATCCAGGCGTTGCCTTATACAGCCGACCCTTTGAGAGTAGCCAGCGAATGCTTCCGTCGGGTCGCACGATACGGTATTCGGCACTGATATCACTTCCCGACTGTATGGTCACTTCCACAGATTCGTGAAAATCCTCACGGTCTTCGGGGTGAACGACACAGAGGAAGCTCTCAAGGTTCATATCGCTGTCAGGGGCAAAGCCCAAAAAAGCCTTGGCCTTATGTGTAGTCCAGATATGACCTGAGCCCACATCCAGGTTCCAAAGCATCGCCCCGGAAGCATCGGCCTCCAGAGTGAGACGGGCTTCGCTTTCTCGCAATACCAGGTAAGCTTTTCTGCGCTCCAATGCATTGATAAAGATCTCCCCCAACAGCCGCAGCCGCGGAATGTATTCCTCGGGCCAGGAAAGCTCCTCGCGCACGGCGTTGAGTACGAAGATGGACGAGACCCTCCCTTCGAAGAAAAGGGGAATGTTCAGGTAGGATCGGATGCCCATGGCAATGCAATTCGATCTGTCCTGTCCGGCCCCCTCCGGCAGTTGCTCCAACCTGTCAATACGAGTTCGTTGTCTCTGCAACACAAGCCTTTCATAGGTCCATGGGAACAGATTGGCAAGTTCAATATCCCCGGGAACACGCTCGATACCTTCGGCATAGGCGGCATGGGTGACATGCACTCGTTTCAGGTCAGGAGATAAACCGAGCAGAGCGCAGCGGTCCACCTGGAAGAATTCGAGAACATGCTCCAGAGCGAGCTCAATTTCTGCGTCAATCTGGTCAGAAACAATACTAACAAACCGTGCCGAGAGGTCGGAAATCAGCCTTTCAAAGCGCAGATATTCGCCAGACAAATCCTCTTCGCGCCGCACCAATTGCCCGAGCGTCTCAGCATCTCTTGTTCCGGGGTGCAGATTCTCTTTCCTTAGCATCGCCCTGCTCCTGATATCAGGCAAAGCACACTAACTATACATAAGGCGGAAGAATTGCGGAATCTCAGTTCAAAAATACTCTCATGACCTGATCGCCGAGGCGGCCATACTTGTCACGGATAATCCTTAAAGGGACACAGAGATCTTCTCCGAGATCCTCGGTGCAATCTCACGAGTGCTGATCAAAACCTCACAGTCATACCGGTCAAGGAATTCACTTCATCTGCAGACCGAGTGATGCCAAGATTGACGCCACAGTCGAGTTGGATGTTTGCCGTCAGTCCATAAGTCAGCCCTACGTCCGCTGTCCCCACCCAGCCCCAGCGGGGCGGCCAAGAAGATACGAGATGGTTTTGTCATTATCATTGTCTCCTTGTTATGCTCTATTGCTGTGCTCACTTACCTCCGTCAAAAAACAGCTTCAAGGAGTTTGGCGATCAGTTCTTCCAGCGGAATCATGGACAATACCAGCGGTAATCCCGGTAACAGGATAATTACGACAAGCTACTTCTGCACGTCAATATCGGCCTGGAAACCATCGATAGGGAAACGCTGGCCGGAATGATGGTTTGGTATCGCAAAGTTGCCTCTTGCTGAACGGCTATGTGCGTGCTTGCCTTGTGATGATGTGAAGCCTGCGAAGTGCATTTTTTGATGGCCAATGCTCTATAATCGGGTTTCTTGCAATATTACTGTCCTGTCTCTATTCTGCCGCTGCACGTAACAAATCTTTGGAATACCTGTCAGATTAAACTCAGCGAAAGTCAACCCTGATTGCCACTGTGAGAAAGTCCGATGTGGCCGAAGTGCATAACGGAAATGATTTGAATATGTTAACTCACGTTGCTGAAAGAACAGGTAACATGTCAAGTTACCCAGTTGAGGAATCTCCGCCCTGCTGACGATACGTTTCGTCTACCTCAATCCTAGATGATTTCCACTTGGCTGGCAAAAACCCCGCCACTGAGCTATTGATTTGGGATCATGTCAACCCCTATGGCCGCTTTGAACTTGACATGAATACCCGTTTACCGCTCAAATAATCCAAATGGCCCCTGTGGTGACACGACTGTTGGGTCTACCCCTTATAGCCGCAACCGGCCGGTTCAATTTATCAGCAATTTCATTCACAGACATGTGCTGCTGCACATAACTTTGCAGTTGCGCCAATTGTTGAGTGGTCCAGGTCGTCTGTGAGCCCGTTGATGATGACGTATAGACAGTTCCGGATATGCTGTTTATCGCCATTGGAGCCTCCTTCAACCAAGTTTGTTTGGATCTGTATCGACCTCCCGGTTTTGATATATTCCTGTTCATCCAATCGGCAAGTGTTGGAAAAAAATTAACGTAAAAATGATTCCAACCGATATTTTCCAAATTCCCCGGGTAACCGGCGTGCACATTTTTTTGGCGACGACTCATCACCATGAGAGATGCGGAACAAGGCGCCACAGGCATTGAAGGCGCCCGAAGCAGTATTGCGGGAAAATCATATTCTAACCAAATCGCGTGGATAGCCGGTAAGAAGCTCGTTCTGCCTTTCGCCCACATGAATGACATCCGTAATTCTGGGGCCACCGATGCCTTTGCGATAAATTGTCGGAAGGAGCAGGTCGATCACCATGCCGATTTCTATGATTTCAGTGCGGCCACGCCCAATGATCGGATAGAATTCGGACTGGCGAAGTCCGACCCCGTAGCCGACCGACTCAAGGTAGGATTTCCCGAACCCTGCTTGTTCAACCACGTCACGGGCGGCCGCATCCACTTCGCCCGACGTGGACCCGGGTCTCAAGGCCGCCTCCGCTCGCTCCAGGGCTCGCAGGAGCAGAGCATGAACATCTGCCTGCCCTTTGGGCACAGCGCCTACGGCGGCAGTTCGCGCCATTTTTGAGCAGTAGCCCTCGCATGTCGCCCCAAGGTGTACTACAACCACTTCGCCTTCCCGAATCTTCCTGGAGCTTGCGGTAGGGTGCGCAAGCAGGGTTCGATCTCCCGAAACCACCTGGGGACGGAAAGATGAACCTCCGGAGCCGGCCCGCAGCATTGCGTATTCAGCTTCGGCAAGCACGTCGAGTTCGGCTGTCCCGGCGCGGACAGCTTTCATCGCCGCATCCATGCCCTTGCAGACCGCTTGAGAGGCGTTCCTGATCAGGTTCAACTCTTCGGGTTCCTTCACGGAACGCAGCCGGTAAAAAAGATCTCCCGCCCCGGCGAAATTCTGCTCGCAAAACGCCGACCGCAAAGCGTCGTACACCGCAAAATCAACGAAATATCTTTCGAAGCCTATTCGTGGGTCTTTGTAGCCGAAAGAGTGGATTTTTTCGCAAATCACAGGACCGATACTCTGGCGGGGAAAGAAATAGGCATGGGTCGTAAGTCCCGACTGCTCGCGAACGTAATCGGCATCGAGCCAGAGAGCTACAGCACATGCCTCGTTCTGCCTCGGTATTAAAATGGCCAGGCATTCGATCTGGGCAACCCCGGTAAAATAGATAAGATTTTCCCTGTTAGTCACGACCAGGACGTCGAGTCCCGCCACGGCCATGGCCCTCTGAGCCCGTTCTATACGACCTGCAAATCTGGGGGTCATTTTCTTTCACCCTTATTGTCGAGAAGCCGCCCCGTTTCGCCCATCCAAATCAGAGTAAGAAGCGGGAAGCGAAATTATCGCTCCTCGCGCCTTGCTCTTTCGGGGGCCGAGCGCCGGGACGGCCGATATGATTTTCCGGCTGCTGCCACACCTGATGAAACAACCTTGCGGTTGCCGGTTTTGAATTCAGGGAAGCCGTGTTCCCTGAATCAGGCGGCGACCGGCCTGGCTAAAACACCGCGTTGCCTGAGCCACTTGGGAATAAGCACTTCCTCGACGCGCCGATTCACTTCAGGGGCTTTGGCAAGCAGCAAATCCCGAAGCGGCGGGCTCAAGTTGATTCCGCCCGGCGCACCGTCGAAAATGAGCACCTTTTCGGCGCCTGTAGTCTTTCCCGCAAAGTCCATGGCTGATTGGGTCGACTCCGACAGGACCACATGTTTCATATAATTGAGGTTTTGCGGGTCCCGGTTGAAGAGGTCGGCCTGCTCCTGCCCTACAACCACGGTCGGGATATGCTCGCTGAAAAAGGCACTCGGATAGCCGGTCCAGGCATAGCTGTGAACGCACATTTTGATTGCTGGGTTGAGTCTTGGGATATCCGGCAGGAGGGGAAAGCCCTTTCTGCCGTAGAACGCCTCGGTGTACCAGGTGTATGGGGAAAGGGGCGATTCGAGATCGAACAAATCGGCGTTGGCGCCCACAAAGTTGGCGTAGACAACCCCGGCGGAGAATACATAAGGGACAGGACAGGGAAAATCCAGGGCGACAATACACTCGTCTATTTCGCCGAACAGGGTCATCATTTTACCGTAGTAGCGGCACCCCAC
>Ga0187867_10003064_pt1 | contig 13527 bp, 6 predicted proteins | sample June2016WEW_13_1_FD_132976 | JGI IMG/M metagenome (GOLD analysis project Ga0187867, IMG submission 132976) | Peatland microbial communities from SPRUCE experiment site at the Marcell Experimental Forest, Minnesota, USA - June2016WEW_13_10 | ecosystem: Environmental > Terrestrial > Soil >... | reverse complement strand
TCTCAATTCCGACGTCATGTTGATGCGAGAACCACGGCCAGGGATCGTTAAAGTTGTTATTAAACGTAAAGTAGCTGGGGGGTGTCAGATTGTCCGGCGGCCCCATGCGCCAGATGATGTTTCCGCTGCCTGTGCCGTCTTGATAGTCGATCTTCATGATGGAATCCTGGTGTCTTGACGACCAGACAATATCGCCGGTCTGGGCATTGCCGTCCTGCGGCGCCGGCCAATAGTAAAGCGTATTGGCGTGCAGCCAATCGTGCGCCCGCGGGGCGATGCCGGGACCCAGCAGTAACATCGGCGGGCAGCCCGTCTGGCTGGCTCCGCAGGTTTCTCCCAAAATTGCCGTCCGGCTGACCGGCAGCTTCGGATATCCGATATCGCCGTTGTTCGGGTCGAACGCATCCCAGAACCAAAACACCTGCCAGTTCTGATCCAGAACGATGATCATGTCGCCTTCAATGTCCACCGGCAATCCGCTGGTATCGCCCTGGGTGCCGGCAGGGTAAATCTTTTCAATATCGACGATCACCGCCGTATAGCCATTGGGCAGAGTCTGAATGGCATCGTGATGTAAAGCGCCTATACAGGCCGAGCCGATCGGGGGAGGACTCGAAAAGACATTACACGGCCCGCCGTCGACGGCGCCTTTGGCGAGCAGCTCCTGCTGCAGCACCCCGATGTTCGTTTCGCGCACAAGGTTGCCCGCCAGATCGATCTGACGGAGGTACTGTCCCCTGTCGATCGCCGAATTCCATGCATAGTCGTCCTGAAAGGTGAGCATGCCGTTGGGAAGCGGGCGCGTCAGGAGGGCGCCATGCGTCTGGTCCTTCGGATAGTAGTACCAGACGATATTGCCCGATAAGTCGGTGGCCACCTGCGGAAAGACCGTTCCGCCTCCGGTCTGATTCAGATTGTGGATTATTACCGGGTTGGTAGTGTCAGTGCCAGCAGTTTTGACCTTGAATGTCGGCATCGGAACATTTGCCGGCAGAGCGCCCGTCGTGAAAGGCACAGTGGGTCCGTTCGTTATAGTGCCCCCGGTGTTTGTCTCGGAGTACATGTTGTACGAGGTCTTGGGATACATGCCCGCGATCTCGAACGTCATGGTGGTGGGAGGATGGCAATTAGCCCAGTTAGTCGTGGTCGCCGGCGCGCTCCCGGCCTGCTCCTGAAAGCCGACCCGCATGGTGCTTCCGGTTGGGCAGGATGGTGCGCTGAACAAAGCCACCAGCGGATTCGCCGTCGCTTCAACCACCGGGTTGCCGCCTGTCGCTAGTGGAGCTACGTAGAAGTCGACCGTTTTAGTGGCAGTATCCCCGGAGGAGAAGTCCTTGATCACGACCTGGACTCTATACTGGCCTTCGATCCCCGTGGGGACCCACACGAAAGGCTTGGCGGTCCAAGTGCCGGAGCTAACTGTCCCCAGATTGAAGTCCTTCACCAGAGCCTGGGTCCCTTTAGGTGGAGCGACGTTGAAGCGGAACGTCAAAGGCCCGGTATTGTTGTCCGTGGCGGTCGCGGTCCAGGTGACGCTTGTGCCGATCTTCTGCGGCGATGGATGCGACGGCGTCAGGGAAACGATTGTGACAGTGGCGAATGCCGGGGCACTCAGCGCCACCCCTAGTAGAAACAGTAGACTGACTTTGCGTAGTCTCATGGAACCCCTCGTTGTATAGCCAAAACTACCTTGATCCTTTGTGGGCGGGCAATCGTGCCCGCAGCCGCCTTTCAGGCGGCCAGAGCCGGCTAAAAGCCGGCTGCGGCCAAGATTGGCCGCCCTACAAAACTCGTCTTTCAAAACGTGAGGCGGCTGCCGAGCTGAAACGCGCGCGGGCCGCCCGTGCCGAAGATATTAGACGTTCTTTGCGAAGCCTGGCCGAAGTTCGGCGCGTTTAGGACTTCGTTATAGAAGGTTAGGTTCGCAATGTTGAAAACATTGAAACATTCGCCGAAAACCGACAACCGCCATCGTTCCCCATGTAACCGGAACGCTTTGGTGATGCGCAAGTCTTGAGAATTGAAGCTTCGCGGCAAGGAGAAGCTGGCCGGCAGCGTGATGGTGGGGATCGGGTGCCCCAACGGATCTGTCTTTCCAGCATAAGTCTGGTTGAACTGGTTCACCAGTTGGATCAGATCGCCCTTTCCCTTGCTGACACCGAACTGGTTGAACCCGCCGCCCGGCAGGGCCGGTCCCGGATACAGGGTTTCGCCGGCAGAGGCGAATACACCGTTGCCATTCAGATCGACACCCGTCAGGAAGGGCTGGAAAGGTGTGGCGCTTTGAAACGAGGTGATACCCGATACCTGGATACCCAGCGGCAGCATTGCCACAATCGAACCTGTGAGCGTCTGATGGCCGGCTTGCGGGCCCCAACTCGCAAACCAGTTGCTGTTATCGATCAAGCCGTTGTAGCCAACCTCGTCGGCGTAGGCGTAGGCCAGCGTGGCGGTGGTCCGGTGAGAGAAGCGCTTGTCCAATTTCATCAGCAGTCCCTTATAGTGAGAGCGCCCTCCGGAAATTTCCGTCTCGATGGGACCTACCGAGCATTCGGCTCCTATCTTGAGCGCTTGCCCCGGTCCGCATGCGGGGATGACCGGGCCTTCCACGCTGTTATAGTGATTCAGGTCAACATCGTTGATCAACTGGTGCATGTATTGCCGGAACACAAAATCCGCGCTGAGCACCAGATCGGCGCGAAGCTCGCGCTGAACGCCAATACTGGCATGCTCGGAATAGGGCAGCTTGAAATTATTGGGAATCAAACCCTGTCCGGTTTTGAATAAATCGATGTTGGGCACGTTGGCGCCGCTATCGAGCTCGGCTTCGGCGCCCTTCACGAATGCCCCATATAAGCGCTCGAACTCCTGCCCGGTGAAGCTGGTAGGTTCACTGCTCAAACTGGTGGGCTGAATGGCCGCCGGCAGATTGCCAAAACCATTTATTCCAGAAATGGTTGAGAAGAAAGAACTGTCCGGCAGGGGGATACGTCCCACGCCGACCGGGCTGAGAATCACGCGCTCAATCAGCCGGTTAAATATGTCCCAGGTGTCATAATAAATCGCGGAACCACCCCGAATCACGGTCTTGTTGTCTTTCGTCACCGACCAGGCAAAGCCCAACATAGGGCTGAAATTGCGCGGCGAGTGTTGTTCAGGCCCCAACCCGTTGGCGCCGAAGATAGGCGCCAGGTACGCGGGCTTCGTCAAATCGAAATTCAGCGCATTGCTCTCGTATGACCACGCTAAACCGTAGTTCAAACTGAAGCGCGGACGAATCTTCCAGGTGTCCTCCCCGTAAAAATGGAACTGATTGTCGTGGTTGGCATTGCCTCTCTGGTACAAAGGCGGCTGAGTGGGATTGCCGACCCCGATCGTAAACGATGCCACGGGCAACTGCAGCAAGTCTGAAATTGAATTGAATGAGGAAGGAGTCGAAATCTGATGGGCGCCGTATCCCTCGGCTGAGATCTTTTGATTGTAGCCCTGCACCAATTCCGGAGACCACAGCTCCAGGGCGGCGGGTTGGGCATAAGCATAAGAGCCGGTCCCCTTTTGATACTCCCAGTAGCCGCCAAACTTGATCGAGTGGGTGCCTTTTTGCGAGCTGACGTTGTCCGCAAAGATATGCCGGCGCAGCAAACGGGTCTGCGGTGAGGTAGCCGACTCCCCCAGCGCGAAGTTGTTCACGCCGAGAACGGTAATCATGGGTCCGTCCGCGTTCACATAGCCCGAGATTGGGCTATAACCCCAGCCGGTACAAGGCGCCGGGCACTGCGACAGGGCCGGCGGCTCGTTGACATTGGACCAGAAGGTGTACGAATAGCGGAACTCGTTGGCGGTGGCCGGCGTGACCACGCTGATCAGGGAAAAGACCCCGGAATCGGCCCAATTCGCATTCGTGCTCCAGTCCGATGGCAGGTCCCCGATGCCGGGCGGCGCAAAGGAGTTGTTGCCGTCGTGCGAATAACGCAGAAAGGCGTTGTTTCTTGTGTTGATGCGCCAGTCCAGCCGCTCGGTAAGTTCGTTGGCATGATACGGACTGGCGGTATTCGCCCCCAATGACTGGAACAATGGATCGCTGGGGAAGGCGCTAAAGAGTGCGGTTTGGGCGATATGCTCCAGGCTGGTAAAGAAAAACAGCTTGTCTTTCTTGATGGGGCCCCCGAACCAGAAGCCGCCCTGCTTGCGGGCGAAGTAAGGACTGTTCGGCTCGCCCGGCTCATGCGCCAGGAACGGAAAAGCCGACATATTGTGATCGCGGTAGAACAGAAACGCGCTGCCGTGAAAGTCGTTACCGCCCGAACGGGTGACCACGTTGATGGCGCCACCCGCGCCGATGCCCGTCGAGAGGTCGAAGTTGGTGGACGAAAGCTGGAACTCCTGGATCACTTCCTGGGAGAAATTCTGCTGGGTGCCGCCGGTGATGGAGTCCTGGACGGTCGCGCCATCCACGGTGATGCGCACGGAGTTGTTGGCGGAGCTGGCGCCCAGAATGGACACGTCAAACTGCTTGTTATACTGGCCGACATTGTTGGGCGTCACGGTCACGCCGGGCTCCAGCATGGATAACTGCAGGAAACTGCGGCCGTTCACCGGCAGGTTCTGAATGTCCTCATGCGTAATCACGCCCGAGATCTCGTGGCTGTCGTAGCTGATCTGGGTGGCCTCGCCTTGCACGCTGATGACTTCGGCCTCGGCTCCTAACTGCAGTTCTATATCCACGGTAGTGACTTGGCCGGTCTGCACGGTGGCGTTTACTTCCAGAGTGCGGAAGCCAGTCGCCGCGGCCTTGACGCTATAGTTGCCGGCTGGCAGCGAAGCGGCGCTGAAGATGCCTTCCCCGGAGGTCGTCATCTGCCGCTGGAGCCCGGTGTCCTTATTGGTTACGGTGACACTCACGCCAGGCATTACGGCGCCGGTGCTGTCGTGCGCAGTACCCATCAGCGATCCCACTGGCGCCTGGGCCAGGCAGGAAACCGCGCACCAGACCGCCAGACTCAAAAGCGACACCCAACGTCGCAGCCGATCGAACATTAAGAAATCCTTCCGTGGTACGTCCTTCGAGACGCACCCTAGCTTGAGTAGTATGAAAAGTTGTAGTTCCGCAACGGCTGAGACCCTGCGGCGCCCGTTTCGTCAGTGTACCATGCAGTTTGAGCCGCGGCCCCTGGTCCGGTACTAGGCCTCCGATCCGGCCAAACTGGTGATGCTGAACGACATCCGCCAATCGACAGGGGCTTCCCGTGCTGGACAAAATCAAAACCGATGGGATACCTTAAGGGAATGCCGGAGTCTATCAGCGATGACGAACTCGTCACGTATATCAAAGCCCCAGGTAGCAAGCTAACTCCCGACGAGGCCGGGGAAATCGCCCAGAAGCACCCGTTCGCGATTTTGGGCGGTCTGCACCGTAGCGGCACCACGCTGCTGTTCCGGATGCTGCGCGAGCACCCTGAGATCAGCGGGTTCGCAAACAATCCGGATGCCAATGAGTGGCTGGGCGCGGAGGACGAAGGCCAGTATTTGCAGTCGGTCTATCCGCCGGCGATCTTTTGGGGAGGTCCCGGCAAATTCGCCTTTTCACCCGACGCAAATTTGACGGAAGAATCCGAGTTTCTGACGCCGGAGAGCAAGATCAAGCTGGCTCAGGAGTGGTTTCCGTTCTTCGATCTATCCAAGCGTTTCCTTCTTGAAAAATCCCCGCCCAATATACTCTGGACCCGCTTCCTGCAGGGCGTTTTTGGGAACTCCTATTTCGCGATCATTGAGCGGCACCCGGTAGCGGTCTCTTTGGCCACCGAGAAATGGAGCCCCACAGGGCTGGATTCACTGCTGGAACACTGGCTGATTGCACACGAGACTTTCGAGAAGGATCGCCCGCACCTGCGCCGGGTGATGACGGTCAAATACGAAACTCTCATCTCGCAGCCGTTTGCGACACTTAGCACCGTCTATAAGTTTCTGGGATTAGATCCGCACCCCACCACCTTCGAAGCCAGTTCGGAGCATAACAAGAAATACTTCGGGCAATGGCTGGCGTTGGCGAAAGATCCGGAGTCTAGCGCGTCTATCCACCAGTGTATCGATAAGTATGAAGCGCGCGTGCGGGCGTTCGGGTATAGCCTGCAGGATCTGGAGTTACTGTAGGTGCTGGTGGCGCACGCTTTAGCGTGCTGCTGTCGGCTTCAGCCGACAGCGCTGCACGGCGAACTGAAGTTCGCCGCGGCACACTGAAGCGTGCGCCACAGCCCTACAGTATCGGCGGGCTGTACAGATTTGGCATTTGCCAAGTGCGGTACGAGTAAGACGAACCTTGTACATTCAGGACCACGGTGCCCGTGACCGCACCCGTTGTGGGGGATATCTCAAGAGCCTCGGCAGGCACCGCGGGATTAAGTCCTGTTCCGATGGCATAGTTGTTCGGTGTGGTGTTCATCAGCAACTGGGCGCTGCCCAATGCCGTGGCCTTGACGCCCAGGTCCTGCAGGAAGACGGGCAACACCGTCATAGTGGCCTGGTCCACAATCAGGGCCATACCGCGGCTATTGCAATCGCTGGGCCCGCAATTGGCGCCTAATCCCAGCGGAGTCGCCGAGTAGCGCGTGTTGCCGTTATCGAAAATCGTCAACAAGGGACCGGTGATGGGGCCGGTCGGGCCGTTGACAGTCACCGGTTGGCCGCCGTTGACATAGGTGACATCGTGCTGGTGAGAAAACCAGGGCCACACATCGTTAGTGCTGTTGTCGATGGTGAAGCTATTCGGCGGGACAGTGAGACCGTCCGGCGGTCCCATATACCAGCCGATGCAACTGGCGGCCGGCGGCGGGGCACAACTACCGGCGCCGTTGTTATAGTTGAGCCGGATCACTTGATCCTGGTCCCGCATGGAAACCAGCAGATCGCCGGAGTCCGGGTTCTGGGCCGGAGTGGCAGCTACATAATCGACTGTGTTGGCGTGCGTCCAGTCGTTGGCTTTGGTGCTCAGGTAGAGCTTCGTGGGACAATCCGATGTGCCGCCCGTGCAGACCTCGCCCAGCGGCGCGGCGCGCTGGATGTCGAGCTGGTTGAACGCATCGTAGTACCACACCACCTGCCAGTCTGAGTTCAGCACGATGACCATCTCGCTCAGCACATCGACCGGAGCGCTGCCGGGCGCGCCCTGCGTTCCGGGCGGAAAGAGCTTTTCCACGTGGGCCATAAAAGCGGTATACGGTTTGCCGTCGATCGAATAACGGATGGCATCGTGGTGAAAATCGTTTAAGCAGGCATCCCCTACCTGGACTGGCTTGGCGATCTGCCCGCACGGAGTGGCGTCCGCGGCGCCCAGGGCAACTAACTGATTCGTAACCGCGCCCGTGTTGGTTTCATGTACGACATTGCCCTCCAGGTCGATCTCCCGCAGTAACTGTTGCTGAGTGTTCGATGAATCCCAGGAACGGCCGTTTTGGATGGTGAGCATAGTTCCGCCCGCCACCGGGCGTGTCAGCAAAGTACCCGCGCCTTGCACGTAATACCAAACGATATTGCCGTTCAAATCCGTGGCTACGGGAGCAACGATTTTCGTGAAGGACCAAAGCAGCACGGGATTCGGATCGTTGGTGGGCCCCGAAGTATTCAGCGAGAACGTCGGAAAGAAAGGGCTCTGCACCCGGTTAGGCAAGGCGCCCGTGGTGAAACTGAGTGTAGTGCCATTGGCGATGACACCCTTGGTGAGCGTCTCGGAGTACATGGAATACGTAGTGGAGGGCAGCATCCCGGCAACATAGAAATTCATGCTCACCTGGGGAATGCAGGGTGCCCATGCGGTGACGGCTGGAGGATTGCTCCCGGTATAGAATGCCACCCGCATGTCGCTTCCTTTAGCGCAGGCGGGCGCGCTGAAGAGGGCCACCAGGACGTTAGCGGTCTTGTGAACGACGGCTGCGCCTGCCGATACGCGTGAGATAAATCGGAAACTTGCCTTCGTGGTGCTTGCCTCGCCCGAAACAAAATCCTTAGCGATCACCTGAATGCTATAGGTGCCTTCGCCGGCGATGGTGGTCCATTGAAACGGCTGGGCAGTCCAGGTCCCGGCGGACAACGTTCCGACGTTAAAATCGCGCACCAGAGCGTACGCTCGGGGGCCGGCCGCCACACTGAACTGGAACGTCAGGTTGTTGGGGTTCGAATCGGTGGCCTTTACGGTCCAAGTTACGGGCGTGCCAAGCGGTTGCGGAGAGACGACCGAGGGCGTAATGGATTGGATGGTGACAGTGGCGAGAAGCGGGGCCGTTCCCCATGCGGCCAGCAGGCCTGCCGTATAAAGAAGATGGATACGTTTCAAAAGAAGAGCCCCTTTCAGGAAGAACCGGCGAGTGCGCGCAACATTTGCGCAAGCATGCCGCTGAAGGCACGACAGGCAGTTTATTATCTAAATCGAAAATAGGCAATGTCAAATCAGGCCGTACCGGTACCGATTGCCAGTGCAAATGACGCTCGGCCACTCGCCTCCGGCTAACTTTCACTGGTACTCGGACTCGCGCTGAAGGTTGACCGGCATTGCTATACTACAACTTCGGCTAATACTGCATGGCTGACTGCCGGCGAGGGCCCAGTTAAGCTATTGAAGATAAAATAGTTGTGGCGTACTGTGCCATTCCGGAGGAGGGCCATTCCATGAAAATACCCAACCAAGGTTTAGCGCTTATTCTTGGGCTGCTTACGGTGTTGCCGGCGCCGGCCTCTGCCACCGTAACCATTGTTTCCATGACGCCGTCGCAGAAATCGCCCCAGCCGATCGGCAAAACTATTGTTTGGGAGCCTACCGCCACGGACTCCAACGCCGGTCCCCTGACTTTCCAGTTCAATGTTACTCCCCCCGGCGGGTCCCTCACGATGGTGAAGGACTTTAACGTCGGCACGCTCAGTAGCGGCACTTGGACGGCCTATCCCTTCATATGGGTTCCCACCGGAATCGAAGGCACCTATAAGATCCAGGTGGTCGCCAAGGATTTCGTGTCTGGTGAGAGCGTCTCGAAGACGGTTCTTTTCCACGTGCAAGCTGTGGTAACCGGAAGTACCCCCGTAATAGAAAGGACCGCCAACCCTCTGGTGGCTTTGTTCAGTGCAGCTTCATGCGCCGCCGGAAGCGTGATGAGGGTGAGCTTTCAAGAACAGAGCGGGAGCACGCCGGCAACGGTTACCAATTGGGTGAGCTGCCACCCCCCGGCTAGCATGACGTTTGAAATAGCCGGTATGTACCCCAGCACCGCGTACAATATGTTCGCGCAGACCAACACCGGCGGGAACATAACCAGCGGTCCCACGGTCGGTTTCACAACGAGTGCTCTTCCGAAAACCCTCAATTTCCCCAAATTCACCATTGTGACGGCTGCCACTGACACGGCTTATCCGGTACTGCTCCATAACTCCAAGGATTTTGGACCGGGAGCGGCTCGTTATCCGGATATGGCGACCGACTTACAAGGCAACATTATCTGGTATTACCTCCCGCATGACAAATCGCACAGCGAGGTTCTGACGCGTCCCCTCCAGGGAGGCGGTATCCTCGCCCTGCAAGACGATCGGGCATGGAATCCGAAGACCACCCAGGACCAATTCCTCCGCCAGATGGACTTGGCGGGCAACCTGGTACGCGAAACCAACGTAGGCGCGATCACGCAACAACTGCTGGCACTGGGAGCCGTGGACGGAGGCCCGTGTAACACGATTTCCAGCCCTGCGCAGATCGGATCGGCCTGTGTGGGCGCGTTTCACCACGACGCCATTCAAACCTTGCCGAACGGCTATACCGCCGCCTTGATGGATATTGAAAGGATTTTCCCGGCGGGAACTCAGGGAGACACCAGCAGCCTGCCGGTGGACATCATGGGCGATATGATTGTCGTGCTGGACGCCAACTGGAAGGTAGTCTGGTATTGGGACGCGTTCGACCCCAACAATGGCGGCAACGGCTATGCGGATTTGCCGGTTAGCCAGACGGCGGTCCTGGGAGAGACCTGCGGAGCCAACACCGCCGGGTGCCCGCCGGTCTTCCTGCTTGGCCCGGGCATTGCTCCTTCGGCGCATGACTGGTTGCACGCCAATTCGCTCTATTACTGGCCGGCGCCGCAGGATGGCAACACCCAGGGCGGCGATATTGTCTGGTCGTCGAGACACCAGGATTCCGTCTTCAAGATCGATTACCAGGACGGCAACGGCAGCGGAGCCATTATTTGGCGCATGGGCAAGGGCGGGGACTTCACGTTTACGAACATCTACAACGATCCCTGGCCCTGGTTTTCGCACCAGCACGACGTCGGCATCGAGAACGGGGGCATTGGCCCCATGACGATCTTCGACAACGGCGATACGCGAATTTCGCCTTCCGGATTGGGAAGCACTCACTGCAAGCCGCACGACTGCAACAGCCGCGGCATGGCCGTCACCTTCAGCGAGAGTAGCTTGACGGTGACGCCGGTCGTAAGCTTCGATCTAGGAAGTTACTCCACGGCGATGGGTAGCGCTCAAATGCTGGATAACGGCAACTACTTTTTCGAGAATCCGATCGTCTTTTTGCCTTCCAGGAACGCTACGGTCGGTATCGGCATCGAGATCGGTCCCTCTATTCCCGCCCCTCAGGTGGGACCCGCCGACGTACTTCTCGACCTCGTTGGTCCTCAAAATTACCGCGCCTGGCAGATGTTGAGCTTTTATGTCGTCCCTACCACTTAGTGACTGTCATGAAATAACTGTGCCAATGCGGAGCTTGCTTGGTAACGTGGGGCAGGCAATCCTGCCTGCAGACGCGCTTTCCAGCGCGTCCAAGCCGGCTGAAAGCCGGCTGCGGCCAAGATTGGCCGCCCCACAAGGTGCCACATTTATTTCACGACGGTCCCTTAGGAGCGTGCCGCGCTGGACTTTGGCGCTGCTTCTTACCTCGTGTGCGCCGGCTTTCGCCAGGGTGGCCCTGGCATCCTTCGCACCGTCCGACCAATCGCCGCAGCCGATCGGCAAGGCCATCACTTGGACGGCGACCGCCATCGACAGCAAGGCTGGCCCACTGACGTTCCAATTCAATCTTCTTTCCCCGAACACGACGCAGTTCGCTCTGGTCAAAGACTTCAATGTGGGCACTCTGAATGGCCGGACCTGGACCTCTCAGCCGTTCGTTTGGGTCCCCACCGGCATCGAAGGCGCCTATCAAATCCAGGTCGTCGTCAAGGACTTCACCAGCGGTGAAACAACCTCGAAAACAGTCCCATTCACGGTTAGCCCGGTAGTCGAAGGCGGGACCCCGGCGATTGTAACCACGGCCAACCCGTTGGTGGTTTTGTTCAGTGCGCCTTCCTGCGCGGCGGGCAGCATGATGCGGGCTGTTTTTCAGGAGAGATTCGCAAACCCGCCGCCGGCGACTGTCACGAATTGGGTGAATTGCCATCCTCCGGCCAGCATGACGTTTGAAATAGCCGGCATGCTGCCCAGTACTCCATACAGTGTTTACGCCCAAACAAAAACGGGAAGCACTGCGAAGAACGGATTCATGGTCACTTTTATAACCGGAGCCCTTCCGGACAAGGTCCCCTTTCCCATATTCAAAGTCAAGGTTCCCAAGGCTGGTCCGCCGTCCGACACGAGCAACCCGGTTATTCTCCACAATTTAATTCAGTTCGGAGCGGGGGCCACGAATTTCCCGGACGTAGCCACCGACTTATCCGGCAATATTATTTGGTACTACTACCCGAATAATTTGACGAACGGCAACCTTCTGACGCGTCCGCTGCCGGGCGGCGGCTTGATCACCCTGCAAGACGATGTTTCCTGGGATCCGAATGTGACCAGGGAGCAACTCCTGCGCCAGGTCGACCTGGCGGGCAATATCGTGCGCGAAACCAACATGGGCATCATCCAACAGCAACTGCTGGCACTGGGAGCGGTGGACGGCGGCCCGTGCAGCACGACTTCCAGCCCGGCGCCAGCCGGATCGGCTTGTGCGGGCGCATTCCACCACGACGCCATTCAGACCCTGCCCAATGGCTGGACCGCGGCTCTCCTGGATGTTGAAAAGATTTTCCCCGCTGGAACCCAGGGCGACACCAGCGGTCTTCCCGTCGACGTCATCGGAGACATGATTATCGTCCTCGATACCAACTGGCAGGTGAAATGGTATTGGGATGCCTTCGATCCCGCTCACGGGGGCAACGGCTATATTAAACTGCCGGTCAGCCGGACGGCTGTCTTGGGGGAAACATGCGGGACCAATACCTCCGGATGCCCGCCGATCTTCCTACTTGGTCCGGACATCGCTCCTTTGGCGCATGATTGGCTGCACGCCAATTCACTCTATTATTGGCTAGATCCCGCCAGTCCTGGGCATCAGGGCGATATTATCTGGTCCTCCAGGCACCAGGACTGGATCTTCAAGATCGATTACCGGGACGGCGACGGTTCGGGAGATATTGTCTGGCGCATGGGCCCCAGCGGCGATTTCGCCTTCCTGAACGCATACAACGATCCCTGGCCCTGGTTCTCGCACCAGCATGATGTCGGAATTGAGAACGATGGCGCCGGACCGGCGACCATCTTCGATAACGGCAACACGCGGATTTCCCAGCCGGACGTTTCCACCGGAGGCGTGCCCGGGCTGGGCACTGCCTGTAGGCCGAACGACTGCCACAGCCGCGGAATGGCGATCGCTTTCGACGAAAAAGCCATGACCGTCAGTGTGTCGCCAAACGGTGTAAGTTTCGATCTGGGAGGCTATTCCACGGCGATGGGGAGCGCGCAACTGTTAGACAACGGCAACTACTTCTTCGAGAACCCAACGGTGTTCGTCAATCTGAGCACCGTCGACGGATATAGTATGGAAATCGGACCCACTCCTGCCGTGCCCCAACAAGGCGCCGCAAATGTGCTCCTGAACCTCGCCGGCCCGGAACACTATCGGGGCTGGCAGATGCCCAGCCTGTATTCTCCGCCTACTACCTAAACTAAGCCTAAATTCTGAACTGAGCCGGAGCACATTAAGCCCTCGAAGAAACTGTGGATCTTTCCAGGACCAGGCCCGCTGCGGTGCCTCAGAGATCGATGGCGGCCCACCGTTCCAATCGTGCACCGCCTGTGCCGTAGCCCCTCGAAAATGAATGCCGATGCTTACCGCTCCCGCAATCGCAAACAACGCCGTACAGGTCTTAGAGGTCCAGCCGCCACCGAGCGAAAGGTTTGCTGCGACTGGAACCAGAAGGATCGACGATGTTATCCCCCGTGATGAGCCCGTCTCGCTCATCAAGATCGACGTGGAGGGGCATGAATACCTCGCGCTGCTTGGGGCGTTGCGCACGATTCGAGAACGCCGTCCCGTAATCATCAGCGAGTTTTCGCCCGCGCGGCTAAAGGTAAACTCCGGACGCTCGGGAACGGAGTATCTTCAACTGCTGTCGGATCTCGGCTATGACGTTTCTGTGATAGGTAATGGTGGCGTGGATGCGATAGACGCGGTTCGTGCGAGTGGTGCCGATCACGTCGATCTTCTCGCCGTTCCCCGTT
>Ga0187867_10003063_pt1 | contig 13534 bp, 14 predicted proteins | sample June2016WEW_13_1_FD_132976 | JGI IMG/M metagenome (GOLD analysis project Ga0187867, IMG submission 132976) | Peatland microbial communities from SPRUCE experiment site at the Marcell Experimental Forest, Minnesota, USA - June2016WEW_13_10 | ecosystem: Environmental > Terrestrial > Soil >... | reverse complement strand
GGGAGAACCAGCGCGGCCTGCCGATGGCCAATGGCCAACGGTTCAATCCCGACAGGCTCACCGCGGCGTCGTGGTTTTTCGATTTCGGCACCATGGTGGTCGTCACGCACGCGAACCGGCGCGTGGTCGTGGAAATTACGGATCGCGGCCCCACGAAGCGCTTGGTCAACGAGGGCCGCAAGATCGACCTGAGTCGAGCCGCCTTCGCGAAGCTGGCCGACCTCGATTTCGGCCTCATTGACGTCACGGTAAGAAAACAATGAGGCATTGCGCCCGGAGACCGCCGAGATCGCTGAAGTCCCCATATGGGGTGAACACCCCATACAACAGACAGGCCTTTCCGGAGTACGTTCCCCGTCATGGACGGGCGAAAGCTTGCTCAAGATGCCGAGCTGAACAGCGCGCTGACTCAAGGCCAGACGAATCCGCCCAATCGCATTCTGTTTGTCGATGACAATCTGACCGTTCGCGAAAGCTGCGCCAAAGTGTTGAAAAAGTCCGGCTACCACGTGGACGCCGCCGAAGACGGCGAAGCCGCCTGGAAGGCCCTGCATGCCACCAATTACGACCTCTTGATCACCGATCAGACCATGCCGAAGCTGTCCGGCGTCGAACTCGTCAAGAAGTTGCGCGTGGCGCAGATGAAGCTTCCGGTTGTCCTGGTCTCGGCAGCGTTGCCCACGGAGGAACTGGACCGGCACCCGTGGCTGCAGCTTGCCGCCACACTGCTCAAACCGTTCACCGTTGAAGAATTGTTGAAGACGGTGCAAGCGGCCCTGTCCGCGACGGCAATGACGGCATCGGCGCAAATTCTTGCTTCCCCCGTTCTGGTCGAAGCGGTCATCCCGGTTCGATCGCGGCCCCAATGGCAAAGCCAGCCACCCAAAGGAGAACTTTATGAAAACAACCGCGGGTTTGTGGATTGATCACCGGAAGGCCGTGATCGCGATTGTCTCCGCCGAAGGGGAAGAGACGATGGAGATCCGATCGAACGTGGAAAAACAGCCCGGACGTTTTGCCGGCGTCCGTTCGACGAGGCACTATGAGCCGCAACAAGTGCCGGCGGATGACAGCCGCGAGCGGAACTTTACCGGCGAACTGAACGATTATTACGCCGAGGTGATTGCCGCCATTCGTAATGCCGAATCCATCCTGATCTTTGGCCCCGGGGAGGCCAAGGGCGAACTGAAAAAGCGCCTCGAGAACGACCGGCTCGGCGAACACATCATTGCCATGGAAACCGTCGATAAGATGACCGACCGCCAGATCGCCGCGAAAGTCCGCGAATACTTTCATAAAAAGGAGGATCCAGCCGCTGGATCGGAATCAGGCCACGGAACAAGAAACGATTGAAATCAACAGGGAAATGTCCCATGTATAAAACCGGAAACGATTTGCCGGAGAAAACACGGATTCAGATAGCGGCGCTGCTACAAGACCGGCTGGCGGATTCCATTGACCTGATGATTCAAGCCAAACAGGCCCACTGGAATGTAAAGGGATCCAGCTTTATCGCCCTGCACGAACTGTTCGACAAGTTCTCGGAAGATTCGGAAGAATACGTGGATCTCATTGCCGAACGGATCGTCCAACTGGGTGGCATCGCCGAAGGCACCGTCCGTTTGGCGGCTAGGAAATCCAGTCTCCCCGAGTATCCGCTGGCCGCCGCCAGCGGCAAGGAACATGTGGCGGCCCTGTCCCATGCCATTGCCACTTTTGGCAAACTGATCCGCCAGACCATCGACCAGGCCAACGAATTCAAGGACGCCGATACCGCCGATATCTGCACCGAGATTTCACGTGGGGCGGACAAATACCTGTGGTTCGTCGAAGCCCACGCCCAGGCTCCCAATTGAAAAAACGAATCGTTATTTCGGCGACCCCATAACAGTTTGTTTCATCACATCCCCGTCGGGTCAACGCCTTATCGCGTCCGCGGGGGTTCTCGTGCCCAAGGGACACGCACCTTGAACTCCACAACAGAAAGGGGTATGAGAACAGTGCGTTGCGAGTGCCAAACCATGTATCCTGATCCTCCAAGCCGGGTGTCCGATTCGACGAATGCGATCGCTTCCGTCGCCGAAACTGCGTCGACGGTAATCGTGAAGGGTCCGCGCCATTTCCCCGGAGCCGGCCATGACCGTTGAATTCAAGGACTACTACGACGTTCTCGGCGTGCCGCGAACCGCGACCGACGCGGAAATCAAGAAGGCATTCCGCACGCTCGCCCACAAATATCATCCCGACGTCGCCAAAGACAAACGCACCGCCGAGGAAAAGTTCAAGGAAATCAACGAGGCCAACGAAGTCCTCAGCGACCCGGAAAAACGGCGAAAGTATGATGAACTCGGCGCGAACTGGAATCATCCGGAACGGCAGACCGCGCCGCCAACAGGTGGATTCGGCGGAAGTCCCGAAGGGGGTTCTGAATTCCATTTCGATGGCACCGGCTTCAGCGATTTCTTCGAGCAGTTTTTCGGCAGCCGCGGTCGCCCGTTCGGTGGCTTCGACCGCGCGGGGGGAAACGGCGGGCAAGACGAGACGTTCGCCCAACGCGGCCAGGACATCGAGGGCGACATCCTGGTGACGCTGGACGAAATCCTGCGCGGTTCGAGTCGCACGATCCGGTTGCAACGTACCGATCCTCTCACCGGACAATCGACCACGCAGACCTTGCGGGTGAAAATCCCACCCGGCGTTCGGGAAGGGCAACTCATCCGCGTCGCCGGCAAAGGCCAGGAAGGCATCGGCGGGGGTGAGTCGGGAAACCTGTATCTGAGAGTAAAGTTTGCCCAGCACCCCGACTTCCGTGTGCGCGGCGCCAATCTGTACTACGATTTGGATCTGGCCCCGTGGGAAGCCGTGCTGGGCGCCACCGTCCGCATCCCAACTCTGGATGGAACGGTCTCCTTGAAAATTCCCCCGAGCACCGTGTCGGAACGGCAATTTCGCCTGCGCGGGAAGGGGTTGCCCACGGGCGACGGAACGCGGGGCGACCTCTATGCCGTCGTATCCATCGAGGTCCCGTCGCATCTTACGTCGGAGCAAAAGGCTCTGTGGGAGCAGTTGGCCGCGAAATCGGCATTCAACCCGAGGAAGACCTCATGAGCAAACGATCCGTTCCCGACGATCCATCACCCGTTGCTCTGGAGTTGTTTCAGCCAAACCCGAACGTCCTCTACAGCCTCGATGCCGCCGCTTACCTCGCGGGTGTCCCCCGCCGTTCCATTTTGATCTATTGCCGCGCCGGCCTGGTGCGACCGGTCGTTCAGCCGCCGTACGGCGTGATGGAATTCACCGAAGAGGCCATCCATGCCGTGCGGCAGATCGAGCACTTGCGGACCGCTCACGGCGTCGATTTGGGCATGCTCAAGACCATGTTCGATCTGCTCGATGAGCTGGAACGTCTGCGCGCCGAGGTGCGCTTTCTGCGCAACCACTGAGGCGGTCAGGATTTGCCAATGCGGTCGCCGTTGTCGAGTGCATCGACGCGCCGGCGGAGCTTGCCAAGCGCAAGTTGCTGAATCTGGCGGATGCGTTCGCGGGTCACCTTGAACTTCTTCCCCACTTCATCCAACGTACGTGGTTGCTTCCCATCCAGGCCGAAACGCATCGTGATGATTTTCGCCTCGCGCGGGGTCAGGGACTTGATGTGCTCGCGGATTTCCTGCCGCATTGTTTTCACGCGAAGCAGCTCGTACGGGGTCAATGCGCCCTCGTCCTCGACAATGTCGCTGAATCGATTGTCGTCATCATCCCCGATCGGAGCGTCGAGGCTGACGGGGCTGACACCGAACGTGCGAAGCTGGGCCACCCTGGCCGGCGCGATGCCCAGTCGCTCGGCCAACTCGGCATCATTTGGCTCGCGGCCGAGTGTCTCGGTGAGTTCGACGCTCGCGCGATGCAATCTGTGGACTTTATCCACAACGTGAACGGGCAGCCGGATCGTCTTGGACTGGTTCGACAAGGCCCGGCGAATGGACTGCTTGATCCACAACGCCGCGTACGTGGAAAGTTTGGCGCCTTTCTTGGGATTAAATCGCACGACGGCTTTCATCAGGCCGATGTTGCCTTCGTTGATCACGTCGAGCAGCGGCATTCCGAGATTGGCGTAGTCATAGGAGATTTTGACAACCAGGCGCAGGTTGGCTTTGATCATCTGTTCGCGCGCGCGCTTGTCGCCCCGCTTGACCCGCGCAGCCAGTTTGATCTCCTCCGCGCGCGTCAACAACGGCGTCCTTCCAATCTCCCGCATGTAGAGCTGGATGGTATCGCTGCTGTCGTTATATTGATCGGTAACCATAGATGTTCTTTCAAGGTCTGAAACAGGCGCATGTCCACCAGACACATGCCAACCGCGACCCGCACGTACTTTAGATGCGACCGGGCTGGATTCGATTCAAGGTGCGATCATGCCGCGCCCTGCCGTCTTTGAAACCTGTCTGTCCGTCACGTCCAACCGCCATCGAGAAATGCCCGGCCTCTCTTTCGTGGAGCGGTTTCACCGGTTCCGTCTTATGCTTCATGGCCGTCGGTTCATCGTCGTTTTTCTTCTCTCCAGCCGCGCGAGTTCCTCCTCGGCTTTTTCCGCCGTTTCCATATCCAGCAGGAACCGCGTGCGCGCGGCCCTCAAACTGAAGGTGTCTCCCCCCAGGGTGCAGACTCGATAATTGCCGTTTCGGTCTCCCTTCAAAACGGCGTAAAACCACCCGTCGTCTTCCTTCCCGGCGATGGTGCCGATGATATTGCCGACCGTGTTGGTGAACCATTCGACCTGTTCCACCGTTAGCCTTTTCAAGACCAACGAGGGGGGTTGAAATGCGTCGAATCGTTCGCGGCTGATGCTTTCAAATGGCATAAATGCCTTTCTCGGCAGCGACCGTTGAGGTTGTGTTGTGCCGTCTGGCGGCGCCGTGTCGCTCTCGAATGCGGCCGGAGTGTGACCGCACGCTGAGACCCAACGCCAGTGTGGGCGTCATTCGGGAAAGAGCGAGTAGTTTCTCAAAATATATTTGGCAATCGTTCAATCGATGCCCCCTCATTCCTCATTCCGAACTGCCCGGAAAGATTGAAGGCTCGGTGTTTTCCGCCGTTGCCATCGCCCGTCGAAAGTCAATTCGGGCAGCCTCCAGGCTGTACAGGTTCGCTCCCAAATCGCGGACTTGGAAGTCACCCGTCCAATCCCGCCGCAGAACAGCGTAGTTCCAGCCCCGGTCCCCATGACAGAGGGCGATTGTGCCAATCGTATTCTCCACGGCATCACTGAACCATTCGACCTCCTTGCCGATGGCCGTCTCCAGAATGGCATGAAACTGCAGGAACCGTTCAAACTCCGATCGACATATGTTCTTGATTTGCACAGGGCCTCGCGCTGCTGTCTCAGTCTTTGGTGCGGATGTCCCCTTCTGGATCATTGCCCCGCGTGGGATGCCTGTAAACCCGCGGGCGTGATCCACACATAACCGAAGCGGTCTTTTCGATCGCCATCGGTCAAACCGACCAGAAGCTTCGCGCATAACATTTGGACCAAGCCGCTTCGCCTGATTCTGTCATATTCGTCGCGACGAAGCGTCATGAGTTCGTCGAGCGGTATCCCTGTTTTTTCGACCAATGCAGTCTCATGCATTCCCGGGGGCAGCGAATAGGCCCCCTGAAATCTCAGATTCCTGCGAGGATGCGCCGCGACAACCTGAAGAATACAAAGTTCCTTGGTTGAGAGAGTGATTGTCGTCTTCGTAGTAAGAGCTCCCAGGCTGCGCCTAAACCGGTCCGGCCCACTTCGCCTGTTCCTCATTGAGTTTGTACGGGTTCTTGCCTCCCCGGAACGTTAATGACCTAAAACAATCGGCGCCCAAGCCACACGACCAGCCAAACCAAGCCCAGGCAGAACAGGACTTTGAAAATGGCCATCCCCACCGGCAAGGCCCACGCCGTAATACTTCTACTGTTAAACGTGTGCTGTTTCACCAGAAACTGGGTGGCCGCCCAGGAAAGGTAGCCGGTGAATAACGCCGCAATGACAAGGATCCCCCAAACGTTCATGCGGAACAGAAGTAACGCCGCGAACGAGACGGCGAACACCCCCAAAATTGCCAGATCTCTCTTGCTGGTAAAACTGCCTATGTTCGTAAGCGCCATGTGTTATTCGTCCAGACCCTGGCATCGCCGCATACGGCCAGCCAAACCAGAGTGAAGACCCATCTTTGTGATGCTGGAGCAGGGTAAGCCTGTCCGGCAACGATCACCATGGGGTAAACACCCTATGCGGCGATGGGCAGGAATAGGTTGCTATTCTACCGATTGGGCGTAGGCTATGACAACAAGTGGGCCGCGGCGACGTTGCTGGGTTCGTTCCTCGACTCTCCTCATTATCTGTCGACGTTCCGTTGCCACTAAACTCAGCCCAGAAAGTTGCCATTATGTATCGACAAAGAATCGGTCTCCGAGCCGAATACCGCAATCAAGAAGGCGAGCGGGTGAAAGCCTCACCCAGTCTGGCCGACAAATTTCAGAAGTTGAAATCTCTGACCGTGAACCTGGGGTATTTCAACCCCAAGGGCGTTGCCCAGAACGGTCAGCTCAAATACGCCGTCAACCTCGAAAACGCCAAGTCCGTGTTCCGCTTCCGGTGTCCCAACGATGAATGCATCCGGGGCGATTTCGATCTGACCGAGGAACTGGCCAGCGCGGTTGCCAAAAAGCGCACCACCGTCAGCGGCGAGTTGTCCTGCCAGGGCTGGCAAAACAAAGCCACGGTCGACACGGTCCATTGCCACAATGTCCTGCGCTACGTGTTGAAGCTCGCTTACTGACTCGCAAGCCTCGCCCCAAACAAGACGCGCTTATGATCACCGATCTCTGGGACAAACACGGTCACGCCGTCGCCTACCTGGATGAAGATAAGGTGTCAATCTACCTGCGCGACGGAACGCCGGTGGCCTGGCTGAGTGACTGTGGAGTCTACACGTACGCCGGGAAGTTTCTGGGGTGGTTGTACGAGGGATGGATCTTTGGACGCGATGGAAAGTGTGTGCTGTTTGCGGAACGGTCTCAGCCGGGGCCTGTGAAGCCCTTCCGCCATACGGCGGAGGATCGTGGCGATCAACTCGTGTGCCCCGCGCGCGCGTCTCGCGACTCGGCGGGCCGACGGCCGGGGCGTTCCCAAATGTGGTCGTTGACGGACGCCTCGTCATTTTTCAATCAGTAGATACAGTTTCTGCCAGAGATGCCCCCGCCACGGCAAATTGTCGTTTTCATCAGGGAAAGAGCTGGTTCCCCAAATAGTTGGGTTATTCTCGAATTGGGCTTATATTGCAGGAGCATCGCTCGTATGGTCTGCAAGGACGCACATCAGAACCAGGGATGCTGAAGCGGGAAACAGCGATAGCCGAACTTGGCTATCGCTGTTTCTTTCTTTGCTGGAGAAGTGCGGAGACGGCCCCACTACCGGATTGCTGCCGTTGCCGATGTGCCTGCGAGACTGAATCCGAGGCCCGTGCAGAAGCTGCCGACCGACCCGAACTCCCGATTGACAGCCTGACACAAGCGCGCGCGTGTCGTGCCGATGGCGGCTGCCAGCGCGGGAATTGTGTAGCTGCCGTCGCGCGTCAGCTTGCCTGATTTGACTGCGCGTTCGATGCGGTGTGCCATCTCTGCAGCTTGTTTGTTCATAGCTCCATCACCCTTACGTTGTCGATTCACCATGGCACCGTAAGCCGAATCGCAGGAATGGCAAGTGATCCTGCACGGCGATCGGCCGATGGCGACCAACGCTCGTGGCAGCACCCATGCCCTCAGGCAAGATGGTCTGCGATAAGTACTGGCTTATTCTGGAATCGGGATTAGGTTCTTGGTGATTTGTACACGACTTCTCTCTGACCAAAGTCCACGGCGATGTGGCACGGCAAAAGAGCCGTACAAAACACAACGCCCCGTTGCAGAAAGGCAGGAAGCTTTGTCGCTCAAAAAGATCGGTAGTCGGCGGTTCCACCGGTTTCTGCCGGCGGGCAACCACCTGGGAACAGTCATCGGCGAAGAAGTCGAATGGTTCGCCGATGGCCCGGAGAATGCCATCGGTACGATCGCGTTCAACACCAACGCCAGGGGCTGGAACTACGCCATCTTGAGGCGAGACTGGAAGGGCGACTTTCAGGTATGTGACCTAAAGGTGAGGTTTCAGAGCTTCCCGGCGACCCGAGCCGATCTCTTGCTGGCGATGAGAACCGGGAGAAAAACGAACGGCGGTTTCCCTCTAACGACCGCCGCTTGGGGCTGTCGCCGGCGGCTCTTGCGAAAAAGACGCGGTCACACCGCAGCGATCGGAACGAGGAGATGTCTCCATCACAACGTTGCCAGTGCGCGTTCTCCACGCACAAGTTTCTTGACTGACCGCCAGGGTTTTAGTAAGTGAAATTGCCAACTGGGGTACGTGGGGGGAAGCTGTTGTGTCGTCAGCGCTTGGGAAGTTGAGTGAAGCCATGCTGACATCATCAAGGTACCGTCGTTGCGGTCGAGATCAGGGAGTGAGGAAGATCGCCGATCGCTTTTTTCGTGTCTGTCAATCCGAACCCAACTCCCACGCGGCACTGCGTGTTTGCGAAACATTTCCGCCAGCCTCGACATATCGAATCCATTCTCTCTCACAAATACAGCCAACCAAGGACGCCATGTACGCGCAAAAAGACGCCTCTTGAGCGTTAAACACTTGCGTGGGTTGGGAAAAAGGGGGGAGGGGGTCGCTGTGCAGTTGGGAGACCGGGGTAGAAGCGCGACTGGGGCGCGATCCACGGGAAAGCCAAACGCAATGGCTGCGGCACCCGAAAAACGGCGCAGGCGGCAAGGCTCCACCAGGAAATCTTTCCCGGTGGTGGGCATCGGGGCGTCGGCGGGCGGGCTGGAAGCATTTACGAAGTTGCTCCGGCATTTGCCCAACGACACCGGCATGGCGTTTGTGCTGGTGCAACATCTGGATCCCACGCACGCGAGCGCGTTGACGGAAATCCTGTCGCGGGCAACGGCTATGCCGGTCACCGAAGTCAAAGACGGGATGCGGGTCGAGCCGAATCGTGTGTATGTGATTCCGCCCAACGCCGACATGGCCATATTGCACGACACGCTCAGCCTGATGCCGCGCTCCGAAGATCATGGGCTTCACCTGCCGATTGACTATTTCCTCCGCTCGCTGGCCGAAGACCGACGGGGCAGGGCGGTCGGTGTGATTCTGTCGGGGACCGCCTCCGATGGCACACAGGGGCTGAAGGCGATCAAGGCGGAAGGCGGAATCACCTTTGCCCAGGACCAACAGTCGGCCAAATACGACGGGATGCCGCACAGCGCCATGATGAGTGGATTTGTGGACTGCGTTCTGCCTCCCGAGGGGATCGCGCGGGAACTGGCACGGCTCAGTCGGCATCCGTACGTGATGCTTTCCCGGGAAGCACAAGCGGGGGAGTGGGCATCCGCAGAGATCGACTTCCTCAACAAGATCTTCATCCTGTTGCGCACGCACACGGGAGTGGATTTCACCGATTACAAGCACGCCACCATCCGCCGGCGCATCCAGCGGCGCATGCTCCTGCATAAGATTGATCCGATGGATCAGTACGTGCAGTTTCTCCAGCAACATGCCGACGAGGTGGAGGCCTTATACCAGGATCTGCTGATCAATGTGACCGGCTTTTTCCGCGACCCGGACTCATTTCGGGCGTTGAGGAAAAGGATGTTTCCCCGCCTCTTGAAGAATCGCGGCCCGGATCAGGCCCTGCGCGTCTGGGTGCCGGGTTGTTCCACGGGCGAGGAAGCGTATTCGATTGCCATCAGCTTGTTGGAATCCATCGGAGACAAGCGCGCTGAAATTCCCGTCCAGATTTTCGCGACCGATATCAGCGGCGCGGCCATCGAGAAGGCCCGCGCCGGGGTTTACCCCAACAGCATCGAGCAGGAAGTGTCCGCCGAACGGTTGCGACGCTTTTTCGTACAGGTGGACCGCGGCTATCAGATCAAGAAGATGGTCCGCGAGATGTGCGTGTTCGCCCGCCAAAACGCGGTCAAGGACCCGCCGTTCTCCAGGCTGGACCTGATCAGTTGCCGCAACGTGATGATTTATCTGGGACCGGCGTTGCAGAAAAAGCTGCTGCTGATTTTCCATTACGCCCTCAAACCCGATGGTCTTCTCATGCTGGGTCCCTCGGAAACCATCGGAGGGTCCTCCGATCTGTTTGTTCTCGCGGACAAGAAAGAGAAGATTTACTCGAAGAAACCGGGCCGCTTCCTGCCGATGGTTGCGCCGCCCGCGACCGAGCGCCCGCGCGAACAACCGCCGAGGGGCCCCGCGGCAGGGCGGAGTGGCGAGGAATTGCCCGTCGTGTCCAGCCTTTACAAGGAAGCGGACAGCTTGATGTTGTCCCAATACGCGCCGCCGTGTGTGCTGATCGACGACGACCTGCGAATCGTCCAGTTCCGGGGCATCACCAGCCCGTTCCTGGCCCCGTCGCCGGGCCGGGCGAGTCTCGACCTTTTGCAGATGGTGCGCGAAGGCCTGCGGCTGGATTTGCGCAACGCCATCCAGAAAGCCCGCAGGACAAATGAACGCGTGCGCACGGAAGGACTGCCGATGGAGCCCGGCGATCGTTCCCGGCGGATCACTCTCGACGTCCTTCCCTTCAAGGCCACGCCGTCGAAGGAACGTTTCTTTTTGGTCGCGTTCGAGGACGCGGCAACTGGCGGCCACTCCAAAGCCATCCCCGACAAGCGGGCCGGGCGCGGCAAGGGCCGGCGGGTCGAACATTCCCCCGCGATGCAATTGCGTCACGAACTGGCCGCCACCAAGGAGTACCTCCGCACCGTGCTCGAAGAACACGATGCGGGCCGCGAGGAACTCCGCTCGGCGAACGAAGAGATCCAATCCAGCAACGAGGAACTGCAGAGCACGAACGAGGAATTGGAAACCGCCCAGGAGGAGTTGCAGTCCACCAATGAAGAGTTGACCACCCTCAACGAGGAACTGCAAACGCACAATTCCGAATTGAACCAGGTCAACAATGACCTCATCAATCTCCTCGGCAGCGCGCACGTCCCCATCGTGATGGTGGGCGGCGACCTGCGCATCCGTCGTTTCACGGCCGCCGCGCAAGCCGTGGTGAACCTGATCCCCACGGACGTGGGGCGACCGCTGGGCGATTTCCAGCCAAACGTCAATGTTCCCGATCTCGTGCCATTGATCCTCGAGGTGATTGACACCCTCACCACCTGTGAACGCGAGGTGCAGGATCGACAGGGGCGTTGGTATTCCTTGCGCATTCGGCCCTACAAGACGGTGGACGACAAGATCGACGGCGCCGTGCTCATCTTTCTGGATATTGACGCCGCCAAGCGCAGCGCCGCGTTGATCGAGGAGGCCCACGACTTCGCCGATGCCATCGTGGAGACCCTGCGCGATCCGTTGGTCGTCCTCAACCCCGACTTGCGCGTGACAAGGGCCAACGCCATGTTCTACAAGATGTTTCAGGTCACCCCCGAAGAGACCGAAGGCCGCTTCCTCTACGACCTGGGCGACGGACAGTGGAACGTTCCCAGGTTGCGTCAGCTATTGGAAGAGATTCTGCCCCGCAATTCCGTGTTCAACGACTTCGCGGTGGAACATGAGTTTCCGCGTATCGGACACAAGCGGATGTTGCTGAATGCCCGGCGGATCCTCGGGAAAGACAACGAACTAAAAGCCATCCTGCTGGTCATCGAGGACACGACGCGACACGGAGCGCCGACTGCATGAAAAAGCCTGGACCAGCCGCGCGCTCCCCGGTGAAGCAATCGCTGAGACCACTCGGCCCGCAGCCCCGAGCCGGGACAGGTTCCTCGGCAGCCACCGCGCCGGTTCAGAGCAAGACCGAGTTCCAACGTGTCGTACACGAACTCCAGGTTCACCAGGAAGAACTGGAAGCGCAAAACGAGGAACTGCGGGAGACCCAGCAACTGTTGGAGGCCTCCCGCGACCGCTACGCGGACCTCTATGACTTTGCCCCGATCGGTTATGCCACCCTCGATGGGACGGGACACATCTGCGAGATCAACCTGACCGGCGCGACGATCCTGGGGCGGGAGCGTTCGCGATTGTTGGGGACGTTGTTCAGCGTGGCGGTCGCCAAGGACGATCTCAGCGCGTTCCACGGTCATTTGCGGCAATGCCAGCAAGGCCGCGACCCGGTGACGACGGAATTGACCCTGGCGGTGCGCGACCGCAATCCGGTCCCGGTGCAATTGCACAGCGTCCCGATCCTGGATCTCACCGGCCAGGCCACGATGTATCGAACGGCCATCACCGACATCACCGCGCGCAAGCAGGCGGAGAAGAGACTGCGGCAGGCCCGCGACCAATTGGAAGATCGGGTCCGGGAACGGACGGCGGAGTTGGCCGGAGCGGTCGCGGAGCTGCGGAAGGAAATTTCCGAGCGCGAGCGGGCGGAAGAGGCGCTCCGTACCAGTGAAGAAGGGCAGCGTGCGTTGTTTGAATCCGCGCCTGATCCAATCGTCGTGGTCGACGCGGAAGGACGGATGGAGCGTGTCAACCGGCAGGCCGAAGTGATGTTTGGTTATCAACGGAGCGAACTCATCGGCCAGCCGGTGGAGATGCTGATTCCTGAACGTTTCCGGGGCCAGCACGAGCGACAGCGCGCCGGTTACCTTGGCTCGCCGTATTTGCGCCCGATGGGAGCAGGATCGCAACTCTATGGCCGCCGCAAGGACGGCAGTGAGTTTCCCGCGGATATCACGCTCAGTCCGCTGGCATCGAAGCTCAGTCCGCTGGCAATCGCCGTGGTGCGCGATGTCACCGAGCGTAAGCGGGCGGAACAGGCGCTACGGCAGCTTTCGGTGAGCCTGCTCCAGACGCAGGACGAGGAACGCCGCCGGATTGCGCGGGAATTACACGACTCGACAGGCCAAAAACTGGCTGCGTTGGCGATGAACCTCAGTCTCATCAGCAAGTCAGCGGAGACACTCGACGCCCGGGCGCGCAAGGCGCTTACCGAGAGTCTGGAGCTGCTGAACCGATCTTCGCGCGATATCCGCACGTTGTCCTACCTGTTGCATCCGCCGCTGCTGGATGAACGCGGCCTGGCGGCGGCGGTGCGCTGGTTCGCGGACGGCTTCACCCAGCGCAGTGGGGTCCAAGTCAGGCTGGAGGTGCCGCCGGAGTTGCAGCGGCTCCCGGAGGAAGTTGAAATGGCGCTGTTTCGGATCGTGCAGGAGGGTCTCACCAATACCCATCGCCACTCCGGAAGCTCCACGGCCACGATTCGGCTGACGGCGGATCAGAACCAGGTCCAATTGGAGATGCGCGACGCAGGAAAGGGATTGCCGAAACCCCGGAATGATGGTTATGTGGCTCCACTGGGCGTGGGCATCACCGGCATGCGCGAACGCGTCGAAACCCTGGGAGGCAAGTTCCTCGTCGAAAGCGAACCCGGCGCCGGCTCCCACATCGCCGTGACAGTGGCCGTGAACCGCTCGGTGGCGAATTCCAAATGGGTCCGCCGGC
>Ga0187867_10003060_pt1 | contig 13543 bp, 7 predicted proteins | sample June2016WEW_13_1_FD_132976 | JGI IMG/M metagenome (GOLD analysis project Ga0187867, IMG submission 132976) | Peatland microbial communities from SPRUCE experiment site at the Marcell Experimental Forest, Minnesota, USA - June2016WEW_13_10 | ecosystem: Environmental > Terrestrial > Soil >... | reverse complement strand
CCAGCACATAAATGCAGTCCTTGTCCGCGGCCTTGGCCAGTTCCAGGTTGCGCCCGGCATCCTCGTACACCGCGGCGATGGGGTAGTGCATCTCCGGCGCGAGAGCCACGGCCATGGAAATAGTCTTGCCTTCGGGTCCTGGAAAATCTTTCAGGTTCTCTTCGGTGAAGCGGTGGAAGAGGCGCTGCACCTCGCGCGCCAGCAGCAGCAAGGCATCCCAGCTCCCATAGACGGCGAAATCGTCTCCGCCCGAATAGAGGATGGTGACCTTGCGCCAGAACTCCGGCATGGAGCAGAGCACTTCCAGTTCGCCGGCGAAGAACTGTTTGTAAAGCACGGAAAGCTGCACATGCTCTTCAATGGTAGTCAGCCGCCGCAGGCGCACGCCGAAACTATCCACATCGCCGCGCAGCACGCCCCACAGCGAGCGGCCCTGCGCGCGCCGCGCCAATGTAGCCACGGTCGCCGCCGAGCGCCCGTCCTCACTGGGAGCCGCGTGCCGCGCCAGGGTGATGCCTTCGAGCGACAGGTTGGGAGTGAGGCTCCAGGTATGCTTGCCGGCTCCCGCGTGCACCATGGCGGGCGTCTCCGGCGACCAGCCGATGGTGCCGGCTTCACGCACGCTAAGTCCCAGCTCCTTCGAAAAATATGCATCCACATCCGCCGGTACAGCCCATGCAAACGGCTGAAATGCCGCCGCGCCGCCGGCTGCCAGCGGAGTAGCGCGCTTGTGTTGCAGCTCTTCGTTCAGGCGCTTGCGCACCACGCTCCAATCGCCGAGGTTCTCGGTGACGCTCCACAGCAGCGTGAGGCAGCCGCCGCCGACTTGGCCAAGATGCCGCGCCGCGCCGCTCAGGAACTCCTCCGCCGGGCCGCGCGCCTCGCCTGGCAGCACCAGCAGGAACTGTCCGCCGCCGCTGGAGCCGAGCAGAATGCGCGCGAGTCCGAATTCAGCCAGCAGCGCGCGCGGCAAAACCTCGCACAGCAACGAGATCCACTGGGAGCGCCCGGCCAGAAGCTCCTCGCCGTTGGAACGCGCGGGCGCGGCTCCGCCGGGCGGGGACAGAAGGAACTCTTCTATGCCCAGGATTTTCCCTTGCAGAAGGATCTGTTCGGACATCTAGGAGATAGGCCTTGAGAATTCCCCAATGTAGCACAGCGCCGGTTGAAGCGCGTTGTCTTATCGGCGTTCATCGGCGTTTATCGGCGGCCAAATGTGCCTTTCTTCCTGCCTGACACGAAAACCTAAACCTCATATTGGCCGCCGATGAACGCCGATAAGACCAACTAAAGCCGTCCACCATCTAATTCCGCGGAGCATCCCGATAGGGCTTCCCCGCCTCGTACAGACGCAACCTGTTTGCCAGGCCCTCCCGAAGCTGGGACTGGTCCTGATGCGTGGCAATCTCAAGACCCCGCCGCGCCGTCTCGATCGCATCGGCGAAGCGGCTAGTTTCGGCGTAGGCGGCCGCCAGCGTGTAGAGATATATCGCCTCGTGCCCACCGGACAATTCCACCGCTCGTTCGGCAAAAGCGACCGCCTCGGGACCGTTGCGCACCGACGCCTCCGGACACGCCGCCAGCACGTGTGCAGCCTCATTCAGAGCGGGCAGAAAATCGGGCTGCACGCGCAAGGCCGCACGCCAATGCGCCAGCGCCTCCTGCACTTGCCCCCGCGCGTAGTAGAGCGCCGCCCCGAGAAACTGCTGCGCTTCCACCAGACCTGGATCGATCTCGACCGCCTTTTGGAAATATGGAATGGCGTCCTCCAACCGGCCCTTCGCCGCCAGTACGCGGCCGATATTGTTGCGCGCCTCGGCCGACCGCGGATCGAGCGCCGCCGCCTTTTGAAACTCCGCCATGGCATCGTCGAGCCGATCCTTCATCGCCAGCGCCCGCCCGAGATTATTGTGCAGATCCGCGACCTCGGGATTCACCTTCAGCGCCTTCTTAAAATGCACGATGGCTTCGTCCGGCCGCCCAGCCGAGGTTAGCGCGAGACCAAGGCTGTTATGAATGGCGTGATACTGCGGGTTCAGCTCCAGCGCCTTTTCATACTGCGGGATCGCCTCCGCGAATTGGCCTGTCCGAGCCAACGACGTTCCAAGATTGTTGCGAATCCTGGCATCGTCGGGATTCGAGGCGGCCAGCACGCTCCATTCCGCGATGGCCGCCTGGTATTGTCCTTTCTCTCCCAACTCGAAGGCATGGTCGAACTGCTTGTACATGTCGACGGCCGGCGTGGCGATCTCAACAAGACCATCGGGCGGCATATTCACGAATTCGGGCAGGTTTACCGCGCGATTCGCGGCGGTTGCATTATCGATCAGAATCGCGGGGCTGTCGTTGCCGGCGGCATCGATGTGCGTCAGATACATTTGCGTGTACGGCGAACGGCTCTTCGAGGAAAACACCAGCCATCGTCCGTTCGGAGAGAAGCTGTGCCATGAGTTCATGAGCGGCGTATTCGACCGCATGCGCCGCGCATCCCCACCACGCGCCGGAACGATATACAACTGGCTGTCTTATGGTGCGCAAACTGGATAATAGAGTCTGTTTAGGATAAACTTGGGGACATGAGGTTGGCTGCGTGCGTGTGCCTCTGCGCCTTCGTCCTCAGTGCGGCCGAGCCGGCGAAGGAGGTCTTCGACCGGGCTGTCCGGGACCTCGCAGCCGGCGAGTACGACGCTGCCGAGCGCGGATTCCAATCCGTTCTCCGCGGGCAGCCCCGCCACATCGCCGCGCTCAGCAATCTGGGCGTGATCTACTCCCGCACCAACCGCGCCGATCGGGCCATTACCGTTTACCGTCGCGCGCTACGGGTGAGCCCGGACGACAAGGCCATTCTCCTGAACCTCGGGCTGGTCTACCTCAAGCGGGACGACCACGCGCGGGCGCTGCCGCTATTTGCGCGGGTGGTCGCAATCGATCCTCAGCACCTGCAGGCACGGCAGTTGCTGGCGGTTTGCCGCGTCTACACCGGCCAACTGGAGCCGGCCATCCGCGAACTGGAAACCCTGCGCGCCACCGCGCCGCGCGACGAAAATGTTCTCTTTCTGCTCGGATTTGCCTATCTGAAGAACCATGACGCCGGCCGCGCGAAGGCGATTTTCGAACTGATGTTCGAGGCCGCTGGTCCGGCCCGTGCGCAGTTCCTGATGGGGAAGGCCAACTATGAGGCCACTCTGTTTCTCCAGGCTGAGGAGGCCTTCCACGAAGCGCTTCGGCTCGCCCCCAAATTCCCGGGTGTGCACTTCGAGCTGGGAAAGGTCTACATCAGCCTCCGCCAGAACGACGATGCCATCCGGGAACTGGAACTGGCGCTGAAAGAAAACCCCGGCGACGCTGACGCGAACTATTTTCTGGGCGCCCGGATGGTGCAAGACAGCCGCTATGCGGAAGGAATCCCCTACCTCGAGCGGGCCAGGAAGATGAAGCCCGACTTCTGGGCGTCCTACTTCTATTTGGGCAAGGCCAGACTACGGCTGGAGCAGCCGGCGGACGCCGTGGTACTGCTGCAGAGGGCCGTGGAGCTGAACCCCGATGAGGCCTCGGCTTACTACCAGCTTGGGCGCGCGCTGGAGGCTTGCGGACGCAAATCGGAAGCCGGCAGCGCGCTCCGCCGGGTCCGCGAATTGAGAGCCGCGGCGCTCCAGGCCATCACGCTCGATGATGGCGGAGTAGCGGGCGCCCGCTGACCTGCTGCGATTCGCAACAGGCACCCAGTTTTCTGTATCGTTTTTGGAATTCGAATGCCTGAAAACGTCCAGTTTTTTGTAGGGTTTAGGCTAAAGATTAAAAAGTGTTTAAGAGCTGAAAATAGTTATTGCCTTTCTAGCACACTTACATTATTGTTGAAACCAAGCACGAGTTTGTTTAGCTTTTGGGGTGGGCGTGGCCGCTTCACCGCGCCAGGACCAGCGAGGGCGTTCGCTCCTCGCTTCACTTAAGAAAATAACGGGGCAGTCTCCATGCAAGCGTGCAGCCCTGAGAGAGGCAAAATATGAATGTCAGAAGCAGTTGGAGCGCAGCAAAGATCGCCATCGCGGTTTTCGGTGCGCTTCTGCTCACTGTGCTTGCGCAGCCGATGATGGCGCAATCGCAGAACGTCAGCGGTACCGTTATAGACGCGTCCGGCGCACTGGTTCCAGATGCCGCCATCAACATCGTGGACGTGGCTAAGGGCGGCTCCGTACGGCAAACCAACACCGACCAATCGGGCCGGTTCCTGGCCATCGACATCGAGCCGGGCAGGTACGCCATCAGCGTCGAGAAGGCCGGGTTCAGAAGGGCCGAAATCACGGTCACCTTGGATGTCAATACCAAGTTGGACGTGGGACAGATCAGGCTGGCGATCGGCAACGTGTCCGAAGCCGTCTCCGTGGAGGCGGACGCCACACCGTTGGTGACCACCAACACGATGGACAAATCGTACATCGTGGATAAGACGGAGATCGCGGAACTGCCCATGAACGGCCGCAACTTCACCTCGTTGATGAGCACCGTGCCGGGCATGGTCAGCTCCGCACAAAGCGATTTCGCGGTGGACTTCAACGACGTGTCGCAGTTCCACTCCCTGGGCGGCCGCGGATCCGAGAACAACATGTATTTGGACGGCTCGCCGAATATCGACGTGGGCGACAACCAGTCGCAGTACACCCAGGCCAGCGTGGATACCATCGCGGAGTTCCGGGTGCTGCAGAGCGGCTTCAACGCCGAGTACGGACGCAATTCCGGCATGGTGATCGCGGTACAAACCAAGTCGGGCGCCTCGCAGTTCCACGGCACGGCGTACGAATATCTCCGCAACAACTGGTTCGACGCCAAGTGCGTGCTGTGCAACTCCCTGCAGCCGGTACTGCGCTACAACCAGTTCGGCGGCAATTTCAGCGGCTGGGTGCCGGTGCCGAAACTCTCGACCAGGTCGGACAAGAGATTGTTCTTCTTCTACAACCGGGAGATGACGCGCCGCAACGAGCCCTCCAGCTCCTACGCGGATGTTCCCGACGCGCAAATCCTGCAAGGGAATTTCTCCCAATGGCTGCTCGGGACCAACATGACGTATGCTCCCTCGTTCAAGAACGGCACCGTTTTCGAACCCGGGACGATCACGCGCGACGCCTCCGGCAACATCACCGGTGGAACCCCTTACCCGGGCAACGTCGTCCCGCAGGCGGCATGGCAGCCGCTGAGCGCTAACCTGCTGAAAATCTACACGGGGATTCCCAATTATGCAAACCTGCCGGCCTCTCCGGGACTGCCCGGCTACTCGCGGTATTTCTTTAACGATCCCGACATCCTGGAGAAGAACCAGGACATGCTGCGCGTGGACTACGCGATCAGCAACAAGATGAACAGTTTCTTCCGCTGGGTGAACGATTACCAGAAAGAGTCCGTCGCGGAAGGGATCTGGGGCTACCAGCCTTTCCCGCTGCAGGAGCAAGCGCGGCCCAAGCCGGGCAGTTCCTGGTCGTGGAACCTGGTGAGTACCTTCACGCCGACCCTGGCTTCAGAAACGATCCTGTCATACAACCACCAGTCACAGTCGCTGTCCGTGGTGGGCACCAACCCGCTGGATCGCACCGCCCTGGGCGCCGACTTTGCCCAGATCTTCCCGGCCACCAACATTACCAACTCGGTGCAAGACGTAACCACCAACAACGGAGTGGGCTTCTCCCTGGGCGACCCGGGATGGCACAACTGGGGTAAGGACTACGGGGCCACCGAAAACCTTTCGTGGGTAAAGGGCGCGCACACCTTGAAGTTCGGCGTCTTTTATAATCGCGACGACAAGGCGCAGACCGGCACATGGGGCATGGAGGGCAGCATCAACTTCAGCTCCAGCGCCTCGATGCCCGAAGATACCGGCAACGGGTTGGCCAACCTGATGTTGGGCAACTTCCAGAACTATACAAACGACAGCGCGGCGGTTTTTCCCTATTTCCGCTTCTGGGAAACCGACTTTTATGCCCAGGATAGCTGGAAGGTCAGCCGGCGCTTGACCATCGACTACGGTCTGCGCTTCGTACACATGACTCCCACCTACACCGTCGTTCGCGGCGGCACACCGGGCGGCGAAGGTACTTTTACGCTCTACAGCGTGGATCTCGGCGCTTATAACGCGGCCGACAAGCCGACCATCAATTTGAGCAACGGCTTTATCCAGGGCAATCCCCTGACGGTGCTCAAACCGCTGGGAATGGTTTGCGACCCCTGCTCCGGCACCGATCCCGGATTCTCCCCGTCCAAGAACTTCCCCGAGCCTCGCATAGGCTTTGCGTACGACGTTTTTGGCGATGGGACCACAGCTCTGCGCGGCGGCTTCGCCATGTTCAACGAACGCCTCCGCCAGAATAACTTTAACTTTGGCGCGGGCGGCGAGTGGCCCAATCTGTACTCGGGAACGGTTTACAACCAGAACGTCGGCGCGCTCAATTTCAACGGTGTGGGGTCGGCTTCATCGCCCATCCAACCACCCAACATGACCGTTTGGCCCTCCAACAATACGATGCCGACGATTTACGCCTGGCACATGGGTATCCAGCGGCAGTTGCCGGCCAAATTCGCCCTGGACCTCTCGTATGCCGGCAGCCACTCCATCCACCTGATGGACCAGCGGGCGCTCAATGCGCTTCCCGCCGGGTATTTGCAAAACAACAACTTGTCGCAATCGGTCAACTACTGGACCTCCGCGCTTCTGCCGTACACCGGCTGGGGCAACTTGACCGCGGTCGAAACCAACGCCTACGCGCGTTACGACGCCATGATGCTCCGCATCAACCGGCGTTTCGCCAAAGACCTGGCGGTAAACTTCAACTACACCTGGTCTCACATCATGGACGTCGCGGATAACGACTCCGACACCATCAACAACCCCTTCTGCATCCGTTGCAGCTATGCGAATGCCGGGTACGACCAGCCCAACGTGGTCTCCCTCGACTTCGTCTACATGCTTCCGAAGGTGAAGGGATCGCTGGACAACCCGTTCCTGCGGCAGATCTTGAACGGATGGGAACTCGCAGGCATCATCCGGTCGCAATCGGGAATGCCGGTGAACCTCACCTCCAATGGAAACCTGTTTGGCGACAACATCGGCAGCCAGTATCCCGATGTGGTCGGCAATCCCTATGCCGGACAGAACTCCTTCCAATGGCTCAATCAGGCGGCCTTCGTGCGTCCGCCGGATGGCCAGTGGGGCGACCTGGGCCGCAACGCTCTGCGCTTGCCGCACATCACCAATGTGGACGCATCCCTGATGAAGAACTTCCTCATCACGGAACGCGTGAAGGTGACGCTCCGCGGCGAGGCGTTCAACCTGTTCAACCATCCCGAAGTCTGGGGGATCAACACCGGATTCAGCGGTGACAACCCGGGCAGCGGGCTTTCGGCCAGCGACGGCAATTTCGGGTCCGCGAATTCTTATCGCGATGCCCGCACGCTGCAAATGGCGCTCAGGTTCAGCTTCTAGTGCCTGAGGCGTCCTAAACGATAGATAGACCGCTCCCTTGCGGCCGCCGGCTCTACCGAGCCGCGACCGTAAGGGAGCGGTGTCCTTTTATTAGCGTCTTATTAGCGTTGCGAGCCGCGCACCGCGATATGATCGTCATTGGTGCCCCGTATGCACGTTCTCATAGCAGACAAATTCGAGCAGTCCGGGCAGGACGGACTCAAAGCGGCCGGTTGCGAGGTGACCTACCAGCCTGGCCTGAAAGACGACGCATTGGCGCAAGCGGTGGAGCGCCTGCGGCCCGACGTTCTGGTGGTGCGGTCGACAAAAGTGACCGAAGCCACACTGGCGGCGGGCGCGTTGAAATTGGTGGTGCGCGCCGGCGCGGGTTACAACACCATCGATGTGGCGGCCGCATCGCGGCGCGGCATCTATGTTTCGAACTGTCCGGGCAAGAATTCGGTAGCGGTGGCCGAGCTGGCTTTCGCGCTGATGCTGGCCCTGGACCGGCGCATCGCGGACAACGTCGTCATGTTGCGCCAGGCTCAATGGAACAAGGCGGAGTTCTCCAAGGCCCGCGGCCTCTTCGGGCGCACGCTGGGGCTGATCGGCGTGGGCCGCATCGGACGCGAGATGATTCCGCGCGCCAAGGCTTTCGGCATGCCCGTAGTGGCATGGAGCCGCAGCCTGACGCCGGAGACGGCCAGGGAACTCGGCATCGACCACCGGGCATCGCCCCTCGAAGTCGCGCAGTCGGCCGATATCGTGAGCGTGCATGTGGCCGCGAATCCGCAGACGCACGGCCTGATCGACGCAAATTTCTTCGATGCCATGCGTCCGGGCGCGTATTTCATTAATACGTCGCGGGCGGAGGTGGTGGACCAAGTGGCCCTCAGTTGGGCAGTGCGCAGCAACGGCGTGCGCGCGGCGCTGGATGTCTTCGCCAACGAGCCGTCCGGCGGCGCGGGCGAGTTCGCGGACGATATCGTGAAGCTGCCGGGAGTTTACGGAACGCATCACATCGGCGCATCCACGGACCAGGCTCAAGAGGCTATCGCGGCCGAAACCGTGCGCATCGTCAAGACGTTTCAGGAAACCGGAAAGGTGCCAAACGTGGTGAACATCGCGCGCGCCACCCCGGCCACCTGCGCGCTGGTGGTGCGGCACCTGGATCGCCCCGGCGTGTTGGCCAGCGTGCTGGACCTGATCAGCGCGGCGCGCATCAATGTGCAGGAGATGGACAACATTGTCTTCGACGGGGCGCAGGCGGCGGTGGCCCACATTAATCTGGAAACCGCCCCGGCCGCGGATTTGTTGCAGCAGATCCAGGCGGCAAACCCCAACGTGCTGGAACTCAGCCTGATCCGTTTAGGCGGCTAAGGTACGTAGACCTTCGACGGACCGGCTAAGTTGACATGCGGATGTTCCGTGCCGACTTTAACGTTCTGAAATCCCGCTTTGTTTTCCGGCCGCGCCAGGAAGGTAAGTAAGTACTGCGAATTCAAGCGCGCGCTAAGATCGTCCAGATAGGGAGACAGCGCCACTGGATTCTCCGTGCCCAGCCAATACATGAAGCCGCCCGTTTGATCGCTCAGTTGCGCGAGATAGTTCTGACCCCAGAAAAGCTGGCGATAAGCACGCCCCGCGCGTCCCGCACCCGAGTAGTAGATGGAATAGACCACGATTCCCGCGCGTTGCGTTTTGTCGATCGCCTCACTCAAGTAAGGATCGTCGGGGCCGGCGCCGTAAAGCGGATCGATGCCACTCGATATCATCAGCACTTCGCGCGCGGCGGGGCCAGCCGGCCACTTATGAATGAGCTCCATCAATGCCAGATACGGACTGGCGGAGATGCCTGGCATGGCGGTGGGCAGCCGCAGCGCCTTGGCCGCCAGTTGATGGTCCGCAGTTAGTGCCTGAGCCGCTTGCACGCTGCCATTTCGCATGTAGCCGATACCGATTTGGGCGGAGGCGGGCTGGGCCAGCACGAAAGCCTTCAGGTCGGCCAACTGTGCGCCGAGGTTGGTGCTGGAACCGTCGTCGATCAACACCCAGAGTTGCAGCCCGCCAGGGCCGCGCAGAGGCTCCAGGGCAGTCACTTGCGCGTGCTGCCTGTTTTGAGATACCACAACGTCATCCACGGTCAGTTGCGGGGCGGGGGCGTCCTTTTGCCCGGTAGCAGTGACGATGACGCTGACGGGCACGCCTGGGGTAGGGATGTCGCGCGCCGGTAATACGCCAGCCAGTATGACGGCGGCGATGAGCGCACCGAATCGGATCATAGGATTTATCCTTCCGCAATATTGGACGTGTGGGAATCGGCTGCGGATACAAACGTTGGAATTGTAGGCATTGTCAGGCCAGGATCTTGTCGTACAATCGAATATGCTTTCCCGCATCGCGTTACTTTGCGCCTTCGGCGCCGCAGCCTTTGCCCAGGACGCAACCGTTAAACAGACCGAAATTTACGGCCAGAAGATCTACTATCTGGAGGCCGGCTCCGGCCCCGACGTGATTCTGTTGCATGGGCTGGGAGCGGACCGCAGCTCCTGGTCGGCCACCGTGCCGGCGCTGGCCGCCAAGTACCACGTCTACGCGCCCGACCAAGTCGGTTTCGGACAATCGGACAAACCCGCGATGAACTATCGCGTCGGTACTCTGGTGGACTTCCTGGACGCGTTCTACAAGAAGGCCGGCATTACCCGGGCCACGCTGGTGGGCAACTCGCTGGGCGGGTGGGTGGCCATGGATTTTGCGCTGGCGCATCCGGACAAAGTGAACCGCTTGGTGCTGGTGGATAGCGCCGGCTACTCACCCAAGCGCACTGGCGGGCCGCCTCCGACCCGGGAAATGCTGCAAGCGCTGAACCCGTCGACGATCGCGAGCGAGAAGCAGCTTATGGCGCTGGTCTTCTACAACAAGGCGTTCGCCAACGATCAATTCGCCGAACAGGCGTTCACCACGCACCTGCGTAAGAACGATGGATACACCATCGACCGTCTTATAGATTCCATCCTACGCGGCGAGGATATAGTGGATGGCCGCCTGGGCGCGATCAAAGCTCCCACGCTGGTGGTTTGGGGACGCGAAGACGCGCTGGTTCCGCTGCCCGCGGGCAAGGCGCTGGCCGAGGACATCCCCGGCGCGCAGAGCGTGATCCTGGATTCGTGCGGGCACGTGCCACAGGTGGAGTGCGCCGCGCCATTCAACGCGGCGCTGCTGAAGTATCTCGGAGAAGCTGGCGGAGCGGGCGGGACGCGGACCGCTCCCTAACGGCCGCGTAATGATCGTTCGCCGTGCCGCCATATCGTTGCTCCTGTGCCTTGCCGCGGCGCGCGCCGCGGACCTGGAGATCCACTACACAGCCATACAGAAGATGCTGGCGCAGGAGGTCTTCACCCAGGACGGCCGCCGTTACGTGCGCGGCAGCCCCGCCACCAAATGCAGCTTCGCTTATCTGGAGCATCCGGAACTGCGCGGCGACAACGGCCGGTTGAGCCTGAAGGCGCGCTTTACGGGACGCTCCGCGCTGGACGTTTTCGGCCGTTGCATCGGATTGGGAGATTCGTTCGATGTGTTCGTCACCGCCGTGCCGTATTATCACAGCCAGTCGATCGGCCTGAAGGATGTCCGGGTGGAAGGCCGGGCGCCCGAAGGCGCCCCGCGTTCGGGATACTATGTGCGGCGGGTATGCGCCGCGCTGGGCGACAGCCTGCGCAAACAGTTCGATTATCGCGTCGGGGACCAAGCCAGGCGCATCCTGGAGCAGACCGCCCCAGCGGCGGCGTACCGTCAGGAATTGTTGGATTTCAGCGTGCCGCGGATTCAGGTGATGCCGGATGCGCTGATCGTCACCGTGGATTTCAGGTTGGCGGTGAAGTAGAGACCAATTACAGTTTCTCGATCAGATCCTTGATCTTGACTTCTTCCTCTTTAGACGGACCGCTGTGCAGGGCCCGCTGCAACTCCTGGAGGGCCTTCGGCTTGTCGCCCTTCTGGGCGTACGCCATGCCCAGGTGGAACCGGTAGGTGGGGTTGTCCGGCTTCTGGGTCACCAGCGTCTGGAAGACATCCATGGCGTTGTCGCTCATATTCTTCTTCAGGTAAATCCAGCCCAGCGTATCGGACACCTCGGTGAGGTTCGGCAGCGCTTGCTTGGCGCGTTGCGCGTAGGTCAAGGCCGTATCCAGGTCTCCGAAGCCGGCATCGGCCATCAGAAATGCCAGATTGTTCAGCGCCATGCCGTTCTGCGGGTCCAGCTTGATGGCCTGTTCGTAAGCGTCCCGCGCTTCCGGTTTCCGGCCGTCGAATTGCAGCGCGAGGGCCAGTTCTTCCACCACCAGCGAATTCACGGGCAGCGCCTGCCGGGCCTGGTAGAGATACTGTATGGAGTTTTTCAGGTCCCCCTTTTTGCGCAAGGTTTCGCCCAGGCGAAAGTAAATATCGCCGCGCGCGCTGGAATTCTTGTCCAACGCGGCCAGCACGGTTTGAAACTGGCCGATCGCCAGATCGTATTTTCCCGCGCGCACCGCCAGATTGCCCAGCGCCACGCGCAAATCGTTGCGGTTGGGGTTCCTGGACACCTCCGCCTGCAAGGCCTGAATACCTTGATCGAAATGGCCTTGCGCGGCCAGCACTTCCACTAGGCCCACCAGGTCGCGCCCGTCTTTCGGATGGGCCGCGTAGCCTTTGCGGAATATGGCCTCCGCCTCAATGAGGTGGCCTTGTTTCATGGCCAACATGCCCAGCGAGAAATCCACATCCGAGCCAGGGTTGGCTTGCTGCAGGGCCTCCAATACCTTCTGCGCGTCGTCGAATCTTTTTTCGCCCATCAGGGCCGCCGCTTCAATCATGCGGGCCGGAGCGTTCCGCTTGTCGATCCGCAAAATCTCGGCGATGGATTTGAGCGCCGGCTCGTACTCCGACCGCATCACCTGGAGCTGCGCCAGCGCCAGGCGCGCCGAGACGTAATCGGGCCGCAGACGGATCGCCTCGGTAAACTGCTGGCGGGCCTGTTCCATTTCACCGCGCGCGATGTGCGCCCGTCCCAGGTTGTAGCGCGCCACGAAATTATCGGGCGCCGCGTTCACCACCGCCTGCAACTCGGAGATGGCCTTCTGCACCTCGCCGCGGTCTAGCAGTAAAGTCGCCTGCAAGCCGCGCGCATCGGAATCCTTGGGGTTGCTCTTCAGGATGGCGGCGTTGATGTCGGCCGCCTCGGCGCGCTTGTTCTGGCGCATCAGGGTTTCGATCATGCGCTTCTGATAGGTGGTCTTCTGCTTGGGATCCGCGGCCATGCCCTCTTTGTACTGATTGAGCGCCTCCCCCACCTCCCCGCTGCGCAGATAGAAATCGCCCACCACCAGGTACGCGCGCTCGAAATCCTTGGCATGCCCCTTGATCTGGTTGAGCGTCGCCACCATGTCGTCGCGCCGGTGCAAGGTGGCATAGTGGCGGGCGAGCGCCAACAAAAAGCCGACCTGCTTGGGATTGTTGGCGGCGCCCGCCTTCAGCACCTGCTCCGCATCGGCTGTTTTGTTCTGCACCAGATAAACGCGGTACAACTCGTTATAAGCTTCCACCAGCGTCTTATTCTCATCGATGAGTTGCCGGTATGCCTGCTCGGCCTCCGGAAACTGCCGGTCTCCGGCCAAGGCCCGCGCTAATTGCATCTTGAGGGCCGGCCCCGGCGTCTTGAGGGACATGGCTTTGCGGTACTCCGCGATAGCGGCGGTCAGCAGCTTCTCCCCCTCCTCCTGATGACCCTCGTGAAGACTGGCCTGGGCCCGCACGAAATCGAGATCCGCGGTCAGCCGGTGGCCGTCGTATGAATTGGGGTCGCGCTGCAGAAGGTCCTTGACGATGCCGTCCACCTCCGTCAGGAACTGGCTTTCACGGGTAAAGGCCACGTAGATCTCGGCCAGGCGGACTTCCGCGTCCAGGTGCTCCGGCTGGTCCTTGGGAATCAGCTCAATGGCGCGCCGCAACTCGCCCAGGGCGTTGGGCACCCGGCCCAGCTTCATGTCGGTCAGCGCCAGATGGTAATAGGCGGAGCCGTATCGCTGGTCCTTCTGCAGGGCGTTGCGATACATGATG
>Ga0187867_10003059_pt1 | contig 13544 bp, 20 predicted proteins | sample June2016WEW_13_1_FD_132976 | JGI IMG/M metagenome (GOLD analysis project Ga0187867, IMG submission 132976) | Peatland microbial communities from SPRUCE experiment site at the Marcell Experimental Forest, Minnesota, USA - June2016WEW_13_10 | ecosystem: Environmental > Terrestrial > Soil >... | reverse complement strand
GTCGGTGTAGAGAACGTTGCGGTTGATCCCGTGCCGATACCAGGTTTCGCTGCCGGTGAACTGCGCGAGGTCGCTTTTGCTGAGAGTCTTTGTCGTCATGTGTTTGCCTCTTTTCTTGAAGTGACCCCCATGGCGGGGGCGAGAGAGGCAACAGGAACAGCCGCACTGAAGGCGCGGCGTCACAGGCAAACGTGGAATAAATGAGGGGCAGCCCGTAGGGAATCATCGTTTATGCCGCGAAAGTGCCTTGACGTTAGGCTGCGGCTGTTAGGTTGGCTCCGAACCCGTCGGTTAGTGGGTCACGGAAGAGGCAGCACATCGTGACGAAGACGGCGCGGAGAGATGCGGCGAGAGGGTAGTCACGTGGAGAGGCTTGTCACGCCGATTTCCCTCTTAGCGTCAATTTAACGTCCTTCTGACCGGTTTTGCGTGCGCGGGGAGCGGGGGCGGGGCGTTAGTGCACGCTAAGAAGTGGCAGGGCGATCTCACGGCTTGGCCCCGACGGATCGCCTCAATGGTGTGCTGGCTCAGTCGGGTCCTGCAGCATTGAGTAGAGCCTCAAAGTCGGAGGAATCGGAACCGCAGCCCTGTGATGTTCTTTCTATTGCGCTACGTCCTCTGATGTTTTCTTGGGCAGTTTACACTTAACCTTTTGTCCCTTCGGACATGTCACGGTTTTGGTCGTCTTTGGGTCTACATTGACTTCCTCAGTGCAGTTGACCTTGGTGTTCAGTTGAGCCACCCTAACAGAATGCTTTCCCGGTGAGACCACGAACGTCCTGCACGTGAGTTCATCCTTTTGCTCGCCATCAATGATTATGTTGGCTTTGTCCGGATCGGACAACACATCAAGATATCCCACCGGTTTATCAAGAACTCCTTTCATATTGGCGAGAAAAGAAGAGGGTGGGAAGTCCTGGACATCCTGCACATCTATTTTGGAGACTTTCCGGTCCCTGAAGCTGTAGAGGTACTGCTCCACCAGCGCACGCGAGAGTTCAACTTGTTGCGAGGGCCTAAGGTCCTCTTTCATGAACGCTGCGTTCAAGAATCCTTGCTGTGTGGCAAGATTGTCCTTCATTGCCTTACGCGCCTCCTCGGTTACCTCCACGCCCGTAGCCTCCGTCCAGCGCTGCACAGCGACATCTGCCTGATCAGTTATCTTGAGATTCTCTTGCATTGTTGCCCGGTGCTGAACCTGCGCGAACCCGCTCGCTCCGAATAGCAGGCAGAACATCAGAATACCGATGCCGGTAATGCTCAAGCTCGTAACCCCCGTCTTTCCCTTGGCATTTTTTTCGACGTGAAGTCCCCGGTAGAAGAAGTCGCCCAGGACGGCAAGAGAAAGAAGAAAGCTCCAAAACTGCAGCTCATTGGTCCATACCAGTCGAGGGTTCGTGAGATTGAAGAAGCTATTCTGGAGCATCCAGAGCAATATCTCCTGCGACAAGAACCCACAATAGAGCGAAATGCCCGCCAGCACGGCACTCGCCATTGCGCGAATCCTTTGCCCCCGCGGTAGGTCCCCCTCTTTGTAGCGGTTGAAGACGAAAGCGCCGATCGCGCCAATAGCGGCCGTGGCAAGCGTAGTGAGGAGCGAATTCGACTCCCTGAATATCTCCAGTTGTTTTTCCTGAAATGAACTTAGAGAGACGAGTTTCGCCTCTGCAAAAGATCGACTTGAGATGAACCATTGAAGAGCGAAGAGCACGCCCACCACGATCAATAAAAGAGTATAAAACTTTACTGATCGCATTGCTCACTCCCCGATTGCATCTGAGTCGGGATTTCCTTCTTGGGTTAGATGGGGTGCATTTTACACCAAATCACAGGCTTTGATTGGGTGTGTCATTTCAGCTACTGTGTCATTTCAGCTACCTTAACTCTTTTGTTGGTCGATCAGTTTCAGACTGCTGATTCGCTCAACGACCGCTTGGCGCTTCATGCTTGAGAGCGCGCCGCGCACGCTTCCAGAGCGACTTCCAGCCGCACCGGGCACTTGCAGGGCGTGCATTCGTTCAAGCTCTCTCGTTTCCCACCTATTCAGCCAATCTAAAACGAACCCGACGAAATCAGAAATCCGCACGCGAACAGCCTTGCGCGCGACATGAGAATACCAGTTTTCTTCCCCGGTCAGAGTCGGCTGACTGACGCCATACGCCTCTAGAAGGCGGCTCACATACTCGACCAACGTCTCGCCTTCGCGTTGGGTCGGTCTATTGGCAGCGCACGCCGAACGTTTGAACTCTTTGTGCTCTTTGTTAGTCAAAACGGGCTCGGTGTGTTTCTCAAGCTCTACCCATTGGGGAGAGCCGAAGGCCACAATTCTATAGGTTAGGGGGATTCCGTCTTTTTTGGAGGAACTTCGCCACTCAGAGTCTACGCCCGTCCCGCTGAACAGTCTGCTCCTTCTTTCGGCTTCTCCGCGCAATCGACCCACTACTCCGTCGGGCAGATCTACAGAAATAGCCTCGGACGCGCAATGCTCCGCACCGGCGACGCTTTGCTGTCAGCGGCGCGGCGCCTGGTTTGCCTTTTTCATGCTGACAACTCGGTCGGACAGCGACAATCCAATTGGCTTTGGTGGTATGCGCTGGGGTGCATATCTGCGGAGGAAGGACCGGGCGAACTCCTTTGCCAATCGTGAATCATCGTTCTTTCTCATAATCACACACGTTTGGAAACACAATGAGGTATCAGAAAGCGGCTTTACCACTACACCTTCAGCGCGAAAGCCAAGGGCCGCAGGTTGAGTAAGGATGGCCACGCCAACGTGCTCAGATACCAAATGAACCGCCTGTTGAGCCGTAATAATGTCATTCGCATGTTTGGGAGCGATTCCCTCACGTCGTGCCGCGTCCATGATCGCGTCATGAACGATGGGTTGAACTCGTCGCGCGAACAGAATCCATTCATCTTTTGCCAGATCTTGGAGCACGATGTGTTCCTTTTGGGCAGCCGCGTGGGTCTCTGGGAGAGCCGCATAGAGCGGCGTCAGAGCGAATGGTACGGCCGTGATCTGACAGTCCTCCGGCGGTGCCGTCACCACGGCCAGATTCAGTTCGCCTGCTATGACACTCCGGACCAACTCGATTGAGAACTGACTGATCAGTTGAATACCGAGCTTGGGGTACAGGGGGAGACGAACTGCAAGAATGGCCGAAACCCAGGCTTGATCGGCGTTGGGCGAGTGTCCAATCGTCAAAACGTTGTCTGCTCCGCTATGGGCGGTACGAGCGAGATGAAAAGCTCGCTCCATATGCAAGAGCGAAGAGCGAGCCTCTTGGACGAAGACTCGCCCTGCGTCGGTGAGCTCCACGCGGACAACCCGTCGATTATCGCGAGTGAACAGTCGAAATCTAAGCTGTTCTTCGACCTCAGTGATTTGTCTGCTGAGCGCAGATTGGGTGAGATGCAATCTGAGGGCGGCCTTAGTGAAGTTCAGCTCTTCGCCCAAGGCAATGACTGCGTGCAAGTGGCGTACTTCGACGTTGGGAAACACTGCTCCAACCCCCGCCCAAGAGTTCGGTGAAACCAGGTGTTTCGTGCTGCCATTTATGTGTAAAGCGACGAGTGGTTATTAGCTTAGAACCCAGCCACTTCTGAAAGGTTTCCCGAAGGACAAAATAAAACTAGAATCCATCGACCCGAAAGCCGCTCCAGACGGGGGTTCTCGGGCGCTGCGTGCTGCAGACCGGCTTGGAACGGGGATGTGACGCAGACCCATGCCCAAAGTATACGGAGGCGCATGCTAAAACGGCCAAACTCTAAGGACCTTACTTATGAGGTTCTTGGGGAACCCGGCTGGTGAGTCAAGGCTCTTTTGGAGTTGGTTCTGCTGATTCGTCCCTGAAAAGCAAATCAGGGACTACGTCGCTTCCCAGTGTTTGCCTTGGATTTTGTTTCGCCAAGCGGCCTGCGCCAGCGGTCGAACGATCAGCGCAAGGTTGTGGTGGAAAACGTCTTGTGGATCGCCAGCAATCGTTTTTCGGACCCATCCACCACTTCCGTCAACGTGACTGTGCCATCATCTCGCGCTGTCGACGATGGCATTGGAACACTTATTTGTTTCGCCAGACGTTTCACTTTCAGTGTCTCACCCACTTTGACCACAACAAAATCTTCCGTGATGCCGTCCATGTGATGCTGAACAATCATGCGGTCACCAGTAACCTCTTCTTGCGCCCCATGCAAGTTGACGCTTCGATAAAGTAAAACCGTCGCGTCATCAAGTTCTAGCGTTTCACCCGTATCCCTGTCCATAAGAATGCCTCACTAAGTGGCCTGATCGGTAATTGGCTATTCCATGATTGAGCGGTTTGGCAGAAAGCGCGGACCAGTCTCAGGCTTGGCTGCCTTTGCCATCAATTCCAGATCACTCCCTTTGATCGGCTTGACCGTACTGGGCGTCATTCCCGATCTGAGTCGTGAAGAATTCACCGGGGCCGATGCCTACAATCCTTCGAATTTCTCCATTACTGACAACACGTACCGTATCGCCTATCTCAAACATCTGATGCTCCTCCTTGAAGGTTCGGGTGATGCGCGAGATCGGCTCGGGCATCACTGCACTGTCAACGTCACCGTGGCCGTCTGCTGGGCCGAGCCCGCCCCGCCACTAACGGTGACGGTGTAGGTGCCAGCCGGGGTACCACCACCTCCAACGCTGCCACTTCCGTTGCTCGCGCCGCTACAAGCCACCTGCAACAAGCAACCGCTGACCAGCAGGAACGCGAGGCAGTAGCTCAGCAGTTTTCTGCCCTTAGGCGCAGCCATCCCCACCGTGCCCAGCAGCATGGCTGGCAGCACCAGCAACACCGCGTACAGCGGACGCGACCGACGACCAAACGGGGACGCTAGGGACGCAGTGTGTGCCATAGTAGTGATGGTCAGGGTACTAGTCACTGTGTTGGAATTCGGGGTGAGCGAGGCAGGGCTGAAAGCGCAGCCCGCAAGCGCGGGTAGCCCGCTGCACGAGAAGCTGATCGGGCTGGTAAACGAGCCTTGGGGTGTTACCGTAAGTGTGAACGTCCCTGAATGCCCGGCTGTTACCGTTGTACTCGTCGGGTTAAAGGTCAACGTGAAGCTAGCCGCGTTCACGGTCTGAGTCAATACCGAAGACGTGCTCCCAGTGTTGTTCGTATCGCCCGCATAGACGGCGGTGATAGAGTGCTGTCCCACTGCCAAACTCGAAGTCGCAAACGTCGCTACGCCGGAACCATTGAGCGTGACTGTGCCCAGCGTCGTAGAGCCGTCGTTAAAGGCCGCTGTACCTGTCGGTGTGCCCGTGCCGGGATTTCCTGCGACAGTCGCGGTAAACGTCACGCTGGCATTCAGGGTCGATGGATTCAATATCGAAGCAAGCGTGGTGGTTGTACTGATCGTTGCCCCGTCAATCACCGTCACGTTGTTGCTGCTTTCGTTCGCGACGTAGATCTTGTTAGTGTTCGGGTTCACCGCCACGACGCCGGGATCGGTACCAGCGGTTCCAGTGGTTACGGTCGTCGTGTTGTTTGTTGCCCCGTCAATCACCGTCACGTTGGCACTACCTTGGTTTGCGACGTAGATCTTGTTGGTGTTCGGGTTCACCGCCACGGCGTAGGGATAGTTTCCAACGGCGACGGTCGTTGTGTTGTTCGTTGCCCCGTCAATCACCGTCACGTTGTTGCTGTTTTCGTTCGCGACGTAGATCTTGTTAGTGTTCGGGTTCACCGCCACGGATACAGGATTGGTTCCAGCAGCTACGGTCGTCGTGTTGTTCGTTGCCCCGTCAATCACCGTCACGTTGTTGCTGCCCAAATTGGCGACGTAGATCTGGTTCGTGTTCGGGTTCACCGCCACGGCGTGAGGGGAACTTCCGGTGGCGACGGTCGTTGTATTGTTTGTTGCCCCGTCAATCACCGTCACGTTGGCACTACCTTGGTTTGCGACGTAGATCTTGTTGGTGTTCGGGTTCACCGCCAAACCCCAAGGGGTGCTTCCGGCGGCTACGGTCGTCGTGTTGTTCGTTGCCCCGTCAATCACCGTCACGGTGCCACTACTACCATTGGGGTTTGCGGGGACGTAAATCATATTCGTGTTCGGGTTCACCGCCACGGCGAGAGGACCGGCTCCAACTTGGGTTCCAGTGGTTACGGTCGTTGTATTGTATGTTGCCCCGTCAATCACCGTCACGTTGTTGCTGCCCCCGTTGGCGACGTAGATCTGGTTTGTGTTCGGGTTCACCGCCACATAGTTAGGACTGGTTCCCCCAACCTTGACGGTCGCCGTCTTGTTCGTTACGCCGTCAATCACCGTCACGGTACCGTCATCCGATGTGTAGATGTTGTGGAAGTTGTTGGCGACATAAATGTTGTTAGTGACTGGGTCCACCGCGACGCTCGTGGGATAATACCCGGTGGTAACGGTGGCCGTCACGACCTGTGCATAGGTGGGCAAAGATGTTGCTCCACAAATGAGCCCAAAGATGGCGAGCCCTTCAACAGCCTTCATGATTCCAATTAGCACAATGTTGCAACGTAGCTTCAGACCCATTTGAAGCCCCTTCCTTTTCGGCGCAGACTCACGCAATATTTCGGGATTCCCTTGTTCCTTGACCACCGCAGCCTACTGATCGATCAATTCGGAGCATACGCCGACCTTTCGTTCCACCTATAATTACGGACGTAACCGCGCTAGGCGCGTTTCTCAATCCAAGCGCAGAGCCAATCGGGAAAATCAATCGGTAGGATGTCTGACTGGACGAGGTATTCGTTTCCGGTCTCGGGGTGGATGCTGCCCGGTCGTCCCAGCACATAACGGTTGTGCATCCTGAGGCTGAACCATTCCCTGCCGTCACGCTTGGCGCTGCGGTTGCCGAGCATCAGCGAACGCTCCGTTTGCCGGAAAACCCAATGTTCAAATCTCCTGCCGCTAAGGTGTATGCGGCTTTGGGGGATGGCTGGCTCATTTCTGTGGTGGCTTCTTCCATTCCATTGACGCAATCAAACTCAAGAAAAAAGATGTCACCCACCTGCAAATCCCGATCCAACAGCGCGAGGTTCGCGTCCGGCATCTTTTCCGACCACTGTTTGATTTGCCCAAGATTGGTCGTGGCGTAGGTCGGAAAATCCGTCATCCACGACGGCGGAAGTTTGGACTTCAGTAAGAGAGGAAATACAGGGGATGCCCATCCGGGCTTTTGTCCTGTCCCTGCTGCAATTTTGCGAGGTTTCGCGGTCTTTTGGAATGAATTAGAGGTCGGTTCGCATTACGGAAGTAAGCCACAGCTTGGCTACCACGTTCCGGTGGTGGCGTTCCGGTACGTCGGAAGGCCCGGTTTTATTGGCGTCCGCGTATCCGTCGAATCTGTACCCTTTGTGATACACGGCGGGGCGCATGTGAAGCAACTCTCGGTAATGAGTTAGTTCTTAGCGTTTAGGTCTTTACAGTGCTGGCACAATCTATAACCAGCTGTTCCTGAGCGGCGCTCCTTTTTAGGGATGTCGTGGCCGGAAGGGCATTTGTTGTTGTTGTGATAGACGCGATTTGCGGCTAGCTTTTTCACTTCATTGATGGAGTTGAACGGGTTAACTGTCACTGGGCTATTCTCCTAGAAAATAAGCAAGTTTATCACTGAATTCGTGGGTCGCATTGCAGTCCCTGTGTTACCCCCATCCAAAAAGGCGGAAGTGCCAAAATCAGAGCAGGAATGGCTTGAAGCCAGTAATCAGGTTGCTCACAACGTCTGCAATCTTATTGAGAGAATCAGTAATCGATTCACCTTGCAAGACCCCAAGCTCATCAAACGCTATTTGGCAGCGCAACTCGGCGTTGTTTTGATTCTTAGATATAGGAAGTCTGAACACTGTGCCTTTTTTCAGAGGCACAAAGTTGAAGAACTGCGTGATAAAAGTCGGGATTCCATCTTCGCTCCCGGTTGCTGTACGTGCGAACATGGTCGCCACGCAGGTAATCAGCAGGCGGTGTTTGTCGATGTTGTTGAGTGCATGGAGTTGCCAGAGCGGTTCATTCCCTCCCTTGTATGGTTTGAGCGCAGCGATCTTGTCGATGACATCCTGCCTCATTCCGAGTACTTTTCCGGTAGCGTCAGATTTGTATTTCGAGACACTCTCTGTAATAGGAAACGCAGTTCTAGTGGTCGGTGTCCCGCCCGCGGCAAGTACAAGCTCTCGCGCCAAGTAGTCGAGAGACGTTCTAAGGTTTTGCAATGCGTCCCCGATCAGGATGGGGATGCAGATAGGGATGTCACGCACGTAAGTGACGTGATAGGTGCACTGTCCAGCCTTCGGATCGTCCTCGGCGTCAGCCTTGCAAGGGTGAGGTGGGCCGTAGAAAGCGTCCGTCGCGATTTTCAAATCATCGATATGCTGTTTGGCTCTATCGACCTTTGGCCAAATGGCGTCAATTCGGTTGGACATGAAGTCGTTATACTACGTGAGGCCAAAAAATACTTACCAAACAAATACGCTCGCCGCGAGCCGTCGCTGCAGCAGCCACGCTTCGCCATTTAGCGACTTGAGCCCGTTCAGGCGAAAGCGGAACTCTGTTTGCATAATCGTCTCCGGGAGGCTAAGTTCGTCGCCAAAGTTCTGTCATCGCCTACTAGGGTGTAGAATCGGCACGCACACAAAGCTGAGCGATGACAATAGGCACTGCGCTGGTCATCATTGCGATTCTGTACCTGATCGACAAACACAACCTCTGGAAGAGGGCTGCCGCCGTGTGCGTAATCGCTCTTGCCGTCGCGCTGGTGGGCTTTGCCGGATACTATGGCTGGCAGAAGTGGCAGGAACGGAAACCTCGGGCTAAAGCCGAGGCGGATTTGCAGTCTCCGCGCTGGCAGTTAAACGAAGGTGAATCGTTGGGTACCCCAGTACCCGCTCAAAAGCCTCAATGGGAAGTGGTCAATGAGGAACCGAACTGGAATATCCCTGCTCCGCCAGAAGGCTTCGTGCCTGTAAGGGTGTCCGAAGCGATTCTTCGTCCTCTTAAGACCGACGACAAAGTGAAAACCGACGCTTGGGTGTGGTATCGGGATTCAAGTTGTGGGACTTTCGGTTACGATCCGCGACCACCGAATCGCGTATTACATAAGAACGATCTTTTCAGCTTTGATTCTTATGATCCCAGATGGATGAATGACATCGCTCTCCCGCAGGAAACCAAACGTGCACTCTGGAACGCGAAGGTTGCGGAGTGTCGCCTGCACCCCGGTGAGAAACATGTCGAGGCGTGCCTCGACAGAGCAACGGGAGCCATAGACGTAGGACCGTGGGTGCAATATAAGACGGGTTGCGGACCCAAGCGGGAAATGCTTTACCTCAACAGTGCGCCGGAAGCAAAAAAATAACGGACGGGAAGGAGATAAGGCAGGCCATGGTCGAGCTAGACATGTTTCTCACCGGGGTGCAGGCGACCTACAGGTCAAGTGATACCATCACTGGTACTGGCTGCCGCTGCAATTCACTAGTCTGGTCGCTGGGTGTAGTCTAGCGGGTTATCCTGCACCCCTACGCAAGTCGATTCACTTACCAAGGGGTCTCGCTGACGGGCTTTTGCGGGGCCTCACTTCGGTCGGTTACTGAGGATCGCCTGCAAGCCCTGTGTCACCCGCCGTTCGCACTGCCTTGCATGTTACTACGGCGCGAACCCTGCTAAGGTTTTCTTAAGGAGGTTCTGATTAAGTCCCCGGAGTCCTCCGTGCACCCCTGTGTACCCTGTGGTTAATGCCTCTTGCCGGCACTTAATCAGATTTTCCTTAAATCATAATCGGCGGTGTATCAATTCGTCGGTTCGATATTTTTCACAACTGCCGCAACCACTTCCTCCATCGCATCCGCTACGGTTGGTGTAGTTGGTTTTGCTGGATGAAACATGGGTTCAAATATGGCAAGATTTTGTTTGGTCGCCTCAAGGCGAGCACACTGCCCCAGCAAGAATGCCAGAGTTTTTAAGACCCGTATGTGTTCGGGTTTGAACCCTTGAAGTGACCCCTTTTTTTCCAAACCATCTATACCGTTCCTGAGTCCCCTGCCGTCAATTATGCCCGTCACTGTTGTCGGTATTGGCATAGGCGACGTGGGCGGTGTATCCCCCGCTCCCGCCTCGTTGATAAGGGCAGCCCATTCCCGTTGAAAAGCCAACTGAATCTCCTCAGTGTCGGAGAGGCGTACAAACCGTGTCCTAGCCTGTTCTTCCGCTTTGACCTTGAGGAAGTTGTGAACTTCTGTAGCCGTGATGATTCTTCCGTCTACATAGCGGTCAAAGTCCTCCATTGCCTCCTTAACCCCAAGTTCTGTTAGTTCAGGGGTGTCGCCCTTCGTATCGGGACGAATCAAATTCTCAAAATTTTTGCGTTTCTGTTCCTCAGAAAGCGGTGCTGGTACACACAGCGTCTTCAACCATTTCGTGATTTTGTTCACGTGTGATTTCTCCATTTAGACGTTGGTCAGCCATTCAGAAAATCGCTAACAGCCATTCCACCAGCCCCGCTCAGGATTCGATTTTACCAGCCCGCTCAGAATTCGATTTTACGGCTGGTTCAAGGTGTCGAGCAAGCGGATTGCCGATTCCTTCACTTCACGTGGCGTGTGCAAACCGCTCGGTAGTGGCCGAAATGTGCGTTGGTGAATCACGGCGGAATTGACGAGTGGTGAGATAATTGCCTCATGCCAGCGTGGATAAAGATTGAAGGCGATATCAACAAAAAGTATAAACCGCTCCTTATATTCGATTCGCAAGAGGCCACTAGGTTGAAGGAGCACGACGCCCAGCAGGTAACGCGCTCGGCAGCCGACGAATACCCCAATTACCTGTGGAGATCGGTTCCTATAGGGGAATCCCCTAACTGGTACGTAGTCGAGGGAAGCGAAAAAGAAATAGAAAAAGCCCGGATGTGCGTCAATCCCTAAACCTGCGACCTTTAAACTCTGGCAATCGCAAATTATCTGGCTTCTTGGACAGCTCAGAAAGAAACGTTTTGTAGGCAGCACGGAGGGCACGAGGCAAATTACGAAGCATAGCGACAAGCGACTGCCTCATAAATCCCTCTGCCTCCGATTCCTCTTCTTCTTCGCTTTGTTTGCCGCTGCCTGCTTTCTCCATCTTTCGCGGGCATTCTCCAGCATGGTTTGATACGAACGTGCAACTCCAGCAGGGACAGGCTTACCCCTAGGCTCGTGGGCTAGTTCTTTGAAGAACTTGATTAGGTCTTCAACGGATTTGATCGTGAAGACTTGATCTACCATGCGTAGTTTCTCCGAGAAGAGGGCGACCTACACTTCCGGGCCTGTCCATACGCCCTGTCGCATCTGACATAAAGGCACTTCCCATAATCACACTGGTTAGTTCGACACGCAGCAATGCCAGACCCAGTGACACGGACCCGGACGGCCCATCACAAACGCACTGCGCCTCAGTCACCGCACGAAACGTACGCTTCGTGGTGACCACATTTCCCCGTCTGCGGATCACAGCCCTCATGGGAATACCAGCACACAGCATCCTTGCCGAATCCAACTTGGTGGTCGAACATCATATTCTGTCCATCTATGGGACACTTGACATTGAAAGGGTGTGCTAAAGCTATGACGGTGAGGGTAATCAACATCAGCAACAGCAACCGAACTGCACGCTTCATATCTATCTTCCTCCGACTCAGAAGATGCCTTGCACCTTCAGTTCATCTTCGCAGAACGCTCTCTGCGGCACACGTCACCGATGTAATCCCGAATCGCACGTCAGTACACATCCCTTTGCGGGGGCATAGGTTCCCCACCATGCAAGGTCTGCTTCATCGTGAAGGGGAAGGGCGAAACAGCTCGGTAACGCTATGCTATGACGCTCCTGCTGGCACTCTACGGTCGCTGCCCCGCTCACGCACAGTTGGGTTCTCCGAGTTGATTACGGAAGTACTGTTGACCCCACTTTGATGGGGAGCAACCATACAGTGTGAATATGGGGTCGGACTCGCACAGTTCCAAGGAGCAGGGTCCGCAGTCGGGCGAGCAGGGTGACCATCGTCCTTCCAATGTTGTCCAAGACGCTGCACTCAGCTACATAAGGAAGCTACGAGAAGCTGACCCGATACGGTACGAGCGCCCCAAGGTGACGGTTATCGACAAACGGGGCTAAGAAGTGTCAGAATAGGCTGTCGGCGGACCTCATTGATGAAGTACATAGCATCTGTTCTGTTGCTGTTGGCGGCGACGTCGGCACAGAACGCTCCGAGCACAAGCAAGAGCCCTGATCTGGATATCCCCGCGATAGCCCGAGAAGCGAATGGCTCCGTCGTCTCAATCGTCATGTCGGATAAGGATGGTCATCCTCTCATTCGCGTCCAAATTGACCGTTTGACAACATTCCCCACATTGAAAACGTTGGGTATAACCCGACTCTGAGCCTGGACGCGCATCAGCGCTTCGGCCCAGGCCGAAGTAAGTGCTTCCGCGGTTTTGTCACGCTGCTGTCCGAGTTACCGCGTCACATATCTCCCGGAATCAAGGTTGATTCTTTTGATTGGTTGTCTGCTGTCCAACTGCCGCCTACCACGTGATTCCAAGCTGTTGCACATCGTCGTGCACTCCGGCGAGAGCCGGCGGGGCCTGAAAAGGATCGTCCAACCACACCCACAGATCGCGATAGAAGAACAGTTGCTGCCGCAGCAAAGCCGCCAGCGTCGACAACGACCAGGAGAACTTCGATTTCAACTGCAGGTACTTTAGCACCAGCATCGCGATCAATGCCGTCCACACCTGGGTCTGGACCGCATTCGCGCTGGTCCCCACAAAGGTCTTGATCCTCAACGTCTGTTTCAGCGCTTTAAAAAACAATTCCACTTGCCAACGGTCCTTGTAAATGGCCGCGATGGTCGTCGCGCCGAAGGCCAACAGGTTCGAGAGGAACACGATGGCCTCCTCTTTCTCCGCGTCCCAAATCTCTACCCGCCGGAATAGCACCGGCTCCTCGCCCTCCCGCGCCAGTCGGGGAAAACAGATGATCTGATCGCGCACCACGTTGCTGTTTTGCGGAATTTGCAATTCCTCCTTGACCTTGTAGACCGCCTTCTCCTTCATCCGCGTTACGAAGTACACTTCCTCCTGCGTCAGTTCCCGAAACCACTCGTAATCGATGTATCCACGGTCTATCGCCAGGATCGTGCCCGGCGCGAACCGCAGCGTGCGCGCCACCTTGATCTCGCTGGTCTTGCCCTCGGTCACCACCGCGAACGATGGCAGGTAGCCATCGTGGTCCAGCAGCAGGTGCAGCTTGATCGCGCCTTTCGTCCGCCGGAATTTCGCCCAGTCGAACATGCTCACCGACAGGTCGATGATGCTTCCATCCAGGCTCATCAGCTTGTTCTTGAAACGGAACTTCTTTCGTCCGCCTTGGCGGCGCACCAGTTCCTGGCATTGCCACAGCGTCTGCTCGAACACCGTCTGGTAAAGCTCCCATGGCCGATGCTCATTGGCGTAGGCCAAGGTGGACCTCTTGGGCGCCACCGGCACTCCCAAATGCTTCAACTGCCCTTCGCAACACGCCAG
>Ga0187867_10003057_pt1 | contig 13548 bp, 7 predicted proteins | sample June2016WEW_13_1_FD_132976 | JGI IMG/M metagenome (GOLD analysis project Ga0187867, IMG submission 132976) | Peatland microbial communities from SPRUCE experiment site at the Marcell Experimental Forest, Minnesota, USA - June2016WEW_13_10 | ecosystem: Environmental > Terrestrial > Soil >... | reverse complement strand
GTGGTGCCGCATGCTGGACTGCAATACTCCGGCGCGGTAGCCGCCGCCGCTTACCGCCATGTCCGCGCGCAACAGCCGCGCCGCGCGGTCGTGCTGGGCTTCGCGCACAGGGGCGGGCCGGCCGGAGTCTCGATCCCGGATATCGATGAGTACGACACACCGCTGGGCGAAGTCCGCGTCGACCGCGAAACTATGGAGCGGCTCGCCGGCCGCGGGCCATTCCGGTTTGTCTCCGAGGATCGCATCTGCGACCATTCCGTGGAGATCCAGTTGCCCTTGTTGCAGCACGCCGCGCCGCAAGCGCGTGTGGTGCCGCTGTTCGCCGGTCACCTGGACGATCATGATCGCGATGCGGCGGCCGAAACACTCGCTGAATTGTGCGGGCCGGATACGGTTTTCCTGGTCAGCTCCGATCTGACGCACTACGGGCGGGCCTTCGGTTACCAGCCGTTCCCCGCGGATTCCAAGATATCCGCGCGCCTGGGCCACCTCGACCACAACCTGATGGAAGCCACTGCCAGCCTGGACGCACGATTCTTCCTGGAAGAGATGGAGAAGAGCCGCGCCACGCTGTGCGGCCGGTCGCCCATTGCGCTGTGGCTGCGTACATTGGCATTCGTCGCCGGTGACGAAATCTACCAGGAGACCCTGGACTACGAGACCTCGGGTGACGTCACCGGGGATTACGATCACACCGTGAGCTATGGCGCGCTAGGTTACTTTCCGGTAACGTCGTTCTGGATGGACGCCCTGGAGCGCAGCCTTCTGCTCGAAAGCGCCCGGGAGACGCTGCGGCGTCTGCGCGCCACCGGCGAGCACCGGCCCATCCCGCCGCGCCTGATTACGCCGGCCCTCTCGCGGAAGGCGGGCGTGTTCGTCAGCCTGCATCAGGGGCAGCGGCTGCTGGGTTGCCTGGGTAACCGCGCGGATGGCGAGAGCCTGGCGGAAAACGTGCCCGAGATGACGCTGCGCGCGGCCTTGGACGATCCGCGGTTTCCCACAGTGCTGGGCGTGGAAGGCGAAATCGATATCGAAATCTCGATTCTCTCTCCCATGAAGCCCATCCGCGATGCCCAGGCGTTTCGCATCGGCCGGCACGGCGCAACGCTGGATTGCGGCAGCCGGCAAGCGCTGCTGCTGCCCCAGGTGGCCGCCGGCCGCGATTGGAGCCGCGAGCGGTTCCTGAGCGCACTATCGGTGAAGGCCGGGTTAGGCACCCTGGGGTATCGGAGCGCGGGCGCACGCCTGAGCGTGTTTCAGGCGCAAGTCCTGGCAATGTGAGATACTCCCAACGTGCCGGTTCTTTTCCGCAACGCGCGCGTCTTCGATGGCGGCTCCGAGGTGCTGCGCGAAGGTTTCGATGTGCTGGTGGCCGATGGCCTGATTCGCCAGATTGCTCCCCCCGGGCCGCAGCCTGAACAGACGGATATTGTCGATTGCGGCGGGCGCGTGCTGATGCCCGGCTTGATCGACGCGCACGTACACGTCTACGCCGCCGGCCTGAACTTTACGCGCATCGCGCAGTCGCCGTTCTCCTACCTGGCGCATTTCGCGGCGCAGTTCATGCGCGCCAGTCTGGATCGCGGCTTCACCACGCTGCGCGACGTGGGCGGCGCGGACGTGGGCCTGGCTTCCGCGCTGAAGGAAGGGCTGCTGAACGATGTGCCCCGGCTCTTCTATGGCGGCCGCGCTATCAGTCAAACTGGCGGCCATGGCGACTTTCGGCCCGGCGACCACGGTTGCGGCTGCCATCTCGACACCCTTACCGTAATCGCCGATGGTGTGGATGCGGTGCGTCGCGCCGTGCGGGAAGAGTTGCGGCGGGGCGCGTCCCACATCAAGCTGATGGCATCCGGCGGCATCGCCTCTCCCACCGATCCGCTGGAACGCTGCCAGTATTCCGACGATGAAATCCGCGCCGCCGTCGATGAAGCGGCGCGCGTGGGTTCTTATGTCGCGGCGCACTGCCATCCGGCGGAAGCGGTGCGGAGATCGGTGGCGTTGGGCGTGCGTTCTATCGAACATGCCACCTTGATCGACCGCGAGACGGCGGACTTCATGGCGGAACGCGGCGCTTTCGCCGTGCCTACCATGGCCACGCTGGCCGCTCTGGCGGAGGAGGGAGAACAGCTCGGGCTCCCCGCGGCCAGCATGGAGAAGCTGCGCCGCATCGGCGACCGCGCGCTGGGTGGGCTCGAGATCATGAAACGCGCCGGCGTGAAGATGGGTCTGGGGACCGACTTGCTCGGGGTTCAGCACGTGCGGCAGTCGAGCGAGTTCACGCTGCGCGCGCAGGTGCTGCCTGCGATCGATATTCTGCGCTCCGCCTGCGCCGTGAATGCGGAGTTGCTGGGCCAGACGGGCCGGCTCGGCGCGATCCGTGAAGGCGCGGCGGCCGATCTGTTGTTGGTGGACGGCGATCCGCTCGCGGATATTTCGCTGTTGGCGCGCAGTGGGGACGGGCTGCTGGTAATCATGAAGGATGGCCGGTTCCACAAGCGTGCTGCCGTTCGGGCTGCCTGACGCTACCGCCGGAAGCGGCGGATCGTCAGCGTGTGACGGTCGCAGCGATAGAATCCGATCACGTAAAGGGTAGGTTTGCCCTGGGTGGAGAAAATCACCTGGCGGATACGCAGCAGTGGGGAGCCGGCGTGAATCCCCAGCAATTCCGCGGTGCGTGCGCTAGCCGCCGTGGCGTCCACCTCCTCATCGGAGTGGGCCAGTTCGATGCCGTAGTCCCGCTCCAGCGAGGCGAACAGCGAACGGCGTTCCAAGGGGAGGTTGAGCAGACCCTGGAACTCTTCGGCGCTCAGGTAACAGCTTTCCACGGCGAAGGGCTGCTCTCCGGATTGGCGCAGCCGTTCCAGTTTGATCAGGCGGCTATGCGGCGGCAGCGAGAGGCGCGCGGCGGCGTCCTGCTCATCTTCAACCACGCTGGCGCACAAGATGCGGGAACGCGCCGGCAAGCCCCGGCTGGCCATTTGCTCGGTGAAGCTGGCGAGCCGGTTGAAGTGGATCCTGGGCAGCGCCACAAAGGTGCCGGCGCCCCGGCGCCGATCGACCATGCCCTCGCGCTCCATCTCCGCCAGAGCGTGCCGCGCAGTCATCAGGCTCACTTCATAGCTGCGGGCGAGCTCCCGTTCCGAAGGTACCGCGTCGCCGGGCTGCAGCTCGCCGGCTTTGATCCGTTTTTGGAGCGCGAGTTGGATGCGCCGGTAGGCGGGCGGCTCGGAGACGGTGTTCTGCGGCATCAGTGCTCCATTTCAGCACACCCTGGGCCAGCTACCGCAGCCTCGTGTAATGGCTCAAAGGTGCTATAGAGCTTCCAAAACAGTGTGCTATAGAGCGTCAAATTGGTATTCTACACGATTGCCGGCGCGGATGAGCAAAATATTCTGAATTTTTTTCTTGACGCGGGGTTGCAACCGGACTTATACTTCCGCTTAGCAGGGTTTCCGCTATATAGCTGTTGGCGTAAAATTCCGGGCAACCAGTGCAGTGGGATATAGCACTCGGTGTCCGCTATGGTCGAGGCCATGGGCGGTTGTGCGCTACATCCGCCCGTAGAAACGAAGGGGTCAGATTATATGAAAAGAAGCGAAGTCAACTGGCGGGTCCGGCTCGGGCTCGCGTGCATTCTGGCGATCGCGCTGCTCGCCGCGCTCGCGCCTGTGAGTTTGGCGCAGGAAGCCACCGGCTCAATCACCGGGAAGATCTCCGATCCTACCGGCGCATCGGTCGCCAACGCAGCGGTCACGGCCAAGGACGTGGACCGCGGCACAACCTTCAAAACGCAGACAAACTCCGACGGGGCTTACGGCCTGCAGCGCTTGCCGGTCGGACGCTACGAGGTGCGCGTGGAGGCGCAGGGTTTCCGGACGGCTGTCCGGGAGGCTTTCGATCTGGTACTCAACCAGGTGGCCACCGTCGATGTGGTCCTGACGTTAGGCGCAGTCTCGCAGACCGTCGAGGTTTCGGGCGGCGCCCCGGTGTTGCAGACCCAGACCACGGAAGTCAGCACCGTCTTGGAATCGCGCGAGATTGAGAACCTGCCGTTGGAGACGCGCAATTATAGCCAGTTGGCCTTGCTGATACCGGGCTCCGTCACCACCAGTCCGGCGTCCTTCAACAGCGGCCAATCCACCTTCAATTCCGGCCGGCCTTACCTCAACGGCAATCGAGAACAAGGCGACTACTACCTGTTGGACGGCGTCGACAACAACGAATTCGTGGACAACAACGTAGCCTACTCTCCGAACGTGGATGCCATCCAGGAGTTCAACGTGGTCACCACCAACCCCAGCGCGGAGTTCGGGCAATTCCTGGGCGGCGTGATCAGCGTCAGCATCAAATCCGGCACCAATACTCTGCATGGCGATCTGTTCGAGTTCATCCGCAACGACGCGCTCAATGCCAATGAGTGGTCCAATAATTTTCAGAACCTGCCCAAACAGGTGGAGCGCTGGAATCAGTTTGGCGGCACCGTAGGCGGTCCCATCAAGAAGGACAAGCTGTTCTTCTTCGCGGATTACCAGGGCTCGCGCTTCGACTTTCCGGCGTCGGCGGCGCCGCTCAGTACATTCACCACGCAGGAGCGCACCGGAAACCTGTCGGACATACCCGGCATCGCGCTGACTTATCCGGGCACCACGGTACCCATGCCGGCCAATCTGAACCAAGCCGTGATTTGCAGCGGCAGCCAAACCATGGGCATCAATCCGTGCATCACGGGCATCAGCCCGACCGCCCTCAAGATCGCTGCGGCCCTGCCTTCTCCGAACTTGCCAGGCATCAATTCCGGCCTGTCCAATAACTTGGCCAACTCGCAACACACCGACACCAATGGCGATCAAGGCGATTTCAAAGTGGACTGGGACCCGTCGGACAAGGACCGCTTCATGGTGCGGTATTCGCAGCAGTACGTCATCAATCCCACCACGAACTCGCAGCCGTTGGCGTACAACAGCAGCGGCAACAATATCTTTCCGCTGCAGAGCGGCGTGCTCAGCTACACCCGGACATTCAGCCCCACCGTGTTGAACGATTTCCGGGCGGGCGTGAACTACTTCCCGGCCGAGGGCAATGTGCAGTCCCTGACCTCGCAATCCGGCGCGAATCTGATACCGGGCCAGCCTAGCGCGTATCTTCCGGCTCTGTCCTTCTCAGGCGCATTCGTGGGCGGCTTTGGCACCGTGGATGCCCCCGAGATTTTCCACCAGACATCCATCCCGCTTAGCGATACCGTGGTTTGGTCGCACGGGACGCACACCATGAAAATGGGCCTGCAGTTCGTGCGGTATCGCAACAATTACGTTCCCGCCACGAGCAACGACGGAGCCGCTGGGACCATCGGCTTCAACGGCGCTTTTACGGGCAACGCCGAAGCCGACTTCTTCCTGGGGCTGGATAACAACATCGGCTACGGGAAGGGTTTTAACGGCACCGTGGGACAGCGCAATGAAACTTACGGCGGGTTCGTGCAGGACGACTGGCGGCTGACCAATCGCCTGACGTTGAACGTGGGTCTCCGCTGGCAGGTGTTTACGCCCATTTATGAAGTGGGCAACCGCATGACCAACTTCGGAGAATACAGCGGTGACATTGAACTGGCGGGCGTCAACGGCAACAGCCGGGCGCTGTACAACCAGTACAACGGCATCGCCAACTTCCTGCCGCGGCTAGGCCTGGCCTGGACTCCCATGAACAACACGGTAATCCGCGCCGCATTCTCGCGCACCAGTTTCCAGGAAGGCACCGGCGAGTACAACCGGCTGGCCACCAACGCCCCCTGGAATATCGACTTGGTGAACACCAGCGTTGCCGGAACCAACGGCGCCATTCCCGCCAACGAGATCACCCTGGATCAGGGCTTTGCGGGACTGGGATCGAGCGGCGTCTGCACTCCCCAGACCGTAACTGCGGCGCCCTCCTCTTGTTTCGCGGGCGTAACTATCCATATGACCGATCCGAACTACCGTCCCGCGATCTCCAACCAGTGGAATCTCACCCTGCAGCGCCAGTTCGGAAACAATACCACGATTCAGGCTGGCTATGTAGGGGAGCACACCGACCACCTGGCGGCCATCTACTTCGCCGGCCAAAAGCTGCTTGAGCCGAACGGAACGGTGGCTCCTTCGCTGTACCTTGCCGGGAATCCGGCGCTGACGGGCGACGGTCTGGGGCAGGTGCGGCTGAACACCACCACCGGCATTCAAAACTACAATGCGCTGGAGCTCAGCGCACAACAGCGTCTCAGCCACGGCCTCTCGTTCCAGGCGAATTACACTTGGGCCAAGTGCCTGACCAACAACCAAGGCTATTACGGCAGGTATGGCGATCTGGCCGGCAGCCAGGCCAGCGCGGATGTGGCTTTCCAGCAGAATGTGTACGACGCGAACGCGGATTATGGCTATTGCGATCACGACGTGAAAAATGCCTTCAACGGCTACCTCACTTACGATCTGCCCTACGGTCGCGGCAAGCAATTCCAGCCATCGAGCAAGGTGGCCGAGGCGATATTGGGAGACTGGCAGGTGAATACCATCTTCACCGTACACAGCGGATTCCCCATTTCGATGCTGGACTGGTCCGGGGATCCCAGCACGGGATCGGCGCAACCTCGCCCATCGTGCATCTCTCCGTCGGTCGCGACTCCCTTTAAGAACTACGCGGGCGGCGGCTACATCTGGTTCGACCCGACCACCATGGCGAATCCCCCGGCGGGCCAGTTCGGGGACTGCGCGATGTCGACGGAACGGGGACCAGGCATCAGGCAACTCGACCTGGGACTGCACAAGCAGTTCAACATCACGGAACGGCAAAAGCTGGAGTTCCGGGCCGAGGCCATCAACACCTTTAATACGCCGATCTTCACCGTTAACGGCTACTCGATCGACGTTGTTTCCTTCCCGTACACGCCGAGCGAACAAACGGGCGTGGTGAATTCGTCGAAAGGCGCGCGCAACGTGCAGTTTGGCCTGAAGTATATGTTCTAGCGCTCGCCGGTGCCAGGCAGGAGTGGGGGGCGGCCCCTCCAGGAACCTCTCTGGTGCCAGAAACCATTGGCGAGCTGCGCTCGCCGAGCCGGCTAAAAGCCGGCTGCGGGCAAAAATGCAGGCCCTCCAGAAAGGCTGCAGCAACAACTCAAGGGGCCGGGCATGCCCGGCCCTTGTAGTTCTGGTATAGCACGGCTGCGGCGTTTGTTTTCAGCGTAGAGCGGGGTAGTGCAAGATGTGTGAGCGAGCGCCTCAGTTCAGGGCTCTTCCACCTTCAGGAATCGATCCGCCGCCACGTCAGTCAGTTGCTGTAAAGCCCCGCGCGGCCACTTGATTTCGATCGACTTCACCTGCTTCTCCCGGCCCAATCCGAAGTGTACCCGTTTGTCGCTCGACGACATGAAACCCACGCTAATGGCCACATGATTGTAAAGCACGCGGCCGGATGCCGTAGTGAGTTTCACCTTCGCTCCGATGGCGTCCCGGTTGCTATGCGTGCCTACCAATTCCAGCACCAGCCAGTGATTCCCGTTGTCCGCCGAGTTGAGCAGGATGCGCGGCGGCTCGTTCAGCGACGTAACCACGATATCCGGGAAGCCATCGTTGTTCAAATCGCCGATGGCCGCGCCGCGCTGGTAGCCGGTGCGCAGGAAGTCCTTGCCCATTTCTCCCGATACATCGCGAAACTCCTTGCCGCCCAGATTCTCGAACAGAGTATCGTGCTGGCGGGCGTTGGGCTTGATATTATCTACGTCGCCGTTGGCGCTGTAGAGATCCTTCCAGCCATCGTTGTCATAGTCGACGAAAGCGGCGCTCCAGCCGGAGTAGACCGCGCTCAGGTCCGTCAGCTTTACGTTGGGCGAGACATACCGGAAGAAGTCCCCGCCGTTCTGAAATAGCTGCCAGGCCTGCCCCATCAGGTTGTTGGAGAAGATATCCACGCGGCCGTCGTTATCGTAGTCGCGGGCGTCGCTGCCCATGGAGGAGACTGCCTTGGCGTTATCGTCGTATGCCACGCCGAGCTGCAAACCGCGCTCCTCGAACGTGCCATTGCCCTGGTTCATAAACAGGTGGTTGGCTTCCGTGTCGTTGGCAATAAAGACGTCCTGCCATCCGTCGTCGTTAAAGTCCGCGATGGAGATGCCCATGCCCTTGCCGGATGCGCGGCTGAATCCGGACTTCTCAGTCACATCTTCGAATTTGCCGTGGCCCAGGTTGTGATACAGCCGGTGGGGGACGGCCTCATAAAACAGGCGCGGATCGCAGTAGTATTCCACGCCCGCGGCGCTGCAGCGCTTATCCGTCGCGGGGCTCCACAAAGTGTAATTGGAGACCACCAGATCGAGCAGGCCGTCGTTATCGTAGTCGAACCAGGCGGCCGCGACGCTGAGGGTATTGGCCGGCTTGACGCCGATGCCGGACTCTCTGGTGACATCGGTGAAGGTGCCATCACCGTTGTTGTGATACAGAGTATTGCGCCCGGCGCCGCAGACGAAGAGGTCTTCGTGCCCGTCGTTATCGTAATCCCCGACGGCCACACCCAGGTTGTAGTCGAGGTTCTCGCCGGAGAGGCCCGCTTTACGGGTGACGTCTTCAAAAGTGCCGTCTCCTTTGTTGCGGAGCAGGCAGTTGTAGAAGGCCGGGGTAGTCTTCTTCATCTCCGGCAGCTTGGCGCCATTGGTGAAGAAGATGTCCATCCTGCCGTCGTTATCGAAATCGAAGACGGCTACGCCGCCGGCCATGGGCTGTACGAAATACTTGCGCGGCGACAGATCGTTCTTAGTGACGTACGCGAACTTCGATCGCGGGGCGATATTGGTGAAGTGTGGGTGCTTCGGAACCGGTTGACCGGCGAGAGCCGCATACCACAGAGTGGCCGCGGCGGCGAGGGCCGCACCGTAACGCAAGCGCGCCATTACGGCTTCGGGCTACCCGCGCCCGACACGTTCTTGTGCAGCGTCTTGGTGGTCTGGTTGAGCTTATCGGAGGTCGATTTCTGCAGGTCGAACTCCCTGGCGGCATCCTGTTTTCGCCCCAAGCGCTGATAGGCGGTGGCCAGGGCGAAGTGTACGGTGGGATTCTCCGGCGCGAGCTTCTCCGCGGCCTCCAGTGGCGCGACGGAATCCGCGGGCTTGCCCGAATCGAGCAACGATCGGCCCAGCCCGTAGTATGCCTCCGCGAAGCTGGAATTCAGTTCGGTGGCGCGCGTGAAGTGGCGGATCGCTTCCGGCAACTCGCCGGCCCGCCGCGCCAGTTCGCCCAGGTAGTATTCCGAGCCGGCGCTGCGCGGATCGATCCGCAACTCGGCGGTGAACTCCTTGCGCGCTTCCGCGGCGACAGTGGGTCCTGGCTGCGACATCAGCAGCCCGCCGATGCGGTAGTGTATTCCCGTCTTATCGGGGACGCGCTCGAGCAGGATGCGATATTCCGCGACGGCCTTGTTCAGGTCGCCCTGCTTTTCAAAATTCTCGGCGTTGAGCTGGATGACCAGCGGCGAATCGGGCGCTCGATTCATGAGCTCCTGCGAATTGCGCAGGCTCAGATCCGAGAACACGTGTACCGCCAGGAACAGGACTTCCGGATCGTGCGGGTAAGCCTCTTCGAGCCAGGCGAGGAAGCTCATGGCGTCCGGCTGCCGGTTAAGCAGCATGGAGCAACGCACACCCGCGAAGCTGACGGTGCGTTTGACACTGGTATCGTTGGCGCTGTCGCGCATGGCCGCGTCGAGCAGCGGCATGGCCTCCGGGCAATGGCCCTGGAGCGCCAGATCCACGGCATGATCGGCGGCATTGGGCTGTTGGCAGTTGCCCACCGTGGCGAAGCCGGCCAAGAGAAATAGGAAAAGCGGGCGGAGCATGGTGCAAGTCTATGTGGCACCCGTGTCGCTTACGTGCCAGCCGGAATTGCGGGAGCGTTCTCATCAGCCATGACTCATTCATTGTAGCGTAGCCTGTGCGCGCACTTGCGCGCGTTGGCGGCCTACGAGGCCGCCGCAGGCTGCGAGCCTGCCCCACTATCAGCGGCGCTTCAGGGCTTCCAACTCTTCCATTGTGCGCGGCCAGTCTTTGCCCAGCAGGCGCGACAGGCCGCGATCCGCCAGCACCTTACCGCCCGTCTGGCAGCGCGCACAATAGTTGGTTTCGTTATCGGCGTAGCGGATGCGCTGCACTTTCTCGCCGCAACGCGGGCAGGGCTTTCCGTAGCGGCCATGCACGGCCATCCCGTCGCGGAATGCAGTCACCTTCTCCGGAAACTTGTCGCGGGCCTCGGCGCGCAGGCGGAGGAGCCATCGCGCCAGGGTATCGCGGGTGGCGGCGTAGAGCCGCGCGATCTCTTCATCGGCGAGCTTGCGCGTCTGCGCAATAGGAGACAGGCGCGCGGCATGCAGGATCTCGTCCGAATAGGCATTGCCAATGCCGCTGAACGTGCGCGGATCGGTAAGCGCCCGTTTCAGAGTGTGATTCTCGAAAGTAAGCGCCTCGCGGAACGCTGCCAAGCCCGCCTGAAAAACGTCGATGCCGCCGGGATCGAGCGAGCGCAACCCTTCCTCGCCGCGCACCAGGTGCAACGACGCCCGACGCTGGCTGCCGGCCTCGGTGAGCGTCAGCGATCCGTGCGCGAAGTCGAACGCGGCCAAATTCTGGCGGCCGCGGAGTTTCGGCCGCGGCGGACGCCAATGGAGGCGGCCGGCGATCATCAGGTGCAGCACCAGCCACACATCGTCTTCCACACCGATCGCAATGCGCTTGCCGACGCGGCGCAACTCGCGCACCACGCGGCCTTCAGCGCTCGCGAGCGGCGGCTCCAGCGTGCGCAACAGAAACGGATTGCCCAGCCGGACGCGTTCCAGAGTGTGGCCCAGCACGCGCGGCTCCAGCGCCTCGACGTATGCCGAGATGTCGGGTAATTCGGGCACTTACTCCTTTCCCAGCCAGCGTAGCCGTGCCTCGTAGTGGCGCCCTTCGCTTCCGTAGAACGTCAGGTAGTTGGGCGACTCCACGATGTTGTTCACCTCAGTCGGGTTGCGGTGGTTGGTCAGGTTATCGACGCCTCCCCGAAGGCCAAAGCGATACTTACGCAGCCGGAAACGCCACTCCAGGTGCAGGTTCAGATTGAGATAGTCGGGATACCTGAAAGCGTCGGGTGCGCCGATCAGTTGCCCGTTGTCGTGCTGGATGGAGAAAGGAAACCCGGTGCGCTCTTCGAACAGGAAAGCCACGGCCCAGTTCTTCCACCATGTGGGAAGATATCCCCAGCTTAGAAAGCGGTTGGGCGCATCCCAAGGCAGCGGGCCCGCATTCTCCTGCCCCAACAGCAGCGTCTGTTCGAGCGAGGGGTCCAGCACTTCGTTCGAGTGTGTCCGGGAACGGGTATAGCTTGCCATCCATTCATAACGTCCCGCGAGGGCCTGATGCACGATCACCTGCGCGGCGTCATACTGATCGTGCCGCGCATTCGTGAGGGTGAATTGCTGCTCGACATACGATGCGTGGTACGCGGCGGCGATCAGCGGTGGCGCCGCGATCGGCGCCGGCAGCGTGTTGACGTAAGCGAAGCCATCGCCTCCCCGCTTCCTGTGCAGGCTCAGCCCGGCTTTAATGCGCCACGGAAACTGATGGTCCAGGCCCAAACTCCAGTTCTGGTAAAGCGGGGCCTTCAACCGCTCATCGGGGAGCGTGTAATACGACAGCGCGTTGGGCAGAGGCAACGCGGGCAGCGGCGACGGGCCGTACCAGGCATTAATGTCCGTCAGCGTGTACTGGTCGAGCGGCCGGGTAAATAGCAGGATGATGGTGGGGTCGTAGAGCACCGCATAGCCGCCCGATAGGCGCGTGTTGGGCGAACCGAACGGCGCATACGAAAACGAGGCGCGCGGCGACCACGACCAGCGCCGCAGGATTTCATCCCAATCCTCCCGGACGCCCAGTTCGAAAAACAGGTTGCGCCGCGCCTGCCAATGGTCCGTCACATAAGACGACGCCGTCAGGCTGGGACGGCTGAACGTTCCGTTCCCTTCGAAGGTAACCGACCGCAGCAGATCGCCGGTGACGCCGTAGAGATCGTAACCGGTGCGAGTGATGCCTTGCGCGTAGTCCAGGCGGTCCACGTCGGCGCCCATCTTCAGGTTGTGTATGCCGGCCAGATGCCAGGCAGGCAGGAACAGGTTCGTCAGGAGCTGTCCGCGCCGCGAGTGCTGCGTGGAATTGATGAAATTGTTGCCCTGGTCCCCGTTGGGGGTGATGATGTAGGTGCCCGTGCCAAACGGAATCAGCCTCGACAGGGTGAACATCTCGGCGAAGCCCAGTTCCAGCAGCGTTCCGCGCGCCAAATAGATCTGGTCTTTGAGGCCCAGGAACCAGGTGCGGCCGCGTTCGTCGAGCGTGGTCGGAGGAGGCGTGAGCGTGCCCAAGCCGAACTCGGAGGCGCGCTGGTAGTTGAACAGGAAGTCCGTGTAGAGTATGTTGGACGGAGTCAGGTTCACCTGCGTGTGCAGCATATTGCTGGCCTGCAGAGTGGTGGTCTCGTTTTCGTTCCGGGGCAGGTCCGGAATCGTGGTGACGTTGTAATCCGCATCCAGGTTGTCTGAAAACCATGCGCGCCCTTTAACGATGGGCCCGGAGAAATTGAAGCGCGGCGTCCAATCGCCCAGATGCAGGCCCTCAAAGGTGCTCACGCCGGGAAGGAAGTTCGTCGCGGAATAGCGGAACTGATCGTCGCCCGTCTGCGTTTTGATCTGCAGCGTGCCCGCGGAACCCTGACCATACTCCGGCGAGTAACGGCCGCTCAGATATTCGAGCGAACTCACCGCTTCCACGCTTACCGTCGCGCCCAAGGCTCCGGTCAGCGGGTCGCCGATATTGAAACCGTCGAGCAGATAGTTCGTCTGATTCTCGCGTCCACCATCGAAGTGCAGGCCACCCGTGGAATCCGCCACCTGGCCCGGTATCAGGGTCATGGCCTCGCGCAGGCTGTGCGTGGAAGGATACGGGATGTCCATGATCTGGACGCCCGAGAGCACGCGCTCCGACTGGGTTTGCTCCACATCGACCGCCTGCGACGACGCATTCACGTCGATGGACTGCAGAACCTCCTTGGCGTGGTTCAGGACCAGGTAGACCTCGCCCATGCCGGCGCGCACATCGACGGCCAGGTTATTCACCGGGAGATATCCGGCCTGGCTAGCGGCGAAGAAATACTGGCCTTCGGCAGGGACGCCGATCTTGAATCCGCCGGTAGGGTCGGTGGTGGCGTGCCGCTCATCGCCGGCCTGGTTGCGAACCGTGACTTCCACTGCGGCGACACCCGCATCGTTCTCATCGACGGCGCGGCCTGCCACTACGATTTCGGCGGCCTGTAAGGGAATGAGGGCGAACCAGGCAATCAACCCGAAGCGAAGGGCCTTCACGACCGGTCCTCGGGGATAATGTGAGTTGGCAAGCCCACTTACCAAGGTTAGCTGAAATGGCGGAGCCTGACGCAGCGGTCGCGATCGTGCATGCGCGCGCGGCCGATTCGATACTACTGATGCGGCGCGCGGAGCGGGAGGCCGACG
>Ga0187867_10003053_pt1 | contig 13559 bp, 12 predicted proteins | sample June2016WEW_13_1_FD_132976 | JGI IMG/M metagenome (GOLD analysis project Ga0187867, IMG submission 132976) | Peatland microbial communities from SPRUCE experiment site at the Marcell Experimental Forest, Minnesota, USA - June2016WEW_13_10 | ecosystem: Environmental > Terrestrial > Soil >... | reverse complement strand
TTCGAGGACGGGTCGCTCGATCAGTTGCTGCTGTCGGGCGTGCCCGGCATCGGCATCGCAGCGGCAAAGACGTTGGCGCACTGGATTGTTACGGGATTGCCGCTGTTGTTGGCCGCGGCACCTTTGGCGGTGATGTTGCGCATGCCAGACGCCGCAATGCCGGCGTTGCTGGCGGGCCTGCTGCCGGGCACGGCGCTGTTGTCGCTGTTCGGAACGATGGGGGCAGCGATCGTGGTTGGCGCTCGGCGGGCCGGGATGCTGTTGCCGTTGCTGGTGCTGCCGCTGGTCACGCCGGTGCTGATTTTCGGCGTGGCTGCGGCGGATGCAGCGGCAACCGGACTGTCGCCCAGACCGCATTTGCTGTTGCTCGCGGCGCTGCTGATGGGGGCGCTGCCGTTGTGTCCATTGGCCGCTGGCGTGGCGTTGCGGAGTGCGGCGGAATAGATGCGCCGTGCGAGTTCAATTGAACAGCCGGGCAAAGCTCGCAACCACGGGCGTGAACGGCGTACTGTCATACGACGATGTCACATGCGCCCGCGCATTCCGCCGGTCCTCCTCCTTGGCGACCTCCCGTTCGGATTGCGCGATCTTCCGATTATAGGTTGCCAGGCTCATTTTGTGCTGGTCCACCTGAACCGCCAGCGCCCGGCGCTGCTGTTGTGCGAATGTCATCAGATCGCCGTAGCGGTAGTACGGGCGAACATAGGCGTTTGCCGCTCGGGTCCGGCAGTCCGCCTGTTGCACCATACTTTTTGGATAATTCTCGTCGCATTCTGCCTTTGCCGCCAGATAGCGATGTTGCGCTTGCGCAATGCCACCCTCCGGCGCCGCGCTGCAGCCGAACACCGCCAGCACCGGCAGCGCACGCACAAGGTTCTTCAGCAACGTTCCACCGGCCGGCGACAACACGTTCATTGCTTCACGAACTGATATGAACAAGGACGGCCTTCGACGCGCGTGCCGGTCCCCATCAGCGCACCGAAATGAGCGTCGATGTTATAGTCATATTCAGTGCCTCTCGGGGTATCCCGCCCAGGAACGAATTCCTTGGAATTCGTGAAGCCCTTGGCATAGAGTTTGCCGGTGCCGTCGGGCTCGATCGTCCCATCGATTTGCAAAGAGCTTGGCTGACCCGCCACGCCATGCAGGCCATGCAGCATTCCATGCTGCACGACGCTATCGAAGCGGAACGAGTAGCCCAGGGCGTCGCGCGCCGCCGAGCAGGAGACGGTTGTTTGCCAGGTACCGTCGAACCGATTGGCGTCCGCCGCCAATACCACACAAGGCACCAGCAACTGGGCCAAAATGCCTGTTGCAACCCGCATCACTCAGTTCCCCAACGCGCGCCTGCTGCAGGCGCGCTCCACACCGGGAGTTGTGCGTCAAAGCGGCGGCGGGTCAACCCATTGTGTTATTTCGCCGGCACCGCTTCAATTCGCCGGCTCTTCGCCGCCATCTCGCGATAGCTGTCCTGCCAGGCGCTTGGCCCGTTGGAGGGCGAAACCTGCACCGCCGTCACCTTGTATTCCGGACAGTTTGTCGCCCAATCTGAATATTCCGTAGTAACAACGTTTGCCTGGGTCGTTGGATGATGGAAGGTGGTATAAATCACCCCCGGCGCCACCCGATCCGTCACGTGCGCGCGCAACGATGTCTCGCCGGAACGGCTGGCGAGGCGTACCCAGTCGCCATCCCGAATCCCACGGTCCTCGGCATCCTGCGGATGGATTTCCAGCAAATCTTCGGCATGCCACACGACATTCGCAGTACGGCGAGTCTGCGCACCGACGTTGTATTGGCTGAGAATGCGGCCGGTGGTGAGCAACAGGGGGAACCGCGGCCCAACCTTTTCGTCCGTTGCGACAAACTCGGTGACGACCATCAGCCCTTTGCCGCGAGCGAAGCCGTCGATGTGCATGATCGGCGTGCCCTCGGGCGCTTTTTCGTTGCACGGCCACTGCACCGAACCGTGATCCAACATTGCAAAGTTCACGCCGGCGAAGGTCGGAGTTGTCCGCGCGATCTCATCCATGATCTCCGAAGGATGCGCGTAATTCATAGCGTAGCCCATGGCGTTCGAGATCGCCTGCGTCACTTCCCAGTCGCCCATTCCGGTGCGCGGCTCGATGACCTTGCGGACGCGGTTGATGCGCCGCTCGGCGTTGATGAAGGTGCCGTCCTTTTCCAGGAAGGTGGCGCCGGGCAGGAAGACATGCGCATAGTTCGCCGTTTCGTTCAGGAACAGATCGTGCACCACCACGCACTCCATGGCCGCGAGACCGGCGGTCACGTGCTTGGTATCGGGATCGGATTGCGCGATATCCTCGCCCTGGATGTAGATGCCGCGGAAGGTGCCTTCGACAGCCGCATCCAGCATGTTGGGGATGCGCAGGCCTGGTTCCGGATCGATCGAAACGCCCCATTCCTTTTCGTAGATCGCCCGCACGGCGGGTTCCGAGACGTGCCGGTAGCCCGGCAACTCATGCGGGAAACTGCCCATATCGCAGGAGCCCTGGACATTGTTTTGGCCGCGCAGCGGGTTCACGCCGACGCCACGCCGGCCCAGATTGCCGGTGGCCATCGCGAGGTTGGCAATCCCCATGACGGCGGTGCTGCCCTGGCTGTGCTCCGTTACGCCGAGCCCGTAATAAATCGCCCCGTTGCCGCCGGTGGCATAAAGCCGCGCGGCGCCACGGACCAGAGCGGCCGGCACAGTGGTGACTGCCTCCATTGCCTCGGGACTGTTGCCCGGCTGGGAAACGAACGCCGCCCAATCGGAAAAAGCATCGAGATCGCAACGGGACTGGACAAACTCCTGGTTGATCAGACCCTCGGTCACGATGACATGCGCCAGTGCGTTCAGCATCGCGACATTGGTGCCGGGCCGTAACGGCAAATGATACGCTGCCTCCACATGTGGCATGCGCACCAGGTCGATGCGCCGCGGATCGATGACGATCAGTTTGGCGCCTTCCCGCAGGCGCTTTTTCATGCGTGAGGCAAACACCGGATGGCCGTCGGTCGGATTGGCGCCCATCACCACGATGACGTCGGCGTCGTCCACCGAATCAAAATCCTGGGTGCCCGCCGAGGTGCCGAACGTCGTCTTCAACCCATAGCCGGTCGGCGAGTGGCACACCCTCGCACAGGTGTCCGTGTTGTTATTGCCGAACGCTGTGCGCGTCAGCTTCTGCACCAGATAGGCTTCTTCATCGGTGCAGCGCGACGAGGTGATCACGCCAACCGCGCCCTTGCCATACGATGCCTGGATGCGTTTGAACTCCGAGGCGACCCGCCCGATTGCCTCATCCCAGCTCACTTCGCGCCACGGATCGGAGGTTTTTTCGCGAATCATCGGCTGCATGATGCGATCGGGATGGTTGGCGTAACCCCAGGCGAAACGGCCCTTGACGCAGGAATGACCGTGATTGGCCTTGCCATCTTTCCACGGCACCATTCGAATGACCTGGTCGCCGCGCAGCTCGGCCTTGAAGTTGCAGCCGACGCCGCAATAAGCGCAGGTGGTGACGACCGAGTGCTCCGGCTGACCCATCTCGACCACGGTCTTTTCCATCAATGTCGCGGTCGGACAGGCCTGCACACAGGCGCCGCAGGAGACGCATTCGCTGGTCAGGAACGGTTCGTCCATGCCGGCGGCAACTTTTGAAGCGAAACCGCGGCCCTCGATGGTCAGCGCGAAGGTGCCCTGCACTTCCTCACAGGCGCGCACGCAGCGGGAACAAACGATGCATTTCGATGGGTCAAAGTTGAAGTACGGGTTGGAACCGTCGACCGGCGACGAGAGATGATTGTCGCCTTCGTAGCCGTAGCGGACTTCGCGCAGGCCGACCTCGCCCGCGGTATCCTGCAATTCGCAATTGCCGTTGGCGGAACAGGTCAGACAGTCCAGCGGATGATCGGAGATGTACAGCTCCATCACGCCGCGCCGCAGTTTCTGCAGTTTCTCGGTGAAGGTCCGCACTTTCATGCCCGGTGCCACCGGCGTGGTGCAGGATGCCGGCGTGCCGGCGCGGCCCTCGATCTCCACGAGGCACATGCGACAACTGCCGAAACTGTCCAGCGAGTCAGTGGCGCAGAGTTTGGGCACCTTGATCCCAGCCTCCAGCGAGGCGCGCATGATCGAGGTGCCCTCCGGCACGCTGACCGAGTGGCCGTCGACCGTCAGCGTCACCATCGTTTCCGATGCAACGAATTTCGTTCCGTGGTCGAGTTCCTGGATCAGGGACATCGATACCGCTCCTTTCAGGCCGCCGGCGCCAAACGCGCGCGGCGGAAATCTTCCGGAAAATGTTCCAGCGCGCTCATCACCGGGTAAGGTATGAACCCACCCAGAGCGCAGAGGGAACCAAACTTCATGGTGTGACAGAGATCGCGGATCAGTTCCAGATTGGCTTCGACCGCGATGCCTCGCATGATCTTGTCCAACGTCTCCATGCCGCGCACCGAGCCAATGCGGCATGGCGTGCATTTGCCGCACGACTCGGCCGAGCAGAACTCCATGGCAAAACGCGCCTGGTGCGCCATGTCGACGGTGTCGTCGAACACCACCACGCCGCCGTGACCGATCAACCCGTCCTTGGCCGCGAAGGCCTCATAATCGAACGGCGTATCGAACAGCGACGGCGGGAAGTAGGCACCCAACGGCCCGCCCACCTGAACTGCGCGGACGGGACGGCCGGAGCGTGTGCCGCCGCCAATGTCGTTGACAATTTGTCCCAATGTCAAACCGAACCCAGCCTCGAACAGTCCACCGTACTTGATGTTGCCGGCGAGCTGGATCGGCATCGTGCCGCGCGACCGGCCAAAACCAAGCGCCTGATATGCTTCGGCACCGTCACGCAGGATGACCGGCACGCTTGCCAAAGTGATGACATTGTTGATGACCGTCGGTTGCCCGAACAGCCCCTTATGCGCCGGAAGCGGCGGTTTGGCCCGCACCTGTCCGCGCCGGCCTTCCAGGCTCTCCAACAGCGAGGTTTCCTCGCCGCAAACGTAGGCGCCGGCGCCAACCCTTTGCTCAATGTCAAAGTCCGCGCCCAACCAGCCCGCCGCACGGGCGATGCCAAGCGCGGCATCAAACGCGGCAATCGCATGCGGATATTCCGAGCGGGTATAGACGTAACCTTTCGACGCAGCGACGGCGAAACCGGCAATTGCCATGCCCTCGATCAGACAAAATGGATCGCCTTCCATCAGCATGCGATCGGCATAGGTGCCCGAATCACCCTCATCGGCATTGCAGACGATGTATTTCCGCGCACCAGCGGCGTCGGCGGCAGTCTTCCACTTGATGCCGGCAGGAAACCCGGCGCCGCCTCGGCCGCGCAGACCCGATTTCAGCACCGTATCGATCGTCGCCGCCGGACCAATGGCACGCGCTCGCTCCAGACCGGCGAAGCCGCCATGCGCACGATAATCGTCCAACGACAAAGGATCGATCACGCCGCAACGGGAAAATGTCAGCCGGGTTTGCTGCGCCAGAAACGGCAATTGCTCGGGTAAGCCCAGACGCAACCTGTGGGCGCCACCGCTCAGCAGGCCAGCGGCCAACAGCGCGGGAATATCGGTTGCGGTCACCGGACCATAGGCCATACGGCCAGACGGCGCGGCCACCTCGATCATCGGTTCGAGCCAGAACAGACCACGCGATCCGGTGCGCACGACTGTCGCGTGCGGTGCCAGCGCGCTGGCCACAGCATCGGCGCCAAGCGCCAACGCGGCGGCATCGCGCGGCACGAAAATGGTGGTCTGGGAGGCGCTCACGACACGCTGTCCAATGCGGTCTCGAACCGCGCCGGATCGAGGCGCGCCAACGGCCGACCGTCCAGCAATGCTGCCGGCCCGATCGCGCACAAGCCCAGACAGAAGACGGGTTCCAAGGTCACGGCACCATCTGATGTCGTTTCATGCCAGCCAATGTTCAACCGCGACCGCACATGATCGGCCACCGCTTCGCAGCCAAGCGCCTGACAGGCTTCGGCACGGCACAGGCGGAGGATGTGCCGACCTGGCTTATGGCGGCGATATTCGTGATAGAAACTGACGACGCCATGCACCTCGGCACGTGTCACATTGAGCGCGTGCGCCACTAACGGCACAGCTTCCGTAGGAATGAAACCGAAGACGGCCTGCAAATCGTGCAGGATGGGCAACATGGCGCCTGGTTCGCGAACGCGCGCTGCGATGATCGCGTCGGCTCGGTCCACACTCCATGGTTCGTAGTCGGCCAATCACTCCTCCTGGCACGCTGCCTCGGTGTTTTGCACATGCTACACCAATGCGCGCCTGAGCCCAACCCGGCCCGAGGCAGTACGACGGCTCCGCCCTTCGAACCCGCCAGGGGCTTTGCCCCTGGACCCCAGCAAAGGGCGAGGCCCTTTGCAATCTATCCATGGGCTGGTGTCTGAGGAGGGCCAACACGGACGTTGAAACGTCCCGGTCGGCCCTCCTCAAACACCAGCCCGATTAATGGTTCCAAGGGCAATGCCCTTGGCGGAGATCCAAGAGGCAGAGCCTCCTTGGTCGGGGTCCGGGGCGGAAGCCCCGGCACTTCCTCAGGCCGCGCTAATCGTCGCCGTGGAGCATGATCTCAAGCGCACGACGCAACCGCAATATTCCACCGCGGGTCTGGCCATGCACGCACATTCGCTCGCCTTCTTCCGACAGCGCAGCCGCCTCGGTGGGCGGCGGCTCGGCAGTCGCGCGAGTGATGCCCGTAATCCGGTCCATCAGCACGCCGCAATATTCCGGCGTATCGCTTGTGACGATGGGATCGCGCGTTTGCGCAAACGCCGGTGCCAGGACAGCAAATCCGGTTAAGCCCCATGCGATTGCCCCGACGGGAACCAAAGCAAACGGGAACCAGCCTAGTACAGCCTGGAGCGCTTTGCCACACGGAGATACCCAGTATCGCATCATGGATGGCCAGCTACCATGAATCGCCTGACGGCATGGTGTTGCTGGGATGAAACCGATGTTATCAATCCGTGTCTTCGGCATGCGCCAATTCCAGCGCAGCGCGCAATCCGGGCCGCGCATCCTCCAACCGCAGCACACCGCCGTGCAAATACGCGACTGCCTGCACCAGAGCGAGGCCGAGGCCGGAGCCTGGCGTGCCGCGGGCCGTATCGCCACGATAGAAGCGTTCCGTTGCTCTGGCCCGGTCGGCCTCCGGTATGCCTGGTCCCTGATCGGTGACCGTGATTCGGATCCGGCGTCCGTCCTGCGCCGCCGCCAGCCTCACCGAGCCATGCTCAGGCGAAAACTTGACCGCGTTATCGACAAGGTTGGCAACCGCCTGCTGGATCAGCGCGGCATCGCCGTTGATCTCCAATCGTTTGGGGTGAGCAACCGTGAGGTCGACACCCTTTTCTTCCGCCACTGCGCCATAAAGGTCCGCAACGCCTTCCAGGGCGGTGACGATGTCGACCCGCCGGAACGAGGCCCGTCGCGAGCCGGCCTCGATTTCCAATCCGCAGCAAGGCCTGAAAGACCGTGACGATATCGTCAAGATCAACCGTTGCGCGATCGATCGCAGCATGCAGATCCGCGTTTGACTGGGCGTTGCGGGCGGCCTCTTCCAAACGAGCACGAGCACGCGTGATCGGCGTGCGAAGATCATGCGCAATGGCGTTCGACACCTGCCGCACGCCGTCCATCAACCGGCCGATGCGGTCCAACATGTCGTTGATTACCTCGGCGAGTTGATCGAACTCGTCGCCGCGGCCGGAAACCTTGACGCGTTGCGCGAAATCGCCCGAGGCAATCGCGGTGGCCGTGGCGGACACGTTGGCGACGGTACGGCGGAACAGGCTGCGCACGATGATGGCGCCCGCAGTGGCCATTGCCAGCACGATCGCCACCGCCCAGATCAGCGCGTCGGTCAACAGATTGCCAAGCTGTACCCTGACCTGCACGTCGCGGCCCACGAGCAGATGATAGCCGTCCGGAAGTTCGTAACGGTATACTAATGCCAGCGAGCGCATGCCGGAGCGGCGGACCTGAAATTGCCGCCACTCGCCCGGTTTATCAACGACCGAGGGCCAGGTATCGAGATTGCCGGCCACCCGTTTCATATTGGCATCGACCAGCAAATAGATCGCGTCGTCGTCGACATTGGCCGCGAGCCGGTCCTCGATGGTGCCGACGAGACCTTGGATGCCGCCTTCGTCGAACCGCTCGATGAGGCCCTGCGCATCGGCACGAATGGCCGACGCAGTCTGGCGGTCGAGCAGTCCGGCGGTGAACCACCACAGAAACATCGCCAGCGCGGCCGCACTGATGGTCAACAGGATCGCATAGACAAGACCGAAACGAAACCCGGCCGAGCGAAAGAGACCTGCCTCGATCATGCGGTTCGACGCAAAACCGGGCGACGTCGCCACAGCGGCCGCACTTCACCAATATGACGATGTGCACCTGCACAAATATCCGCCATCACAGATATCATGATCACCGCACAAATCCGAAGCGGAATTTACGCCGGATGCCGTGACCCCGGCGGACTCCGCCACCCCATTGCATTTGGGTATATCTGTGTTCATCCGTGTGTATCTGTGTTTTCATCTTGCTGAACAGCAATCCAGGTGCCTGACGTTGACCTGACAAACCAGGTAAGCAAGAGAAACACAGATACACACGGATGAACACAGATAAGCACAGATGATTCGGCGGCTGGACCGGCGGGTCGGGAACGGTCCGGCCCCGCAAAGTCCCCCCATCGTCGCGATCCGATCGAGGCCTGGCCATGCAACCGGCATAGCTGGCGCCACGACACCAAATGCGGGCATCAGTCTCATGACGATCCAGGCGGAACTGCCGCTCAGGGCGCGCCTTCCGCGCGCAGCATATAGCCGGCGTAGCGTACGGTGTGGATCAGCGGGATCGGGAACGGCTTGTCGACCTTTTGCCGCAGTCGCGACACGTGCACGTCGATCACGTTGGTCTGCGGGTCGAAATGGTAGTCCCAGACGCCCTCCAGCAACATGGTCCGGGTCACCACCTGGCCGGCGTGACGCATCAAGTACTCCAGCAGCCGGAACTCGCGCGGCTGCAGATCGATCTTCTGGCCGGCGCGGCGCACCTGGCGGGACAGCAGATCGAGCTCCAGATCCTCGACCACCAGTTTGGTCTGGGTGGCCTCGGCCTTGCCGCGGCGGCCCAGTGCCTCGACGCGCGCCAGCAACTCGGCGAAGGCGAATGGCTTGGTCAGATAATCGTCGCCGCCCGCCTTCAGGCCTTTGACCCGCTCGTCGACATCGGCCAGCGCCGACAGGATCAGTACCGGCACGGCGTTCTTCTGGGCGCGCAAGGTTTCCAGGATCTTCAGCCCGTCGATGCCGCCCGGCAGCATGCGGTCCAGGATGATCGCGTCGAAATTCTCGCTCGCTGCCATGAACAGCCCGTCGCGGCCGTTATCGGCATGCTCCACGACATGGCCGGTTTCCTTCAGGCCGCGGACGACAAAGCCAGCCACGTCCTTGTCGTCTTCCACCACGAGTATGCGCATCCGTTGTCTCCGTTACTCTTCGTTCGTACTGGGCCGCAGTCCGACGGTGACCGGCACGTCCATCGTCTGGCCCTCCCGGCGCACGGTCAGGTGGGCGTTTTCGCCCGGGGTTTGTGCGGCGACCGCACGGATCAGCCCACGCGAGGTGCTGACGGTTATCCCGTTGATCGCCACCACCTCATCGCCCGCCTTGAGGCCGGCGCGCGATGCCGGTCCGGTGTGGTCAACCGCCGAGATCAGCACGCCGTTGTCGTGGTCCTCGACGGAGACGCCAAGCCAGCCGCGCGCGATCGTCCCGGTGGCGATCAACTGGCGCACCACCGGGTTGACGATCTCACTGGGGATCGCAAAGCCGATACCGACCGAGGCACCGGTCGGCGAGACGATGACCGAGCTGACCCCGATCACCTGGCCTTCCATATTAAACACCGGCCCGCCGGAATTGCCCGGATTGATCGGCGCATCGAGTTGCAGGAAGTCGTCGAACGGTCCCGAACCGAGGTCACGTCCCTCGGCGGACACGATCCCGGCGGTGACCGACCCACCCAGGCCGAAGGGATTGCCGGCCGCCAGGACCCAGTCGCCCACCTGCATTTGCCGCGAGTCGCCCCAGGTCACCGCGGCGAGCGGCTCATCGGTGACGACCTTGATTACTGCGATATCGGTCAACTGGTCCTGGCCGATCAGTTTGGCCGGGTATTGATGACCGTTGGTCAAAGCAACAACGATCTTCTCTGCATGGCCGACGACGTGGTTGTTGGTGACGATGATGCCGGACGGATCGATGATGAAGCCCGAGCCGGCGCCGATCGTATGCTCCTGACTGTTGCCGAAGCGGCGGCGAAACTCGCGGCCGAGCGGAGTATCGCGCAACTCGGGCGGCAGATCGCGCAGCAGGTCACGATTGGTCTGGGTTTCGGTCACCTGGATGTTGACCACTGAGGGCAGCACTTTGCGGACCAGGGGGGCGAAGCTCTCACCGGTGCCCCGCGCATCGGCGGTGCAGGCCCCCAGCATCAGCGTGATCACGAGGATGGTCAGGTGGCGAACGGCATGCGGCATGAGGGACGGCGGATTCCTGTGGAGCAGCGGCGGACTGGGACATGGCACCGGTAAGGCCGCGCAACAAGAATTCATTCAACAGGCATTCATGAATGCTATGTCATCCGGGATGGTTCCCCGGGGCACCAAGGTCTGAGCCGGGGAAACCCTGCCTCGCGATCATTTCCGGGCAGCGATCTCCGGCGCGGGCGACACGCCCTGAGCGCACCGGGCGCATCCGCCGCCGGGCACGGCGCCAGGATTGCTTACATCGCTATATCATTACGCGGCCCACGATTTCACCAACGGCGTAACAAGATTTCGCAGTCAGTATGCTGATTCGAAGACACCTTTTTGCCTTTGCGTGGTTTACGTCCTTGGTGAAATCGTGGGCCGCGCCGCAAGCCCAGACCTCTGGCGATCCGGCTGGTCACGGATTGCCGCCATCCTCGGGCCAGTCGTGCTTAGGATAGCGGCCGCGCATGTCACGCCGCGCGTCCGCCCAGGCGCCTTTCCAGAAATTGGCGAGGTCGGCAGTGACGGCAATCGGGCGGCCAGCCGGAGACAGCAATGCCAGACGCAGTTTCACCCTGCCCTCTGCCAACAACGGCGTCGTTACCATGCCGTAAAAAGCCTGCGCGCGAGCTGCGGCAACCGGCACCGGCTCGGTGTAATCTACCGGCGCACTGCCATGCGGCAAAGCCAAATGCATCGGCAACAACCGATCCAACAGGGCTGCCAGCTGCCGCGGCAACATGCCGCGCAGGATCGCGGTCAGGTCCAACCGCTCCAACTCTGCCAGCCGTGCCATGCCGCGCAAGTGCGGCGCCAGCCAGTCGCGCACGCTGCCGATCAGTGCCGCATCGGACAGGTCGGGCCAGCCGGCGTCCGGCTCGATGCCTCGCATCAGTGCGACGCGGGCGCGGAACTGCTGTGCAGCGCTATCCGGCTTCAACGGTTTCAGGTTTTGCGCGGCAACGGTATCGGCCAGTAAGCTCGCGACCTCTGCCGGATCGACGGGGACGGTTCGGTCGCTCAACACCAGCGCACCCAGACGACGCCGGCGGCGGGCCAGCACGGCGCCGGACACCGGGTCGAAGCCGGCCTCGACTTGCTCGGTCACGCGAGCAGCCAGCGCCGCCGGCAGGTTGTCCGCTTCGAGTACGGCGGCGAGCCGAATGCGGGCGGCGGCTTTCACATCCAGCGCGGCGGCAACCAGCAGCGACGCACTGGCAAGCGCGTCGGTGCGCGGCATTCGGCCGCCGCCACCACCGGAGAACCGAAACGACCCCGGCTCACCGCGGCGCTGGCCGATACGGTCCGGGAAGGCCGCCGCAAGCAGCCGGCCGGGATCGCCATCCCCCGGGAGGTCGGCCGGCAACCGCAAACGCCGCCGATATTGGCCCGCAGCACGGCGGATCCGCGACAGCGCGCCACGATCGGCGTCCGGGTCGCCATACCGGATCGCCAGCAGCCGCGTGCCGATATCGGCGGGCGCATCCTGTGAGCGCAACGGATCGCGCTCCTCCAACAACGCGGCGAGGTCGGCGGCCAGTGCCTGCTCGCCCGTGGTTTCCGCCGCCAGCATCATGGAAGCCAGCCGCGGATGCGAGCCAAGCGAGGCCATGCGCTGGCCCACCGGTGTGATCCGCCCGTCTGCCAAGCCACCGAGTTCGGTCAGCAACGCGGCGGCAGCGGTCAATGCGCCTTGCGGCGGTTGGTCCTGGAATTTCAGCTCGCCGGGCGGCGTGCCCCAGGCAGCGCAGTCGAGCACCAGCGACGACAGTTCGGCCGCCAAAATCTCCGGTCGGTCGAACGCCACCAGTCCCCGCTGCAACGCTGGACTCCAAAGACGAATGGCAATGCCAGGCGCCTCGCGGCCAGCGCGGCCGGCGCGCTGATCGGCGGCAGCGCGGGACACGCGCACGGTGGCCAGACGGGTGAGACCGGTCGACGGGTCCAGCCGCGGCACCCGCCGCCAACCGCCGTCGATGACGATTCGCACACCGGGCACGGTGAGCGACGTCTCCGCAATCGAGGTCGCCAGTACTACCCGGCGCGCATTCGCCTCTCTGGATTCCAATGGCCGCAGTGCGCGGTCCTGGTCGGCGGGCGGCAGGTCGCCGTGCAGCGGCAGGACCTCCGCGCCGCAGCGTTCGAGCGCGGTCTGGGTGCGGCGGATTTCCGCCATGCCCGGCAGGAAAGCGAGGATGTCACCGGCATGCTCGGCCAGCGCGGTGCGGATGGCGCGGGCCATGGCGTCAGGCAGCTCGCGCGGCACGGCGATGTCGGTTTTGGCGTGCTGGATGGCGACCGGGAACATCCGGCCAAGACTTTCGACGACCGTCGCGTCCATCAGGCCGGCGAGGCGGGCGCCGTCGGCAGTGGCGGACATCGCCAGCAGCCGCAACTCTGGTCGCAGCTGTTGCCGCAGGTCCAGGCACAGCGCCAAGGCCAGATCGGATTCCAGCGAGCGCTCGTGGATTTCGTCCAGGATCACGGCTGCAACGCCATCCAGGCCGGGATCGGATTGCAGGCGGCGAACCAGCAGGCCCTCGGTGATGACCTCGATCCGGGTCGCCGGCGAGGTGGCCGCATCGATCCGGGTGCGGAACCCGACGGTCCGGCCGACCGGTTCGTTCAGCAGCGACGCCATGCGGGTGGCTGCTGCGCGTGTGGCGAGCCGGCGCGGCTCCAGCATCAGGATTTTGCCGTCGGCTCGCCAGGGTGCGGACAGCAGCTCGAGCGGAACGAGCGTGGTTTTGCCGACGCCCGGCGGCGCTACCAGGACCACTGCCTGGCTGGCGTCAAGCGCTGATTTCAGTGCGGGAAGCGCGTCAGTGACCGGAAGGGTGGGGAGTAAGATCATGTGCCCATGCCTGATTGCGCCGTGACATGCCCAGGACGGGTCTGGTCCGTGTAAACATAAATGCTCAGCGCACTTACCATCGCTCTACACCGAGAATCATCTGTGGATATCTGTGTGCAT
>Ga0187867_10003050_pt1 | contig 13565 bp, 13 predicted proteins | sample June2016WEW_13_1_FD_132976 | JGI IMG/M metagenome (GOLD analysis project Ga0187867, IMG submission 132976) | Peatland microbial communities from SPRUCE experiment site at the Marcell Experimental Forest, Minnesota, USA - June2016WEW_13_10 | ecosystem: Environmental > Terrestrial > Soil >... | reverse complement strand
TCTTCTGCGACGCGCTCTTCCTCATGCCCGTTTCTCTTCCTTGGTCCCGAGGCTTTGACAAATGGGGGTCGTCCCGAATGTGCCGATTCTACCTGGAGCCGGAAACGCTGGCTCTTTGGTCGGAAGCCGGGATTTCAGGGTCTACGCGTCGGAGTGGGGAGAGCCGGCTCTGATCCTTGGCGGCACTCCGGAAAATAGCGTTGTCGGCCGCTCGCGGAAGTAAGCACCCGATCCATGGTGTTGCCGGCAGGTGCCGCACTGTCCCGGCGGTCGGGGCGAGGGACTGGATCTGCGAGCACAGCGTTATTGGGACACGTCCTCGGGCATTTTGGCGCCTAGCTTCTCCGGCACGCACGCTCATCTGGTTGAATCGGGCTCATGAGCCCCCAGATCAACCTCGATTCTGTACGCGCCTTCCTCGGAGGGCCAAATCGCGCAGTGCTCGCAACGCTCGGACCCACCGGAGGACCGCACGTGGTTGTGGTCGACTACCTCGTCCTCAACGATGCTCTGCTGCTCAACGGGCGACGCGACCGGCGCTGGGTGGCCAATCTGCGCCAAGACCCTCGCGCCACGGCGTTGGTCCACGACCCTCACGCTGTGGAGCATTGGGTGAGCATCGGCGGGTCGGTCGAGCTCATTCGCGAGGGCGACGACGCATCCATCGAGGACGCGAAGACGATGTCGCGCCGCTACGGGGACGATCCCGAGCAGTTCAACGGACAACACCGGGTCACGTGGCGCCTTGTCCCTGAGCGAGTCTTCGAGAGGACGACCTGATCCCCCCGATCGCGAACACCACAGAGCCGGCGAAGTGGGGCACCCTGAGGTCCCGCCCGGTATCGGCACGTCCCGACCGGGATCGACAATCCTGGGATCCGCGCGTTACGGCCCGGGGTGATCCTCGAAGGTCCGCACGCGATCAGGACCCAGTCCTCGGGCGAGAAGCCCGAACTATCCTGCCCGTTATGGGGACGGTCTACGAGGCCGCTGGCGGCTTCGAGGGGTTGCTGCGACTCGCCCACGCCTGGCACGAGCGGGTGCTCGCCGACAAGGTAGTGGGCCACGCGTTTCACGACGGCACCAGGCCGGACCACGGCCAGCGTCTCGCGGCCTACTGGGGCGAAGCGCTCGGCGGTCCCCCCACATACACCGACACGTACGGTGACGAGAGCTTCGTTGTACGAATCCACAGCGGCAACGGACCGCATGAGGATATGGACCGCCGGGCGATCGCCTGCTTCGACAGGGCCCTGGTCGACGCAGATCTGGCCGGCGACGAGCGCCTTCGCACCGTCCTCCACGACTACTTCGCGTGGGCGACTACCACGACGATGTCCCGCTACCACGACTCCGCGGATGAGGTTCCCGACGGGCTGGAGATCCCGAGGTGGTCGTGGGACGGCCTAGTGGGTGGCGGCTGATCACCGGCGCCACGCCCGCGTCGGCCCCGATCGCGAAGTGAACGACCTCTCGATGTCCCAGCCTCAGGTTTCAAAGCACCTACGGGTGCTCAGTGAGGTGGGACTCGTCAAGTGCCGGGCGGAGGGGCGTCACCGGTTGTACCGCCTGGAACCCGCGCGCCTCCGGCCGCTGCAGGAGTGGTTGACCAAGTACGAGCGGGCGTTGAATGACCGACTGGATCGGTTGGACGACTACCTCAAAGAGCTACAACAACAAGGAGAGCAGCAGTGACACCTAATCGGCACCGGTCGGCAGTCATCGAATTCCCGAACGAGCTCGAGATTGTCACCACTCGAGAGTTCGACGCTCCGATCGAACTCGTCTTCGACGTACTGACGAAGCCGGAGCATGTGCGCAACTGGTTCGCTCCATTTACGGACAAGGTGACGGTGTGCTCCATCGACCTGCGCGTCGGGGGGAACTACCACATCGTCTTCGTGACCGAAGACGGCACCGAGTGCTCGTTTCGCGGAACCTACTTGGAGATCGAGCGGCCGACCCGGATCGTCGACACGTGGCTGTTCGAAGGTTGGCCGGATGCGGAGGCGGCCGAGACGGTAGACCTGCACGAGACTGACGGAGTGACGAAGGTGAAGATGAGCCTCGCGTTCCGTGACCAAGCTGGCCGTGACCACATGACCAAGACCGACGGCCAGGAAGACAGCTGGGACAAGATGGAGGATTACTTGAGGTCACTCGTGGATCCAAGTGGAACTGTCTCTGGTACTTGAGGTTCCGGCGAGACCTCAACGGCTGGTCGATGAGCGTGCCCGCCGAGTTCCAGATTGCCGGCGAACTTCGGCCCGTCGTTCTCGTCCGGACCCTGCCCTCGAAGTGCCGTTCATGGGCAGGTAACTATCGCGAGCGCGCGCGGCTACCAGATCCTGTTGAGGTTCGGATAGCCAGACACTTCCCGGCGTGACGCTCCCCAGTTCAACGCGAAGAGCCGGATTGCAACCCACGGCCTCAGCGTCCCGACGCAGTGCGCCGGGGTCATCCTCACCCTGGTCAAGGCGTGAAATCGCTGGTACTGACGCTCTTTCGCTCACCGCTGGAGACCGCCATCACCCCTCCAGACCACCAGTTTGTGGTCTGAATGTGGTCCGTGTGGTCTGTCGGCGGTGGACAAGCGAGCCTTGCACGTCATCGCAAGGAAATCCGGGACCCACGCCTCCGAAACGCACTACGACAGAACCCATGTGACACACGATCCGATTACACATGATTGTGTTATCGGGCGGAGTATCATCGGAGGCGTGGCGACACGGAATCCTTACAGCTACGGCGGGCCAGTGAGCGGGCCTCACTTCATCGGCAGGGACGCAGAGGTCGCCGACTTGGTGTCCCGCATGGTCACCGGCATCAGCGTGGTCGTCACTGCGCCCCGCCGCTACGGCAAGACCTCGCTCATCGACCGCGCCGCCGAGCTCGTTCGCGAGGACCACGGTGCGGTGATCTCCGTGAACCTGATGCACTGTCCGGGGCTCGATACCTTCGCCAGCTGCCTCGTCGCCGGGGCCTACGCAACCGAGGGCGGACGGGTACGCAGGGCTCGTCAGGGTCTCCCCGAGCTGGTGCGACGGCTCAGGGTGCAGCCCGCTTTGACCCTCGACGACACGGGCAAGCCTCGCTTCACATTCGGGGGCCTCGCCGAACGTGATGCGATCGTTGTTCTGGACGACGTCTACGCGATCCTCTCCTCTCTCGCCGCTCAACGGCCCGCGGTATTGATCCTCGACGAGTTTCAGGCGGTCGGGGAGCTGGGCGGTGGGCTCGCGCCTGCCCTCAAGGCGCTCGGGGACCAGCATCCGAAGGTGTCGCTCATTGTGGCTGGATCGCGCCAACACCTCATGGACGCTCTTGTTCTTTCCCGCGGAGCGCCGCTCTACAACATGGCCGAGCGTCTCGCCCTCGGGCCGATCGACGAGCGCGTCATGGTTCGCTACCTAGTTGGCCGAGCGCGCCACGGTGCCAAAGACATGACCGAGGCAGCGGCTGAACGCATCTGCGAGCTCGCCGGACCTGTTCCCTACGACATCCAACGCCTGGCCTACGAGGTCTTCGACCGAGCCGGGGATCGGATCGCCAGCAGCGATGCTGACGACGGCATGAGCGGAGTGATCCGACGCGAAGACCCAAACTTCACCGATGGGTTCTCCAGGATGTCGATCAGACATCGGCGGGTGCTCGTCGGCATCGCCGTACGCGGCCGGGTTGGGCAGCCCTACACCGCAGAGTTCGCCAGAGAGGTCGGCTACGCGGGACCACCAGGGGTTCGGCGTGCGATCGAGGCGCTAGGCGCCCACGAGGCCATTTCGGAGCGACAGGGCGCGCTGGTCGTCGCAGACCCGTTCTTTGCCGAATGGCTTCGCCGTCTACAACCATGAGAGACGACCGAGAGCGGGACGTATGGTCGGGCCTGGGTGACTTCGGCGCAAGCGCGACGACGGCTCTGCCACCGCCACGACAGACGGCGCTCCGCAGCATCGACCTCTGCTCCTTGGCGGCGTCGGCAACGTGGGTCGAGCGGCGTCGCTGCTACCGAGAGGACCGCCGGTCGACCTCACCGACTTCAGACCGTAAGGCGTCGCGAACCACTGTTGGAGTCGCCGGTGCACCCTTTGGAGACCGTTGGAAGTCGCTGTCAAGAAGGTCAAGAAGGCCGGTGGAAGTCGAAGCTAAGCGCACGGATAGCGCACGACGGCCCTTTCCTTGGAGCAGACGAGGAAGAGTGCAGGCCCGTGACCAGGAGAAACGCTGGTCGGGAAGGCGGGATTTGAACCCGCGGCCTCAGCGTCCCGAACGCTGCGCGCTACCAAGCTGCGCTACTTCCCGTAGGCAGGAGCCGTCACTGCCCGGCACCGCCTTGTTTGGTCATCGTAGCCGCTGGCGCCTGCACCACGACCTTGGCGACCCTCCGGCGGTCCATTCTCGTGACCCGGAACGTCCAGCCGGCGAATTCGACCTGGTCCCCCTCTTCGGGGATCCGGCCGAAGCCTTCGAGCAGGAAGCCGCCGAGAGTCACGTAATCGCCGTCCGGGATCGAGATCCCGAGCTCGGAGCGCACCTCGTCGACACCACAGGAGCCATCGACCAGAAAACGCGACTTGTCGACTCGCTCGATCGCAGGCAGTGAGGCCCGGTCGAACTCGTCCCTCAGGTCACCGACGAGCTCGCTCACGAGATCGTTGATCGTGAGCACGCCCGCAACACCTCCGTATTCGTCCACGACGACTGCAAAGGCTCGTCGTGCGCGGCGCATCTCGGCCAGAATCTCGAGAGCGGGCCGGGACTCAGGGGCGATGTAGGGCTCGCGAACCCGCTTTGCGACATCGAGGACCGGCGAGCCTTGGTCGTCGCTCCCCCGCACGGCCCGGATGCCCTCGATCCCGAGCGGGCCGGGATGGAACAGGTCTTTGACGAACAGGACCCCGAGCAAATGGTCGAGGTCGTCCTGATAGACGGGAAAGTGGCTGTGGCCTGAGCGTCGCACGGCGAGGGCCACGTCATCGAGCGTGACCGGCACCTCGAGGGCGACGACGTCCACCCGAGGCGTCATCACTTCCCGGGCCGTCGCGTTCCGCATCGACTCGAGCCCCTTGCGAATTTGCATCTCCTGCTCGGAGACCTGCGGCGACGGCTGGCGGCCGAGCCTGCGGGCCTGGGGGCGGCGGAGCTTCATCGTTCGTGGCCGTCCGGCTCCCGACAGCTAGCGGTCTGCGACGAGGGGAAGCGGCTTATAGGACTCGTCACGGAACGTGCCGCCGTCCAGGACCGCTCGAGCGGCGCGCCGGATCCTGATTGCGTCCAGAGGCTTGACCAGCCAGCCCTCGGACGCCGACCGTCGAGCCAGGAACACGTCGGCCCGACGGTCCAGCAGGATCACGACCGGGATATGGGGGATCCGGCCCCCTGACTCCTCGAGATGAAGATCGAGGCAGATCGCCATGCCGCCCATGTTGCCGACTTGCATGTCGGTGATCACGAGGTCAGGCGGATCCTGCTCGACGACGAGCCTCACGTCCGCGCCGGCGTGGAGCTCGCGAATGTCGGTCTCGTCGTCTTCGAGGGCCGATCTCAGCTCCTCGAGGACCGACTCGGAGTCACTGACGATCAGGATGACTTCCACGATCGGAGACTAGTTGGCCCCCGAGCAGGTGGCGAGCGACAGCTTGGAGACCTTCGATGTCGTGCACGTCCTCGCTGAGAAACGGAACCCGTACCACCGGAGCGGGTGCCACCTCTCCGGCCAGCTCGGCGACGTATCGCTCCTCACGAGTGGCGACGACGAGGAACTCCTCGAGGTTCCGCCGGAGCTCTTCGTAGGCGAGAGGATCCGGAGGCGACAGCGTCCGCGCGCCGGCGTGGTTCTGGACCGGTATCGGACCATCGGCGGGCTCGGCAGGTGACGGACCGCCGCTGGTGGTCGGCTGATCGGGCGCGAAGCTCGAGAAGAGCCGGTTCACCACCAGCGCGCTCACGGATATTGAGTCCTCCGCGAGACGTCGGGCGAAGAAACGCGCCTCATCGATCGAGTCCTCTCGCGGCGCCACCACGAGCACGAAGGCCGTGCCCGGATTCGCCAACAAGTCCTCGACACGACGTGCCCGTTCCCGGAAGCCTTCCTCCATGCCTTCAAAGGCGCGGAAGAACGTCATCGCGTCCTCGACAATCTCTGAGCCGGCGACCCGGGAGATCGTGCGCAACAGCGCATGTGCCGCAAAGGTCATTGCCTTCATGTACGCGCGAGTCGGCATGAGCACGAGTCGGAAGACCCGGTTCTCGAGGAAACTGTAAAGCCGGCGCGGCGCGTCCACGAAATCAAGCGCGTGCCTAGTGGGCGGCGTGTCCACCACCACAAGGTCGAACCCACCTTCGGAGTGCAACTCGTACAGCTTCTCCATCGCCATGTACTCCTGCGTGCCCGACAGCGCCGAAGTCAGGTTGCGGTACAGGCGGTTCTGGAGGATCCGGTCCGCTTGCTCGCTCGACTGCGAGTACCGGACCACGAGATCGTCGAAAGTGCTCTTCGCGTCAAGCATGACCGCGGACAGCTCGCCGCTCCAGTCCCCCGCGATCCGCCGCGGCGTGTTGTCGAGGTGCTCGAGACCGAGCGCGTCCGCAAGCCGCCGCGCGGGATCGATCGTCACTACACAGGCCTTGCGACCCTGTTCGGCACCAGCGAGCCCTATTGCGGCCGAGACGGTCGTCTTGCCTGTCCCACCCGACCCACAGCACACGATGACGGACATGCCGGTGACCAGGGCCGACAAGTCAGCAGCCGTTCCGTCCGCCCCGCTTCTCACGCTCACCTCCGGCGCCCGGAGGACCAGGTCACGAATCGTCTCCGGCGCTAAGTGACTCGATCGCGGTCCCGAGAGCCTCGGAGAGCATCCCTAGCTCCCCGGGGCCGAGGTCGGCGGTGAACTCGTACGGCAGCAGCAACTGTGGCAGCGGCAAACCAGCAGCGAGGCGCGCCATCTGGATCGCCTGGAGCTCTTGGCGGGTCGCCCGGAACTTTGCCGCAGCCGCCAGGCGGGCCGCTTCGGCAGGCCCCGGTGGATCTAGGTTCGCTACCTTGGCTGCTGCCACCGGATCGGCGAGAAGGTGCGAGAGCACCGGGTAGCACTGGTTCACGACGACGGGCGCGAGTGCGACGCCGACAAGGTCCTCGAAGAGATAGGCCGTCTCTATCAGCTCGTTGACCGGAGTCTCCTCAGGCAAGCTGACCAGCATGACCTGGCACCGGGCTGGATCCCGGAGCAGCTCGACAACCTCTTGGGCCTGGCTACGAAGTGGACCGCCTCTGGCGGCGTCCATCAACCCGAGAGCGCTCGTCAGGAATGTCACAGCATGGCCCGCAGCCGGCGCGTCGAGGACTATCAGGTCCGACGTGCCGGCGCGCTCGAGTTGCTTGACCTTGCCGAGCACGAGGACTTCGCGGATGCCAGGGATGGCCGTCGCTACCACCTCGAGCACGCCCGTCGACACAAGGCGCTTCGCGACACGCCGCAGGCCATGGTCCCCCAGGTACTCCACGAGCGCGCCGTCCGGCGTGATCACACGCCCTGTCACGCGGCCACCGCTGCCGGGCGCTTCGTAGAGCACCGCCTCGTCATAATCAAAGGCCGCTTCCAGCCCGAACAGGACGGGCAACCCGCCGGCGTCGTCGAGCTCGACCACGAGAACCTCGAGACCGATGTCCGCAGCCATCCGCGCGAGCGCGGCGGTGACAGTCGTCTTCCCCACGCCGCCCTTGCCGGCGACGACAACGACGTTGCTCTGGCGACAGAACGCCTCGCGATCCATCCGCGGCGACACTACCGCCCGCTCCGTGCGCCTTCTCTTCCGGCAAGAGCCCCTTGTGAGGACGGTAGGGGCGGCAGTAGCGTCGTGACGAGCGGGACCCGACGACATTTGTGCAGGTCTGCGCTGGTGGCGCCTATGGGGTGCACCGCTGAGCGACGGCCATGGGGGACGTGCGCGCACGATGTGCCCGAAGAAGATAGGTGCCGCGGAGTGGCCGGCGCTGAGCGTGCCGTGGGGCCCAAACGAGGAGAGGCCGTGATCACGAGTCGCGGTGAAGAGATGTGGCAAGCCAAAGCAGCATGCCGGGGCCCGCACGCGGTCCTGTTTTTCCCTCCGTCGCGCCCGGAGCGCAAAGACGAGCGCGTCGCACGGGAGCGGATCGCCAAGGAGATCTGTCGCACTTGCCCCGTCGTGAAGAGCTGCCTCGATTATGCAGTCAGAATTCGTGAGGCGAACGGGATCTGGGGCGGCCTGAACGAGGCCGAGCGTAAGCAGATCGTCGACCGGGCGATCGCCAGCCCACGCGCTGCCGCGTCCGCCTGAGATCTGGACGTCGCCGGCCCCGGGCTCAAGACGGGGCCCATCGTCTCGTCAGGCCAGGGCGATCAAGCGCCGATCGGCCCCAGCGCCTTCTCGACTCGTTCCAGCAAACGGGCGCTGCAACCCGCCATCTCGACGAGCGGTGAGACTTCGGTCACGACACGCTCCGCGATGGCCGCGAAGACCTCGGCAAGCGCCCCGAGCTCGTCCAGCGCTATCGGCACGCCCGCGTCGCCACCGGCGGCGACGCTTGCGTTGAGCGGCACCGACCCGACGAGCGGCACACCGATCTCGTCGGCAAGGCGCTGGCCGCCGCCGGACCCGAAGATCTCGTAGGTCTCGCCATGCTCGCAAGTGAAAGCCGACATGTTCTCGATGACGCCGGCGACGCGGATATGTCCTCTACGCGCCATGTCGGCAGCTCGGCCGGCCACCTTCTGAGCGGCTTGGTTCGGTGTCGTGACGACGAGCACTTCCGTTCGCGGGAGCATCCTGGCCAAACCCATCTGGACGTCGCCGGTGCCAGGCGGCAGATCGATCACCAGGTAGTCGAGTGCCCCCCACCGGACGTCCTCCAGGAAGTGCTGAACAGCCCGGTTGAGCATGAGGCCGCGCCACATGATCGCCTCGTCCTCGCCCGAGAGGAAGCCCATCGAGATCACTTTCAACAAGCCGGAGCCGACCACACGCTCGAAGGGGATCATCTTGCGCGCCTGTGCTTGGACAGTGCCTTCCATCCCAAGCAGTCTCGGCACCGAGTGACCCCAGACGTCAGCGTCGAGCAAGCCCACGACGAGACCCCGGCGGGCGAGCGAGACGGCAAGATTCACGCTTACCGACGACTTGCCGACACCCCCCTTGCCCGAAGCGACAGCGAGCACCCTCGCGGTCGCCGGGATGTCGGTCGCGACGGCTCTGTCCTGGGCTCTTAGCCGCGCTCTCGCCATGAGCGCCGACCGCTCGCCGGGGTCCATCACCCCCGTGCGGACCTCCACTCGCTCGACTCCGGGAACCGCGCTCACGTGGCGCTCGACATCGGCGCGGAGCTGATCACGGAGCGGGCAGGCAGCGACGGTGAGGGCTACCTCAACGCTCACCGATGCGCCTTCGATCGCGATGTCACGCACCATTCCGAGCTCGACAATGTCCGCGCCCAGCTCAGGGTCGACCACGCCTGCAAGCGCCGTCCGGACGGCTTCGGGAGAGGGAGCACCCGCTTCGGAGAAGCCGGCGGTTGACAGGGGCGGTTGGCTCGACTTGCTCACGGTATGATCGAGACTAACGGTGCGGTGCGGGGGGCCTTCTCGGCTGCTGCGCCCAAGGTCTTAGCAAAAGGAGATCCACGGTGAGTCTTGCGTCCTCAACGGTGAAGCTCGGTCAGCGACCCAGCCCGGTGACTCTCACCGATGCGGCTGTCGCCAAGGTGACCGCTCTACTAGCGCAAGAGGGTGACAACAGCCTCGCGCTGCGCGTCGCCGTAAGGCCCGGCGGCTGCTCGGGATACAGCTACGAGATGTTCTTCGACTCCGAACTGGCTGACAACGACATCGTGCGCACGTTCGGGTCCGTGCGTGTCGTGGTGGACCCCGAGAGCGCGGAGCTCATCAAGGGCGCAACGCTCGAGTACCGCGACGGCCTGCAGGAAGCCGGCTTTCACATCATCAACCCGAACGCGACGCGAACCTGCGGTTGCGGCTCGTCGTTCAGCTGAGCAGGACTCAGCTCCCAAGTGGCAAGCACGGTTGGTCCTTACTCACCAGTAGTGCGCGCCGGGCAGTGGCTGATCTGCTCGGGCCAGCTCGGGCTGGCTGACGGCTCGCTCGTCGAGGGCGGCCTCGCTGCGCAGGTCACGCAAGCGATCAAGAACGCCGCCTCGTTGCTCGAACGCGAGGGAAGTGGACTCGAAGACGTCGTGAAGACGACAGTCTTCCTGACCGACATGGCATACTTTGCCGCCATGAACGATGCCTACGTCGCTGCATTCGGCGACAACCGGCCGGCGCGAAGCGCCTTCGCCGTGGTCGGTCTACCACTCGGCGCGCTCGTCGAGATCGAGGCATGGGCTTACGTGTCCCGATCACCCGCCAACACTGCGGGTTAGCCATGCGCTTGCCGCGCCACGTGCTCGGCGCTGCGGCAGTGGCACTACTGGCGATCGTTACCGGCTGCAGCTCCGCGACAACGACAACGACGACCACGACAACGACGACCCTCCCGCCGCTTCCTCCCGAGGTCTACGCCTATGTGACCATGGTCGGGACAGGCGCGAGCCTTGGCCTGGGGCATACCGTCGTCCCGGTCGAAGTCTCCTTGGGTGGCAACGGGCCGGAGGCTCCGCTCGGTGTCGGAACCTATCCCGACGCGATAGCGGTCACACCCGACGGGAAACGCGCCTACGTCACCAACTACACCTCCAACTCGGTAACCCCGGTCGACCTGGTGACCGGGAAAGTCCTGCCGTCGATCCTGCTGGGCTCAACTGCGGGACCCGCTGGCATCGCGATCACACCCGACGGCGCGAGCGCCTACGTCACCGATGCGGGAGCCGCCGGAACGCTCGGGGACACCATCACCCCGATCGATCTCGCCACTGACAAGACCCTCCCGCCGATCACCGTGGGGCCAGGGCCGCAGGGCATCGCGATCACTCCTGATGGGCGGCATGCCTACGTCACCGACGCCGGCGCGTTCGTGGGCGGACAGACGGGGGCCATAGCGTCCACGGTCACGCCGGTCGATCTCGCCACGGGAAGGGCCCTGTCACCGATCCCCGTCGGCAACGCGCCTACCGCAATCGCCATCACGCCCGACGGCGCGACGGCGCTTGTCGCGAATACCAACTCGGGCAGTGTGTCGCCTATAGACCTCACCAACGACAAGGCCGGACCGCCCATCCCTGTGCAGGGTGGTCCGATCTCCATCGCGATCTCCCCGGCCCAGCCCACAACCGCTTATGTCGCCGACACCATCTCGGGTCCGTCGACGACCGGCAACGTGACGCTGATCGACCTCACGAGCGACACTGCCGGGGCGCCGATCTCCGTCGGGAAGAACCCGCAGGCCATCGCGATGAGCCCCGACGGCACGACCGCCTGGGTCGTCTGCTACGGCAGCCGGACCCTCGTGCCGCTCAGCACGAAGACGCATCGTCCCGGTGCGGCGATCCACCTGCCGGGCGGCCCGTACGCGATCGCCGTGACTCAACGCTCCACGTCGAGCCCGACGGTGACAACGACTACGACCGCCAAGGGCGGCACGCGATCGACGAAAAGGAAGAAGGGCTAGCAGGGGCTAGCAGCCGGCCGGCCTCGGGCGCTGAACACGGATCCGAGCCCGGCGACCGCGAGCGATCAAGGGCGGCCCGTGGCGTGATCGGACGGCAGCCAGCGGATGCTGCCGAAGCGGTAGCCGACGCTGCGGACGGTGTCGATGAGATGCGCGTGCTCCTCGCCCAGCTTGGCCCGCAGACGCCGCACATGAACGTCGACGGTCCGAGCGCCTCCGAAGTACTCATAGCCCCAGACCCGCGACAAGAGCGTCTCGCGACTGAACACCCGGCCCGGATGAGCCGCCAGGAAACGGAGGAGCTCGTACTCCATGTACGTCAGGTCCAGGGGGCGCCCCTGGATCGCCGCCTGGTAGGTCTCCAAGTTCAACGCCAAGGGCCCGTAGACGATCAGGTCCAGGTTCTTGCCACGACCGGTGCGCCAGAACAGGTGCGTGAGTCGCGCCTCGACTTCCTCGGCGGTCGCGTTCTCCAGCACGAAATCGTCGAACAAGTCTTCTCGAAGCTCGAGCTCGGCGAGGCACGCCTGCGACACGATGAGGAGCAACGGCTGCAACGGGCTGTCCCCCTTGCGCAAGATTCGGCAGGCGGAAAAAGCAGCGACGGGGTCCTCGAGCGCCGAAATCACGGCACCCGCGTATCCGTCCTCGGGCTCGTCCCGCTCGGCGACGGCGGGGTCGCGCACGGCTCGCCATGGGTAACCCGCGCGTTCAAGCGCGACCGACACCCACTGCGAAGGTGGGTCCGGGTAGACGAGCAGCGGTTCCATCGAAGGCGCGAGGGGTCGGATGATCGAGGACGCCTAGAGGGCCGGCAGGTAACGCGCCAGCTCGTAAGGCGTCACCTCCCGGGTGTAGGCATCCCACTCGGCGCGCTTGTTGCGCAGGAACCACTCGAATACGTGCTCGCCCAGCGTCTCGGCGACGAGCTCCGAGCCCTCCATGGCCACGAGCGCCTCTTGCAGGCTGGATGGCAAAGACCGGATGCCTTCCGAAGCCAGTTCCTCCGGGGTCATCGTGAACAGGTTCGCCGCCGCCTCGGGCCCGAGCTCGTAGCCCTTCTCGATGCCCTCGAGCCCCGCCGCGAGCACCACGGAGAACGCGAGGTACGGGTTGCACGCCGGGTCCGGGGCGCGGTACTCGAACCTGGTCGACTCGACCTTGCCACGTCTCGCGATGGGCACGCGAACCAGTGCCGACCGGTTGTTGTAAGCCCAGGACACGTTCACTGGCGCCTCGTAGCCGACGACGAGACGCTTGTAGGAGTTGACCCACTGGTTGGTCACCGCCGTGATCTCACGCGCGTGCTGAAGAACACCGGCGATGAACTGGCGCCCCACATCCGACAGGCCGTGATCACTGCCCCGGTCCGCGAAGGCGTTCCGGTCACCCTCGAACAACGAGAAGTGCGTGTGCATGCCCGAGCCCTGGACACCCGAGAGCGGTTTGGGCATGAAGCTCGCGTGAACGCCGCTCTCGTGCGCGATCTCCTTCACTATGAGGCGGACCGTCATCACCGTGTCGGCCATGGTCAGCGCGTCGGTGTAGCGGAGGTCGATCTCGTGCTGGCTCGGCGCATCTTCGTGCTGGGCGTACTCGACGGGGATGCCCATGTCCTCGAGGGTGAGCACGGTGCGCTTGCGCAGGTCGGTGGTCAGGTCCGCAACCGTCAGCTCGAAGTACGAGCCCGAGTCGAGAGGCTTCGGCGGCTCACCTGGCTCACCCGGCGCGAAATAGAAATACTCGATCTCCGGGGCGGCATAGAAAGAGAACCCCCGGGCACGGGCACGCTCGAGAGTCCGCCTGAGCACGTGCCGGGGACAGCCCTCGAACGGTGTGTCGTCGAGATTGGTGATGTCGCAGAACACGCGGGCGACCGGTGAGGTATCGCCTTCCCGGCCGATGCGAAACGGCAGGATCTGGAACGTCTTCGGGTCGGGCTTGGCCAGCACGTCGCTCTCCTGCAC
>Ga0187867_10003045_pt1 | contig 13582 bp, 12 predicted proteins | sample June2016WEW_13_1_FD_132976 | JGI IMG/M metagenome (GOLD analysis project Ga0187867, IMG submission 132976) | Peatland microbial communities from SPRUCE experiment site at the Marcell Experimental Forest, Minnesota, USA - June2016WEW_13_10 | ecosystem: Environmental > Terrestrial > Soil >... | reverse complement strand
CATCACTCCGGCAGCTCGTCTTTGCCGCTGCCGTCGCCCGCCGTCTTGCCGGTCTTGCGGAAGACCAGATAGGCGTGGATCAGCGGCTCGATATCGCCTTCCAGCACGCGGTCCACGTCGCCGATGGCCAGCTTGGTGCGGTGGTCCTTGATCATGCGGTAAGGCGCCAGCACGTAGCTGCGGATCTGGCTGCCGAAGTTGATATCCAGCTTGGAAGCCTCGGTTTTGGCCGCCTCCACGCGCTTCTTCTCCAGCTCGAACTCGTACAGGCGCGCGCGAAGCTGCTTCATGGCGCTGTCGCGGTTCTTGTGCTGCGAGCGCTCGTTCTGGCACTGCACCACGATGTTGGTGGGCAGGTGTACGATGCGCACCGCGGAATCGGTCATATTGACGTGTTGGCCGCCGGCGCCGCCGGAGCGGAAGGTATCGATGCGCAGGTCGTCCGGCTTGATATCGATTTTGATTTCGTCGTCCACTTGCGGGTAGACGAACACGGAGGCAAACGACGTGTGGCGGCGGGCGTTGGCGTCGAACGGCGAGATGCGCACCAGGCGGTGTACGCCGATCTCGGACTGCAGCATCCCGTAGGCGTTCTCGCCGTTGATTTCGAAAGTGACGGATTTGATGCCGGCGCCCTCGCCCTCCAGCCGGTCTGTGATGACGGTCGAGAAGCCGTCGCGCTCGGCCCAGCGCAGATACATGCGCAGCAGCATTTCGGCCCAGTCCTGGCTTTCGGTGCCGCCGGCGCCGGGGTGGATGGTCATGATGGCGCTGCGCTGGTCGTTCTCGCCGGAAAGGAGCATGGCGGTTTCCACGCGCTCCACGAACTGGGCGTAGATTTCGAGATCGCGCTCGATATCGCCATTGACATTCTCGCCCTCGCGGGCCAGTTCGAAGAGGGTGTCGAGATCGGAGGTGAGCGCGGCGATGCGCTGCTCGTTCGCCAGGCTCTCCTCCAAGCGCTTGCGCTGCTGCATGATCTTCTGGCTTTTGCCGGGCTGGCTCCAGAAATCGGGCGCGGCGGTTTGCTCTTCGGTTTCCTGGAGTTTGGATTTTAGCGCAGGGGCGTCAAAGATACCTCCGCACGGCCAAAGCCTGTTCGCGGAGGGGGATGTACTGGCGTTCCAAATCGTCGAGCGGGATCATTCGACTCAATTCTAGCAGAACCGCTGGGCGCTAGCGTTCCTCGGCGGAGGGCTGGGCCGGCTGGCCGGCCTGCATGCACGGATTCCACTGGCCCACGTGTCCGAAGTTCAGTACGGCTACGACTCCGCAGCGCGGGTCTCCCTTGCGTCTGCGGTGGACGACGGTGCGCTCGCAGCCGCCCAGCTCCGCGGCGCAACGGTACACGTCGCCGCTGAGACCGGGGCGTTTGTAGATCAAATTGAGCTGTCCGCAGAACGGGCACTTCATGTCGCCGATGGGATGATATTTCATGCACATGCTCCTTGGCCTTGCGGCATAAAAACATTATGCACTATTCTTGTTTGGGCGTAAAGCAGTCCGCGCGGCAAATCCGCGCCGGCGGTGCTACCATGGGCACTATGTCGCAAGGTCTGTTCGAGGTGGAGTGCCCCTGCTGCGCCGCGGTCCTGAAGATCGATCCCGAGACCCGCGCGGTGATCGCGCACGCGGTGCCGGAGAAACCGCCCGCGATCGAGGATCTGGCGGCGGCGGTAGCCAAGCTGAAGGGCGAAGCCGGACGGCGCGACGAGGTCTTCCGCAAGCAGGTCGAGGCGGAGAAATCGCACGGCCGGGTACTCGAAAAGAAATTCGACGAGCTGCTGAAACAGGCCAAGGAGAATCCGGATCAGACGCCGCTGCGGCGGGACATCGATCTGGATTAGAAGTCAGCGAACAGCGATCGTCACGCCAGTGGGCGATTGCGCGCCGCCGATCTTCAATGCGATCGGCACAGCGGAACCCGTGGGCGCGTCCAGCGGAACCAGCGCGTTCACCTGGAACAAACCGGCCACCGCATCTGGCGCGGAACCATCATATTCGATGGCCGCCTGGATGCCGCCAATTGACACCGATACTGGAAGGATCGGCATGTTCGTCTCCGTACCCGTGATGGCGCCCGTCACCGACGCGGGGGAAGTCACGCCCTCGCCCGTCGCAAAGATTTGAATCACCGAACCGGGGGCGGCGGGATTGGAAGGCGAGTTGACGGTGTTGTCTTGATTCAGCACCGCAGCTTGACCCACGCCCGACGCACTAACGGTGAAGATAGCCGGCGCGGACGGCGCGAGCGGAACGTCCCACGACGCGGCCATCTGGCCGTTGACCTTCACTTGCACCGTGGCGTTCCCACTGGTTTCGATTTCGTATGGCACGATGGCGTTCAACTGGCCCGTGGAAGCGTAGAGCAGCGGAGCCGCTATGCCGTCGACAAAAAGCTGCGCGCCGTTCAGCGCAGTGGCGATCTTGCCACTGGCCCCGATTTGCAGGCTGGTGGGATAGGGTCCGATGGCGGTTCCGGTAACTGTGACGATCTCGCCCGGCGCGATCGCGCCGGGGGCCAGCGATGCGCCATTCACCACGCCCGCCATGACGGGTGTGCCCGCCGGACCGGCGCTGGTCGCGCTGGTCACGGTAAACGAGACGGGCACGGTGAGCGATCCTGTCGCCCATTGGATCGCAACCATGCCGGTGTACGTGCCGAGTCCCAATTGCCCCGCAGAACCGCTTACTGTAACGGTGGCGGGCGTTATGCAGGCATTGGGATTTTCGCAATAAGCGGCATTGCCGGTTGCCTGCAGCCACGACGGGCTAGCTGTGACCGTGAAGAATGTCGACGTGGCGCCGGAATTAAGCTGAATGGACTGAGTAGCGGCTTGTCCCGCCGGCGCAGTCAGTGACAGACTAGCGGGCGTCACTGTGATAGCCGTTTGAGCGCTGGAGGAAGGCAGCACGACCAGGGTCACCGGAATCTGCAGCGGTAGATAGCCCGTTGAAGTGACGTTGATCGTCCCCTGAAAAGTGCCGGGCTGTAGGCCGGCGGCGCTGGCATTTACGTCCAGGCTGCTGGGTACACCGGCTGTCTCAAAACTGACGCTGAGCCAATTTCCGCCTGAACTGGTAGAGGCCGAGAACTGAATGTTGCGCCCAACCTCAAGCGGTTCTATGGCTACATCCTGGTCGTTGAAATACTGTTCGGTGGCGGTGCCGGTCACCAGGGCAAACGACAACGCCGCGGGCATGGAACTCAACCCGTTGGGCGGCAAACTATAAATCTGCATGGTTACGGGTATGATCAGTGTGTTCGCCGGACCGGCCACCGTAATCGCGCCGGTATAATATCCGTCCGGAAGTTGGCCCGGATTGGCGGTGAGGGTGAGATTAGCCGGAGTAGATCCGCTAGCCGGCGAGACGCTAAGCCAGTTACCGGTCGAAGCCGCGGCCGCCTTGAACGCGGCCGTGCTGCCGTTGGAACCGATCGTCACAGTATTACTGGTTGGCTGACTTCCGGGCGCAGCCGGAAAATAGCTATCACCGGACCAACTCAGCAACGGCGCCGCGGAGACAGTAAGCGACACGCTGATGGTGACGGTCTGCGCAGCTAAAACGCCGGTCAGGGACGCTGGTATGACCGGGGTGACGGAGATGGCCGCACTGTAAAAGCCGGGTTTTAGCGAGACGAGATTTGGCGTGATCACGAGCGTAGCCGGTCCTGTACCGCTGGTGGGCGTGACGTTCAGCCAGTTGATGCCGGAAGGGATGAAACTCGACGCCGGGACAGAAACTTGAAACGGGAAGTTTCCGGCGATGCTCACCGTGGCGGCTGACGGCGGTGGCGTGCCTTGTTGCCAACTCCAGGAAATCGGCGTAGCGTAGGCCAACTGCAGAGGCTGAGGAAAATAAGGCGAGGGAGTCAGTCCGAGCGGCGTGGCCGAGATGATCGGCTGCGCGGGAGGCGGAGCGAAGATGTTTGTGCTGTACTCGAAGTCCAGACCCTTGATGGGGGCAGACGCGGTGATCCAAAGGGTTCCCGAAATGCCGAGGGAATTGATCAGATCGTTCATGTACAGAAAATAGAGCGTGTTCGCCGGAATAACCAGGGTTTCGTTTCCGAGACGCATCTCCTCACTGAAGTCCAACGTTTGAAACGTGACGGTAACAGGAACAGCGTTCGGGTTCAGTAGGGCGTAACCGATCTCAGTGCTCACTCTTTCAATCAGCGAATTGCCTGTGGCTGCCGCGGTGAATTCGGGCAGGCCCAGCAGCGGCTGTGCGTTCGGCACGGTTGCTTGCGTATCCCATGCCTGGAAGGGCGCGGGGGGCTGACTCGGCGCGCTGGGGGGACCGGCGTAGTAATCCACCGCCGCGCCACTGGCGGAAGCGAAATGAAAGTGTTTGCCGGTCATTTCCGTTGCGCCGCCCAGCGTGACGTCGATCTCCTTCGGCGAGACAAACTGCACCGACGAAAGGCTGACGCCGTCCACGCTGACTTGGGTTGATGCATCGAAACCCGCGCCGTCGATCTTGACCACGGTTCCGGCCGCGAACAATCCGCCGCCCGGAGTTATGCTCTCCACCGACAGGCTGCCGCCTACGGTAAACTGCGCCGGAGTCACGGTCACCGAATACGGATTCCCTAGAGGATCGGTCCAAGTCGATCCGGTCGGGTCGAGCGTGATCTGCGTTGTCGCGCCGGGTGCGGCGGTGGAGATCACCGGAACGGTCAGAACCAGGATTGGAAGTTCCGGAAGCTGGCCGATCCCGCCGGAAGAATAAAAGGTCGCCTGCACCTGCTGCCCGGTGACCGTGGCATAGCCGGTGGAATCACCCGTGGCGCTGAAAACAGCCACCTGCGCGATGTCTCCGAACACCATCGCATCCAGATTCATTGAGATGCTGCCAGCCGTTATCAGCGCGGGCGACGCGGCAAAAATCTTGATCTGAGCCCAACCGCCCGCGGGGGCCGGATCGACCGAGATCTGCAATGTCAGGGGAGTTGGCGGGACCTGCGCCTGTAGCGCGAATTGACCCCATAGGGTCAAAAGGACACACGGCAGAAAGCAACCGGACCGGATAGCGCGGTGCAAGCTTCGCAGAATCAGAGCAACGCGATTCATGGCGGCCCTGTGCGATGCAATTGGGGCGCCAGTGAGTTACCGCCCTGCCTGACCCGCTACGAGCCTTCCACCCGCAACTCGTTCGTCACCGAAAAGACGTTGGGCACGGCGTTAGCGCGAAGATTGCACAGGTTTTTGTCCATCTCGTTAGCCACCACGCCTTCCAGGGTGACATGGCCGTTCTCGACGATGATGTGAATCGAAGACACCGCCTGGAAACCATAGCGCGTGGACAAGGTCGGGTCGCCATAGATGGCGCGATATACGGCGCGGCGGATTTGGCCGTCCATCGGCGAAAGCGGCAGCACTTTGATTTCGTTGACGACTTGAGTGACGCCCTCGATATGCTTCACCACATTCTCCGCATCCGATTTCAAAGTTGGCCGGGTCACTTCGCCCATCAGCGTTACAGCGCCGCCCGCCACCTTGAACGCGAGGTCGTCGAAGACGCCATAGTAGGGCAGCATGACAAGGTGATGGCGCACTTGTTGGGCAATGCGTGTTTCGGCCGGATCGCCGGCTACGAACGCATCGTTGTGATCCTTTTTCTCGGCGAACCCGGCGGACAGGACTAGAGATGCCGCCAAAACCAACTGACTCAGGCGACTCAACATTTGAGTATCCTCCTCCAACTTGAGTGTAAGTGAGGCAGCAAGCCGGCGGCGGCGAGTGACCACCGCAAAATGTCATGTTTCTCACCGAATAGTGGCCAGCCACTGGCGGGCCACTTCAGCGACCGGCCGGTGCCGTCCATCCACCTGATGATTCAGATCGCGCATGGCGTCGGCGGTTAGCTTTCCGGCAAGCTGGTCCAGCGCCGCGCGCAGTCCTGGATGAGCGGCGAGGCTTTCGGCGCGCACGATCACGGCCGCCTGGTAGGGCGGAAAGTAGTGCCGGTCGTCGCGCAGCACCTTCACGTCCAGCACCGATAACATGCCGTCGGTGGCGCTGGCGGCGGCCATGTCCACCTGCTTCTGTTCGAGCGCGCTGTACAGCAGGCCCAGGTCCATACTCTTGGGCGAGCCCGCCAGCGGCAGATGGTAGGTTTGGAGCAATCCGGCTAGACCGTCGGGACGTTGCAGAAACTCATAGCCCACGCCCAGCGTCCAGCCCTGTTTGCGGCGGGCGGCATCCGAGAGGGTTTCGATCCCGCCGGCGCGCGCGTCGGGACCGCGAACCACCATGGCGAAGGTATTGTCGAAGCCTAATGGATCGAGCCACTCCAGGCCCCAGCGCTTGCGGTACTCGTCCCGCACGCGCGCCAGCACGGCCGCCGGATCGGGCGACGGCGGCAGCTTCAGCACCGCGGTAAGCGCGGTTCCGGTGTATTCGGGATATAGATCGATTTCGCCATTGCGCAATGCCTGCTGGGCCAGCAGCGTGCCGCCCAAGTCCAGCTTGCGGTCGATCTTCCCGCCCAGACGGCGTTCCAGTTGCTGTGCGACGATCTCGCCCAGGATGATCTGCTCGGTGAAGTTTTTGGAGCCAACCGTCAGAGGACGCACTCGCGAACAGGCCAGGGACGAAAGCAGCGCCAGCACGCACGCGAGCTTCTTCATTCAGTGGGCCGCCGTCAATTCCGCGTCGGCGAGCAAGGTGGGCGCGGCGGTGTACGCGCGGGCAACCTGCGGAGTGACTACATAGCGCATGGCTTCTTCCGCTATTTTACGCAGATTCGCATCGCCCGTGGCGCGCCACGCGGCGTTTGCGGCGCGGGCCAATGCGACGTTCTCATCACGCTCGGGCCGGGGCTGGTAGGCGGCATCGGCCGCGGCGCGCGCAGTGACATATCCGGCGCCGGCCGTGTTCCGGAAATTCGACGCGATGAATTCCAGGCTGTGCCGCGCGTGCTCCAGCCAGGCGCGGTCTTGAGTGACGGCGTAAAGACCCAGGAAGGCGCGAGTCATGGCAAGGGTGTCGCCGAGATACGGGCCGGCGGGATCCTGCTCATCGTGCCGGAACCCGCCGCCATCGAGCGAGCGGTGTGCGATCACCCAATGCGCCGCGCGCTCCGCGTCGGCCAGGCAGGTGGCGTCGCCGGTGGCCTGGGACAGCACCGCCAGCGCGGCAATCGCCCATCCGTTTTCGCGCGCGTAAATATGCCGGTCCACCCGCGGCACGCCCAAGCGCCGCCGCGCCGCGTCGTTTAATTTGAAATACGCCGCGCTGTGCTGGCCGTCGATCAGGTCGGCGTCCTGGCTGGTGTAGAATGCGCCGTCGGGCGAGGTCAGGAACGTCTGCAGGAAGCGCCGGATGGCCTGCGCCGCTTGCAGATACTCGGGCTTGTGAAACTGCTGCCAAGCTAGCGCGTAGATGCGCATATTCTCAGCCTGAAACTGCATGATCTTTTCGAAGTGCGGATGCTTCCAATCGCCATCGGTGGAATATTGATAGACGCCACCCCACACCGGATCGATCAGGCTGAGCTGCGCGGTCAGGGTCTGCAGCGCCATCTTTTCGGCCTGCGCGTCGCCCTGCCGCGCCAGCAGCATGGCGTACTCCACGCCGTCCCAATCCAGAAACTTCTGCTGGAATCCCCAACTGCCATTTTTGGAATCGTATCGCAGGCGGTAGTTGGCGGCGAGCTGCTCGCGCATCTGCGCGGGAAGGGTCGGGCTGGATGCAAACTCGATCGGCTCTTCAGCGACTACCGACGGCCCCGGCGCCGGATCGGCGATGATGGCGCGGAGCATCGAAACCATTTCCTTCGGGGCGATATAACCTTGGCGCTTGACGATTTCGTGGCCCTCGCGGTCGAATACGATAGTGGCCGGCCAGCCGTAGTCTTCATAGCGGCCGGCTAAGTCCGGGCGTGAATCCTGATCGACCCTCACCACTATGTATTTGGACTTCAGCAGCGCTACCGCCGCCGGGTCCTGGTAAGTGGTGGCATCCATGACGTGGCACCAATGGCACCAGACCGCCTCCAGATCCAGCAGGACGAAGCGGTCTTCGCGTTTGGCGCGGGCGAAGACTTCGTCGGACCAGGGGTACCACTCCAGGGCCGGCGGACTGCCGGCCCATGCTGACAGAGCCAGTAACAGAGCCAGAAATAACTGCTTCATAGCCTATGTTACGGGCAGCGGGGGTGACTTGGATTGCGCCGGCCTACCTGCGCCAGTAACCGCGGACGAAGCGGTAACGGTGGCCATAAGGGACCCAGCGGGGGGCCACCCACACCACGCCCGGTCTCGGTGGACGCATCCACGTGCCTCCTACCCAAAACCAGTTTCCACCGCGCCAATCCCAGTATCCGTCGGCCCACACAAAGCCTGGCCCAGGAGCATAGCCCACGACTCCGTAGCGCGCGGGGGGCGGGGGCACCCGCACATAAACGCCTCCGTAGCAGGCGCTCAACGCCAGCAGCGTCAACGTGACCAATAATAGCAACGTAAGTTTTCGATTCATTGCATGATCCTCTGCTCATTCAAACGCAGATCGGGTGGGCCGGGTTGCGGTTAGGGTACGAAACTGAACGGTATTTAATGATGATCGCGGGATCGACATCGTCCACTGGGCCACGGGGTAATATAGTCTCTTCCAATCCGGGAGGACACCATGCACTTATCGCGACGGGACTGTTTGGGACTGCTAGGCGCGGGTGCCGCCATGGCTGCGTCGGGCGGCGATGCGGACCGCGAACGGCGGATGCGCTGGTGGCACGAGGCCAGGTTCGGCATGTTCATTCACTGGGGGCTTTACAGCGTCCTGGGCCGCCATGAATGGGCCATGGAGGAGGAAGGCATCCCGGTCGCGGAATACCAACTCCTGGCCAACCGCTTTACACCGCGGCCCAACGCCGCGCGGGTCTGGGCGCGGCTGGCCAAACAGGCGGGCCAGAAATATATGGTGATGACCACCAAACACCATGAAGGCTTCTGCCTGTTCAACACCAAGCACACCGATTATTGCGCGCCCAAGCAGGCCTGCGGCCGCGATCTGGTGAAAGAATTCGTGGAGGCGGTGCGCGGCGAAGGGCTGCGCGTAGGCTTCTATCACTCGCTGATGGACTGGCACCATCCAGACGGCGCCCGCTGCCTGCAGGATGAAGACGCGCGCCGCCGGTTCGTGGACTACGTACACGGCGAGATCCGCGAGCTGATGACCAACTACGGGAAGATCGATGTGTTGTGGTACGACGTGGATTGGCCGCTGGATGCCGCCGGTTGGGAATCCGAAAAGATGAACAAGATGGTGTTCGAACTGCAGCCGGACATCATCGTCAACAACCGCAATGGGCTACCCGGCGACTTCTCCACGCCCGAGCAGGAGATCAGCGCGGCGAAGTGCGGGCGCGCCTGGGAGTCGTGCATGACCATGAACGATAGCTGGGGCTATCAGGCCGCGGACGACGCATGGAAGACGCCCAAACAGATCGTGCGCAACCTGGGATTGTGCGCGCGGGACGGCGGCAATTATCTGCTCAACATAGGCCCGCGCGGGGACGGGTCCATTCCCGAGGATTCGGTCAGAATCCTGACGGCGGTGGGCCGCTGGATGGAGCGCAACGGGCAGACCATCTACCAGACGGAGCCGTGCCGCGTGCATTCATCCGAGTTCGCGGGCTTCACGCGGAAGGGCAACACGTTGTATATGCACGTGCATTTCTGGCCGGGCGAGACCGTGGCGTTGGGGGGATTGAAGACCAAGGTGCTATCGGCGAAGTTGTTCGCCACCGGCCGGCCGGTCGAGTTCGAACAGGAGCGGTTCCGCGTGCGGTTCAAGGGCTTGCCGAAGAATGCGCCGGACGATCCAGTGACTGTGCTGGCTATTGAGTGCGACGCGGAGCCGGTGCAGGATACGGGCGCGGTGCGGCGGGAGCGGCCGCGATTGCAGGTATAGTGGGGTAGGCTCGCAGCCTGCGGCGGCCTCGTAGGCCGCGCTGCGGTTGCGGAGGTTGAACGCGGCGAGGTGTTCGGATGCGAGAATAAAGGATCGCCAGCCTATGGCCCAAGAATACAGCCTGGTTCCCCGCCCCGTTCCCCGCGTCGAGACGCCCTTCCGCCGCATCGTGACGGACCTGCCGGTCCCTGAGTCGCTGCCCATCCTGGAGCGCCTGCACGCGTGCGAGCCCATCGCCATGCGCGGCCAGCCGCCCATCGTCTGGCATCGCGCCGACGGCTTCCAGGTTTTCGACGCGTGGGGCAACCAGTGGATCGATTGGTCCTCCGGCGTCCTGATCGCCAACGCGGGCCACGGCCGCCAGGAGATCGTAGACGCCATCGCCGCGCAAGCGTCCGCGCACCTGCTCACGAATTATTGTTTCCCCAGCGAGATCCGCGCGCGGCTGGTCGAAAAGCTCGTCTCCATCCTGCCCGAGCCGCTAAAGAAGGTCTTCCTGCTCACCACCGGATCGGAGGCTGTCGAGACTGCCATCAAGCTCTGCCGCACGCACGGCGTGAAATCGGGCGGCCGTTCCAAGAACGTCATCGTCTCCTTCGACAACGCTTTCCACGGCCGTACGCTGGGCGCGCAGCAGGCCGGCGGCATCCCTGCCCTGAAGGAATGGATCGTCAACCTGGATAGCGGCTTCATGCAAGTGCCTTTTCCGGATGGCTACCGCACGCCCGACACTTCCTTCGCGCTGTTCGAGCGCAGCCTGCGCGAAAACTCCATCGAGCCGCAGAACGTGGCGGGCGTTATCCTGGAGACTTACCAGGGTGGCAGCGCCGCTTTCGCGCCCCCCGCGTACATGCGCGACCTGCGCTCCTGGTGTACGGGCCACAAGGCTTTGCTGGTGTGCGATGAAGTACAGGCCGGCTTCGGCCGCACCGGAACGTTGTGGGGCTTCGAGCATTATGGCATCGTGCCGGATCTCGCGCTGTTCGGTAAAGGCATTTCCAGTTCGCTGCCGTTGGCCGCGGTCGCGGGCCGACCCGACGTCATGGATCTGCAGCCCGCCGGCAGCATGACCTCCACGCACACCGGCAATCCGGTCTGCTGCGCCGCGGCCCTCGCTTCCATCGATCTGGTGCTGCGCGAGAACCTTGCCGAAAACTCGCGCCGCGTTGGCGCCGTGTTGCACCAAAGGCTCTGCGCGCTGGCCGCCCGCACACCGCAAATCGGATGCGTGGACGGCAAAGGACTGGTCGCCGGCCTGGCTTGCATCCACCCCGGCACGAAAGAACCCGACGCCGCCTTGGCCTGGGACGTGGTTCGCCGCGCGGTCGAAAAGGGCGTGCTGATGTTCAGCCCCGTGGGCTACGGCGGCGCCACCATCAAGATCTGTCCGCCGCTGGTGATTACAGAGTCTGCCATCCTCGATAGCTTCGCCGCGCTGGAAGAGGCTTTCGCTGAAGCGGTGAAAGCGCACGCCGCGGCTGCCTGATGCCACACCCACAAGTCCTGATCGTCGGCGGGGGCATGATCACGCACGATCAGCTTCTGCCCTCGCTCTATCACATGCAGCGGCAGGGCCGTATCGGTCCGATCGCCGTGTGCGCCTCGCGTTTCAGCACCGTGCGCGGCCTCGCGCGCGCAGAGACACTATCGCGCGCCTTCCCGGGCCAATCGTTCCGCGCTTGGCCCGGGCGCGATGGCCCTCCCCAACCGGATCTTTACCGCGAAGCCATCGCCGCGCTCCCGCCGCGCCAAATCGTGGTCGTAGCCGTGCCGGACCCGCTTCATTACGAAGTGGTAATGGCCGCGCTCGCCCGCGATCAGCACGTCTTGTGCGTCAAGCCTCTGGCGCTCGAATTCCGCCACGCCGCCGCCATCGAACGCGAGGCTCGCGCGCGGGGGTTGCTGGTGGCCGTCGAATACCACAAGCGCTTCGACGACCGCAGCCTGATGGCTCGCCGCCAATATCGCGCCGGCGCATTCGGCGAGTTCCGTCTGGGCGCGGCGCGCTTGTTCGAAAAATGGTTTTACCGCCATTCCAACTTTCAGAACTGGATGACCACGGCACACTCCGACGCCTTCACCTACATCGGCTGCCATTACGTGGACCTGGTGCATTTCATCACCGGACTGCTGCCCGTGGCGGCGAGCGTGTACGGCGTGCGCGACCGATTCCCCAACGGCAACGAAGGCTTCCTGTGGACCGACGCGCGCATCATCTGGAGCAACGGCGCATGCCTGAATGTGCAAAACGGCCTGGGCTTTCCCGACGACGCGCCGGGCACAAACACGCAAGGGCTGGTGCTCTATTGCGGCGGAGACGATAAAGGCGCGCTCGTGGAACACTCGGATCAGTACCGCGGCCTCAAGCACGGTTACACAAGCAAGCCGGATTCGCCCGGCGCGACCGTCTATGCCGAGCCGAGCCCCGATTACTTCCAGTACGTGGATTTAGGAGGCCCCGGACTGACTCCGGTAGGTTACGGCTATCGCTCGGTCGAGCACATCGTATCCAGCATGATTCAGGTGGAGTCTCAGCCGAGTTTACTCGATGAGATCGATCGCGCCGGACTCATTGCCACGCCGGGCAATAGCAGTTACAACGAGCGCGTGATCGAAGCCGGCCGCCAGTCGATTGTGAACGGCGGCGTGCAAGTTGCACTTAGTGCATAACAATGCGCTGCCCGTTGATGCATCGCGCCTGGTGCGAAGCCAGGAAAACGATCGCCTCCGCCACTTCTTCCGGCTTCGCGATGCGGTAGGGCGGCGTCGCCTGCGCCAGTTCCGCCGCGACTTGCGCCGAGATCCAACCTGTATCGGTGGGCGGCGGTGAGAGCACGTTAGCCGTGACGCCCAACGGCCCAAGCTCGGCGGCGGCAGCCATGGTGTAGCTCTCTACAGCATTCTTGCTGGCGCCGTACGACACCTCGCCGGGGAAGCCGGGCGCGCCGCCCGTGGTCAGCGAGACGATGCGGCCCCACTGCGCTCCGCGCGCCGCATGCCGCCGCGCAAACTCCGCGATCAGCAGCGCTGGCGCCCGGCTATTGACCGCGAAATGCCGGTCGCAGGTTTCCGCCGAGACTGGCATCAATCGCCATCCGAAGCGCTCCGCGCGGTCCGGCACGAAGGTATCGCCGTGCCAGAAGGACGCGTTGTTCACCAATATCTCGACCGGACCGAAAGCCGCCTCGGCCCGGTTGAACAACTCGGGCACCACGGCGGGATCCGCGAGGTCCGCCTCCCAGGCATCCGCGCGGCCGCCCGCCTGGCAGATGGCTTCCACCACCGCCGCGGCCGAGCGCGCGCGCACTTCGTCATACGCCCGCGGCAGGGCTGGATCGCCGTGCCCGGCGCGGTCCACACGCAAATAAGTGAGGAAGACGTGGGCGCCCTCTGCCGCCAGCGCGCGCGCCGCGGCTGCGCCGATGCCTTGGTTGGCGCCCGTGACAAGGGCTACTCGTCCGCGAAGACCCGGATCAATCATGCTGATCCAGTGTCGGCTTTTGTGTGCTCGGCCGCAAGCTCCCCTCCGCTGAGTCAATTCCCCCACCCAGGCAGGCTGTGGGAGTGCGCCGCTTCACGCACCGGGTTGCCCACATCAACTGAGAACAAATGGTTTGCATGTTGGGCATTGAGGTGCCATACCAGGCCAAACTGCGGAACCT
>Ga0187867_10003036_pt1 | contig 13597 bp, 6 predicted proteins | sample June2016WEW_13_1_FD_132976 | JGI IMG/M metagenome (GOLD analysis project Ga0187867, IMG submission 132976) | Peatland microbial communities from SPRUCE experiment site at the Marcell Experimental Forest, Minnesota, USA - June2016WEW_13_10 | ecosystem: Environmental > Terrestrial > Soil >... | reverse complement strand
TCACCGTCGAGGGCCTGGAGGGACGCGGGCGCGTCACACTTCCGCCGCAGTACGTAGCCGAGCACGTCGCCCTCGGCTACGCGCTCACCGTCCACAAGGCGCAGGGCTCGACGGTCGAGAGGGGGATCGTGCTCGTCGACGAGCAGATGACCGCCCAGCAGCTCTACGTGGCGATGAGCCGGGGACGGGAGATGAACGCGGCGCTCGTCGTCGAGCAACGCTGCGACCCCGGTCTCGATGTCTTCTGGAGATCGCGACGGCTCACGCCCGTCGAGCTACTGGCAAACGTGATGCGGCGCGACGGCGCGGAGCGCTCCGCGCACGACGTGGCTCGCGAGAACCTCGCCCATATGGAGGACATCGGGCTCTTGGGCCACCTCCTCGCCGAGGCCCGGCGCGACCTCGACGAGCGGGCGGGACCGGATCGCAATGCGGAGATCGTCGCGCTTCGGCCCCGATCCGACGTGCAACGCGCCAACCAGGAGCTGACCGGTGCGCAGTCGTCCCTGCGGCGCGCCGAGGAGGATCGCGAGAGGGCCGAGACCGCCCTCGTAACGGCGAACACCCGCCCGACCCGGGCGCTCCTTCCCGGTCTCTTAGGCAACGAGGCCCGTCGGGAGACAGAGGCCCACTGGCAGAGGGCGAAACGCGACTTCGACGAGGCGCGACGAATCGAGCAGCAGTCGCTTAGCGCCTATGAGAGCGCGCGCCATCGCCTCGAGGACGCCGAATGCGCCGCTCGCCAGCTCAGCGAGGCACACACTGCACAGCAGCGTCGCCAGTCCTTCCTACGCGAGCACCCGGGCACGAGGCGCTGGATCGAGCAGCTCGAAGAGCGCGTGGCCGTGCGCGACTACGAGCTCGGCCGCACCGAGGCCGGCGAGCGTCAGGTGACTCGTGACGGACGCGCCGAGCAGACACCTGGACGCGCACGAGCGAAGCGGAGCGGGCTCGAGGTTTCACCTGCCGGCGACGCGGCCACCCGCGCCGTGCTCAACCGCTCCAGGCGACCTGATTCGAGCTATCGCGGAGCTACGGTGCCCCCGCGGCGCCCGATGGAACGGGAGGGACCGAGCCTTGGGCGGTAGTGCTGGAGCCTCCTATCTCCCGGCGTCTACGCCAACCAGGCCACGCAGAACCTGCCGAGTCGGCGCTCACTTACCCGAGGCCCGACCTCTTCGAGGTGCCGCGCCGATCATCCGTTCGGGAGCTAGCCGACTAGCCCCCAGAGTCTGCCTGATTGGGGGCGCGCATCTCCCCGTCGCACGCTTGTGAGATCCTGCCAGCGTGCGTCGGGTTATTTGGGTGCTGGTGGCGGCCATGGTCGCGTCAGCCGCAGGTGTCGGAGCGCAGGAATTGGTGAGTCCGTCACCCCCGGCCGTGGCTGCGGCATCGGGGGGCGCAACGTTACTTGATGCGGGATCCGGCGTCGTCTGGGCGAGCGCCGATGACGACATCTTCCGCAGCACCGACGGAGGGGCACACTGGAAGGCGGTCCTTCCGCCAGCAGCCAACCCGGCAACCTGCGGCTGCTTCTACTACTCGTACTTCTTCGGGTCACAGCATGCCTGGGCCGAGGAGTCTGTAAACAACGCCAAGTCGATCGGCGATCGCCTCTGGTCGACCGCCGACGGGGGTCGGCGCTGGGAGCTCGGACCCCGCCTTCCCGTCCCGTCCCTTTGGCCGCTCATCGACCTTGGTGGCATCGGCTACACCTTGGACTTCACGAGCGCAGCAAACGGCTACCTCGTCGTGTCGAGCTCCGATCTCCCGGACCTCTTCACCGCGCTATGGCGCACCCGCGACGGCGGTCACAGCTGGAAGCCGGTCGGCGGGACGCGGGTGCCCCTCAACGGGGCCTCAGTCTCGGCGAACTCAAACTGTCAGAGCGTCGGCTTCCTTGCGGCGACCTTCGTGAATGCAACGACGGGCTGGATCGCCAATCCGTGCGGACAGGGACCGGCAATGTGGGAGACAATCGACGGCGGTTCCACCTGGCGCCCGAGCAAGCTAGCAACACCGCCCGGAGGATGGGAACGTGGTGTCGTCCCGATGGCCGCTGCGCCGGTCGTCACCGCTTCGGGCGCGGTCATCGACCAGGTCACCATCGGCAACGGTGCCCTCGCTGTTGAAGAAACCCGAGCCGGCAGCTCGTGGCGCTACCTCGGGCGACTGCGCACAGGGGCCATCGGTCTTCCTGCGACCCTCGACGTGATCGACGCCACACGCTTCGCCCTCCCGGCGAGCGACGGGATCTGGGTGAGTGACGACGCCGCCAAGACGTGGCATTTCGTCACCTCGGGCATCGACCTTGCCGACCTCGGGCCGATGTCGTTGCTCCTCGACGGTTCGCAGCAAATCGCTGGGATCGTCCTCGCCGAGAGCAGCGACAGCGGCACCGACGCTGACGCCGCAGCCGTGGCGCTTCGTACCACCGACGGCGGTGCCAGCTGGCAGCCCGCCGGATCGACTCTCTCCTTGGACCTCTACGGCGGCGGCCCGGCCTACGATCTCCTGGACTTCCCCGGCGCGGGGACGGGCTATGTAGCCGGCGACGGTGGGCTGGCTGTCACCAATGACGGCGGGAGGACTTGGCGGCGCGAGCTCAGCGAGGCCGAGCCCATCGTCGAGCTCGAGGTCGACGGGCCCGGCGACGCCGTCGCGCTTGGCTCGGACTCGTTGCTGGCCACGAGCGACAGAGGACGTCAATGGCGCCTCGAGTCTGAGCCGTCAGCTGGCGGGCTCGCCAGCGTCAGCTTCGTCAACGCAGATGTTGGCTTCGGCGCGGTGTGCGAGCCGAGCGAGGCGTATCCCGATTATGCGCAAGGGCCGGAGAACGTCGAACTCGTCCGTACAACCGACGGCGGACGGAGCTGGCTGGCTGTCTCGCTCCCTCCGGAGTTCGGCTGTCCGACGGCGATCTCGAATGGACAGGGATCCGGGTCTCCGGCACAGCTATGCGTCGCCTCAGCTCAGGTGCTCTATGCAATCGCCGGCCCGCCCGACTATCGGGATGGGGGGATGGTGCCCCAAGGCACGTTTCTCTTCCGCTCAGCGGACGGCGGCCGCTCCTGGCACCAGATCGCCCGCACTGCTGTTGAGGATGGCATCGTCTCCTGCCAAGGTGACCGCCTTTGGACTGTGGCTGAAGAATCGGGTCGGTGGGGCAGCGTGTACGCAGTGGGCTTTTCGAGCGACGAGGGCAGGCATGTCTCTTCCTGCATCGGAGCGACGTCTGGCCTTCTGACCTATGCCGACATCGGTCTTCGAGGCGCCGTCACCACACGCGCCGCCGGCGCGCTGGCCGGGATCGAAACGCCCTCGTCCAGCAGTGCCCTGCTCCTCGAATGGCGGGGTATCGGTAGCAAACACGCAAGGATGACGCTGCAGACGACATCAGATGCCGGCCTGAGCTGGTCGCCGCCGAGCCCAGCAACGCCCATCGACGACACCGACTTCACGGCGTTCTTCCTCTCTACAAGATCAGGCTTCATCCTCGGTCAGACGACCCCTAGCTCAAGCGAGACATCGCTGTTCGCGACGAGCGACGGGGGGCGCAGCTGGCAACGCCTGGCGCAGTTCCCGCAGCTGCCGTAACTGGAGCTCGAGGTCTCACGCCCCGTTCACGGAAGGACACACCGCGCCTCCACCATCGTGACGACGCCGGTGGCGGGCGCGTTTGCGATCCTCGAACGACTCGCCAAATCGGGGAGGATCAGGATGATCGGCGGGCAGGAACTTCGGTGCGGTGGGGGTGGCGTAGATGCACCGCTTCCTCGCGTTCGACGGGTACGCCTCGACCGGCCTAGCGGGCTCTCAATCGCGAGTCGGTAGGACCTCGACCGAGAGGTGGTAGGGCTTGTCCCTCCTCGTCTGGCGCAGATCATCCAGTTCTGGCTGCGAAGGTGTGGCAATGCGCCGTGTGTTAACCCGCCCCGAGCGACGGCTCGGCGTGCGCACGAGATTGCCGACTCGGGGCGCGACGACCCAGGTCCCGAGCCATAGGTCGGCCCGCCTTGGCGCAACTCATCGGCCAGCGGCCTTCGGCTTGATCGCTGGCGCGTAGTGGTGCGATTAGGGCCACGGATCGACCGTAGTTCCCATGGTTGCCTAAAGGGCCGGAGCACTCCGAAGCGGGGCTCCTCCGGTGACAGCAGCTCTACGTGAGCGTGCGGGCACGCCCGCCCGGCGTCTGACACAAATCTGACACAGCAGTGTGGCAGATGACGGTTACTCGTGGTCAGTGACGGTTCACAAAAGCGCAGTTCAACAACGGTTTCTAGCCATGGGTCCAGCTGGGGACAACTCCCTGAAGGACACTGATAATGCTGAGGTCCTCAGTTCGAGTCTGAGTAGCCCCACCAGGTCAAACGCATAGAAAGTTCGGTCCTGCGCCGGCTGCGCACCCCATCAGCACCACATGGAGTTCGCGGAAGCGAACGACTTCGCTGTCCTATCTCTGAGGTGGACGAGCTGGAGCGTTGGCGTCGTGCAGCTCGACCCCGTAACTCTCCACCCTCGGGCGCGGGATACGAGCTCTTTGGGATCAGTCACCCGGATGAGACGATCATTTGGTTCGGCTACGACGGGTTTCGGAAGTGAAACTGGAACCGGCACCAAGCCGAAGTCGCACACGCCGCGCCCGCCCTCTACTCGTCGCGTCTTGTCTCAGAGGAAAGTCCGCTTGGAGAGCAGCGGCACGAGATCGCCGCCTAGGCCGGGCAAGCCCCCCGCCGCTCGTCTGGCATCGATCAGTTTTTCGCTCGCTTAGTGGTGACTTCGAGGTCCTGTTGAAGCTCAGCGCGGGCTTTGGTTGTCTACGAGCAACGACAACAACTCACCGATCGTCTGATGTCGATCGGTGTCCTTTCGCAACGGCACATCGAGCTGAATCCGGTAGCGACTGCGACGCCCGTCCTTGTCTTTCAATGCGTAGCCGCCGATGGTCAGGTCGGCGACAATGCGGAGGGAGCGGCGAGTTTAGGCCCTCTCCTGGTAGCAGCAGGGGTTGAACGTGGAGAGACTGTCGTTCGGGCGTCGAGCCAGCTTGCGAAGCTAGCCGGCGGCTGTGGCCTGCTGAGCCAGAACCCTTGAGCGATGCCGACATCGAAGCGGACCAGTTCGTTGAGGTCGGCCTCGCTCTCGACCCCTTCGGCCACGAGGTCGAGGCCGAGCGAGCGGGCGAGGGTGACAGTCGCCTCAAAGATGGCGCGACCCTTGGGGTTAGTGCCGATCCCGGTCACGAACATCCTGTCGATTTTGAGCTCATCGACGGGGAGCGTCTGCAGGACTGCGAGGCTGTTGTATCCGGTCCCGTAGTCATCGAGTGACGCTCTGCTCCCAAGCGCACGGATTTCCTCGAGGACCACCCGCGCTCCCTCAGGATCGGCCAACAAAACGTCCTCGGTGATCTCGAGCGCGAGAGACCTGGGACTCAGTTCGTGTTCAACCAGAAGATCCCTCACCGTGTCGCGAAGGGACACGTCGAGCAGGTTTGTCACCGACAGATTGACCGCGACGCTGACGTCGTGGCCGCTGCGCTGCCACAGCTGACACTGGCCCAGAGCCTGGTTGAGCACCTCGACAAAGATCTCGCGCATGAGACCCGTCTGTTCGGCGAGCGAGAGGAATTCGCCGGGCAAGAGCAATCCACGAGTCGGGTGTTGCCAACGCACCAAGGCCTCGGCCGCAACCACGCGGCCGGTCCTCAGGTCGACCTCCGGCTGGTAATAGCAGATCAGCTGCCCGGAGACAATGCCGTCGCGGAGCTGCTCGATCGTCAAGAGACGATCTCTGTTGTAGACGTCGGATTCCGCCGAGTAGACCGCGTAGCCGCTGCGAGACCGCTTGGCGCGGTACATCGCGATGTCGGCACAGCGTAGGAGCTCGGTGTTGGTGTCGCCGTGCTCGGGATAAAGGGCGACACCCACGCTGGCGTCGACGTGTAGCGAGATGTCCTTGAGAGTGAACGGCTTCCTGACCAAGTCGATCGTTCGCTGCGCCGTGCTTTCGGCGGCAATCGCGCCGGAGCCCGGAGCAAGGAGGAGCGCGAACTCGTCGCCTCCGAGTCGAGCCACCAAGTCGGCGCCGCGCACCTGTTTCGAAAGCTGGGTACCGAGCAGGCACAGCAGCTCGTCGCCGACGGTGTGGCCGAGGGCATCGTTGACTTCCTTGAAACGGTCGAGGTCGAGGAGGAGCACAGCAAAGCGCTCGCACGCCGGGTCGTTCAGAAGCAAATCAAGCTGGTGGTAGAGCCTGCGACGGTTGGCCAATCCGGTGAGCTCATCAGTGTGCGCCTGCCGTCGCGTTTCAGCCAGCGCGGAAACCTCTCGGAAGCTCACCATACCCCGGAGCAATACCGCCGCGAGGGCACATGCCGCCAGTAAGACCCCGACGAAGGGGAGCGACGTCCGCGAGGAGACCACGAGGAAACCGACGGACGTCAGAGCGACCCCCGACGGCAGGACCAGGAGAGCGGCTCCCCGGAACGGAACCGGATTCGAGTGGTCGGGCAGCCAGCCGGAAAGAGCGAGCAGCGCCAGTCCGGCTGACCAGCCAGCCCCGAGGATCGTGCCGGGCCGGTAGTTGCTGCCTTGGATCAGGTAGATCGTGTCCGCAGCGGCAAAGAAGCAACAGCCGGCCGCCAGACACAACCATGTCCAGCCCCAATGCCAGCCGAGGAGCGTGAGCATGCTGAGGATGAGCACGATCAGGAGGACATCACCTGCGGGGTGGGCCGTGCTAACGGCAGCGGAGAGCAGCCCCTCGTTGACGCCGGCCGCGGCTCGTACTACAAGTGTTCCGTAAGCCGCCACGCCTAATGCAACGAGGATTCCGTCGAGCGCCACGCTGAACGGGAATCGGTCGATACGCTGCCGAAGAAGCAGGACGAGGCCGACCCACATGCATGGGTAGAAGGCCAGGTAGAAACCATCAGCGATCGTGATGTCCGGGGCAATTCTGGCGTTCTGGAACCAAGAGGTCCAGATCACGTCGCCCACGGTCCACAGCGACATGCCGACACCGATGACTAGCCAAGGAACGCTGTCCTGTCCCCTTAGGCCCCGTGCCATTGCGAGAGCGCTCGCGAAGACGAGCAGCAAGTCGGAAAGCCACTCATCTCGCAGGTCGACCGCATGATGTGGCCCCACGATAAGCCACGTGACGTACACCACCATGATGACCACGAGCGGTGCGGCCAAGAAGCGAAATATCGGGCTCCTAAACGGGGTGTCGGACGGCTCTCTGATCGAGCCTAGGGGCTCTGCAACGTCGCCGGCTCTCACAGAACGCCCGCCAAACTGACTGCGGCGTCCGCGAGCTCGAGTTTCGGCTTCCTATTCGAGGCTCGAAGAGACCGGAATGCTTCCCTGATCGACTCTTGGCGCTTTCGGCTGGCGTGACGCGCTCGGCCCTGGCTTCTCGAGGCACCACCGATTGCCGTAATAGCACGGGGCGGCACGCCGCGGGCCTGGCGTCGACGAGGACACCACCGACCAACTTGACGGCGAACTCCTAGCGGATGCCGCGCTCGCATCGAATGATCATCGACGGAAAAGACCCACAGCTTGAACGTCGTTGTTGACGTCAAGCACGGCGACAGCAGGGCTCGGTGCGATAAGCCGTTCGATACCGTCCCGGTCGCGGATGACTACGACTCCATCGGCTCGCCGCTCCAACGAGCAGCGTTCCACGCGGTGCTGTCAAGGAGCTTGAGCGGCTTCCGCCAAGTTAGTCAGCCGACGAATCAGACTCGTACGTCGCCCGAGCGCGGTGTCAGCCCCCGGGCGGTCGGTACGTCGATTGCATCTTGACGCTGGCGTCGACCTCGGCGGGCGTCAAAAAGGGCCACGGTCCGGACCTTTACGGCTCTCCAGTTGCGGACGCGGCAAGCGCCGCGCCGGCGGCCGTTGTGGCGTCCGGGTAGTCGACGATCAAGTAGGCGTCACTATCTCCGAAGGCGAAGTAGAAGGACTCGAGCTTTCCACCGACCCCCTCGATCGCGGAGCTGAGAGCTGCTACGCGTCCCGAACCGCCCTCGGTCCTGAGTCCCCGGATGCCATCGAGGGTGTAGTGCACTTCATGCAGGTACTTCGCCATCTGTTCCCCCCTGTTGGATGAAGGGATCACGATATCTGACGGCTGCGCCCGACGCTTAGGAAACGCCGCGCTCGGGTGTCAACGAGCCCGACGTCCATTTCGCCTGACCAGCTTCTGTGCGGCCGCACGCGATTGGGAGCCAATCACGAGGACGCCTTGGCCGCCTTGATAGTGAGCAGCGAGCCAGCCAGCCGACGGGGTTCTCGTCGATCACGCCGCGGCCGTTGCCCTCGTGTTCATGGTGCGGTGTCAAAGAGGATCTAGCGCTCTCGTCTGGCGACCGCTTTCTCATGTCGAATCGCGAGAGCGCGTCGCGAGCGGGCGCGCACGAGGTATTGCGCCTAAGTAGGGTTCGGAACCTGTTGCGAATGGGGCTCTTCGGGAGAAGTCCTGAGTAGCACCGGGATCATGTAAGCGAAGACGGCGAAAGCCGTGCCGACGAGCATCAGGCACATGCCGAAGAACCTGGCGAGGGATTGTGTCTCTGTGAGCAGGCCGCCCGCGCCGGCCACCATGAGACCGGCCAGACCCAGGCCGCCGACAAGACGGCCGGTGCGCGGGGAGCTCCTCAGGCGGAGGAGAAGCACGACCGCCAAGAAGAAGACGAGGGCACCCAGGTCGGCGTGAGCAAGATAAACGGCTTCGCCTTTGTCCGGGATCCAACCGCTCGGCCGGCTGAACGGCACGACTGCCACGGCCACGATGCCGAGGAGGAACTCGAGGCCGACTAGCACGAGGAGGGTCCTCGCCAGGCGGACGGTAGTTCTGTCGAGTGAGGGCAGAGAGCGGCTTTGGGGCGTCTTCGAGGCGTCCAAACTCCGGGCGAGCTCACCGGTGCCCTCTGATGGTCTCGCCTTTCGGCGCCTGTAGGCCTCGGGATCCTCGTGGATGAGATGCCACCATCCCCAGATGGCGAGCACCGCGAAGCTGGGCCATTCGACCGAGTAAACCCAGCTGAGATCGTTGCCGGCGAGCGCCCGCGTCGCCTGCCACCAACCGGCGATGAGGCAGGCCGGTGCCAGGACGAGAACCTCGCCATGGAGCAACAACGCCCGCCGGGATAGCCAGCGCTTGCGTCTCGAAGTCCCGCTTCTCGGCGCAAAGGTGCCGGATCGTTCGGGTTTGGGACCGAGCTGTCCAAAACTCGACTCGAAGCGCCTCGACAGCTTTCGTTCGGCGACGAAGGCGCAGAAAGGGACCGTGCCAGCCAGAAGCACTAGCGCCATCTGCCATTTGAGGATCTTCAGCTTGTGAGTCAGCCTGAAGGCCGTCACTAGGTAGACGATGTACAAGAACCCGTGCATCGTGCCTACGACGTTCACGACTCCGGGGCGCCCTGCCGCCAGCTGCAGGGGCACGCCTACGAAAACCAAGACGATGAGCAACGTGGCTGTCGTGAAGGCCATGACGCGGTACTGCAAGAGGACCGCGCGGGGGACAGCAGTTGTCGGCGAGGGGTTGCTGCGGATCGGCGCCGGGATCATGTTCCTCCGCTGTATCGCCTAAGACAAATTGCGAGGGTAGCGCCACCGGGACGAGAAGGGCCGGCGTTTCGATCAGTCGTCGCCCGTGGCGCAAAGTCCAGGTGGGTGGGGCACCTTGCCCTGCGTTGCCGCCTTTTGCTCGGCCCGGCTCTAGAAACGACCGAGTAACTCGCCGTGGAGAACAATGAAGACGGCATCCGGGTCCTGTGCCCATGCCCGCCATGCCTTCGCAAGGGACTCCATCTCGTGGTCAGTCGCGATGCCGTAGGCCACCGCCTGGTCAGCAAAAGAGGAGGTGGTGCAGCGCTCGGCCCACAGTTGCGACCACCACAACGTGTCGTTCGCAGTCGCGAAGGTCCAGGTGGACGAGCTGAAGGTCACATCTGTCCAGCCCGCGGCACGTGCCCAGCCGAGCAGCGCCCGCCCGGCATCTGGGTTCGGCCCCGTTGTGTCGGGCGACTTTCGAGTATACTTCCCGCCACCGTTCGAGGCCGTTGCTGGCGGGAGACCACCTAAACCCTCCGTAGTCACTGTCGCGTACGGCCACAATCCCGCCCTTACGGACCAGCAGCGCCATCGTTGCCATCGCACCAACGGGATCACGCAGATGCTGAAGCACCTGGTGAGCGTGGACGACGTCGAAGGTCTCCTGTTCAAGCCCGAGGTCTCGAAAGTCGCCTGTTCGGAAAGAGACGTTCGTCGTCCCCGTCTCAGCCGCGTGAGCAGCCGCCTCCCTGGTGACCGCCTCGGAGGTGTCGATGGCGAGGACTTCCCCAGGCGAGACCGCCCGCGCGAGGCCCACAGTGAGCGTGCCTGGTCCACAGCCGACATCAAGGAGATGCTCACCGGGCCGAAGATGGCCAAGCAGGTAAGCAGCCGAGTTCTGAGCGGTGCGCCAACGATGCGAGCGAAGGACGGCGTCCTGGTGACCGTGGGTATAAATGTCCCGTGTAGGTGCCACGGCCAGATACTGACACCTGTCTCGCAGCTCGGCTCGGCTGGTACAAGGCGCCGGTGCTTCGGTGCCACCGGAAAACTGGAGGCGGAATCCCCCGAAATCCCGGTTTTTCCCCCGGTTGTCCTCTAGAAGGCCACAATCGGTACCGCGTAACATGACGTTTCGGAAGACTTAGTGGAGGAGCGGTCCCGCATCGACGGAAAACGTTCCTACCGGCGCAGCCAGCGGGGGGGCCGCCTATGTCTTGAGTGCCCCTCCCTGGCTGCGGTTCCTGATCGGCAATCCAGCTGTAGGCGCCTCGTGGGGCCAAGTTCATCGGTTCTGTCCCTGCTATCTATGATGGCCTCGCCGCGCGATGGTGCGGCTCGCTACAGCCGACGCATGGGGCAGTTGCATTCCTCCGCTCGGAGCAACCCCTCGGGAGGTCCGTGGTTACTGGAACCGGCTTTGACGCTTGGTCTCTAAGCGATGGCCGCTGCGTGTGCGGCGCGGTCCATCACGTCCCAATCGAGAGGATTGTCATCGACGAGCAGGCGCACGAACAGGTGGCCGCCTTCCTGCAGCAGCGTCACCGGTCAAGGCCGTTCGTCATCATGGATGCGAACACCGAAGAGGTGGCCGGAAGCGACGTCGTCGACGAGCTGTCGAGAGCGGGCCTGCACGTCACGAGCTTCTGCTTTCCCGAGCGAACTGGCCTGCTGGCAGACGAGAGGAGCGTTTCACGCATCGAGGGGGCCCTAAAGCAGGTGGAGACCGATTCGCTCCTAGCAGTCGGCTCCGGCGTACTGACAGACCTCACCCGGTTCGTGGCGCACCGCCTGGGGATGGAATTCGTGAGCCTGCCCACTGCAGCCTCGATGGACGGATATGCCTCGGGCGTGGCGGCGATGGAGTTCGGGGGCATGAAGACGACCTACCCAGCGGTCACTCCGGTGGCGATCTTCGTCAGCCCGAGCACGGTCGCCGCCGCCCCGCTGGACATGACACGCGCCGGTCTCGGCGACCTTTTGGGCAAGGCGTCTGCACGCACTGACTGGCAGGCCTCTCACGAGCTTTACGGCGAGAATCTCTGTCTCGAGGTCGAGCGCCGCATGACAGAGTCCTTCGTCGACGCCGCCACCCACGTCAGCGAAGTTCTCGGAGGCTCTCCGGGAACGGTCTCGCGTCTTTTGCGGGGGCTCGTGGAGTCAGGCATCGCCATGGCGATGGTCGGTAACTCCCGGCCCGCGAGCGGCTCGGAGCATCACGCGTCGCACTTCTGGGACCTTCTCGCGGCGAACCACCAGCGGGCGCACGCACCGCACGGCCTCCAGGTTGGCTACGCGACCCAATTCACCATGCGTCTTCAGCAGTATGCCTTCGGCGGAGGCATCGAGGAGCTCGTCTTACCCCGACCCCTCGCACCCGAGGGCGAGGAGGCACGCGCCTTCTACGTCGGCCACGACGAGCAGGTTGAGGCCGTGCTCGGGGGAAAACGGCAGTTTCTCGCCGAGCACTCTTCGACATGGCCGAAGACGCCTTCGGACTGGGAATCGGTGCGAGGCCTTCTTGGCAAGACAATGGAAGTGTTCCCTCTTGTCGCCGGCGCGTTGGCAGTGGCCGGCATCCCCGCCGAGCCCGGGTACCTGGGTTTTGACACCGCGACACTCAAGACGTCGTTTCGATGGGCCAACCTGATCCGCTCCCGCTACACGGTGCTCGATTTCCTGGAGGGCCAGGGCAGACTCGACGAGGCCATAGAAGCCGTCTTCGTCTGAGCGACATGCCCCATGGCCTCGGTCGCTTTCGGACTGCGAGTTTCGCGGCGCCGGTCGTGACGCGCTCGGTCAACTCGATGGCCACGTAGGTGGCGCGGCATAATGACGAAATGGTCCATCTCGCTTGGCAATGCCGGTTCGATGGCGAGCCCCCTTCGGGGACAAGCCGAGTAGTGGGGCACCAGCTCCTGGCGGCTGAGTCGTGAGCGCCGTTGCTTCTCCCGGCGCGCGACGAGTGACGATCGGAGTCGACTTCGGGACCGAGTCCGGCCGTGTGCTGCTTGTCGATGTGGCAAGCGGAAACGAGATCGCGGTGGCGGAGGTCCGCTACGCCCACGGTGTGATCGATGAGAGGCTCCCTTCGTCGGGCGAAGAGCTGCCACCTGACACGGCGCTGCAGGACCCCGCCGACTACCTCGAGGTCCTCTACCGCGGGATTCCGGAGGCTCTCACGGCCGGAGACGTGTCAGCCGGAGAGGTGATCGGCATCGGCATCGACTTCACGTGCTGCACCGTCCTTCCCGTGACCGGGGACGGCACTCCGCTGTGCGATCTCGACGAGTGGCGGGACCGCCCGCACGCCTGGGTCAAGCTCTGGAAGCACCACAGCGCGCAGCCGATCGCGGATCGCCTCAATGAGGTAGCTGTCGAACGGGGCGAGAGCTTCCTCGCCCGCTACGGCGGCCGGCTTTCCTCGGAGTGGTACTTCCCCAAGCTGATCGAGATCTGGCAGAAGGACCGTGAGGTCTACGACGCCATGAGTGCCTTCGTCGAGGCGACGGACTGGATCGTCTGGCAGCTCACGGGCAGCCTCGTGCGCGCCAGCTGCTCGGCGGGCTACAAGGCGTGCTGGTCGGAGCGCGACGGTCTCGCCTCCCACGCTTACTTCGAGGCCGCCTATCCCGGCTTCCCAGACCCGAGCGAGAAGCTGGGAACGAGCTTTGCCCCCCCGGGTGCTTGCGCCGGGACCTTGCGAGAAGACATGGCGTCCCGCCTCGGTCTTGACACCTCGGTGGCCGTGGCCGTGGGCAACGTCGACTCGTTCGTCTCGGTCCCCGGAGCCGGCGTGCAACACCCGGGGGTGTTCTTGATGGTCGTGGGCACCTCCATCTGCGACCTCGTCATCGACCGCCACGATGCCCACATGACGGGGATCACAGGCGTCATGGAAGACGGCATCCTCCCCGGGTTCTTCGGCTACGAAGCCGGTCAAGCGGCCGTCGGGGACATGTTCGCCTGGTTCGGAGGCCGCCTCCTCGGTCTAAGGGGCGACGGGTCGGAGACGGGAGGGAGCTGGC
>Ga0187867_10003034_pt1 | contig 13606 bp, 15 predicted proteins | sample June2016WEW_13_1_FD_132976 | JGI IMG/M metagenome (GOLD analysis project Ga0187867, IMG submission 132976) | Peatland microbial communities from SPRUCE experiment site at the Marcell Experimental Forest, Minnesota, USA - June2016WEW_13_10 | ecosystem: Environmental > Terrestrial > Soil >... | reverse complement strand
GGCCTGCGCGGCAGTGTTGTTCGCGGTCTTGGTCACCGACAGGAACGTCGGGATGGCGATCGCAAGGAGAATGCCGATGATGAGCAGCACAACGAGCAGCTCAATAAGCGTGAAGCCCTCCTCGGTGGCCCCGTCCAGTTCTGGGCGCCGCCAGTGCGGCCCGTCAGGGTCGTGTGTCATCTGATCTTCCTTTAGACAGTCGCACTTCTTCTAATGATTCATCGGACGACTGGCGGCCCGACCTAAGGGAAATCTTCCGTCACAGAGCGGCGGGCGCCCGCTGTCGCCATCGCCACGAGCTGGCAGGTGACGAGAGAACACTTCCGACCTGCTCTTATGCCTCGGTGCGGAACGCCCGCCTGTCATTGTCACGACAAAAGTTCTTGTCAAACCGCCGGAGGTACCCAGGGGACGAGGCTCGATCGGGGCTCGCTTCAGCGGTCCAGTTCGTCCCAGAGCTTGGCCCGTGAGGCCGCTCTCCAAAGCTCGGGAAGCTCGGCCGCCGCATGGTTGAACCGACGCTGTTCCAGTCCGGCCAGCAGGCCGTAGGTGTAGCCGTTGTGTCCTGGCCTGGCCCCTGCTTTCGCTCCGAGCTCACGGAGGAGCGCTCTGGCGACAACGGCGTCTTGACCCTCGCCGAGGTGTTCGTGGATCGCCTCAAAGCGGCTGGCTATGCGGGTGGCGACCTTACCGAGGAACGGCTCGAAGGCCTCGGCCGCGTACCGCATGCCCTTTGCCGCCTTGCGCACCTCGTGCAGGGCGTGCTCTCGTTGTGGGCCACCGGCTGTGGAACTGGCCGCCTCGACACGGCGCGCCACCCGCTCGAGTTCGCGCCGCAACAACCAGGGCCCAGCCTTTTCGATGGTCCGCTTCGCCCTCGGCCGGGTCGGTGGGGCGAGGCTCACAGCCCGCAGCACGTGCAAGAGGCTCAGGTAGCGGTCCGAACGCATCGCCTCGAGGGCGTCGTCGAGCGCCTTGTGCCTGGCGGCGGCGAAATGGCTGGCGATCTCGTCACGTACGGGACCCAAGACCTCCTCGGATGGGATTGTGTCGAGCAGCTTGTTGAGCTCGCTGCTCAACACGTCGCTGTCGCGTAGTGGGCCGAGGGCACTTCCGAGCCAGCCGAGCTCATCGCGCAACCACTCGGCCGAGGCTTTGTCAAGCACAGGGGCGAAGGTCCACAAGGCGCTTCGAAGTCGCCGAACGGCCACCCTCATCCTGTGCACCGCTTCGACCTCGCCCAGGCGCACGCCAGCGTCACGCTCGATGAGCTCGAGGACGAGGTCGTGCCAGCGCTTCGTGAACACCTTGGCGACCGAATCGGGTGCGCCCTTGGTCGGCGCAGGCTCGGCTATGAGCGGATTGGCCGCCGCGGCCCCGACAGCGCGCACGAACTTGGAGGGATACTCCGCTGGCCTGCCTCCGCAACGCTCGAGCTCCCGACTGATCTCTGCGAGCTCTTTAGGGCTGCCTTCGAGCAGCTCCACCTCCAGCTCCCTCCAGCGATCACGGGGCTCCGAACGCCCGTCGAAGAACGCTCCGACGTCGTCCTCGTCCACTTCTGCGAGCGGACGGCTCTCCGGATTGACAAGGAGGGTCCTCGTGCGCTGGGTCGAGAGCCTCACCACCGGTTGCAGTCTCCGCCCACCACTACGGGCGAGGGTGAGATCGATCAGCTCCTCAGGCACCTGCGGTGGTTCGAGGAGGAGGGAAGCCACCTCGAGCAAAGGCGCGGGACGTCGCAGCTCAATCCTGGTGTCGGCGCCCTGGCCGGGAAGCTTCAGGTGCCACCCGGCGTCTTCTCCCCCAAGCCGCAGGCGCAGCGTGGCACCAGTGCGGGCGAGCCGGTAGTCGGGCGTGTCGTAATAGACGGCGTCGAGGTCGACCGTCTCTACCGACCCGACGCGCAATGACGGTGCCAGTGAATCGAAACCTGGCAGCTCAGCATCATCGTCAACGACGAATTTCCGCTCGACCTCGATCAAAAGACACCCCCCGGTTCTCCTTCGCACCTTGCTCGGTGGCGCAATTTCCACCTACCCGAATTGTGGCCCAAATCCACTCCGTTTTCTGCCTCGCTTTCGGGCCCGCCCGGGACCCGCGAGGACACGCCTTTAGGACGGGTGAGCCGGTAGCCTCCAGGCCCATGGAGACCTGGGACGCCATCCGAGCCCGCCGCAACGTTCGCAGCTACGCGGACCGGGCCATCGCCCCTGATCTCCTCGAGCGGATCCTCGAAGCCGGACGGCGGTCACCCTCCGCGTCGAATCGCCAGCACTGGGACTTCGTCCTTGTCACCGACCCCGCTCAGTTGCAGGAGCTCTCCGCCGTCTGGACGGGTGCGCGCCACCTGGCGAGTGCGAAAGCAGCTGTCGTACTGGTTCTGCCCGAGCCGGAGAACGAGCGGTCCGAGATGTCGACCAGTACGACCTCGGCCAGGCAACGCTGGCCATGATGCTGGCGGCGACGGATCTCGGGATAGGAAGCGGCCATTCCGCCATCGGCGATCGGGAGGCGTGCCGGCGCATCATCGGTGCGCCGCCGGAGCGAGTCTGTGCCTACATGCTGGCATTCGGCTACCCAGCTGACCGACCGCTGCAGCCGATAGCAGAGCCGAACCGGCGGCCGTTCGAGGAGGTAGTTCACCGGTCGCAGTTCTAGAGGCGCTTCAGATGGGTGTGCTTGCGAGTCGGGGCTTAAGCCGAGGGGCGCCCTTGTGATGCCTCGACTCGGCTGGCCCTCGCCGAGAGATTACGCGGTGTGCGAGCCTTGACGACGCCCGATGGCCGACCCAACGGCACTCAGGACGAGGGCGCCGACAACACCCAGGCACCAGAGCTGCACGACCTTTCCTGGAACGCCCTCGTGGACCACCCATAGCCTGCGGGACAAGGCGCCGACCAAGAGCACGACGACGCTGAGGCTCGCGGCAACGGTGGCATGCCGAGCCGCCGAGGCGGGACGCCGGCGCCCAGCGAGGCCCCCCCCGACAAGGAACCCAGCCGCCACAATGCAGGTGGCGATGACCCAGAGATGGTTGGGCTGGTCGATCATCGGACGCCCGTGCCAGTCCTCTTCGACGATCATGGTCGGGACGGAGACGACCAACATCAAGATCAGCGACGCAACTACTGCGGCCCAATCGAAGCCGCTTCGTGGCGGACTGAGTTCCCCGGCGCTCATGGCACTGATCTCTCTAGCACGAGAGCGCCCTTGCGAGCAGTCGAGGCGATCTGCACCGCTCTGCGGCGAAGCCGTCGTTGGCGAAAAGGCCCGGCCAGGCGATGAACCGGAGCGGGAAGTCGGTATTGAGCGCACCCTCGGCCGGCATGCCGCGCGTGGCCGTTCTAAGTGGCACTCGCAGCGAGCCAAGGGCCGCATCGGGCGAACGCCCAGGTCGAGGTTGTGAGCATTGTTCCACTGACCAATTGAATAAGCCGAGGCCACCCCGCTCTGCTCGGTTCAACGAGTCAGCGGGCATTTCCAGTAAGGGCTTTTTCGTTCACGTTTCGTCCTTCGGACCCCGAAGACCAAGGCCCTCTGTGCCGAGGCGCGCCCAGAACAGGATTCGCTTGAACGTATAGAAGTAAGGGGCCCGGTCGCCGAGGACCGCGCCCAACTTGTGCTCGTAGCGCTCCACGAACTCGTCGAACATCTCGGCGGGCAACACCTCCCGGAAGCGCAAGAGGGTGGTGCCCCTCGTCCACTCGGCAACTGCCGCGCTTGAGGCGAGTTCGTGCCCGTAGACCTGTAGGCGGACGATCTGGTCGGCAAAACCGATCTCGTGCAACAGCTCGGCGTACTGCTCCGGCAGGCAGACCGGAGCGGCGGCAGGCACGTCGCGCATGTATTCGGCAAAACGTGCCTGGAGGGCCACCTCGATGGCGACGGCATGGGAGGGGTGGTCGAAATTGGCCGGGACCTGGACGGCGAGCTGGCCTCCCGGGCGCAGCCCGGCGGCGAGGCGAGTGAGCAGTTCACGGTGGTGGGGCACCCATTGCAGGCTGGCGTTGGCGAAGATGACGTCGAAGGCCGCCTTTGGCGCGAAGTGGGCGATGTCCCCGTTTTCAAACGACAGACCGTTACCCGCGAGAGGACGCGCTTTTGCCAGCATCGACTCCGAGGCGTCGATCCCGAGCGTTGTGGACGCTTGGGTGTGCTCGTGCAGCCGGGCGGTGAGTTCCCCGGTGCCGCAGCCGAGATCCATCACCTCGCCCCCCGGAACGGGATCGACCATGGCGAGGAGGTCGAAGAACGGTTTGGCGCGTTCGGCGGCGAACTTTGCGTATTGACCGGGATCCCAGTTGTCGGTCGTCTTGTCGGTCTCCATAGGCCTCCCGGCTTGAGTCGAGCTATGTCGAAGGCGCCTGCGGTTCCTGAGGATATTGCCGCCCGCAAGGCTCGAACCGCCTTGCGGGACTTTGTGGAGGGACCGGCTCCTATCCTGAAAGCCATGACCGAGCCGGTGCCGTCTCCACCTGGAGAGATCGTGCTGGAAGAGTTCGTGTTGCGCCGCTATCAGCAAAAGGACGCGCCGGCACTTGCGCGGGCCGTCTGCGAGAGTTTGGAGCATCTCCGCCCTTGGATGCCGTGGATCTCGCTAGAGCCGACCTCACTTGGAGACCGCGAGAAGCTTCTCGCGAAGTGGGACGAGGACTGGGCCGAGGGCACGCAGTACTCGTTCGGGATCTTTCAAAAAGGGCGCGTCGTGGGGGGAGCTGGCCTCATGCGCCGCATAGACAAGAACGGTCTTGAGATCGGCTACTGGGTGCATCCAGAGTTCGTTGGTCGCGGATATGCCACCCGCGCAGCCGAGGCGTTGACGACGCTCGGGCTGGGCCTTCCCGAGGTGACCCACATAGAGATTCATCACGACAAGTCGAACCTGGCCAGCAGTCGAGTTCCCATGAAGCTGGGTTTCAAGCTCGTGGGAGAAGTGCCGGCAAAACCTGAGGCTCCCGGTCACAGCGGCATCAACTGCATTTGGAGGATGGACCGCGCCTTGTGGGCGAGGATGGCCACGGACACCTGAGCGAAGCGAACCCGGCGGCGCGCCTTTGCGGCCTAGTCGCGGTGGACGAGGCGAAGCCCGGCCCAGGCGAACTCTGCTACCCGCCGGGCGACCAGCCCAGCCTCGGCGTCGAGCATCTCTCGCGAAGCCGGCGAGCTGCGGTTCGAGTGCGAATGGAGCCAGTCGCGGGTCACACCCTTGGCCATGCCCACGACCGCAGCGGCCAGGACCCGCTGATGATCGGGATCTATGTCGGCGCGGATGAGCGGTCGCAGCGCGCTTGCGATCGTGTCGTCGACGCGCCGGATCGCCTCGGCAAGCTCGACGTCGTAGGGAAGGGTGCTGTCCAACAGCAGCCGCATGGCGGACTCGTTGTGAAGCACGAAGCGGAAATAAGCGTCGCAAACCGCCTCGACCTGCAGGCGGGGACCGGGGGCCAGCTCCGCAGCGGCGGTGAGAGCGTCGATGATGCGCACGACGACGTCGTCGAGCAGTTCGAGGAAAAGCGCTCGCTTGGACTTGAAATGCTGGTAGAGAAGCGGCTTGGTCACGCCGGCCTCGCGGGCGATGTCGTCCATGGTCGTGGCTTCGAGCCCGGATCGGGCAAAGGTCTCCAACGCCACGTCGAGCAACTGGCGTCTCCGTCTCGCTGCGGGAAGCCGAAGCCGTCGCGGCCTCAAGGTGGGACTGGTGACGGCCACGAGGAGGCATCGTAGTTTTCCGGCGCTGGCCGAGGCGGCCAGGTTCTGTTCAGGCCCGTTGTGCCAGCCAGGTGTGAAGGCGCCCGGGCAGAGCCGAGAGCGAGAAGTGTTCCCGTGCGAGCGCCTGGTTGCGGTCGAGCAATGCCGGATCGGGACTCGCCAAGAAGGCGCCCAAGGGCGCCCTGTCGTCTATGTCGAACCACTGGAAGCCGAGATTTCGCAGCTCTTTTCCGACGGGGTAGGGTCCGATCGCCAAGGGACGGCGGTAGAGGGCGGACTCGAGGCTCGGGTTCCCGAATCCCTCCCAGGTCGAGGGCAGGGTGACCACGTCGCTGGCGGCATAGGCGTCCGCCATCGCCGCTTCGGGCCACGCAGGTCCCCGAAGGACTTTCGTCTTGGTCCCGGCGGCGGCGACGAGCCGTTCGAGCTCGCCGTCATATCCGTCCTCGGGCGGTCCGAGCAACCAGTAGGTGGCATGCAGCCCGATGGCCAGGCGCATGCCGCCGGCGACGTTCTTGCGGGCGATGGCCCGCGTCGGCTGGAGGACGACGACTTCGCTCTCTCCAACCTCGAGGGCTTCGCGGGCCGTACGTCGATCACCTGGTGGCGGGTCCGGATCGAAACAGTTGTAGAAGACGGTCGCGTCGATTCGCCGGGCTGCCAGCTCACGTCTCGACCTGGCGTTGATGCACACGTGGTGCCAACAGGGGTCACTAGGAGGCGGACCGAGATGCTCGAGATGCGGCCGCTGCCAGGCGAGGTCGTGGTGGCGCAGGATCGCCGGCCTGCCTCGCAGCACATCGGCGACGACTTCGCCCGCGACACGATTCAAAGGAAGAGAGCAGAGATTCTCCACGAGCACCAGGTCCGCACCTGAAAGGGCTCTTTTCACCTCGGAGCGCAAGAGCGCGATGTCCCTGACGACGGCGTCCATGGAAAGCTCCGGTAGCAACCGATCCGCTCGACCGCTCCCAGCTACCGTCATCACGCCGAAGCCGAGCTGGCCGAAGGCCCAGGCCCACTTCGCGGCCTCCACAGAGACGCCGTCTTGGCCACCGAGTCGGTAAGAGACGATGGCGAGCGTCCCTGAGGTGGGTATGCGCACGCTCGCAACCTAGCGGGGGACAAATCCGGACGACGTCCCAACCGTTCTTAGACGTCGGGTTGCCAACAACGGAGCTTTTTGCGACCTTGGGCGCCAGGCTCTAGAACGGAGCGGTGAAGAAACGGGCGTTGATCACCGGTATCACCGGTCAGGACGGTTCTTATCTGGCGGAATGGCTCCTCTCGCAGGGCTATGACGTGGTGGGCATGCTCCGACGCTCGAGCACCCTCAACTTCGAGCGCATCGCCCACATCCAAGACAGCTTGACCCTCGTCTCCGCAGACGTCCTCGATGAGGTCTCGATCATCGAAGTGCTACGTGAGCAGCGCCCCGACGAGGTGTACAACCTTGCCGCCCAGTCCTTCGTCCAGACTTCTTGGTCACAGCCCGTGCTGACGGGCGAGGTCACAGGGCTCGGTGTCACCCGGGTGCTCGACGCCATCCGCCTGACCAATCCCGAGATCCGCTTCTACCAGGCGAGCTCGTCGGAGATGTTCGGCAAGGTGCGCGAGGTACCTCAGACGGAGCACACGCCTTTTTATCCCCGCAGTCCCTACGGGGTGGCCAAGGTCTACGGGCACTGGATCACCGTCAATTACCGCGAGAGCTACGGACTGCACGCCTCCTCGGGGATCCTGTTCAATCACGAGAGCCCACGGCGGGGCTTTGAGTTCGTGACGCGCAAGATCACCAACAGCGTGGCGAGGATCAAGCTCGGCCTGGATAAAGAGCTCCGTCTCGGCAACCTGGAGGCGAAACGTGACTGGGGCTTTGCTGGTGACTACGTAAAGGGCATGTGGCTCATGGTCCAGCAGGACGAGCCGGAGGACTACGTGATCGCGACCGGCGAGACGCACTCGGTGAGAGACCTGTGCCAAGTCGCTTTCGCGAGGGCTGGTCTCGACTACGAGCACCACGTTCGCATCGACGAGCGCTTCATGCGACCTGCCGAGGTCGATCTCCTCGTCGGAGATGCGGCAAAGGCGCACGGCAAGCTCGCGTGGAGGACCACCGTGGACTTCGCCGGGCTCGTCGAGATGATGGTCGACGCCGATATCGATCTCATGCGTCGCCAGGTCTCCTAGGCCGAGACGGTGCCCCTTAGCTGGCGTGAGCAGCTCGGCCACCGGACTTCACCGCTTGCTTAGGGCCCCCGGCGAGCTTCGCCCGGCGAGGCGCGTGACCTGGGCATCCTTTGGCCCCTAACATGGGCGATCTCAATGGCGCCTGCTATTCGTCTCCACGAGGCCGTAGCGCTGGCCGGCCGGTTTCCCCTCCTCGCAGGAGCTTCCCTGGAAGTCAGCCAAGGCGAGGTGGTGCATCTGCGCGGGCCGAATGGGGCAGGCAAGACCAGCTTGTTGAAGGTGCTCGCCGGCTTGATTGCCGTGCACTCGGGAGAGGCGACGGTGCTCGGGCGCGACCTGGTGGCAGACCGGCGCTGGGTGCGGCGCGAGGTCGGCATGCTCGGTCACCAGTCGTTTCTCTACGACGAGTTGACCGTGGAGGAGAACTTGCGCTTCGCCGTGCGGGCGGCGCGGGCAGGACAAGCGGGCATCGGAGCAGTGCTCGAGCAGTTCGGTTTCGGCGGGCGTCTCGCGTCCATGGCAGTAGGGCGGTGCTCTGCCGGACAGCAGCGCCGGGCCTCGCTCGCCGTGCTCGTGGCTCGGGGCTCCCGGCTCTGGCTCCTGGACGAACCCCACGCCGGGCTCGACCAGGAGGGTCGTGATCTTCTCGACCAGCTTCTCGCAGGCTCCAAGGCAGCCGGTCGTACCGTTGTGTTCGCGTCCCACGAGCACGCGCGTGCGGAGGCCATCGCCGACCGGGTGATCCACGTGGCCGGCGGCCGTGTCGTCGAGGGGACCGGGGCAGTTTTGCAACCGACACCGTCGACCGCCTCCAGCTCGGCCAGCGCGCAGCCCACCGCAGCCGGCCCGGTTCCTACGGCCCAGCCCGCCGACGGCGCCGGCCCTTCTGACCAGGTCACGAAAGCGTCCGCGCATGTTGCGTGACGCCGCCCTCGTCGCGGGCAAGGACCTCCGTATCGAACTGCGGTCCCGAGTCGGCCTGAATCAGGTGGGGCCCTTCGCGATCGCCGTCTTGTTGCTTTTTGGCCTGGCCCTCGGCCCCGACCGTTCTGTGCTCGCGCCCGCTTCGGCAGGACTGTTCTGGGTCGCGGTCCTGCTCTCTACGCTGCTTGCCGTGCAGCGCAGCTACGCCATCGAGTCGGCCGACGCGGCTCGGGACGGGCTTCGCCTCTCGGGCCTCGACCCAGGGGGGATCTTCCTAGGCAAGGCCAGTGCGGTTGCCGCGCAGCTGCTCGTGCTTGAGGCCGGCCTCACCGTCGGTGTCGCCCTCTTGTACGGCGCCCATCTGTCCGGAGCTCTCGTCCTCGTCGCCGCCTGCGCCGCCGGCACTTGCGGACTTGCTGCGGTCGGCACGCTTTACGGGGTCGTCGCCTCGGGCTTGCGCACGCGCGAGACGCTGCTTCCGCTTCTCTTTCTTCCCGTTGTCGCTCCTGTGCTTCTCGCCGCCACCAAGGCGTGGAATGAGGCGCTCGCTGGCACGCCGGGCCGCGCTGGTGGCTGGTTGGACGTGCTCGCAGTCTTTGCCGTGCTCTATATAGCCATTGGCACCGTCGCCTTCGGGCCCCTGTTGGAGGACGGATGAGCACGGCGACGATGCGCAGACAGACGAGCGCTACCCAAAGCGACGGCGCCGGGATGGCGCTTCACCTGTTGGGCGCTACGGCGCTTGTCGGCGTGGCGGCGACTGTGTGGCTGGGTCTGTTCGTCACGCCACCGGACGAGTTCATGGGAAATCTCGTCCGCCTGCTCTACATTCACCCGCCGATGGCTTGGGTGGCCTTCCTCGCTTACGGCGCGGCCAGTCTCGCGAGCCTCCTGTACTTGTGGCCGAGGACGAGAGCCGAGCACTTCGACCGCCTCGCGGGCGCCTCGGCGGAGGTCGGTGTCGTCTTCACCGGCCTGACCCTCGCCTCCGGCTCGATCTGGGGCCGGCCCACCTGGGGCGCCTGGTGGGCATGGGACCCGCTTTTGACCACGACCGCTCTCCTATTCGTGCTCTATCTCGGCTACCTGGCCCTGCGCCGCGTGCCCGGTGAGTTCCACGTGCGGGCTCGGCGCTCGGCAATCGCCGCCCTGATCGCGTTCGTCGACGTGCCGATCGTCTACTTCTCCGTTGAGTGGTGGCGCAGCTTGCACCAGGCACCGACAGTGCTCAACCCGACGACGCACAAGACATATGTGCACGGGTCGATGGCCTGGACCCTGCTGCTCGGCTTCGTGTCGTTCACGCTCGTCTACATCTGGCTCATGGCCCACCGCTACCGTCTCGCCAAGTTGCAGGACCGGGAGGAAACCGAGGGGCTGGAGGTCGCCCTGGCCGAGCGCCGGGCTGAAGCGGGGGCGAGGGGATGAACGGTTACGTGGAAGCCGGCTACGTCGTGGTGCTCGGCACGCTCGGGAGCTACGGCGGGGCACTTTTGCTCCGCGAACGCGCCGCCCGGCGCCGCGCCGGCGGGAACGGAACGGGCGAGCGGGCCGGGAACGGACCCGGCGTCGCAACACAGGTCCACCGGAGCGGACCGGCCGACGAGGGCCTACAGCTCAGGCACCGTTCTTTCGAGGAGACGGGAACGGGGACCGAGCCATGAGCGATGTCTCCACCGCCACGAGCTCTCCCGGGGCGGCGACGGGCCGTGCCCCCTCGCCCCGCGACCCGCTCGAAGACGAGCCAAGCTCCGGGGACGCCGGAACTGCCCCGTCGCGGGCTGGGCGCGGAGCGAGACCACTCAGCTACGAGCAACGGCGCCAGCGTCGGCGGTTGGAGGTCGTCGGGGTCATCATCGTGGCGGCGATCGGTTTTCTCGTCTTCAAGGGGCTCACATCGGCGATCGTGTTCTTCAAGACTGCGAACGAGGCGGTCGCCCAAAGGGCGACGCTCGGCGACAGCACCTTCCAGCTTGAAGGCATGGTCCTGCCGGGGACGGTCCGCACCGTTCGGAACCGGACCGGGACGACGGTGGCCTTCGTCGTTGAATCGAGTGGCGTCAAGGTCGCTGTCACTAACACCGGCTCGCCGCCGCAGCTGTTCCAACCCGGGATCCCGGTCATAGTGGTCGGCCATTTCGTCGGCGCCACGGACCGTTTCGCCTCTGACCAGATCCTCGTCAAACATTCCAACAGCTACATCGCCGCACATCCGAATCGGGTGAAAGCGCTTAACGGAACGACACGATGAACGCTGCGCTCGGCCTGGTCGGCGTCGCCCTCGGTCTGCTCGCCGCGGTGTCCGGGGTCGTCACCATCGGCGTCGGGCTGGCGACGCAAAGACCGTCGCTTTACCGACACGCCCGCACGTTCGCCCTCTGGGTGCTCGCGGGAGCGGTCCTGGCGAGTGTCGCGATGGAACGCGCCCTTTTGCTCCACGACTTCTCCCTCGCCTTCGTGGCCGCCAACAACAGCCGCGAGACACCGCTTTTGTACTCGATCACCGGGATGTGGTCCGCCCTGCAAGGCTCGATCCTGCTCTGGGCCCTCATACTCTCCGGCTATCTGGCGGCGATGACGCACGTGTTCAGAAAGCGGGCATCCGACCCGCTCGTGGCGTGGTCGAGCCTGGTTGGGCTGGGCGTCGCCGTTTTCTTCTTCGCCCTCATGGCCGGCCCGGCGAACCCGTTTGCCCACGTCATCGGTCAGGTCCCCTCCGACGGATCGGGTCCAAACCCGCTTTTGCAGGACAACCCGCTCATCGCCTTCCACCCGGTCTTTTTGTACCTGGGCTTTGTCGGTTTCACCGTGCCGTTCTCATTTGCCATCGCCACGCTCGTGACGGGACGCTTCAACGAGGGATGGCTGCTTGAGACCCGCCGTTGGACGTTGTTCGCTTGGGCCTTTCTCACCATCGGGATCATGCTGGGCGCCTGGTGGTCCTACCAGGTCCTCGGCTGGGGTGGCTTTTGGGGTTGGGACCCGGTCGAGAACGCGGCCTTGCTTCCGTGGCTTTGCGGCACGGCCTACTTGCACTCGGTCATGGTCCAAGAGCGGCGGGGACTGCTTCGCGTTTGGAACCTTTCCCTTCTCATAGCGGCCTTCTCTCTGACTATCCTCGGCACCTTCCTCACCCGCTCCGGCGTGCTCGTCTCGGTGCACTCGTTCTCGAACTCGAACGTCGGCCCGCTCCTCCTCGGCTTTTTCGGCCTTGTCGTCGCGCTCGGAGTCGGTCTCATCGCCTGGCGTGGCGACTGGCTCCGTTCGCCTGGGACGATCGATTCGGCGGTGTCGAGAGAAGGCGCCTTTCTCGTCAACAACCTGCTATTTGCCGGGTTCGCTCTCGTCGTGCTGCTCGGAACGGTCTTCCCGCTGTTTGTCGAGGCGCTGAACGGCCAGCAGATCACGGTGGGGCGGCCCTACTTCGACACGATGACACTGCCGATCGGCTTGGCGTTGCTCTTTTTCATGGCGGTGGCGCCGGTGCTCCCCTGGCGCAAGGCAGGGGAAGGTGTCTTGCGCAGGCGCCTCGCAGTCTCGGCCTGGGTAGGTGTCGGTGTCGTGGTCGTCTGCGTACTTGCCGGGGTGCGGGGGTTCGCGCCCCTTTTGGCTTTCGGACTCGGCGGCTTCGCCGGGGCGAGCGCCATTCGTCAGTTGGTGCTAGCCGCCCTGGCCTCGCACAGGGCCGGCGGGGGAGCCTGGAGGGCGCTTTTCGGACGGGCGAACGGCGGCATGATCGTGCATCTAGGCGTCGTCATCGTCGCCGTGGCCCTTTCGGCCGCCAGCTCGTACGGACAGCGGACCCAGCTCGTGCTAAAGCCGGGACGGGCGGTCAGCTACGACGGCCACGTGTTCACCTACGTCGGCACCAAGCAATTCAGCCTTCCCAACAAGAGCGGTGAGATCGCGACGGTCTTGGTGGACGGGGCCCCCTTCCATCCCGCCATCAGCATCTTTTCCGGCAGCGAAGGAGTCGGCACCCCGGCCGTCGACTCTTCGGTGCGCGAGGACACCTATTTGACTCTCGCCGACGTGGACCTTTCTCCTCACGGCCCGGCCACGATAGACATCGTGATCCAGCCCATGGTGATGTGGCTCTGGGTCGGGGGGACCATCACGGCCTTCGGCGCAGTGCTGGCCGCTATCCCGAGCCGCAGGCGGCGAGGCTCGCTCTTGCAGGTCAGCTCAGAGGAGGGAGGCGCAAAAGAGGTCGTCGAGCCGCTGGGTGACCCGCGGCCAGCGGTCCGTGTCGCGCTGGGGGGCGGTGCCCTCGAGGTCCCAGATGAGACCGCTCCTGCGCCCGTCAGCGCTGGGACAGGATCGTGAGCGCCGCGAAGGCACAAAGCGGAGGGCTGAAGCTGGCTCGTTGGGCCGCATGTGGCGTGGGGCTCTGCGCTCTCGTCCTCGTCGCCGTGCTGGCGAGCCGCCCCGCCGCCACGCAGACCGCGTCGAGCCCACTTGTCGGCGAGGCGGCCCCAGCGGTGACGGGTCGCAACCTTTCCGGCGGGGAGTCCTCGCTGGCCGGCTTCAAGGGCCGCTTCGTACTGCTGAACTTCTTCGCCAGCTGGTGTCCTCCGTGCCGGACCGAGTCGCCGGCTCTGGTCAGGTTCGCCTACAGCCATCCCGACGGGCAAAGAGTCGCCGTGCTCGGGGTCGTCTACGGCGACACAGCGGCCAACGCCGTCGCCTTCGAACGCCAGGTGGGGGCCACCTGGCCCTCCGTCGTCGACCCAGGGGAGCGGATCGCAATCAGCTATGGCGTGGACGACCCACCTCAGTC
>Ga0187867_10003030_pt1 | contig 13611 bp, 11 predicted proteins | sample June2016WEW_13_1_FD_132976 | JGI IMG/M metagenome (GOLD analysis project Ga0187867, IMG submission 132976) | Peatland microbial communities from SPRUCE experiment site at the Marcell Experimental Forest, Minnesota, USA - June2016WEW_13_10 | ecosystem: Environmental > Terrestrial > Soil >... | reverse complement strand
CGCCACAGTCCACGAGGACGTCTCCGCCACCGGCCTCCGCCGAAGCCTGCAAGCCGGAGACCCATGCCCCGGCCTGCTCCCGCTGGCCGTCGCCGCCTACATCCAGAGCCACGGCCTCTACCGCTGAGTTTCCTGCCGCCCTCGAACCTTCCCCCCGACAAAATCCGTCGATGCTAGACTCATGCGGTATGGCGAAGCAGTCTGATGGCGATAACAAGCAGGGAACTCTGGCCGGTCTGTGGCTCGCACCCAGCGCGCCCAAGCGCGCACGCCAGACCGCGCGTAAATCCGAAGCTGCCGCGCCCACGCCACCCGCCGACAGCCCCGGCAGCGCCTCCGCGCCGTGGAGCGTGCGCGACCTGGTCAACGACCTCCGCCAGCACGTCGAGGCCGCATACGCCGATCTCTGGGTCGAGGGCGAGATTTCGAACTGCCGCGCCGCGCCCTCCGGCCACGTCTATTTCACATTAAAAGATGGTGAGGCGCAGCTTCCGGTGGTTCTCTTCCGTCGCCAGGCGCAACTGCTGCGCTTCCACCCGCAGGACGGCCTGGCCGTTCTGGTGCGCGGCCGCGTCTCTGTCTACGAGTCGCGCGGCCAACTCCAGCTCATCGCCGAAACGCTGGAGCCGCGCGGCGCGGGGGCACTGCAGCTTGCCTACGAACAGCTCAAGGCGCGCCTGCTCACCGAGGGACTCTTCGACGCCGCCCGCAAGCGGCCGTTGCCTGCCTTCCCGCGCTCGGTGGGTGTCATCACCTCCACCAGCGGCGCGGTGCTCCACGACATCGTCAAGATCATTCGCCGCCGCCACGCGCGCCTGAACCTGTTGGTCTATCCGGCGACGGTGCAAGGCCCCGAATGCGCCACATCGGTCGCCGCGGGAATCCGCTGGTTCAACCAAATCCAGCCCAACCAAATCCGGCCCGATCCGGGTCAGCGCAAAAAGAGCACGCACAAGAAGAGTCCGCCCGGCAATCTCTTTGGCCAGGTCGATCTCATCCTGATCGCGCGCGGCGGAGGCTCACTGGAAGACCTCGCCGGATTCAACGACGAGGCGCTCGCCCGCGCGATTGCGGCCTCCGCGCTGCCGGTCGTCTCCGCCATCGGCCACGAGACCGACTTCACCATCGCAGACTTTGTCGCCGACCTGCGCGCCGCCACGCCCTCGGCCGCAGCCGAACTCATCACCGCAGCCCAGCACCGCATCGAGGAGCGCGTCGAGGCTCTCGACGCACGCGTCCGCCGCGCCATCCGCTATCAGCTCATGCTTGCGCGGCAGCGCTTCACCGCGCTTTCGGTCACCCAGATGCAAGACCGGCTGCAGGCCCTCATCGGCCGCCGCGCGCAGCGCCTGGACGACCTGCGCCACCGCCTCGACTCCGCCGCCAACCGCAGCCTGCGCGCGCGCGCCAACCGGCTCGCGGCCATCGCTGCGCGGACCGAGCGGCAGAACCCAGCCGTCCGGCTCGCCCTCGCGCGCCGCCGCCTGGAAGCCGCCAGCCAGTCCCTCAGCCGCCTCGCGCTCGGTGCCATCGCCGCCCGCTCCACGCATCTCGACCGCGCGAGCGCCCGCCTCGACGCGCTCTCGCCGCTGGCCGTTCTCAATCGCGGCTATGCGCTGGTTTACACAGCCGACGACCGGCTCCTGCGCAACGCCACAGAGGCCCATCCCGGCCAGACCATCCGCGCACGCCTGGCCCACGGCTCCGTCACCGCCGAGGTCAAGTCTACCGGCTCCGCATAACAGCTAGGCCGGTGCCAGCGCCGAGCTGAGCAAACCGGCATAATGGACACAGAGAGTTCCAACCTTCCCTTCGGGCCCCGCATCCAGCTTCCTGCGAGAGAACTCATGTTGCCACTTCGCGAATTGTCGCAGCGCCTGCCACTTCGCGAATTGTCGCTGCTCGCTTCTCTTGTGGGTGCGTCAGCGGTCCTAGTCTGGCGCGTGCAGGAGGGCCGCACTGCCGTCACGGCCAAAAAAATCCTCATCCCGCCCATTGGCATGGCGTCGGGATTTTGTATGTTTTTGGTGCGGGACTTCCGCTTTCCGCTGCTATGGGCGGTCTGTGCCTTCCTGCTCGGGGCTGTTGTGTTCGCCTATCCGCTGCTGCGCACATCGCGCCTGGTGCGCGACGGCGAAGTCATCATGATGCAGCGTTCCAACGTCTTCTTCGTGGTTGTGATCGCGCTGGCCGCCATTCGCATCCTTGCCCACAGCTACATCGACAGGTTTGTGGACGTGAAGCAGACAGCCGCGCTTTTTTTTGTGCTGGCCTTCGGAATGATCCTGCGCTGGCGGGTGCGCATGTTCTTCGAGTATCGCCGGCTCACCGGCGGATAAACGCGCTGAACGCGGTTCGCGGATTGGCTGAAGCGATTAAACCTGCAACTTAGTTCAAAAGCCGGGTTTGACCCAAAAGACGCAATGTGCGCCAGCAATGCGCCAGATCGTGCAAAACGCCCGATAATAGATGTGGAGAAAGATTTGATGAAGAAGCTCTTTGGCACCGACGGCATTCGCGGCGTCGCCGGCCAGTCCCCCCTCGATCCCACCACTATCCACGTCGTCGGCCTCGCGCTGGCGCACCACTTGGGAGATTCGCCTCGCGTCTTGATCGGACAGGACACGCGCGAGTCCTCGGAGTGGATTGCCGCCGCGCTGACCGCGGGCCTGGTTGCCGGCGGCGCGACTGTGGAGAGCGCTGGCGTCATTCCCACGCCAGCCGTCGCCTTCCTTGCACGCGCGCATCAATTGTCCGCAGGCGTAGTTATCTCCGCCTCGCACAATCCCTGGATTGACAACGGCATAAAGCTCTTCGGCCCCGACGGTTACAAGCTGCCCGACGCAACCGAACTGGCCATCGAATCCGAAATCTTCCGTCGCCTAGCCGCTCCAACTCACAACTCACAACTCACAACTCACAACTGTCTTGCCGTAAACGAGGTCGACCGCGCCGAGTACATTCGTTCGCTGCTCGGTGCCGTCCCCGGCCTCTCGCTCGACGGACAGCGCATCGTCATCGACTGCGCCAACGGCGCAGCCTGCGCCATCGCGCCCCAGCTCTTCGCCGAACTCGGCGGTACCGTCATCCTCACCCACGCCTCGCCCAACGGCCGCAACATCAATGAGAACTGCGGCGCCCTCTATCCCGGCACTGTCGCTGCCGAGGTCATCCAACATCACGCGGCGATGGGAATTACATTTGATGGCGACGCCGACCGCGCGCTCTTCGCCGATGAAAACGGCAAGGTGGTCAACGGCGACGCAGTGCTCTTGCTTGCGGCCCGCGACCTGGCCGCACGCGGCCTGCTGACCAACTCCACCGTGGTGGCGACAACCATGTCCAACATGGGCCTGGAGGCCGCGCTCCGCCGCTCGGGGATCAAAATGCTGCGCGCGCCCGTCGGCGACAAGTACGTCCTGGAAGAGATGCTGGCCACCGGAGCGGCGCTGGGCGGCGAACAGTCCGGCCACATCCTTTTCACCGGTCGCTCCACCACCGGCGACGGCCTTCTGACCGCACTGTTGCTGCTGGACATCCTTCACCGCAGCGGGCAGACGCTGGCCCAGCTCACCGCCGACCTCAAGACCTTTCCCCAGATCATCGTCAACGTGCGCGTGCGCGAGAAGCGCCCGCTGGACCAGATCCCGACGGTCACCGCAGCCATCGCCGCCGCCGAGGCCGCGCTGGCCGACTCAGGCCGCGTCGTCATCCGCTACTCCGGAACGGAAGCGCTGGCGCGGGTCATGATCGAAGCCGAATCCGAGGCGCAGATGCACCTCCACGCCAACGCCATCGCCGACGCCATCCGCACCGAAATCGGCGTGTGAGAACTCCCGGATTGTCCTCCGGCTACTCTGACGGCAGCTTTGGCTGCGCGGCAGTCGCATACTCCTGGTCGCTGACATGGGCGAGCCAGTTCACATCTACGCCTTCTGTGTCGGCCACCTGCATGGCCAGATGGACCATGGTGTGTCCCGGCGCGGCGCCGTGCCAGTGCACCTCGCCCGGCTCGATCCACACCGTGTCTCCCGGCCGGATGGCCTGTGCGGGCTGCCCCTGCAACTGCACCAGCCCCACCCCGGCGAGCACATGCAGCGACTGGCCCAACGGATGGGTGTGCCAGGCCGTGCGCGCGCCCGGCTCGAACGAGACGCGGAAGGCCTTGAACCGCGCCGGCTCGGCAATCACAATCTCATCCAGCCACACTGTGCCGGTAAACCAATCCTCCGGCCCGCGACGGCAACTGCGCACTCCACTACTCAGGATTTTCATGGAACCATCCTAACTCCAACCGCGAAGCTGCTGCCGCGAAGCTGCCAGACGCTATGATCGAAGGCAGGACTCCATGCATCCTGCGACCGCAAAGAAATCTCCCGCCGCGCCGCTCACGGAAGCCGGCAAATCCGCGCCCAATCCTGCACCGGCGCCGAGGCGAGCGCGCGATCTGTTGCAGCGGATGCCGTTTCCCGTCCATCCCTTCGACCAGATGCACGGCGTAGACACCAGCGGCCTGGTTCCCGCCACGCACCTGGTCACGGGCCACGCCAACGACGAGCACATCACGGCGTACTACGGCGTTGCGCCCAGCATTCTGCGCGCGCTGATCGGGCACTGGCGCGAGAGCGGGCCGCCCCACCCCATCGAGGATTACACATTCATCGACGTGGGCGCGGGCAAGGGGCGCGGCCTGCTGGTTGCCAGCGAATACAGCTTCCGCAAGGTCGCCGGCATCGAGCTGAACCCGGAGATGGCAGCCATCGCGCGGCAGAATGTGGAGCACTGGACGCGCGCGCACAGCGAGGACCCGACCGCAGCGCGCCTGGCCCCGATCGAGGTGGTCGAGCAGGACGCGCTGGACTTCGAGCTGCCCGGCACGCCCACGCTTCTCTTTCTCTTCCATCCCTTCGAGGCGCCGGTGCTGAAGCAGCTTCTGCGGCGCATCGAGACGCAGTTTGCCAAGCGGCCGGGAACGCTGGACCTGCTCTACGTCAACGCCGAGTGCGCCAACGTCATCGACCGCAACCCCGGCTTCACGCAGCTCTTTCGGGAGAATGTTGCCATGTCGCCGGAGGACCACGCAGCGGACCGCGAGGCCATTGCGCGGCAGAAGGAGTACGGCTCGACGGGCGACGAAGAGTGCGCCATCTATCGCTACACGGGCCGCGCAAAGGGGCCGATCTTCGACCCTGCCGCGTAAAGGAACTACTCCTTCAGGCGCACGATCAAGCCGCGTTCGTCGCCCTCGCCGTGTTCCATATAGATTTCGCCGGCGGCGCGCTTCACAATGCTCTCGAAGCGCTCGCCCCACTCCACCAGAAGCAGCGAATCGGGGTAGCCGGCCATCTCGTCGATGCCCAGCACTGCGATCTGCTCCTCCGTCTCCAGGCGGTAGAGGTCGAGGTGAAAGAGCCGGACGGAGGTCCCGGCGTACTCGTGGACGATGGTGAAGGTGGGGCTGGTCACCTCATCCTCGGCGGCCGCGCCGAGGGCCGCGGCGATGCCCTTCACCAGTGTGGTCTTGCCCGCGCCAACCTCGCCGCGCAGAATCACGATGAGCGGCGGATGCAGCATTGCTGCGATGCGCCCGCCCAGCGCCAGCGTCTCCTCCACCGAGCGCGTCTTGAATCTCCGCTCTTTCATTGCCTTCCCTTTTCTCAAAGTATCGGTGCCTGTCGGTGTCAATCGGTGTTAAGTATTTATCTCATTCAGCCCGCAGATCCAGGTCAGGCCATCGGCGTCCTTCGCGCGATAACGAAACGCGTCCGACAGATGGGCCAGCGTGTCGGTGGCGAGGACCGTGTGCTCGTCCATGGCGCGGGCGGCAAAATCCGCGGCAAGGCCGTGCAGCGCGACCGCAGCCTCCACCGCGCAGGCCGCATCTTGCGGGAACTGGGCAAGCAGTGCGGCGACGATTCCAGTCAGAATGTCTCCGCTGCCGCCCTTTGCCATCGCCGGATTGCCGCTGGTATTTACGGCGACTCGCCCGTCGGGATGGGCGATGAGCGTGCGCCATCCCTTCAGCACCAGGGTCAGCTTGTGCTCTGTGGCGAAGCTGCGCGCCAGATGGATGCGGTCTGCCTCGACTGCGGCGACCGTGAGGCCGGTGAGGCGCGCCATCTCGCCCGGATGCGGCGTCAAGACCAGTGTGCGATTACTTCCATCCAGCAGATTGGTTTGTCCGGCAAAGGCGTTGAGCGCATCGGCGTCGAGGACCATCGGCAAGCTGCAATCCGCAACAAATCTGCGCACAAACTTGGGGGCCTCTCCCTTGGTAGAGAGTCCCGGCCCGAGGGCGACGACGCTGATCTTCTTCGCCTTAATTAACTCCTGCAGCGTCGCAAATGCCCCCAGCGACACCGTACCCTCCGCATCGCACCGATCTCCTGTTCCCTGTTCCCTGTTCCCTGTTCCCTCCTGCAACGGCGCAAGCATCAACTCCGGCGCAACCACGGCGACCAACTCCGAAATGCTCTTCGGCACCGCGGCGGTGACAAGCCCAGCGCCAGCGCGCAGAGCGGCCAGCGAGGCCATCGACGGCGCGCCGGCGGTCCCATGGCTCCCGCCAACCACCAACACATGGCCGAACTTCCCTTTGTTCGCATTCACATCGCGCGGCTGCTCGGCGATTGCTTTCGCCTCGCCTGCCCAGCTCAAGTTTCCGGCGGAGACGATCGCCCCGGCGGGCGAGCCAATCTCCGCGACGACGACCGGGCCAAACGTTGCGCTGGTCAGATGGCCAAAGGCGTGCGCCAGCTTGGGGCGGGTAAATGTGACCACCGCATCGGCGCGGAAGGCATCCGGAGCGGTCTGCGCGGTTGAGTCGGCGTCCCATCCCGAGGGCAGATCGACGGCAACCACCGGCGCGGCGGATTTTGCCACCAACTCCCGCAGCGCCGCAGCCAGTCCTCGCAGCGGAGGCTTGAAGCCGGTGCCCACCACCGCGTCGATGAGCAGATCGGCCGAATCCATTGCGGTACTTGCCGCCGCCAGCGCAGGCTCATCGGTGACCGGGCTGATTGCGACCGACGGGGCCTGGGCGCGGAGCTGCGCGAGCGCTGCCGCCGCTTCACCCTTCACATCGTCCTCGCGCCCCAGCAGCAGCACCGCGACGTCCACCTCTGCCGCCGCGAGCACGCGCGCCGCGACAAAGCCGTCGCCGCCGTTGTTGCCCTTGCCGCAGAGCACGAGGACGCGCTCCGCAGCCGCATAACGGCGCAGGCAGAAGTTCGCGACCGCCGTGCCTGCGTTCTCCATCAACTCCGCCAGCGGCACGCTGAAGTGCTCCGCCGTGCGCCGGTCCGCCGCGCCCATCTCTGCCGAGGACAAAATCTCCATCTGTCCCTTCTACGCGCATTGGGGCGGCAACGCCAAGTGGAAGATGCGATCCGGCCATCAACGCGGTTACAGGTGGTAGACGTGGTCGGCGATCAGCACCAGGCCCAGAGTCAGGGTGGCGATGGCGATTTCACCGACCGCGCCAACCAGGAAGGGGCGCGCTCCTTGTTTGAAGAGGTCTTTCAGATTGGTGCGCAGTCCGACTCCGGCGAAGGTCAGCAGGAACGCCCAGCGGCTGAGGTTGCCCAGCGCCGTGAGCTGGGGTTTGCTGAAACCGAGCGGGATGAGGGCGGCGAGTTGAGGGTGCAGCCTGGGGTCGATGCCGCCCAGCGTGGCGAGCAGCGAGATGAAGAGAAAGCCGAGGACGAACTTGGGGAACTTGTGCCAAAGGAAGGCGGCCTTGTGGTCGAGTTCGGCGTGGCGCGTCGGGCTGGCGTGGGCCGCGGCGATGGCAAGCTGCGCGGTCTCGCCCGCATCTCCGGTCTGGTCATGCGGGTGACCGGCGGAAGCGTTGACCGAGGCCAGAGCTGCCTTGCGCAGGCGGTTGGCGTACTGAAGGGCGACTGCAAGGACGACAAAGCCGATCAGGGCGTTGCGGCATGTTTTGGCCAGGACGGCGAACTTGCCGGCTGCGTCGGAGTAGAGCGCGCCCGCAGCCGTGGCTTCGGCCGTGTTATCGACGGCGAGTCCAGCCCACAGGCCGTAGGCGTGGTCGGAGAGGTGGAGCGCGTGGCCGATCAGCGGAAAGGTGAATAGCGAGATGGCTCCAAGGGCCAGGATGGCGGCGATGGCGGTGGAGGAGTCTTCCTCGTCGGCGTCGATGGCGCCCTGGGTGGCGATGATGGCGGAGACGCCGCAGATGGACGAGCCAACCGAGAGCAGAGTAGTCAACCGGGGGCTGAGCGAGAAGGCGCGGCCGAGCCAGTTCATGAAGACGAAGGAGAGCGCGAACGCGACGAAGATCAGGACAAGCGATATGCCGCTGAGCTTGAGGATGTCGCCCAGGACAAAGCGTGCGCCGAGCAGGATGATGCCGGCCTTCAGCCAGAACTCGTAGGTGGCAACACCGGAACGGAAGATGCGATGCAGACCTGCCGTGTTAGCGATCAGGATGCCGAACAGAATCGCCCATAGGACGTACTCGATGTTGGGCAGGGTCAGGTGGTGGGTTTTGCCATACACGGCGATGGTGTGCTCGATAAACTTGCCGACGTATCCGACCGCGGCGAGCATGGCGATGCCAGGCAGAAGACCGAGCAGGGAGGAGGTTTCAGCGGGGGTGGAGCTGGAGGCGGGCAGCGAAGCTTTGTCGCTCAGGCCGGGCAGAGGCGTATTGGTAGCCATGGGGGATTCTCCTTGTGTGGAATGGGGGCCGTGCATTGCCTGCGGTGCGGCTGACGAGTGCTACCAGGGAACGGCCTTGAGGACGCCGAGGCGGACGATGAGCGCGATGGTGAGCGAGAGGATGACGGCCCAGAGATCGAGAGAGAGATGCGGCTTTGCCATGGGACTGCTCCTGAAAGACGATGTGGAAAGGGAGTTGCTGTGATGATTTTGGCTGTGCACAGCCGAAAGAGGCGCTGAAGCCTGGCCCAGAAGCTACCGGCTACAACAACGCGAGGACATGAGGTGCAAGGGCGCGAATTGGCGGGAGACCGTCATGTGCTGAATAGTGTACACGAGCCTTTGTTAATAACAGATGAATGCGGGCCGCGGGGCGGGAAAGGTGCGCGAAACAGGTGCATAAGAATGCATCTTCCGTGGGTGTTGTCAGGAGAACGTGGCGCCGCCACGCAGTCGCTGAGCCGGAAGCCCAGCCGCTTTTGGCACAAAAGTTGCATGCGTATAGCGAAAGTGGCATGGTGTTCTGCGGCTGTGACTTAGTAGCGTTGGGGCAGGAGATTTTCCGATGACCCTGCGCCCTCGTGCGTCCCTGCTGCTGGTTCTGCTTAGCTTGCCGCTGGCCCTGTCGCTCACGGCCTGCAACAAGATCCAATCCCTCTCGATCGTTCCCGGATCGGGGGTTGAATATTTAACCGCCGCTGGCCAGACGGCGCAGTACACGGCGTACGCACAGGAGGAGATGGGATCGGGGCCCATCACCACAGCCAACGTTACCAACTCGGTGACATGGTCCACCAGCAACCCGAATGTTGCGACCATCAACTCCTCGGGACTGGCGACGGCGGTGGGAGCAGGGTACGTCGAGGTAACGGCAGTGGCGTCCGATGGAGCGATTGCGACCTCTGACCTTACGGTGGAGATAGCGCAAACGACGCCGCAGACCGCTCCGTGGATTTCGATCCTCCCAAGTTCGGCGGGGGAGACATTTATCGGAGAGACGACGCAGTTTACCGCGACCGGCAACCTGACCGGCATCGGCAACGCGCAGGACCTGACCACTCAGGTGCAGTGGCTCTCCAGCAATGCGCAGGTTGCCACCATCAATACGAGTGGGCTGGCGACGGCCACAGGCGCCGGAACAACGACAATCATCGCCCAGTCCGGCGGACTCAATGCAGGCGCGATCGTGAACGTGACCATCGCCGCGACAGGCGCAGGGACCCCGACGCTCACCGTGACCCCGAGCGTGGCGACGGATACATTTGCCGGGGAGACGACGCAGTTTATTGCCAGCGGCAACTTGACGGGCGTAGGCAGCCCGCAGAATCTGACCAACCAGGTGACCTGGGTATCCAGCAATGCGCAGGTCGCCACCATCAGTGCCGCAGGGCTGGCGACGTCAGTCGGCGCCGGGACGACAACCATTACCGCAGAGTCCGGCGGACTCAATGCAACCGCGACGCTGAGTGTGACCGTCCCGGCCTCGGGGACGGGATCGGGAACTCCGACGCTCACCGTGATCCCCAGTTCAGTGGCGGAGACGTTTGCCGGAGAGACCACGCAGTTTACCGCGACCGGAAACCTGACCGGCATCGGCCCCTTGCAGAACCTGACCAATCAGGTGACCTGGGTGTCGAGCAATGTGCAGGTGGCCACCATCAATTCGGCTGGATTTGCCACGGCAATGGGTTCCGGAACGACGACGATCATCGCCGAGTCCGGGGGGCTCGATGCAAGCGCGATCCTGAGCGTGTCGATCGCGACGTCGGGAGCTCCTTCCATCTCGGTGATCCCGAACACGGTGACGGAGACGTTCGCCGGGGAGACGACACAACTCACCGCGACGGGCAACCTGACCGGCGTCGGCGGCCCGCAGAACCTCACCAACACGGTGAACTGGCTCTCCAGCAACGTGCAGGTCGCCACCGTCAGCGCGAGTGGTTTGGTGACGACCCTGGCCGCCGGAACGACGACGATCATTGCCGAGTCCGGTGGACTCAATGCAAGTTCGACCGTCACCGTCACGCTCCCGGCGACGGGATCGGGATCGGGAACCCCGACGCTCACAGTGACCCCGAGCTCGGCGGCGGAGACGTTTGCCGGCGAGACGACGCAGTTTCTCGCGACCGGCAACCTGACCGGCGTAGGCTCCTCGCAGAACCTGACCAACCAGGTGACGTGGTTCTCCAGCAATGTGCAGGTGGCCACCATCAACTCCACTGGGCTGGCAACGGCCGTGGGCGCAGGAACGACAACCATCGTTGCCCTCTCCCCCTCGGGCGGACTGAACGCAAGCGCCAGCATGAGCGTGACCATCTCGGGGTTGGGCAGTGGAAACAGTATCGCTTCGATTTCTGTCATTCCAGGCACTCAAACGGTCACTTCGCCCAACCAGACCAGCCAGTACATCGCCATCGGAACGACTGCATCGGGGGCTACTGTGGACCTGACCGACCAGGTGGCCTGGAACACAAGCAGCGCACAGATTGCCATAATCAATGCCACCACCGGGCTTGCCACGGCGCTGGGTCAGGGAACGGCTACGATTACTGCGCTCTACGCCAACTCCACGGGAGGGACCGTGGTGGCGGGCACAGCGACGTTCACCGTGGCGGGCGGAACAGCCGAGCAGTACACCGCAGTGACCATCCTGCCCGGCGCCCAAGTACTATCGTCGGGTCAAACCAGCCAGTTTATTGCGCTTGCCACCTCCGGAAGCACCGGCCTCCAGATCAATGTCACCAACTCGCCCCAGATCACATGGAGTTCCAGTATTCCAACCATTGCAACCGTCAATGGGTCCGGGCTCGCCAAGGGTGCAGCTGCGGGCACCTCCACCATATTGGCGGAGCTGGCGAACCCCGACGGCAGCGTGGTGTCAGCTACCGCGACTGTCACGGTTATTGTTGCAGCCGCGCCGGAGCCTCTGCTTTCGCTCAGCATTCTTCCCAATTCGATTACAGTGGGCAATTTGCAGGACACCGGGCAGTTCCTGGCGATCGGAACCTACTCGACCGTCCCCTACGTCCGGGACCTGACAAACTCACCCAGCCTCGTCTGGATCTCCGACGAGCCCAGTGTCTTCCCCGTCAGCACCAACTCAGGGGGCGGCTCGGGGGCGTCCGCCGGGCTTGTCACGGCATACGGGGCCGGCAACGCCGTCATCATTGCGGAAGCAACCAGCAGCGACGGAACCATACAGACCGCTACGGCGACGTTCACTTGTACCATGCCCACCAACCCGGTTCAGCCAGGCCAGTGCTATCCGGGCTCGCAAGCGTTTGCACTGTTGTCAACCCTGACGTTCTATAACGAAGGCCTGAACAACAGCAGCAACTGGTTGGTAACGGCCCCCTCAGCTACCGGCACGCCGGACGTGATCCACTGCGGCCCCGGATGGGCTGCGAATGGAGGAACTGGCGGGTCCGTCTGCACGGCGACCTACCCCATGGGCACGACCGTCATCCTGACAGCGCCAGCCCAGACGGGAGTCGCCTTTGGCGGATGGTCCTACAACTGCACGCCAAGCGACGTCAATGGCAATCCGCTGCCTGGTCCAATCTTCTGGACCGCAGCCGGGCCGAACTATTGCACGGTCACGTTCTCGGCCGCTGACCAAAATTCGGACATTACCGTGGGAGGAATCTTCAACTAGCAGCTTCACGCCACAAATCGCGGCGTCAAACACCAGGGCGGGCCATGCGAAGTATCGCGCATCGGCCCGCCTTATGCTTAACCCACTTCTTTGCCGGGAAGCCATAAGATGCTTCTAGCATGACTCTCGCCGCAAACCTCGCCCATATCCGCCAACAGATCGCCGCGGCCTGCCGCCGCGCCAACCGCCCGGAGGCGGAGGTCGCGCTGATGGCAGTCACCAAGACGCACTCCGCCGAGGTTGTTCTTGAGGCCTACGCAGCCGGGGTGCGCCTCTTCGGCGAAAACCGAGTGCAGGAGTGGCAGGCGAAATCCCCTGCCCTCATCCATCTCGCCGGCGCCGAGTTCCACCTGATCGGGCCGCTGCAGTCCAACAAGACAACGCGGGCAGCGGAACTCTTCGACGCCATCGACGCGGTCGATTCGCTGCGGATTGCCACGCGTCTCGACGCCGCCGCTCGCGCGCTGGGCAAGCGGCTGCCCATCCTGATCGAAGTCAAGCTCAGCCACGAGGAGTCCAAGCACGGCGTCGCGCCCGCCGAGCTTGCGGCCCTGCTCGCGGGCCTCGCTCCGCTGAAATGCCTCATCCCCTCGGGACTGATGAAGGTGCCTGCGTGGGCTGAAGACCCCGAGCAATCGCGCGCTGCCTTCCGCGAACTTCGCCGCCTGCGTGATCGATCGCTTGCCGCCTGCCCCACGCTCACCCAGCTCTCGATGGGCATGTCCAACGACTTCGCGGTGGCCATCGAGGAGGGCAGCACCTGCATCCGCATCGGCACCGCGCTCTTCGGCACACGGCAGGTCCCGGCGGGCGCAGTGCGCTCAGAATGATGGCATGGGGGAAGACAACGACCCCAGGTCTCAGAATCGAGACCTGGGGCACCCGGTGAGGGGTGGGAGAACGGAATCGAGGAGAGAATTCCGGGCTACTCGATGCCGGTAAACATCGCGACCACGCAGGGTGCGAGCAGCATACCGACAAAGAGCGCGGCAATCAGAAGGCTATGCATCGGAAACTCCTCTGCTCTGCCGGTGGCGCTGGCGCTGCCGGACAATTAAAGGATCAGTCCCTCGGGGCTTCTTGCCTATTCCACTTCAGCCTTTCACCCATTGCACTTCGGTGTTAGCCAGGGGGCCTGTTCCGGAGCCATCTGCCGAGGCGACCGGGCCGGCGTGGCAGCCATGTCATAAAATGGAGGGATGCCAATCGATATGAGCGCACCCCTTGCCGTTGCGGACCCGGAGATTGCCAGCCAGATTCAGCAGGAGGTCCTG
>Ga0187867_10003029_pt1 | contig 13612 bp, 7 predicted proteins | sample June2016WEW_13_1_FD_132976 | JGI IMG/M metagenome (GOLD analysis project Ga0187867, IMG submission 132976) | Peatland microbial communities from SPRUCE experiment site at the Marcell Experimental Forest, Minnesota, USA - June2016WEW_13_10 | ecosystem: Environmental > Terrestrial > Soil >... | reverse complement strand
GTTTTCCGCGACGGTGCGCCATGGTCCATAGCCCTGGCGCAACATCAAAGAGTAGGAGCCGGGTGGAATCCAGACTGTTGTAAGCGCCCTGGGCGCCGCGCCGCTTTGAATGACAGTTCCGAGGGCGGGTTGGTTTGTCGGCTGGGTGGTGGCCGGGGGTGTGGAGATGACTTGGAAGGTTTGACCCGCTGCCTGATCCGCCGTCAAACCCGTGATGCACAAGCCGCTATCGAGTTTTAGTGTCGCCAATTCGCCTGGCTTCACCTCAACGAGCCCTGGCCAAGTGACGCCTTGCCATTCATATTGATATTGCTGAACCACCACATGATAGCGACCCGGGTGCAGTAGCACGCCGCTCCATTGGCCAAACCAGTTCTGCGCCGCATCTGTCTGACCCTCGGGAATGAACGATAGAACGTGGGGCGCGGGTTCCTTGCTATCGAATGGCTCCACATCGATCCCGCTGTTCAGCGAAACTTTTAGTTTTGAGTTGTAGTCCAGATGCATGTTGTCTACCCACGTTATTTCCTTGGTATCGTACTGCGTCGGCGTGATGGCCAGTCGGTAGTCTCCCGGCGGCAGCCAGCAGCTCGTCGCTTGGCCCGCCCACTCCGCGGCGACTTTGCGATTTGTTTTCGCGTCATAGACGTTGAACGAATACGGCATCGTCGTCCATGCGCTGGCAACCAGGTCCACCTTTGCCGGAATCGGCCCGGTTGTCATCTCGCCCGCCTTTACGGTCAGCGGTTCCGGAAATACTACTTGCAGCGAGTTGTACTCCGTTCTTTGAACGGCCCATAAATACTGACCAGGAGGAACGTTGAAGCTGCCCCAGGAATTGACGGCATACTGCACCGTGCTTTGATCCGATGGCGACAATAACGACCATGATGCGGGTCGCGACTGCGCGGCTAAAGCATCGGGAGTGGTCACGCCGCTATTGAGCTGGATCTTGACGCTTGCGTTGCTCTCCAGGTGCAGATTGTCCACCCACGTTATCTCCTTGCTATCGTACTGCGTCGGCGTAATAGAGAGTCGATAGTCACCCGCCGGCACTCGGCAACTCGTAGCATTGCCGGCCCACTCCGAGGCGATCTTTTGGTTTGATTTCACGTCGTAGAGGCTAAATCTATAGGGAGCCCCCGCTAGGGCATTGGGGATCAACTCAACCTGCGCCGGTAGCGGCATGAACGTCGGACGGCCCGCCTCCACGGTCAGCGGCTCCGGGCAAATCACGTTCATCGAGTTGTATTGCGACCGTCGAATGGTCCACAAATATTTCCCCGGCGGAACGCACAGCGTTCCCCATGCGTTGGAAGCATATTGCACTGTTTTATGGTCCGTTGTTGTCAGTGACCAGGATGACGGCGGCGGCTGCGCGGCCAGCGTATCCGGAATTGTTACGCCGCTGTCGATTCTCACTACCAAGTGCTGGCCATCTTCCAGGTGCAAGCGCTGCGGCCAGCGCACCCATTCACTTTCCCACTCATTCGGCTTTGTCTCGACAAAATAGTCCCCCGGCGGCAGGAGCATCACCGGATGCGCCGATGACATGGATTGCACGGTTTGATCCTGATGGTCCGCATGAACGGCGCGCCATTGCCACGGGATTGGGACCCAAGCCGGCGCTTGAAGCTCGACCGTTGAAGTTACAGGCGTCGCCTCTGTCGTGGAAGCCTGGGGTACAGTCGCTTGCGACTGCTGTTTTTTACACCCGAATGTCAGAGTGATCGACAGTATGACTATCAGCGTCCACCGGCCAGCCCCCAACGTCCGACGAATCCACGCTCGATCACCGCACATTGGCGGGATTTAACATCAGCCATGATAAATTGTCAATTTTTGCGGCAATTATACCAGCCGCTGTTGAGGGCGACTTCATCCCTCTACTCTTCATTCTTCACTTTCACAAATGCCCACGCCAAGCGGACTAGAACGTACAGGGCCACGATCGCGAACAACATCAATCCCCACGCGCTGCCGCTGCCAGCGATAACAACCCCCGGAATCCCCACGGCAATGATTAGAAATGAGACACAGGCAAGATAGCGCCGTCGCCAGACCGGATCGCTGCGCCAGGCGCCGCTGCGCCAGGCTGCTTTCATTTCTGCAAACTTCCAGGAGTCTTCAACGCTGGCGGAAAAGGATTTGCCCTTGAAACGATAGACGGACGCGGAAGCAATGACAGGTCTATCACGCCATGCGCGGTCCACCGGGCTATTCGGCGGGAGTGGTTCCCGGGATGTCTGCTGCAAGCCTGTCCAAACCAGCGTCACCGCCAACAAGACTACGCCGCACACAAGCAGGGTGATCGTAATCGCTAGGAACAAGGCGTGATGTGCGGCCAGATATCGCTGCGCGTACTGCCCGACCGGCGATTGCGCAAGGGCATACGACACGACGAGCATCAGAACGATTTGCAGCCACCAGACGAAGCTGAAGCGATCGCGCTGGTCGGGCGTCTCTGACAAACGGGCAGCAGTGTCGTCCTGAATCTCGGGATCTTTCTCAGGTTGCTGCAATTCCTCACCCATCGCAAAATTATGCCGGGTCGGCCAGTGCGATTCAATACGCAAGAGGTCGCAGGGTGCATGACCGTCGTTGTGTTCACCCGGGCGCTATAATTTGCTCATGCCGCGTCAGTGAGCCAATGGTCTGCCAAAGAAAAAGACGCGGTTGGTTTAACGGTCACGAACATCGGAACCAGAAGTTTTGGTAACAATTTGGCAACAATATTGGCAATGTCGGCCCAACGCCGGTACAATGCCGTTCAGTGCGATTTGTTACGAATCGCCCGGAAAAACAATGGTTTCCAACGCCGCTGCAATGCGAAACCAACGCGGAAAACTCAGGTTCGAATCCTAGTTCCCCAGCTTGTTGCGATTTTGGTCGAGTTTACCGATATACGCCGTCCCGTCGCATTCGACCGGGGCAATTTTGTCGGCGAGTACGCAATGATCATTGCATACGTGACCGTTTAGCCATCTTCCATTACTTATGCATCCAAGCGCCTGCCCTTGGGATTTTCTGATTGTGACCGCGCCGAATGCCGCGCAGGCGGCGGCCTACGAATCTCAGTTGAAGCTTCGCCGGGAGTTGGGCCTGTTGGCCGGGGTCAATGAGGTGCTTGTCGTTGCCGACCCCCCTCAGCAGCGCATCGGCAGCGGGGGTAGCACCGTGCTGTGCTTGTGCGAGGTGCTGCGGCGAACGTGCGCCTCTGGAGCCGGTCCCAGCGACTGGCTTGTCGCCTTGCGGCGGTTGCGGATTCTGGTTGTCCATGCCGGTGGTGATTCCCGTCGTCTGCCCGCTTATGGGCCGTGCGGCAAGATCTTCATTCCTGTGCCCGGCGAGAGCGACAGCGCGATCGCTCATACCTTGTTTGACCGGCAGATCGAGACATATCTCGCGTTGCCGCCCACCCCGGCCGGCAACGGCCAGATCGTAATCACCGCCGGCGACGTGCTGCTCAGCTTTGACCCCGCCGCGGTGCGCTTTGCCGACGCAGGCATCACCGGGCTTGGCTCGCACGCCACGCCGCAGCAGGCGGCCAAGCACGGCGTCTATTGCACCGTGCCGAATGGCCAGGCGACCGGTGGGCCGGTTCGGCTGTATCTGCAAAAACCAACCGTTGCAGAGCAAGAGCGGCAGCAGGCGATCGACCACTACGGGCAATCAGTGCTGGATATCGGTGTCATTGCCTTCGACGCCGCCACCGCGGTCGCCTTGCTAAAGTCCTGCGGCGTGGGCGAGGTGGCTGACGATCTGCGCTGGTCTGGCGAGGTCGGCCGGGCAATCGAAACGCTGGGCCTGGATTTTTACCGGGAAATCTGCTGCGCGCTCGGCCGTGATGTCACACCCGAGCATCACCGCAACAGTGCGCGCGGCAGCGGATCGAAGTGGAGCGATCAACTGCTCGATCGGTTGTTCAAGCAATTCAGCAAGATTCCCTTCACGGCGCAGGTATTGCCGCATTGCTCGTTCCTGCACTTCGGCGCTACCCGGCAAATCATCGACAGCGGGGTGGAACTGCTTCGCGAAGATCGCGGTGTGGTGCAATCCGGATTGGTGCTGAGCGTCAACAACGACATCCGCGAAGGCGGTGGAGTCGTGGGTCGCGACGCGTGGGTGGAAGGATGCACGCTGACTGCTCCGCTGACCCTTGCCGGCGAGAACGTCGTGGTCGGGGTCGATGTTCGCCAGCCGCTAACGCTGCCCGCCGGCGCCACGCTGGACGTCCTGGCTGGCCGCGACCGAACCGGCAAAAACGTTTGGTTCGTGAGATACTACGGGACGCGAGACGGGTTCAAGGAGTCGCTCGCCGCCGGCGCCACGTTCTGCAACCGGCCGATGTCGCAATGGCTCGAGCTGATCGGCGCCAAACCCGACGATGCCTGGCCCGCAAATATCCCCGTCGAGCAGCGCAGCCTGTGGAACGCCCGCGTATTTCCAGCCGTCCGGTCGGCCGCTGAATTCTCGCAATGGATGTGGATGTTCGATCCCGTCGGCCCCGCCGCCGACGCTCGGGCCTGGTTGGAGGCCGACCGGTACAGTTCGGCGGAGATCCTCGAATTGGCCGACCCCGATGAGTTCCACCAGCGGCGGAGCACAATCCGCGCCGGCGAGGTGTCCCGCTCGCTTCGCCGGTTGTTCCGCCACGACAGCGGGTTCAGCGCCGCCGATCTGGCAAACGTGCTGGAGAAGTCACCGGATTCCGCCGCCACGCTTCGCCAGGTGCTGGCGGAAGCGATGTGGTACCACCGTGAAAACAGCGATGCGGGAATGCAGGCGTTTGTATTCGCTCGGATCATTCATTCGGTTGGCCATGCGGTGGAATCGATGGTCCCGGCAGACAGCGCGGGGCGGATTCTCGGCCGGCTTGATGAACTGCTTAGTGCGCAGGAGCGCACGTGGCTTGGCGAACTTCGCCTATTGCCCGGCGAACACGCATCACCGCTCTCCTGGGCACAGCGGGCACAGTCATCGGCATTCGACGACCTGGGACGAACCATCATCTCCGGCGATTCGCCGTCGCAACGGCCGGCGCGCCACCTTCGCACTGACGAGATCGTCTGGGGTCGCGCTCCGGCCCGATTGGACCTGGGAGGCGGCTGGTCGGATACGCCCCCTTACTCTCTCGAACACGGCGGATGCGTCGTGAACGCCGCCATCGATCTGAACGGCCAGCCGCCCATCCATTGCTATGGTCGGGTGATTCCCGAACTGGTGATCCGCATCGGTTCGATCGACCTCGGTACGCGGATCGAAATCACCCAGCTCGACGCCCTGTTGGATTTCCGAAAGGCCGGCAGCGAATACGGCCTGGTGAAAGCCGCGCTCGCCCTCAGCGGATTTTCGCCCGAGGTCGGCCATTGGCCGGCCGGCGCCTCGCTGACAAAGATGCTTGAGCTATTCGGCGGCGGGATCGAGCTGACCACGCTGGCCGCTGTGCCCAAAGGCAGCGGGCTGGGCACCAGCAGCATCATGGGTGCGGTCATCTGCTCGGTGATCGCCCGAATGATGGGCCGGCAACTCACCCAGCGCGAACTCTTCTATGCCGTTCTCAGATTGGAACAGGCCCTCACCACCGGCGGGGGTTGGCAGGACCAGATCGGGGGTGTCGTCGATGGAGCAAAAGTCGTCACCACCGATCCGGGCCTGGTGCCCGATGCCCGCGTGCATTATGTCCCCTCGGATGTGCTCGATCCGCACACCAATGGCGGATCCACGTTGCTCTACTACACCGGCATCACCCGGCTGGCGAAGAACATCCTCCAGCAGGTGGTGGGTCGATATCTGGACCGCGATCGTCAGGCAATGTCCACGCTGAAACAGATCCACTCCCTGCCCCCGCTGGTTGCCGACGCGATGTCCCGCAAGGACCTGGCGGCCTTCGGCCGATTGATCGACGTCGCATGGCGACTGAACAAGCAACTCGATCCCAACAGCACCACGCCCCAGATCGATGCCATGCTCGATCTCGTTCGCCCGCATCTGCAAGGAGCCAAGCTGCTTGGCGCCGGCGGCGGCGGGTTTCTGCTGATGGTCTGCAAGTCCCCCACCGACGCCGACGCCATCCGGCAGATGCTACGGGATGCCTCCCCCAACGCCCGAGCCCGGTTTTTCGATTTCAGCCTCAACCACACCGGCCTGGCGGTGAATGTGTGTTAAGTTCCGACTGGTCTGTCTCGATCCAATCGGATAACGCCTCGACCACTCGTGTGATGACGCCGTCCCAATCCCCGATGCGCGGCTGGCGGAATAATCGCATCGAGGGATACCAGGGGCTGTCCTGGCGCTCCAGCAGCCAACGCCAGTCTGAAACAAAAGGCAACAGTGTCCAGACCGGCTTGCCCATGGCGCCGGCCAAGCGCACGACCGCGGTGTCCACCGCGATGACCAGGTCCAGGTTGGCGATCAACGCGGCGGTGTCGGCAAAATCCTTGAGCTCCTGCGTCCAATCGACCAACTCCATGCCAGCCGGCGGAGTCTTGGTTTCGGCGGCCGCCTCGCCTTTCTGTAGGCTGAAGAACCTCGCGCCGGGCACCTGTCCCAGCGGGGCCAACGTTGCCAGCTTCATCGAACGGTTACAATCATTCCTATGGGCTGGACTTCCCGCCCACCCCAAGCCCACCTTCACGAGCGGAGAATGGTCGGCCAGCCGCCGTTGCCACCTTCCGGCGTCCTCGGCATCGGCGCGCAGATAGGGCACGTTATTGGGAATATTGTCCAAATTCGTCCCGAAAACCCGCGGCAGGCTTAGCAGAGGACAGTGAAGATCAAAAATCGGCAGCGGCTGGCCTGAGACCACGATTTGGCATCTCCCGGCGATAGGCCGGATGAGCCGTTGTAGTTCCGCCTGACATTCAATGATGATTCTCCCGCCCCGCTGTTCCACCAGCGGCAAATAGCGGATGAATTGAACGCTATCCCCCAAGCCCTGCTCGGTGTGGAGCAGAAGAGTGCGGCCTTCCAACGGGCAGCCGTCCCATTGCGGTTGAGCGAAATTTCGCGCGGGGGACGGAAAATCCTTGCATTTCCATCGCCATTCGTGCTCTTCCCAACCTTGTTGAAAATCCCCCCGCGTCAACAGTGCTAAAGCTAGATTGTTGTGCGTTCTGGCGTCATCGGGCTTGAGCCAAAGGGCTTGCCGATAGGAGGCGATGGCCTCGTCCAGTTGCCCATTGCTTTTCAATGCGACGGCAAGATTGCGGTGTGCCGCGGCAAGATCAGGCTTCAGCCGAACGGCCTGCTGATAGACGCCGATCGCCTCGTCAAGTTGCCCCTTGCGTTGCAAGGCCACGCCCAGGTTGTAGTGGACTTCGGCAGACTCGGGCTGAAGCGAAACCGCATGCCGACAGGACGCGATCGCCTGCTCAAGTTGCCCCAGGTCCGTCAGTGCATTGCCGAGATTGCTGTGATAAAACGCATTGGTCGAACAGATCGCCGTTGCCCGGCGGATCAATTCCACCGCCATTTGCGATTCGCCTGCCTGCATCGCCAGCACGCCCAGCAGATGCAACGCCTCCGCATGATCCGGCTGCCGCGCCAGAACTTGGCGGTAAATCTTCTCCGCCTCCGCCAGTCGGCCCGCCTGGTGATGCGCCCTGCCGTACTCGAATTGCTGTTGAAGCGTCATGCGACCGGGCATTGTAATTAATCCGAGCCCACGGCGCAGCAGCGATATCCGAACCCACCTTTGATCGACTCGTCAACGCAAGTATGATGCGTTTCTTCAGATATTCAAGCTGACTTGACGGAGCGGCAAATGGGCAGAAATAATCTTAGCGGAAGTAGGACAGTAATATTCCTCGGCGCAGGTGCGTCTTGTTCGGACGGCGCACCTCTTCAAGGTGACCTCTTTCGACGCTATTTCGAGCATTACAACCAACTGCCTTCGGGCCGCCTATATCACGAATGGGATCGGGAGTTGGCGACGTTCTTTCCTGACTTCTTTGGCATCAACACGGACGATCTGAACGAGGTCAGAATTAAACCCTTTCCGACCTTCGAAGAGGTACTGGGAGTCATTGAAATTGCTAATTCGCAAGGAGAAGGGTTTCGCGAATGGGGAGCCGCCGGTATTCTTGACGCACAGCGGAAACCTCGAATTCAACACCTTCATGACGTGCTCGTTTTTCTAATTGCTGAAACCCTGGATGTCACATTGCAGAAGCCTGCAATTAATCATCCAAAATTGATTAAAAACCTTGAAGACGCAAAAACCCTTCAGGACTATTGCTTTATCAGCCTCAATTACGACATCTTGATCGATAACGCACTCCTCGGAAGTCAGAAGTCAATGGGCTTGGATTTAGATAACGGCATCGAGTTTTTGAATTTTGGGCTCAATTGGCAAAAACCGCGGCCCGCTCATTCTGTGCGACTATTGAAGCTGCACGGAAGCCTTAACTGGCTGTATTGCCCGACTTGTCGAGGAATCGCAATTACGCCCAAGGAAAAAGGAGTTTGCCGCCTTAAGTGGCAGCCAAACGAATGTTTGTGCGAAGTTTGCCAAAGTGTTACGGTGCCTATCATCATTCCGCCGACCTTCTTCAAAACCTTGTCCAATTATTTCATTCGGCAGATTTGGTATTTAGCGGAGCAGGAACTAATGCAATGCGACCGGATTGTGTTTTGCGGGTACTCGTTTCCGGAGGCGGATGTCCATATCCGCTACTTGCTAAAACGGGTGGAAGTCAATCGGCAGCAACGCCCTCCAGATGTCTTCATCGTAAACGGCCCTGCATCGGACGGAGGATTAGGTCAAAGCGAGTTGAAAAAAGCAGAGAAGGTGCGATACGGAAGATTCTTGAAATCAAGAGTATTCTGGACCGACGAGAAATTCGAGGAGTTTTGCGGCGATCCGTCGCTCATTGTCACGGGTACGCATGAGAGACTCCGCTAGCCATTTGCGGAAACTCCCGTTACTGACAGAAACTCCCGCATTAGCAATTCAAGTCGAGGTTCGGGTCGAGGATTTCGGGGCGGGGACGCCCCGGCTCTTTTGTGGCACGCTGACGCGTTACGTATTGCAATGCGTTCGAATAGTATTCTTCCTCCGTGATCCAACGAATGCTCCCGCATTCGGCCCACCATGTCGCGCCGGGCGGCAGCGGATAGTGACGGGATAACTCCTGCCCAAGCCATCGCTTCAGCAGACGACGAATCGTTTCCGGATCGTGCTCGGACGTGAGTATCACGTGCACGTGATCCGAACCCACGGCGCAGCTGCGATGCGTCCAATGTCCTCGCTGGCACACGTTTGGAATCAAAGATTCGGCGAAGATTCTTTGCTCGTCCATCAGGCGCACGGGCGGGAACTTCAAACGCTGTTTTTCTTGTTCCCAGCGGTGCTCGTCGAATCCAAGAATGGGGCTGCCACGTTGATTATGTTCTCGATCGACGGTCCCGCGAGGATCTCCGTGCAAGCGCGTTCCATAGGTGCCCCAGGTAATGTGATACGCAATAACTTTCATGCGCGAGCCGGGGCGTCCTCGCCCCGAAGAATCGTCAACTGCACCCGCTTCGCCTGTTCCGCGTCCTCCACGTTATCGCTGTGACACGCCGCCTTTTTGCCTTTGTGGGCAAGAGCCATGATCTGCTCGGGCGTGAGATTGCCGCGATTCTTGAGAACTTCGATCCCGCCATCGCTTAGGCCGGGGGATGGGGCGGCGGTTTTTTGGGGTTGCGAGGATTCGTCCTTGCCGGAATAGAAATCCGTGATTTCCTTGCTGATTCGGACGGAGCACCAGTCGTGCCCGCACATGGCGCAGAAATCGGTGTCCACTTCCAAATCCTCATCGTGATAGGCGCGGGCCAGTTCGGGATCGAAACTGAGATCGAAATGGCGTTGCCAGTTCAACGCGGCTCGGGCCTTGGTCAGTTCGTCGTCGCGGTCGCGGGAGCCGGGGATGCCCAGGGCCACGTCGGCGGCGTGGGCGGCGATCTTGTAGGCCACGCAGCCTTGCTTGACGTCGTCCATCTTCGGCAGGCCGAGATGTTCCTTGGGAGTGACGTAGCAGAGCATGGCGGCTCCGTGATATCCCGCGGCGGTGGCGCCGATGCAACTGGTGATGTGGTCGTAGCCGGGGAATATGTCGGTGACGAGGGGTCCCAGGACGTAGAAAGGCGCTCCATGGCAGAGCTTGCGTTGCAGCTTCATGTTGTATTCGATCTGATCGAAGGGAATGTGTCCGGGTCCTTCGACCATGACCTGCACGCCCCTGGCCCAGGCGCGTTCGGTAAGTTCGCCCAGCGTGGCCAGTTCGCGAAGTTGTGCTTCGTCGGAGGCATCGGCCAGTCCGCCGGGACGCAGGCCGTCCCCGAGGCTGAAGCTGACGTCATACTCGCGCATGACGTCGCAGATGTCGTCGAAGATTTCGTACATGGGATTCTGCTTGTTGTGCATGAGCATCCATTTGGCCAGCAAACTTCCGCCCCGGCTGACGATGCCGATGAGCCGCTTTTTGACATAGGGGAGATGCTCGCGCAGAACGCCGGCGTGGATCGTGAAATAATCGACGCCCTGCCTGGCCTGGTTTTCCAGTTCCTTCAGGATGACGTCGTAGGTCAAATCCTCGATTTTGCGTCCGATGATCATGGAATAGATGGGAACGGTGCCGATGGGAACGGTGCTGTTTTGGATGATGGCCTGCCGGCAGGCATTGAGATCGCCGCCCGTGGAAAGGTCCATAACGGTATCGGCCCCCCAGCGTTCGGCCCATTTGAGTTTTTCGACTTCCTCATCGGTGCCGCTCGAAACCGGGGATGCGCCCATGTTGGCGTTGATCTTGGTGACCGAAGCGCGGCCGATGCACATCGGCTCAAGTTTGTATTGGAGATGGACTCTGTTGGCGGGGAGGATCATCCTGCCGGCGGTGATTTCCGCGCGAATTTGTTCCGGGGAGAGATGCGGCTCGCGGAGCGCGACGCGTTTCATTTCGGCCGAGACGATGCCGGTGCGCGCCTGCTCGAGTTGGGTGCGGCCATCGCGATCTTGCGGGCGGGCGAAATCCATGGCGGTGACCGCGGAGACGCCGGGCATGCCGGGGGTGTCGGGGGAACTGAAGGTGTACGCGGTGCCGACGCGTCCTTTTTGGGCGAATGAGCCGGGAGTCGTTCCCTGGCGGTTGGTGGAGGGATTGTCTCCGAGGGGCGGCAAGCTGTAGGAACGATCCATCGTTTGCTCGGTTTGGGGCATTGCAGTCTCCTTAAAGGGGGGGAAGGCTGGACGTGAAGCAGTCCATTCGCTTCCCTACGCCGGCATCATCCGGATCAGGTACCAAGGGTGTGCTCTCAGATCGCGATCGGCGATCACCCCTAGCGAATCTAGGGGAAGTTTAGAATCGGCAGAGGGTTTTGACAAGGTAAAAACCGGCGAGAAGCAGCGGATGGCCATCCCCCGGCTCTTTTACGAGCCGATGGAGGAGACCAGGAAATGCCGGATGGCGCGGCTGACCTGCTGAGGCTGCTCGAGCGGCGATAGGTGGCCGGCATCCTTGATGACTGAAATCGTCGAGCCACGGATGCACTGGTGCATCTCCTCGGCGACCGATGGCGGGGTCATGGCATCGAATTCACCGACGATAATCAAGGTGGGCGCGGCGATGCGGTCAAGGGTTGGGCGATAGTCGGGGCGGTCGCGCATTGCGGCCAGAGCGTGTTCGATCGTCAGGGGCGGGCAGGCCTCCATGATGGACTTCAACTCGGCGACGAGGTCCGGGCGGCTGTCGAGGGCGCCGGGGGCGAGTAATTTGGGCAGCATTTGTGCGGCGATCGCGGCCGAGCCGCCGGTTTTGGCCAATTCGATATTGGCATCGCGGGCGGCGCGGACTTCGGAAGGATCGCTGGCGGCTCGCGTGTCGATGAGCATCAGGCCCCGAAGCGTCGAGGCGTATTGTCGCTCGTACGCCAGGGCGACGTAGCCACCCATGGAAAGCCCGCCGAGAACGCAGGGCAACGCGTGAATCTGAGAAAGCAGCAGGTACACATCCTCAGCCAGGGATGGGATTGTGAATGCGCCGCCGCCGAGGGATTGTCCGAAGCCGCGGAGATCGGGGGTGATGACGCGGCAGACCCCGGCCAGATCGTGGACCTGATGATGCCAGATATGGTGATTGAGGGGATAACCATGAAGCAGGACGAGGGGCAAACCGCGTCCGGATTCGTGGTAAAACAGAGTTGTTCCGTTAACGGTGCGGGTGGGCATGGGTTCTCCACGGGTGCATGATTCTCGCGTTGCCGATTGCAATTGTCACTCAAAGAGGATTGATTTCAATACGGGGGCTGGCAAATTTCGGTCGGGGCGCAGGCGCGTTGATTGCATGGGGCGGGCGTCTACAATTTCACCCCGCCTCCCAGGGACGGGTGGCCTTGGAGACTCGATGCCTGCTGTTGATCCGGATCGCCTGAAACTGACGGATTTCATGGACCTGTCGACGTTGCAGGAAATCCAGGACGGGTTCGCGGCGGTTGCCAACGTGAAGGCCACGATCACGGACGCCGACGGCAAGCTTTTGACCCAGCCGACGCCGACCAGCGATTTTCTCAAGCGTCAGAGTGTGATCGCCGAGGCACAGCAGGACGGACCGCAGCGGGAAGGCGGCGAATACGTCGCTCCCATCATCTTAAACAATCATCGCTTGGGGACGATTCGGATGGCGGCGGGCGGCGCGGTCCCCCCACCGGACGATGGCCGCCTGGCGGCATTGAGCGAAAAGCTCGGGGTGGAACTGAAACAACTCAAGCAGGCCGTGGCACAATTGACGCGCACGCGCAACGCCAAGCCCGCGGCCATCCAGTTCCTCTTTCTGTTGGCCAACGCCATCGCCAGGCTGTGCTACCAGGAGTACCAGCTTCGCCAGCGAATCAACGAGCTGACGGCGGTTTACAACGTGACCATGATGCTGGCGGATGCGCGGGACCTGGAGATCGTGCTCCAGAGAACCGTGCGGGCCGTGTGTGAGGTAATGAAGACCAAGGCGTCGTCGTTGCGGTTGATCGACTACGATCGCGACGAATTAGTGATCAAGGCGGTCTACAACCTGTCGGCGGAATATCTGGGAAAAGGGCGGATTCGGCTGAGCCAGGCCGTAATCGACCACCAGGCGTTGGCGTCGAAGGGGTATGAATACGTCCGGAACATGGGCCAGGACCCTCGGGTGCTTTATCCGCAGGAAGCCAAGCGCGAGGGAATCGTTTCCATGCTGTCGGTGGGGATGCGTTACAAGGGGAAGAGCATCGGGGTGCTGCGCGTTTACACGGCGCAGGAGCAGGCGTTCACACAGTTTCAGATCGACCTGATGAAAGCGGTGGCGGCCCAGGCCGCGGCGGCGATCGAACACGCGCGGCTCGTGCAGGAAACGATGCAGGCGCAGGCTTTGGAGCGCCAAGTCCAGATGGCGGCCCAGGTCCAGCATCGAATGATCCCGCATCAGCCCCCGGCCATCCCGGGGATCGATCTGGCGGCAGTGTACGTCCCGTGCTTCGAGCTCGGAGGCGATTTCTATGATCTGATCGAGTTGCCTTACAACAACCTCGGCATGGTGATCGCGGACGTGAGCGGCAAAGGGGTGCCCGCGAGCCTGACGATGGCGGCCGTGCGCGCGGCCCT
>Ga0187867_10003026_pt1 | contig 13615 bp, 10 predicted proteins | sample June2016WEW_13_1_FD_132976 | JGI IMG/M metagenome (GOLD analysis project Ga0187867, IMG submission 132976) | Peatland microbial communities from SPRUCE experiment site at the Marcell Experimental Forest, Minnesota, USA - June2016WEW_13_10 | ecosystem: Environmental > Terrestrial > Soil >... | reverse complement strand
TACGATCAGTCGTCGCTCGCTCCCGGCGAGGGTCTCTATTTCAGCCCGCCGTATTTCAATTTCAACGTGTACTATCCGCTCAGCGCCACGGCTCCGCTGTTGCTCTCCAACCCGTTTCCCAGCAACTTCCCGTTGCCCTACCCGCCCTCCGCCCTAGCCTTCCAGCGCGACCTGCGCACGCCCTATGTGCAGCAATGGAACTTCAATATTGAGCGGTCTCTGGGCGGCAGCCGGATGTTCGAGATTGGCTACGTCGGATCGAAGGGCACCGGTCTGATCGGCGCACGCGACGCCAACCAGCCGCCGCCTTCGACAAACCCGTATTTCGAGCGTCCTCTGCCGCAGTTCGCCGATATCGACCTGTTGGAATCCAACCGCAATTCCAGCTATAACAGCCTGCAGGCGCGCTTCCAACAGCGGCTGAATTTCGGCCTGTCGCTGCTGGCTTCCTACACTTTCTCGAAGTCGATCGACAACGGCTCCAGCTTCTTTTCGAGTACCGGCGATTCGAACTTCCCGCAGGACAGTTACGACCTGCGCGCCGAGCGCGGCCTTTCCAACTTCGATGTCCGCCAACGGTTCGTCGCCAGCTACGCCTACGATCTGCCGTTCCACTCGGCCTCCGGCTGGCTCAAGGGCTGGCAGACCTTCGGCATCCTGCAGTTCCAGACCGGCCAGCCGTTCACCGTGGACCTGCTGGCGGATGACGACAACAGCAATACCGGCATCGACAGCCTGGGTTTTGGCGCCAACGACCGGCCGAACTTAGTCGGAAATCCGCGGCTTTCCAATCCCACGGCCAACGAATGGTTCAATACGTCGGCTTTCGCGATTCCGCCCTACGGAACCTTCGGCAACTCCGGCCGCAATACCGTCGAAGGGCCAGGCATGGCCACTGTGGATCTCTCGCTGGTGAAGAACACGGCCATTCGCGAGCACGCCACGGTACAGTTCCGCGTCGAGGCATTCAACATGCTCAATCATACGAACTTCGGCCTGCCCGACAACTTCATCGGCTCGCCCACGTTCGGCCAGATTCTCTCGGCGGGCAATCCGCGCCGTGTTCAACTCGGCCTGAAGTTCCTCTTCTGATGTGGGGCGGACCTCCAGGTCTGCGCGGGTCCTCCAGGACCCGCTCTTCGCGCAGCGCTATAATGGATCTAACTGGGACGCTGACAGGATGCTGACTGAAACTGAAACTGAACAAACCACCGCCGGCAGCTACTTCGTATCCAACTATCCCCCGTACTCCTTCTGGAGTCCGGACCGCGTTGGCGACGTCTTCGCCGCCCTGGACCGTCCTCCAGCGCCGAATACTCCCCTGGGCATCTATCTCCACATCCCCTTCTGCCGCAAGCGGTGTCACTTTTGTTACTTCAAAGTGTATACCGACAAAAACGCATCTGAAGTGGAAGGCTATCTCGACACCGCGATCCAGGAACTAACCCTCTACTCCCAAAAACCCTTCATTGGCGCCCGCAAACCCAAGTTCATCTACTTCGGAGGTGGTACACCCTCGTACATCTCCTCCCGGCAGCTTTCCAGCCTGGTGGAGCGTATGAAACGCCTGCTGCCGTGGGACGAAGCCGAGGAGGTCGCCTTCGAGTGCGAGCCGGGGACCCTGACCGAAGGCAAACTCCAGGTGATCAAGGATCTCGGAGTCACGCGTCTTAGCCTCGGCATCGAGAATTTCGACGACGACATCCTGAAAATCAACGGCCGCGCGCACACCTCCAAAGAAATCGGACCCGCGTACAGTTTCGCGCGCTCTATCGGCTTCCCGCAGATCAATATCGATCTCATTGCCGGCATGGTGGGCGAAACTACCGCCAACTGGCGCGAATGCGTGCGCAAGACGATCGAACTCGACCCCGACAGCGTCACCATCTACCAGATGGAGGTTCCCTACAACACCACCATCTTCAAAGAGATGAAAGTCATGGGACAGTCGGTTGCGCCCGTGGCCGCCTGGAAGACCAAGCGCGACTGGGTTCGCTACGCGTTCTCCGAGTTGGAAGACGCGGGCTACACGGTGCGCAGCGCTTACACGGCGGTGAAGAATCCGGAAAAGACACGCTTCGTTTATACCGACCTGCTGTGGTCCGGCGCGGATATGATTGGCTTAGGCGTCGCTTCCTTTTCGCACGTGCAGGGCACTCACTTCCAGAACGAGCACGAGTTCGAGACCTATTCCGACAAACTCCGCCATGGGGTTCTTCCCATCTATCGCGCGCTGACACTCACTCAGGAACAGCGCCTCATCCGCGAGTTGATCCTGCAAATGAAGCTTGGACATGTTCGCGATCGGTACTTTGAAGACAAGTTCGGCGTACGGATTCAGGAGCGCTTTGCGATCCCTGTCGGCATCCTGCGCGATCAAGGCTTCCTGACTACTGACGCGGATAGCATGCGCCTGACCCGCGACGGTCTGTTGCAGGTCGACCGGTTGCTTTACGAGTTCTTCCTGCCCGAACACAAGCTCACCTATGGAGTATGATGCCATCGTTATTGGGGGCGGCCCGGCCGGCTCTACTGCCGCCGCCGTATTGGCGGCCAAAGGCCGGCGCGTGGTGGTGCTGGAGAAAGAGAAGTTTCCGCGCTATCACATCGGCGAGTCGCTGCTGCCCTACGGTTACTTCACCCTGGAGCGGATCGGCGTGCTCGACCGGATGAAGGCTTCGCACTTTACAAGAAAGCACAGTGTGCAATTCGTCGGCGCCAGCGGACGCGCTTCCGTGCCATTCTATTTTTCCCAACAGCTCGATCACGAAGCTTCCGCCACCTGGCAGGTCTTGCGTAGCGAGTTCGACCAAATGCTGCTCGACAATGCCCGCGAGAAAGGCGCGGAAGTGATCGAAGAGATAACTGCTCGTGAGCTGATTCAGCCGGATGGCGCGGTCACCGGAGTGAAAGCCATCGCTAAAGATGGCACGCCGTGCGAGTTCCACGCACCCATCACCATTGACGCCACCGGCCGCGACGCGTTCGCGGTGACGCGCAACGGCTGGAAAGTGCGCGATCCAGTCTTGAATAAGATCGCCGTCTGGACTTACTATAAAGGCGCGCTGCGCGACCCCGGAATCGACGAAGGCGCCACGACCGTAGCTTATGTCCCGGAAAAGGGGTGGTTCTGGTACATCCCCCTGGCGGATGACATAGTAAGCGTGGGAGTCGTCGCGGAAAAAGACTACTTATACAAAGACACCCGCGACCTGGCGGCTATCTTTCACCGTGAAGTCAAGAAAAACGCCTGGATCGAGAAGCACCTGGCGGCCGGCCAGCAATTCGGACCCTATCGGGTTACTGGAGAGTATTCCTACCGCTCGCGCCACTGCGCAGCGGACGGGCTGGTCCTGACTGGCGACGCCTTCGGTTTCCTGGACCCCGTATTCTCGTCCGGGGTCCTGCTGGCGCTGCGCAGCGGAGAACTCGCCGCGGACGCCGTAGATGCGGCGCTTGAAGCCGGAGACGTTTCGGCGTCCCGCTTTGCCGCATACGGTGCGCAGGTCTGCGCGGGTGTGGAAGCCATGCGCAAGCTGGTCTACGCCTTCTATAACCACGCCTTCAGCTTCCGCGTGTTCATCACCGAGTTTCCGCAGCTCAAGGGCGACATGACAGACTGCCTGATCGGCAACCTGTTCCGCGACTTTAGGCCGCTATTCGATGCTGTAGCCAAGTTCGCGGCCGTGCCCGAGCCGCTCCCGCACGGCAAGCCGCTGGCCCCTGGAGAAGTTCTGGAGTCATGCCGGTAGCCAAGCTTCACCAGCTTCTTGCGGCAGTTCTCCGCGATAATCCCTTCTACTCAGCCAAGCTGCGCGGCGCCAACCCGGACTCACCGCTCGCCAGCCTTCCCTTTACCCTGAAGCAAGAGTTGATCGAAGACCAGCAAGCGCATCCGCCCTATGGCTCCAACCTGACTTATTCGCTCGATCGCTACACCCGTTTCTGCCAGACCAGCGCGACCACCACCGGAACTCCCATGCGCTGGCTGGACACACCCGAGAGTTGGGATTGGATGATCGCCAACTGGACTCGCGTGTACCAGGCCGCCGGTGTCGGTGCGGGAGACCGCATCTTCTTCGCCTTCTCCTTCGGGCCATTCCTCGGATTCTGGGTCGGGTTCGAAGCGGCCGCGCGCGTGGGCTGCCTCGCCATACCTGGTGGCGGCATGCGCAGCGCCGCACGATTGCGCACCATCGTCGAGACTTCGGCCACCGTGCTGTGCTGCACGCCCACCTATGCCATCCGGTTGGCCGAAGTCGCCGCCGAAGAGAATATCGATCTGTCGGGTGCCAAAGTGCGGACTCTGATCGTCGCCGGCGAACCGGGTGGCAGCGTGCCGGCCACCAGGCGTCACATTTCGGGACTCTGGGGCGGCGCGCGCGTGGTGGATCATCATGGCATGACCGAGATCGGTCCCGTCAGTTATGGTTGTCCGAATCATCCCGGCGTGCTGCACGTGATTGACGAGTCTTACATTGCGGAAGTGATCGACCCCTTGACCGGCCTGCCGGTACCGCGTGGAGTTACCGGCGAGTTAGTACTGACTAACCTCGGCCGTCTGGGATCTCCGCTGCTGCGCTATCGCACGAGTGACATTGTGCAGGCCGCGCCGGAAGACCGGTGCGAGTGCGGCGCCAGCGGTCTGGCTCTGATCGGAGGGATACTCGGCCGCACCGACGACATGTTAGTCGTGCGCGGCGTGAACGTGTATCCCAGCGCCGTCGAGAACATTCTGCGCGGCTTCGACGCCGTCAGTGAGTACCGTGTTGAAATTCAAAACCATCGCACACTCCCGGAACTGAGCATCCAGGTCGAAGCTCGTCCGGAGCACGTCCATGACTCGACGCTGACCCACCGCCTGGAAGCGGCGCTCACCAATGCTTTCGCGTTGCGCGTTCCCGTATCCATGGTTCCACAAGGAAGTCTGCCCCGCTTTGAGATGAAAGCCCGCCGCTGGGTAACTGACTGACTGAGTGGGGCGGGACTCCAGTCCTGCGGCCGACGTCCACGTCGGCCTCCTGGGGCCAGATATCATAGACCATACCATGAACGGATTCCCTCAATTCAACCTCAACGGACAAACTGCCCTGGTCACCGGCGCCGCCCGCGGTTTGGGGCGAGCCATTTCTCTGGCACTCGCGCACGCCGGCGCAGACGTGGCGTTGGGGTTGCGCGACCTGCATGCCCACGGCGGTCTGCCGCTTGAAATCGAAGCCCTTGGGCGGCGCGCCTTGCCGTTGCAAATGGATGTCACCAGCCTCGACCAGATCCGCAGCGCGGTGGACGGCGCCGCCGCGCATTTCGGCCGGCTCGATATCCTGGTCAATAACGCCGGAATCGCGCCCGGCAATCCAGCCGAAGACGTGCGCGAAGACGACTTCGATCTGACCCTCCGCGTGAATCTGAAGGGGACCTTCTTTGCCAGTCAGGCTGCGGCGCGCATCATGATCCGGCAGAACAGCGGGCGCATCGTGAATATGGGGTCGCAGGCGGGCTTTGCCGCGCTGCCCACCGAGTCGGTGTACTGCATGACCAAAGCCGCCATCGCGCATCTCACCAAATGCCTGGCCGTCGAATGGGGCAAATACAACATCACGGTGAACGCGGTGGCGCCCACGTTCATCCACACGCCCGGCACCCAGGAGGCGCTGGCCGATCCGGCTTTCCGCGCCGACGTGGTGGAGCGCATCGCCGCGCTGCATCGCATCGGCGAGCCCATGGATGTGGCCGGCGCGGTCGTGTTCCTGGCCTCCCCTGCGGCGTCGCTGATCACCGGCCACACCATGCTCATCGATGGCGGATGGACCGCGCGGTAAGCGGGACTGTGGGGCAGGTTGGTAACCTGCAGGCCGATTGTCAATCGGCCTCGGCGAGCGAAGCTCGCTCTGGCGGGTTATCTGGCATTATAATCGGCGCCCGCAGGCTACGAGTCCCGCGTCGTTGACGCTGGCAGACACCACAACATTGTTATCCAAAACCAGACGAGTCATTTGGAGCGGCGTCTAGCTGGCGAGGGCTTCTGCTCTCTTCGGACTACCCTTACAATTCCGTTGATCTGCCCGTTCCTGAGCTTGTCGGCCCCTGTGCGTTTGGCCGTGGCCTGCATGGCGATCAGGCCCCCAGGCCTGGCAGCTTCGTCCCGCTATGGACGCGTGCCAGGTGCACGAATGCTTCCGCGGCGCCGCAGCCCGATTCGCGGCCGCGATAGCTTTCCATCGCCTGGTGGAAGTCGCGGTAGATGCGCTCGCCGTCCTGGCTCTTGTGGGCGAATAGCGCGGCCTTCTTCTGTTCGCGCACGCCACTCACATCCACGTAATCGGTGGGATGAAAGCCCATGGTCTGCGCGCCGAGGTCGACTTCGTAATAATACAATTCAAACCGCCCGCGCGCTGCCAGCCAGGCGCGAAACGTCAGCGTGGCGGCAGCCTGATGATCCAGATGCGAATCGATCGGCCATTGCGTGAACACCACGTCGGGATCTTCGGCAAAGATCAGCTTGCGCAGCGATTCCGCGGCGTCGCGGTCCACCACGGTGGCGCCGTCGATCTGTCCGGCGAAGACTGGCTTGGCCCCCAAGATCCGGCAGGCGGCCTCGCACTCGGCCGAGCGGATGGCGGCCGCTTCGTCGTGCGACTTGCGCGGAATGCCGGCTTCTCCGCGCGTCAGGTAAACGATGGTGACGCTGGCCCCTAGCGCGGCATAGCGCGCCAAAGTGCCGCCACAGCCTGATTCGGGGTCGTCCGGATGGCCGCCCACACAGACGATCTTCGTGGCATGGCCCGAAGATGTCTGGCCCGCGGCGAGGGCTGGCAAAGAGAGGAACTGGCGGCGCGAAGGTGTCATCGAGAATGCTCCCTGGGCTAAGATTATACAGGTTGCGAAACATGCCGCACAGGATCGCATTGCTATTGCTGGGCGCCTCGCTCGTGCAGGGCCAGGCGCAGACCCGCGTCGTACTCACCGGCGTGCGCGTACGCGTTGAGGCCGCCGCCGCCGCGGGCAACTTGCAGGAGCGCTTCCTCGCCAAGGACGGATCGGCTTGGGTGGAGCTGGCATTCAGCAACGGCGAAACGGTGGCCGCGCTTTCCGTCGGTCGCGAAACGCTGTCCGAGGACCTGACCATCGGTAATCTGCGAGTGCACCGCACGCTGAGCTTGACCTCCCGCGCGCATTGGCTCAAGGTAACAACGCGCCTCGAAGCCGGCTTCCCGACGTCTCTGCATTCGTTCAAGGACACGCTGCGCGCCGCCATTCCGCCGGATTGGTCGTATGCGCCGTCGGTGGGTGGCTTCGTCCCGGACGGGCAGTACAAGGCTCCCCTCATAATGGTTCAGTCCGGCCGTCGCGCGCTGGGCATCGTGCCGGACGTTTTGTCCCTTACTCGCGATATGCTGCGGCGGTCGAACCACGCGCTCTCACTCGACGCGTCCGCCGATCCGGTCTTGTCCGTGGGATTCATTCCTGCACGGCAGGCCTATCATTCGGTATATCGCGAGGACCTCGACCGCGTCTGGAGCGCGGATGGGCCCATCGAGAATTCCTACTATATCTACCTGTCCGCGGAGGCTGGGCCGCGGGAGGCTTATCGCGAAGCCGTACGATTCCACTGGGAACAGTTCGCCCGCAAAGAAATGGAAGGGGCCGCCGCCGCGCAGGCTGGAACCGATCCGCAATACAAGCAGTGCGGGGTCTTCGACGATTGGCGGCACGCTATCTGGGACCAGCAGTCGCCCAAAAACTGGCTGTCCTTCGCGCTTCCCGATGGCTCGACCGGCGGTGCGGTCGGCATGCTGCGGTGGGGTGCGCCGCGTCCGTCGGTTTATTTGGGCGCATGGTTCAACAGCTTGCGCACGGCGTACGGCATGGCTCTCTACGCCCGGCGCACGGGGAAACCGGAGCTGATGAATCTTGCCGGGCAGACTCTGCGGATGGCCCTCCAGGCGCCGGGCGCCGGCGGCGCGTTCCAGTGTATCGCCGTGCCGCGGGGCGATGGCGGCGCCGTGAATTGGGCGGCCGGTGACGGCTCCGGCGCCAGCACCGAGCATGGATTCCTCGGGTTCGATATGAGCTGGACCGGTTATTGGATGCTGCGGTGGCGCGCCGCGGGACTGCCTGGCGCGGAGCGGATTGTGGACCGCTGCGCGCGGCTCGCCGCGTTCCTGATCGTGCGGCAGCAGGCCGATGGCATGCTGCCCACGCGCTTCGATCAAGACGGCGGCGTCGAACTGGGCGCCGCGAAGATCGTCCAGGCCGAAACGGCGCCCGTGGTTCTATTCTTGCTCGAGTTATACAAAGCTTCCCCCCACAGCGAGTATCTGGCAGCCGCGCGTAAGGGCCTCGCGTTCCTCGACCGGGACGTGATCCCCGGCCGCAAGTGGTATGACTTCGAAACGTTCTGGAGCTGCAGTCCGCGGCTCATCGCATTCGACGAACGCACCCGGCAGTGGCCGGCTAACGATCTCGCGCTCATCCACGCCACCGCGGCTTACCTGGCTGCCTACCAGGTCACGCGGGAGCGCGCGTATCTGGATCGCGGAGAAGCGCTGCTCGATTATCTGCTGCTGTACCAGCAGAGCTGGACCAATCCGGTGCTGGAGGATCTCACCGGGCCCGCCATGCTACTGGGCGGATTCACCACGCAGAACTCCGACGCCGAGTGGTCCGACGCGCGCCAAACCCTGGCGGGCAATGTTCTGATCGACTATTACCGCGCGACGGGCAACCCCGAATACCTGGAGCGTGGCGTGGAAGCGTTGCGCGCCCAGTTTCCCATCTCGCCGTCGGAGAACTGGGCGCATGGGGGATACGGACCGAAGGCCGGCGTCAGCAGCTTCCATTGGGGAAGCGGCAGCGGCATGGCAGGCATTGAGATCGACGAGGAGCACTTGCGGGATGCCGTGTTCGACGTTGCCGCCAAACGGGCCGTGGGCGTGAATGGCCTCAACCTGACCGGCGGGGACGTGCACGGCCACCGCATTCAGTTCCAGCTTGACAGTCCGTTTCACTGGGGGCGCAACCCGGTGGTGGTGTTCCGCCACACCCAGCCGGACCAACTGTACCAGGTGTGCGTCAACGGGAAAGTCCTCGGCAGTTACCTGGGTAAGGCGTTGGAAGCGGCGCTGCTACTGCCGGTTGCAGCGGTGCGGGAAAAACCGGCCGCCCACGCTACGGTTAACGCTATGTTTTGATTCTCAAAGCGCTGGCGTACTTTTGGTCGTGCTGCATGATGTGGTCCGTGAGCCAGGTCCGTAGAAACAACATGAGCGACGCATTGGAGACCGCTCCGCCCTCGTGGATCTTTTTCTGGAGCTCCACCACCTGGCTCGTCAGCAGCCGGTGTTGCTCGACGTGCTCGGCAAGCGACTCGTAGCCGTGCTCGCTCATCAGATTCTCTTCAAAGCTGAAATGCACATTGGTGTACGCCACCAGGCGTTCGATTAGCGTGTGCTGAAACGCTCGTCCCCGCCCTTCCTCCATGGCTTCCTGGAGTTCACGAATCATGGCCACCAAGGCCCGATGCTGCCGGTCAATCGCGTCGATGTGGACGCTGTACTCGGGCCGCCAAGTGAAGAGATGTCTGTCAGGCATTCGGATTTCCGCTCTATCAGCATCCTGCTAAAGCCATATCGGCAAGAAGGTCCGCGAACGATAGACCGTTCAATGGAGGGCGGGCAAGTCTGCCCGCAGCCGGCTTTCAGCCGGCCCGAGCCGCCTAAAAAGGCGGCTGCGGCCAAGATTGACCGCCCTCCAAGGCTACTGCCCAGCCCACTGCCGCTGCAATTCCTGGACGAATCGTTCGGGGTCCTTCGCCTGATACAAAACAGGCGCGGTATCACCCTTCGGCGGAATGAGAACCAGCCGGTTCCCGCCGGCCCGATACAGGCGCACGGTCTTGCCGTTGGCGGCGCGAAACCATCCGGATTGATAATGCACATTCGCGAAACCATTGGTGCGCAAGGTGGGCCGCCACTCGGACTCCCGCGCCAGGTCCACGATCCGCACGTGTCCGGCGTCGATCGCGTCTGCCTGCAAGGTCACCGGATAGAACCGGTCGTGGATGGTTAGTCGACCGGCGGTCAGCGTGTAACCCGGCAGGCCGGGCGAATAGAGCAGCACCGCCGCAATCAGCGCAAGCACCAACCCTGCAATCCCGATCGCCGCTAACTTGCCGGTGAGATTTCCCCCGGCGCTGCCAACCTGGAATTGCGGTGCGCCGCCTGAAGTGCCCCCTGTGGAAGGCACTCCCGCAGCCCCCATGAAGCCCGCCAGGTCGTCCGGGCTGAGCACCAGAATTCTGGTTTGGGTGGCCACAATGACGGTCCGGCTCCGGTTCGTCACGTACCAATAACACTTGCCGAGCTTCGCGGTCTGGTATGTGCCATAGTAACCGAAAAGGCCTCCGTTGCCCCACAGCCTCAGACAGCCCGTGAAATCGTCCGGGGTCCCTGCACGGATCTCGCGAATGTCCGCCAGCGGCACACGGATGTTTCCGATCAGCCGCGTGATGACGATGGCCCCACCCGAAATCGCGTACCCTCTCGGGGAGTATGCGTAGGCTAAACAGATCAATAAGGGAAACAGCAGTGCGACGAAGGCCATGTGGACGACCCATGCCACAACCAGCAGCAGCAGACAGACTGCCGCGGAGATGGCCTTCGTTGTGGAATCGTAAGAAGCGGAAAAGGCGCGCTCGGACATTTAGGCGATCTCGGGCGTAGTGATAACGGTTGCAGGCGCCGAAAAGGATCGTACCATGGGGCGCCACCACCGGCGCAGATGACACCGCCTTCGCTATAGAGCCGCTACCGTGTTACAGAGCCGCGACCGTAAGGGAGCGGCTTCTCGCCGACGGCTGCGGAAGAATCGCGGCCGTTTGCGCGCCGCGCGTGCGAAACTCGTAGCGTTCGATCTTGACCGCAGCCTCGCCCGGTTCGCTATGGACTATCCAGCCGAAGATCTCCAGCTTCATTCGGCATGTCTTATCCAGCATGGCCGGCCAGTTCATCGCCAGCCGCACTTTTTGCCCTTGCTTGAGAGGCTGCTGGGTGGTGAACCGGACTTCGCTACTGCTGACTTCGAGCGTTTTTCCGACTCCAACGGCGAAGATCCGGCTACCCTTCACGCATTGGTAACGGACGTCCTGCTGAATGGGAAACCGGCGCCGCTCGCGCCGCCCATCGTCCTCGCTTGGAAGGTTGTTCATCGTCGACATTGAAATACCACCATTTGCCGTTAGGCAAGGATACCACACCATAAAGATTCTGTAAAGTTTCTGGGAAAATGGGAAAATGGGACAATGGGCTGCCGGCCACCTGGCTGAAAGCTAAAGATCACAGCCGCTTTGGCCATTTCTGCTTGCCATGAAAGACGGCGATGAGGTCGAGTCGGCCGGTGCGGACGCGATAGGGTATCACGTATGGAGTGCCGGGAACAATGAGTTCCCGCGTGCCGGCAAGCCGGCCCGGCCTGCCCGAATGCGGCTGGTGCACGAGCCTATCGACGCTCTCGACGATCTTGGAAACTACTCCAGCCAGCCGCTTTGGGATTGTTGTCTGCTTCGATGTAGCCGCGAAGCGCGGTAAGGTGCCGTATCGCGCGCGGCGACCATACAACCTTCATCGCGGCGGAGCACTCTCCGACGGCTTACCCCAAGAGCGCAGCCAGTTTACAACCTTTTCGTGTTCCACCATCTTACCGCTGTCCAGTTCCGAAAGACCTGCGGCGATTTCCCCGCGTTGCCAATCTTCGGCGTCCACATAAGCGGCAATCGCTTCGGCCGCCAGAAAGGACTTCGATCGCTTGGTGCGATCGGCCAGTTTCTCCAGGCGTTGCTTCACGCTAGGATCAAGTCTTACCGAAAGCGTCGTGGACATAAATGTGCTCAGTTGTATACAGGCTAGCACGCACCCACTACTCCCGGAACCCGATGCCGGCCACGACCATGCCCAGTTCGCGGCGATCGCCGGGCGCAGAGAACGTGCGGTCTACCGTGAGGGTCACCGTGGCGGTCTCGCCCGCGAGCGGCTGCGGCGGGGACTTCAGCGTATAGGCGCCGGGGCCGCCATACGTCTCGGACGCGGCCACGCGGCCATCCAGCAGCAGTTCGACATGGCGCGCGGGCGCTGCATCGGGTATCGTGAACACCGCCTCGATGGGCAGCGGCTGGGCGGGACTCTTAAGCAGGACCACGGCGCTCCGCGACATCCACCGCCATGCGCCACTCTCCACCTCGTACAGGCCGCTGATAATCTGATCGCGCGCTTCCGGCGCATTCATGGGCAAGTAAGTGAGCGTGGGATGCCGGTCGAGCACCACTGCGGCGCGCACGATATCGATGGGCGCGGTGGAGATGTCGAACGGCCGCAGCCCTTTGGTGGCGGTGGAGTAGCCGGAGCGGGCTTCCAGTCCGATGAGTTGTAGCGGCAGAGTGGCGCGAATGGCCCGCTCGGCGATGGGCGCGGTGGGTGCGGTGAACGCGATCGGATAGGCCAGTTGGCTCGAAACCACGATATCGCCGGCGCGCAGGACCTGCCCGCGTTCGAGCGGCAGGCCGCCATCGGCTTCCATGTAGTAGCGCAGGCCCCATTCGCCGTCGATGTACACGCGGTGGCCGGCAGTCGCCGAACGGATTTGCCGGGCGAAGCGCCGGTAGCCGTCCCAATGCTGGTAGTTCACGGTGGCCAGCGCCAGGCTCAACGCCAGTTGGGCGGCGAATCCGATCGCCAGCCAGCGTACCCGCAAGCGCGAAACGAGCAAGGCCACCGGAGCGGCCATGGGCAGCAGATACCGCGCCGATCCGGCGAAAAAGAGGAGAGCCGCGCCTCCGAAGAACAGCGCGATCCACGCGGCAAGGAGGGCGGTCTCCCGGTCGCGCCGCTTCCAGCACAGCAGGACTGCCCCGGGCAGCAGCGCGGGAAACACCATAAAGCAGGCGTGTACCGCCAGCGCCGCGGCGCTCGGCAGTTTGTTGGCGAGCGTTTGCAGCCCATAGCTGCTCATATATCCGGCCGACACCGCGACCGGCAGCGCGCCCGAGTGCCAGCGCTCCAGCAACTGGCAGATCACCAGGGCTGCCGGCGCAACGAGCGTAAGGAGCCAGGCGGTACGGTCCCGGCGCCGGTGAATCCAGACATAGACCGCCAGAATGGGCGTCAGGAAAACAGCCTGAAAGGCACTCAGCGCCGCCAGCACCATGGCGATTGCGGCGGGCGTCCATTTGCCTGCCACGAAGCACGCCACAGCCGCCATCCAGAACGCCAGGAAGGGCAGGTCGGATTCTAGCGAGTTGCCGTTGACCACGAAAGCTGGAACCGCCAGAAACAGCAGCGTGGCCCACAGCGGATGCGGCGAGAAGCGCTTGGCCAGCGACCACATGGCCAGCGCCGCGATTACCGAAAACAGGATGTAGGCGGCGTGGAACGGCACTTCGCGGATATCCCCGATCACGGCCAGCAGCAACGCCAGGAACCAGGCGTTGAAGGGCGGATGCGGAAAGCCGCGCAGGTCCACGCGATCGCCGATGGCAACGTATTGGACGTGGTTGGGATCGAGCGGCTCGATCTGCGCGTGCTCGGCTGCGGCCAGGTAGTAGACGTCGTCGCCCTGAATTGCC
>Ga0187867_10003025_pt1 | contig 13616 bp, 12 predicted proteins | sample June2016WEW_13_1_FD_132976 | JGI IMG/M metagenome (GOLD analysis project Ga0187867, IMG submission 132976) | Peatland microbial communities from SPRUCE experiment site at the Marcell Experimental Forest, Minnesota, USA - June2016WEW_13_10 | ecosystem: Environmental > Terrestrial > Soil >... | reverse complement strand
CGGAATCATGGCGTCCCACGATTCGGTCGATAAATGCAAGCGCAATCTCTCGCGAACAATCTGATCGTGCGATTGCGGCATTAGAACTATATTCAGCAGATGCGGGTCGTTGTAGGGCCTAAGGCACCCGGGTGCACCGCAATCGGCGTTTTCATGTTCTTTGGTGCGATCATGGCGAGTCTCGCCGCAACTACTTTGCTCTGGCGAGGAGCGGCTCTTGATCGTATCGGGGCTCTCAACCCGATAGCGTATAAGCAGCTAGCGCCTCCGGGCGGGACCGTTGGGATTCTCCTTCTGCTGCTCGGCGGAGTCCTCACCGCTGGAATCGGGTGGTTCCGACGCCGCCTTTGGGAATGGAACCTCACAGTCGCAATCATCACCACACGGGTTCTCGGGGATGTCGTGAACTGCATCAGAGGCGACTAGCTTTGCGCGGCGGAACTGGCGTCATCATTGCGGGTGCACGATTGCTGTTCCTCCTGCGCGAAAACTGAAGGCCATGTTTGCCGAGAACCTCTTTCGAAGAAATTCAAAAAGAATATAAGCGCTGAGCGCGGCAATCGTGGCAATTTCAAAATTGGCAGCGGTAAAAAAGTCTCGGATTGCCCCAACCAATCCCCTCTTCTGTCCCACGCCTGCGCGCTCAAATTGTCCCATCAAAAGATGGGAATAAAACAGAAAGATTATAAAACCGGCCTCGATCACCGCGCTCCAGACATTTTTCTTCATGGCAAATACGGACTCCTTGGTCGCTTTGACACGCTGGCACGAGACGCTCGCAACGTGGGTCGAGCGGTTGCGGGGAACTGCACCGCTGCTCGTTCCCGTCGTGAGCAATACCGCAAGATACATCTACCCCGGCGGTAGCGTCAGTTATAGTGACCCCAGAGCGGGCTGAGATTATAGGCAACGTTATTTCCGGTTCTAGCGAAGCGGGGACAGACTTAAGCTACGCAGAGCTTGCTCAGCGAGCGAAGCAGCATAGCGATTGCTTGAAACCCGCAGAAAACAATCCAAGCATCAGTTGCCAGTAAGGTTCGGGAACTCCCCCTGTCCCCGACTTTTGGGCAGCGCCGGTCTGAGATGTTTTAGTGACTCGGGGTCGGCGCCTTCATCAATTCCACGAACATCTTGTTGAATCTGGCAAGATCCAAATCCATCTGGATTTCGACGAGCTGCGCGCCAAGCCTCGGGTTGTCTTTGTCGGTCCAAGTCAGCGTGTCTCCGTAGGCCGCACCGTGATCAATATTCACACTCAGATAGCGCATTTCTTTCTTGGTGATCAGCGTCGGATCGATCCACCCGGCGGCGGCCAGTTCGTCCCACATGTAGGAACCGCCCTGATCCTTCATAAAGAACGTTACGACGTATTGCGCAGCGGCACTGTTGCTCTTCTCGATCTCCGCGACCATCGCGTCAGTGAATCTGGTTTTGACCGAGATGTCCACCGGCGTGCAAACGATCTTCTTCCACGGGGCCTCTAACACGCTCTTCGCGGCCTCCGGATCGAACCAGAAATTAAATTCGTGTCGTGGCGTACTGATGAACTCCGGATCGTCGGTCTGCGGGCTCAAGCTGCCACCCATGAAGACCAAGCCCTCGGCCAGTTCAGCAAAATGGGGATCGATTGCGTTGGCGAGCGCCAGGTTCGTCATGGGGCCGCCCTCGTAGATGGTCACTTCATGGGGATATTTGTGCACCATGCGAATCAGGAAGTGAGCCGCGTCCTCATCGGCCGGTTTGCTAGTCGGCTCGCCTTCGAGGAGTTTTGGGATTACGTCGTGTTCGTGCCACCAGCGATCGTCCCAGGCGCCGGCGAATGCGACTTTTCCATACATTGCCTGCCACAACTGGGCTTCCTTACGGCGGTGCACCAGCGGAAACACGGCTCCAGGCACGACCGGGATATCGGTGCGCCCAATTCGCTCCAGCAGTCGCAGGGCATGGGCTACCTCTTCGTCGCGCCACTGGTTGCCGCTGACCACGGTTATCCCCAGAACTTCCACCTGCGGAGATTGAATCAAGGTCAACAGCGTTTGCATATTGCTGCCGCCCGGCCCCGAGCAATCCTGATTGATGATGACTTTACGACGTTGCTGCGCGAATCCAAGGGTATTCGTAACCAGCAGGAAGGAGATTATAAGCTGTAGTTTCAGAGTCCTCATCACCAGCCTCTTCTCGTGTGTCGCCTTCGTCACGAGCACCCGCCATCTTAGCAAGGATAGGAGGTTATCCATTAACATCACCCCGGAGTGGTCAACTGGCAAGGTGTGCATGGTAAGAATAATTGAATCATTACGGTACCGCACGAGCCTCAGGGCATCGAATATTTCAGGAAGGGATATTCACGGTGGAACACGATGAGCCGTAAGGCGGGTGTGATTGGCGCCGGTCCGAACGGACTGGCCGCGGCTATCGTTCTGGCCCAAGCTGGAATGCAGGTTGACGTGCTCGAAGCCGAGTCCACGCCGGGCGGGGCCGCACGCACGATGGAGTTAACTTTGCCTGCCTTTCGGCATGACTTCGGATCGGCGGTGTATCCGCTCGGCGCAGGATCGCCGTTTTTCTCGTCGCTGCCCTTGATCGACCACGGCTTAGAGTGGATTCACTCGGCTGCGGCCTTGGCGCATCCTCTGGATGACGGCACGGCGGTGATGTTGGAACGTGACCTGAATGAAACCAAAGTTTCCCTCGGAATCGACGGACCGACGTGGGACAGGCTCATGCGTCCGTTCGTCGAACGCTGGAATGATTTTGCCCCCGAGGTACTGCGTCCTGTTTCCTTTGCCCCCAGACATCCATGGATGATGGCGCGCTTTGGAATGGTCGCGCTGCGGTCCGCCGAGTTTGTCGCTCGCCGGTTTCGCAGCGAACGAACCCGGGCGCTATTTGCGGGTTTGGCAGCCCATTCTCTCCTCGCCCTCGATGAACCGTTGAGCGCGGCGTTCGCAATTTTAATGGCAGTGCCGGCCCACGCCGTTGGTTGGCCGATTCCTCGGGGCGGCGCGCAGGCACTCACAAACGCACTATGCTCGTTGCTCTCGACCTTGGGAGGCAATGTGAACACTTCCTCGCCGGTCCAGAATTTGGAGGCGTTGGCCAACTGCGACCTATTTCTTTGTGACCTGACTCCGCGGCAACTCGTCAAGGTTGGCGGGCAAAGATTATCTGACAGCTACAAGCGTCGAATGGAAAGATACCGCTACGGAGCCGGCGTCTTCAAAGTGGATTACGCGCTGAATGCCCCCATTCCATGGAGAGCTCCCGATTGCTTGCGCGCAGCAACGGTGCACTTGGGAGGAAGCTTTGAGGAGATTGCTGAGTCGGAGAAGGCGGTGCGAATGGGACAGCACGCAGCGCGTCCATTCATTCTGCTGGCTCAGCCTAGCCTGTTCGATAACTCGCGGGCTCCTGCGGGCAAACATACGGCTTGGGCTTATTGTCATGTGCCGAACGGGTCCAAAGAAAACATGCTTGAGAAACTGGAGAGCCAGATTGAGCGTTTCGCTCCGGGCTTTCGTGACTGTGTTTTGGCTCGACGCGTATTTTCTCCCGCCGATCTTGAGAGGATGGACGCGAACCTGGTGGGAGGCGATATTGGAGGCGGCGTGATGGACATTCGTCAGTTTCTTTTTCGACCGACATGGCGGCACTACGCCACGTCGGCGCGAGATGTCTACATCTGTTCAGCGTCCACTCCGCCCGGCGGAGGAGTGCATGGCATGTGCGGCTACTATGCTGCGAAGATGGCGTTATCGAGGTTGGATTGCGATTAGTCTGAATACGCGAAAAAAGGACGTGATCGCGCATTTACTCGTGCCGAGCAACCGTAGGCATTTCGACAACACGAATCTTGCCATCAGCTTCGCGCTCGAGCGTCGGGGCATAGAGTCCCAAGAATTGACGGCGCCACCAGAGACCTGTGGACCGCTTTTCGGACATCGTCGTAAACCAATATTGCCAAAACACGGCGCGCACCTCGCGCGGCGGCGCATGCGCAAACGGATTGCTCTTAAAAAGGGAGAGTACGTCTTCATCGGAAAGCAGACGCACTTCGGTTCTGGGTACGATTGGATAATCTTGCCATGAGCCCAACGAGGCAAACCAGAGATTCCAATCGAATCGCGGTTGATAGGGTGCGTAAATGCCGGGCGCCGTGCTCGGATCTTGCGGTTTATAACGAAAAGAATAGGGAACCCAGTTTCTTCCATCGTCGGAACCCTGGAACTCGATCTCGTAGCGGCCTCGGGTCATGATGCCGAACAGGCCGTAACGATTGGCGATGCGAAAGGGCTCAAGCGCAACTACCGGCGCGGTTGGCAACTGCAACGCGGAGAACATCCATATCAACTGCGCTGTTGTGGCGTAGAAAATCCATGCAAGTATTGTGCCGGCCAGAGATAGTTTCGCCATCTTGAAATAACGAACGACGCTTCCCGGGGCTTGCGTTTGGCCTTGCTCGGTTGTCGCGTCCGCGATGTAAGATTTCTTCCATTTTTGCGGTAAGAAGCGTGACAAGAAGCGATCATCCAACAAGAGAAATCCTAAGGTCAAAACGAGGTAATTCAGAAACGTGTAGTTGGCGGTGAGAATGATGCCCACTTCCCAGGGAGTGACGATGAAGAAGCACACGATGCGCCAGCGGCGCGGCAGGAACAACATCCAAACTAGAACCAACTCGAGTGCCAGAGTTGCGAAGACAGATGAAGCGTGGAACCCGCGTGGCAGATGCTGCACGTACCAGCCAATCCATGTAGGCAGCGGACCATTCTGATAGTACTCGTCCATGGCGGTAAAGTGACGCCACTCGGGATCTCCGCCGGCAATCTTCGCAACGCCGGATTCGAAGTAGATGCGAAACCATTCCCACTGCAGCAGGAACAAACTGGCGCGTGAAGGCGGCGATGCCAAGCCGGGCCCGGGACGGAAGCCAGGCGGAGCAAAGAAAAGTGCAATAAATCCCGCTTCGAGCAGCATGCCGTCTGACTGATAACCGGAAAAATCTTGCGCAGCACTAACGAACGACAGGAAGCACACAAAACAGATCACCAGCATTCCGCGCGGCCATACATTCAGAATCAAAAGTAATGACGCGACCATGCCCGCCCAGCAAAGAGCGATCAGTAGATGATTGTCGCTCGCCAGCCAAAGCAGTGTGGGCGCAAACCACACGCCGCGGGTGTAGCCAAACGAATGTGCCACGGATCGCAGGTATTCGTCGGCCGGCAAAATCCCTTCCGGTCCAATGAGCCCACGGATCTGAAAGACGAGAGAGAAGAATGCGGAAAAGTAGATGCAGCCTAGTGCTCGCAGAAAAAGCCATCGTGGACCGACGCGGTCACTGGCGCCATGCTCGGAGTCAAACAGAACGCGGATGGCCCGAACCCATTTCATGAGCCTCGGTTCATTATAGCAACGAAGGACGATGGGCCGGCACGCGGTCCGGGGCGGACGTGGCTGACCGGCGAGTTGAGCCGCTTTCTCTCAGGTAAGGCGCATCCCTTTCGCGGCCTCTTCATCCAACTCAAGATGAGTAACGGATTGGCGGTTTCAGTTCTTGATCTTGTGGGCATGCGCGAAGGGGAGTCGGCCGGCAGCGCCATCGCGCGGTCGGTTGATCTGGCGCAACACGTGGAACGGTGGGGATACAAGCGCTACTGGCTGGCAGAACATCACTCCATTGCTGGACTGGCCTGCTCCGCTACGCCGGTGCTGATTGGGCATGTAGCCGGTGCGACGAAAACGATTCGTGTAGGCAGCGGGGGAGTGATGTTGCCAAATCATGCACCGCTGATCGTGGCGGAACAGTTTGGAACGCTTGAAGCGCTGTATCCAGGACGAATTGATCTGGGACTGGGTCGTGCTCCGGGCGGGGATTTTAAAACGATGCGCGCGCTGCGAGGGGATTCGCAGCAAAGTGGGGACGATTTTCCTGCTCTCTTGCAGGAACTGCGGGCGTACCTGGGACCGGAGAAACCAGGGCAATCGGTCAAAGCAATTCCTGGACAGGGAAGCCATGTTCCGATTACTTTGCTGGGATCGAGCGGCTTCAGTGCGCAACTTGCAGGAATGCTTGGGCTACCGTTTGCCTTTGCGGCACACTTTGCTCCTGAATATTTGTATGCAGCCGCACAACTCTACCGCGAACAGTTTGGGCCAAGCGAGATCCGGCAAAAGCCATACTTGATCGTGGCTGTGCAGATAATTGCGGCGGAGACGGACGCGGCAGCGCGGCGACTGTTTACAACGCCGCAGCAGCGCTTCCTGCGGCTGATACAAAATCAGCCTGTGGAGTTGTTGCCTCCAGTGGATTCCATGGAGCCCTTATGGCAGAACTACGGGGAGCAGGTGGTCGTGGAGAGCAAACTGGCGGCGGCGATTGTGGGATCGAGTGCAACAGTGAAGGCGGGGTTGGAGAAGTTGGCGGGTGAAACTGGGGCGGATGAGGTCATCGTCGTGACTGACACCTATGAGCATGCAGATAGACTGCAATCGTATCAGCGCGTGGCGGAGAGTGCCTCGATGATCCAGGCGAGGCCAGCCGTAGCCGTCGGAAGCTGAGGGATCCTTGTCGGCTGTAATTGCGCATCTCCAGGTTGTAGTCTTTCATAAAACTGACTTGTGCATGATCTCTGCATTGGTTGGGTATAATCATGCTGTTTGGGCAGGGCATGGCTCGAGCGAACGGAGACCAAGATCGGTCCACAACCAGCGCCCAAGAATTGCCTGAGTTAGCAGTTAATATAAGATGTACTGGACTCGAGTCTTGCCCACCTACATGCCGGTTTGAGCTTGTCTTCTCTCATAGAGTGAAGACTGAACGGGCACATTTTCAGTTGAATCACTAACCTCAGAACGGGCTGCCACTCAAAAACATAGCGTGAATTCGACGATCTTTCCTCGATGTGGTGGGATTCTTCTTCATGTGACATCTCTGCCCGGAGGCCATGGGATTGGCGATTTGGGTGATTCAGCCCATGACTTCGTTGATTTCCTTGCTGCTTCGGGTCAGAAAATCTGGCAAATGTTGCCACTCGGTCCAACAGGATATGGCGATTCCCCTTATCAGCTATTCTCGGCATTTGCCGGCAATCCTCTCCTCGTTGACCTCAAGGCGCTGCAGCAGCGGGGACTGTTGTCGACAGAGGACCTGGCTGCTACGCATGGATTTCCAGACGATCGCGTCGAATACGGACGAGTCATTGAGTTTAAGCAAGCCTTGCTCCAAAAGGCTGCTAACTCATTTTTTGCCGATGGAGATCAAGAATCTCGAGGAGCCTTCGACAGTTTCTGCGGGAGCAGTGCCGATTGGCTGGACGATTACGCGCTCTTCACGGCGTGCAAGGGAGTTTACAAGGATGCGGTCTGGTCGGATTGGGATTCGGGATTACGGCGGAGAGAAGAATCGGCATTAGAGGATTGTCGAGAAAGATTGGCTCCTCAGATCAGGATTCACAAGTTCGTCCAGTTCGAATTCTTTCGGCAATGGCAGAAGCTCAAGGCGTACTGCAAGCGCTGCGGGATTCGCGTGATGGGCGATATCCCGATCTATGTCGCTCATGATAGCGCTGATGTATGGGCGCATCAGGAACTGTTCCGGCTAGATGAGAGCTCCATGCCCGCCGCGGTTGCGGGAGTTCCTCCGGACTATTTCAGTGCCACCGGTCAGCTTTGGGGAAACCCGCTGTACCGCTGGGAAGTGTCGGCCGCTTCTGGTCACAGTTGGTGGATCAATCGCTTTCGGGCATCCCTTGAAATGTTCGATATGGTGCGACTGGATCACTTCCGAGGTTTCGAAGCCTTCTGGGAAATCCCGGCGGGGTCTCCGACGGCGCAGAGTGGTAAATGGGTCAAGGGGCCTGGAGCGGAGCTCTTCCGAAAAGCTAAAATTGCTCTGAAAGAATTGCCCATCGTTGCTGAAAATCTGGGCGTGATTACGCCCGAAGTGGAAGCGTTGCGCAAGGAGTTTGGTTTTCCTGGTATGAGCTTGCTGCAATTTGCCTTCGGGAACGATCCTCAGGGGCCTAGTTTTCGGCCGCACAATTACTCTCGCGAACTTGTTGCCTATACAGGCGGACACGACAATGACACAACGGTTGGTTGGTGGACGAGTTCTGGGATAGGGGAGAGCATTCGAACGGCCGAAGATATTCGAAAAGAGCGCGAATTTACCCGGGCGTACTTGGGACTTGGAGATGATCCGGTCAATTGGGTATTCATTCGCACGGTGCTGGCGTCCGTGGCCGAGGTTGCCGTTATCCCTTTGCAAGATGTGTTGGGCCTGGGCAGCGATGCGCGAATGAACTTACCGGGAACGGTCAGCGGAAACTGGAAATGGCGATATAAACCAGGAGCTTTGACAAGAGATCAAAGTGAGCGTTTGCGGACGATGACACTACTCTACGATCGCTGAATACCGCCAGGGTGGCTGCGGAGAAAGAACTCGCGGAGCGCCACATCAGAGTGGAGAGAATTCGTCTTCGCTCTCCTCCTTCTTCGCGCGAACGAATCTTTTCTCCAGAAAGCTCTGTGCCAAGTCTCTCCCGCCGGTGCCGAAGGCGATGGCCAGGCCGAGCATTAGAGCTCCGAACCCGATGCCGAAAGCCACCAGCATAGTCTGTTCTGCTATACCCAGTTCTTCAAAAGCGATCGACAATACGAAGACAATGATGAGGCTGCGGATCGCCAGACTCAGAACGCGCGGCGAAGGCACATTCGCATTGACCGCGGCCAACAATGCGGCGCGAGAAAAGAAGCTGGCTGCCAGCAATCCGATAAACACGATGAACATGGCGACGAACAGTCGCGGCAGGAAAAAGAAGAATTTTCCAATTTGCTCCTGCAGGCCCAGAATTCCGAGCACGCTAACACCCAGCATAACGAAGCCGATCCACACCACCCAGAACACAAACCGGCTCGCCACCTCCGTGGCGGATGGAAGAGCCGCTTTGGTGAGCAATTGGGAGGCGCCTGCATGTTCTGAAAGCCTGTCAAATTTGATGAGGCGCAGAATGCTGCGTAGCACCACTTTGACAAAGTAAGCTACCGCCCATCCGGCAAACGCAATGATGAGCATCACGATGAGGCGAGGAAGGTAATGGGCAAATCCTCTGGCCAATTCGTGCACAGCCTGAGTCAGTTCGCTGACAATCATTTCCCGCATAGTTATCTCACTCTCTCGATTTCCACATCTGCAGCAGATATGGTTTCAATCGCTCGAACTCGAGGCACAAGGTTTCGATGCTGTTTTCGACGTGCTCCGCAGAACCGTTGCGATGCTCCAGAAAGAAACTCAATGCGCGCCCGCGAAAAAGCGGTGCCAGCGCTTGAATGATGTGGTCTCGACTGATCACAGACCTGTGGTAGGAAGCGGCAAACTCATAAACCGTCTTGACCCACAAATCCGCGGAATAATGAAAATCGCTTTCTCCGGAGCGGGCGACTCGTTGCAGCTCTTCCAGAGTGCTCGGAGAGAGAATGGAATGAAACACGGTTTCCAATTCGGCGACACCAGTAGAGAACATCTCTCGCAATCGTTTTCGATTGACTCGCACGGCGTCCAGGAGGACTTCATGATCGGGTCCATTGGCAGGCAAAGGCTGCGAGCCGGCAACCACACTCCAAAGATGAAAGTCTGGCTCCAAGGCTGAGAACAGCGGACCAACGGTTTGTCGCAACGCCGGCACGAGGTCCGCCCCTCGACGCTCGATGTGTTCTTTTTGGCCGAGGAAAGACTGGCAGATGCGAGATTGGCCTGTAACGGCGGCCAGAGTAAAGCGAAGTTCGATTCCGTCGGCTTCGGTTGCGGCGTCCCAGTTATTCTGCAGAAGAAATTGACCACCAAGGCGGCCGGAGAATCCGAACTCCTGCGCGTACGGCTCACGGATTCTTAGGCCGTAGAGTGCGCGAGTCATGGGGTAGAGCAGATTTGTTATGAGCAGGCCTTCGAATTTGTGTCTGCGATAAGTCGGAGTCACAAGATCGAATCCGTCGTCACGAATGGGGCGCAGAAGTTTTGAAATCCATTCCCCCTCGATGTTGCAGGAATCGGGGGATATCACGACACAGGCCTTGGCTTGGAGTAACTCGGTGGCCGCAAGAATGGTCCGCAATGCCGTCGGGCTTGCCGGACTGCTCGCATACTTCGTGCTGATAGAATGCAGTGTCCTCAGCGCATTGACGTTTGATGCGCGACGAACGTCGTCAATGGAGATACCGGTCACCAGTTCGGGGGTTCCATCGCGCGAGCCGCCGTCGGCATTGATGATGACCGCCCGCTCCCGGGGAAACCAGCGCAGGATGCCGCTCTGAATGGTTTGCACAATCGAGCCGATCGTCTTGGCATTATTATGAGTGGGCAAGCCGACGAGGATGTCCACCTCGCCCACGTTGATGAGTTGGCGAAGAAAATCATCCGTTAGAAAAGTCTCTTCTGCCAATTTTATCTCCGTGCGCGTCGCCGCATACAATAAGGCGTCCTGTGACATTGTTTCCAGAGTCTAACTTCTCACCGCAAAGGCGGTTAAATTCGTCGCAGCCGAAACCAGAAAAACTGGTAAGGCCCAAAAGTCAACAGATAGGGAAGATCCCCAACCCGGGGAAATATATTCTTGCCGGACATCTCGATTGGGATATTTCCTTTGTAGCGCCGCAAGTCCAATTCGACCGCCTGTGCAGCGCCCGAAAGATTATTGACCACGAGCACCGCCTCGTTACCGAGCCGGCGCACGTACGCCAGTATCCTATGATTCGCAGGATGGAGAAACTCGATCGATCCCCTGCCAAACACTGAAGTTGATCTTCGGACTGCTATGATCTGCCGCATCCAACGGAGAAGCGAATGTCCGCTTCCGACTTGGGAGAGGACGTTCACTGCCGGATAACCATAAACCGGATTCTGAATCAGCGGAGCGTAGAGACGATCCGGATCCGCCGTGGAAAATCCTCCGTTCCATCCTCCGCTCCACTGCATGGGAGTTCGCACTCCGTTGCGGTCGCCAAGATTGATGTTATCGCCCATTCCAATCTCATCACCGTAATAGATGATGGGAGTGCCTGGCAATGACATCAGCAATCCGTTCATCAATTCAATGCGCCTGCGATCATTATCTAGCAAGGGCGCCAACCGTCGCCGGATGCCCAGGTTGAGGCGCATCGTTTTGTCTTCAGCATAGGAGTCATACATGTAATCGCGCTCCATATCCGTGACCATCTCGAGCGTCAACTCGTCATGGTTGCGCAGAAATAGTGACCACTGGCAGGTCGGCGGAATCTCCGGCGTCTGCTGCAGAATCTCCGTGATGGGTTTACGATCTTCCAACTTTACCCCCATAAACATCCGGGGCATCAGCGGAAAATGAAACGCCATGTGGAACTCATCTCCGTCGCCAAAGTAAGGACGAAGATCCGCTGGCCACTGATTCGCTTCGGCCAGCAGCATCCGTCCCGGGAACTGTTCATCGAGCCTTCGCCGCAGGTCCTTCAGGATTGCGTGCGTTTCCGGCAGGTTTTCACAACTCGTACCTTCGCGCTCCACGAGGTAAGGAACTGCATCCAGTCGGAAGGCGTCAACGCCCATTTCCAGCCAGAAACTCATCACCTTCCACATTTGTTCCCGAACCGCTGGATTGTCGTAGTTAAGATCGGGCTGGTGACTAAAAAATCGATGCCAATAGTAGGACTTCGAGATGGGATCCCAAGCCCAGTTAGATTTCTCGGTATCGAGAAAGATGATACGCGTGTCTTTGTAACGATTGTCGGTGTCGCTCCAAACATACCAATCGCGACGAGGATTATCTTTGGAACTGCGCGACTCCTGAAACCACGGGTGCTGATCGGAAGTATGATTCAGCACCATTTCGATGATGATTCTTATACCGCGTCGATGAGCCGACTCGAGGAGCTTGCGGAAATCTTCCAGCGTCCCGTAGCTAGAGTGCACCGCGTTGTAATCCGCAATATCGTAGCCATCGTCGCGAAGTGGTGAAGGAAAGAACGGCATCAACCAGATCGCATTGATTCCCAGTTCCTGGAGATATCCGAGCTTATGCTCTAGCCCTTGGAAATCTCCGATGCCATCGCCATTGCTGTCATAGAAGGTGCGAACGTGAACCTGGTAGATGATTGCATCTTTGTACCAAAGCACATCCTGATTCAGCGGCAACTTGAATTCCTCCTGGACGATGGTTAGAACTTTTGTAGCAGTGCAAGAACCAAGTTTATATAAATTGATCAAGTTAGTTTTAGTGATCGACGGATAAAGCTGTTGAAAAGCCGACCGAGTAGAGTTCTGCTGCGTCAATCCGCGGCCTCGCCTGGTCAAAGATCGCATCTCCGGTGTCTATTTCCCAAGAACGTAGAGACGTCACGGCCTAGTTTTTATGTTGCAAGGATACCTAGCGGCCCCGTTCTACCGCTGAGTTCAGCAAAGCTGTAGCGGCCGATGACAGTCACGGAGATGCCATGGGAGCTTCCAGTGGAACCACCAACCCGCCAAGATTCGGGATTATTATCCTTTCCACAATACTGATGATTGCCGCGATTACGGCAGTTCGGCGCTTCCAAGCGGCCAGCGCAGAGCCCTTCCTCAGTGCCGTTTTCATGCATGGCGTGCTCACTCTTACGCTCCCTTACGTTGCCGCCCGCTCTGGTTCGGGGCAATTGAGCGTGGATGTTTTGAATCCCGAAGACCGCGTGGTTGGACACGCGGAGCAGCGCGCCGAAGTGTCTGGAGTGCGGATGAGACCGGCGTATATGCGACCGGCGCTAGCGCAAGCGTAGAGACGACCGGATTGGCGGTGCAAGCGCTACTGAAGTGGGGTGAGGCGTCGGTCACGGCCCACAAGGCCATGAACTATATCGCGTCGAAGAAAGACGCGTCGGGCGAGTGGGGCACGACGCAAGCCACCATTATGACTCTTCGAGCGCTGCTTCTCGCCACTGAAAAGGGTTCAGCGGATGTTCGCGGTACGATCGAAGTTCTGCTGAATGGCAAATCCGTCCAGAAACTCGCGCTGACATCTGACAACAACGATCTGCTGCATCAGTTCGTGTTCAAGGGGATGGATGCCGAAACAGTGGAATCGGATCGCGTTAGCTCAGCCAGTGCTGAAAAGAAAAGCATGAAAGGACCGAGGCAGGCGAACACCATTGAAATTCGCTTCGACGGCAAAGGTGGGCTGGCCTACCAGGTCGTCGGAAGCTACTTCATCCCGTGAGATGAAAAAGGAGAGAATGAAGCGCTTTCGATCAGCGTGGATTATGATCGCACCCATCTCACGCAGGACGACATCGCCACCGCTACTGCAACGATAAGAAATAATCTGCCGAAGACGGCGAACATGGTGATGGTGGATCTGGGCATTGCTCCCGGGTTCGACCTGCTCAGCGAAGACCTGCAGGCTTTTGTGGAGAAGAGCGCATCACGGAGAAGTGGCCGGTTGGAGAAATTCAGTTTGACGGCGATGCAGGCAATCCTCTACTTCAATTCAATTGCGCCCGAGGATACGGCTCATCTGCATTTCCGTTTGCGCGCGAAATACCCAATCCGCGCCCGCACGTTCCCGTCGCGAGTCTACGAATATTACGATCCCGACGCAAGCTCGCTTGCACGGCCT
>Ga0187867_10003024_pt1 | contig 13617 bp, 6 predicted proteins | sample June2016WEW_13_1_FD_132976 | JGI IMG/M metagenome (GOLD analysis project Ga0187867, IMG submission 132976) | Peatland microbial communities from SPRUCE experiment site at the Marcell Experimental Forest, Minnesota, USA - June2016WEW_13_10 | ecosystem: Environmental > Terrestrial > Soil >... | reverse complement strand
TCTCATGAAGTACAGCAAATTTTTATTCGGCTTTTTCTCGGTTTTTAAAGAGATTCTATTTTCAGCTAACCTTTATTTGGATTATTTTTAGTCTATTCAAAGAGCTTTTTAAGAACTTAGGGTTTCTTAACCTTTTATCCGATTAACATAACAGTAAAATATTTTACCTCTGCATCTACTCAAATAATCGTAGATTCAGAAAACACTTGTCTTACTGGAAATTCTTCTCCATCTTCCACTAAAATGATGATGTGATACTTTCCTAAGCAAGACTTTGAATTTTAGCGTTTTTTAATTCCCCTTCAAAATGCTTGTGAAGAACTGTTTTGATTTACATCATCTTAAAAAAATTACAGTGTTGTTTTCAAAATCCACTTTATCAATGCTGTTGTAAAGAATGACTAAATTGGATTCTTCTTTGATTTAAATTTAGGAAAATCATATTCTTCTCAAGATTCTCTAAAAAATATAGCTAATACAAATTCTACCTGCCTAGTCATACTCTGAAGTGATTGGAATCGCCGCATCTCAACCACTTATTTTTCTTTTTTGAATTTGAAATTAATTTGTCTAAGTCAACCCTAAAAATCGATTTCCAGATTTGCTTATATGTTTTTACTTTCCGGTCAAGAGCCCAATTATAGGCAAACCTACAGCTCCAACATGTTGTTTCAGTTGGTCAGCCTGGTCAATTGATAATATAGCCTAAAATTAAATGCTTCCATTAACAATACTTAATAAGCTTTGACAAGTTATTTATTTTATATAAATATGAAAGGTTATTATAAAAAAGAATGAAAAGTATGATTAATTGGCGAGTTAATTACAGTTTAAAAATTTTGATTAAATGTAGTTAAGAGTCTTACTCTAGTATTAATAAGTAGCGTTAATGTCATATAAATTTAATCATAAAGCATAGCCATTTATATAGCTCCCATTGATATAAAAATGAGAGATCAAAATTTATTTAGGTGATCAACAATTAAATTTATAAGGCACTAGCTACTTTTTCGTGCGATCATATGTCGGATTAACACAATTAGCAAGACTCTTATCTATATTTTACATACAATTTCTATTTTTGTATAGTTGTTATCTTATCTTTCATAGTTATATTTTTGTTATTACCTATGACTGTGGAAACCGCCATGGTATCCGTGGCCATAGCCACCAAATCCCCAACCAGGAGCATATCCAATACCAGGACCAAATTCCCAACCAGGGTATCCGAATGTTCCCAGACCCGGCATGAGAGGTGCTGTTAAAATATTAGGGGCTGAAGCCACTGCAATGGGTGTGATAGTTACATCAGGCGCCGCCGTAGTTGCAACGGGTACTGCTGTAGGTAATATTGCAGGTCCAGCGATCTCAACAGGTGCAGCTACACCTACAGGCGCTACACCTACAGGTGCCATAGGGTAGTAGCCAAGCGGATACGAAAAACCCGACCCAAATCGTCCCCAGTTATGACCATACCAGTGTGCGCTGGCTGAAACTGCTGTCAAAGACACTACAAAAAGAACTGCCAGCAAGATAGGCAGTGTCTTTTTTATTCGACTAACCGATTGTTTAAACATTCATTTGAACTCCTTTACATTCGTAGTATTTACTGAATTTGAAGACTGTTAATATTACAATCTGCTTCTCATCAACAGACACACCGCATAAACTTTATCTTGTCAATTATTCACATATGATTCATCATAAACGGCTTAAATATTTATTTATCTAAATAGTCAGTGCGCATGAAGATGTATTTGTTTTTAATAGACGCATTGGATAATTGTTGTTCAAATAATATAATATATAGCGAAACAGTGATTACTATAAATAGATCTTATATATTTTAAAACTGATTTTAATAAATATAGACATACTATACTAATTATTGTCTAGTATTTCTTCAAACAAAACCAGAGAAAAAAAGACAAATATTTGAAAAACAAATGTATGAAGCCCATTAAACCTTATTACATTAGTAATACTTAAGCACTTACTGTATAAAATACTTAGACATTGTTATCAAATGAATTTTTATAACAGTCAAGTATTTAATATTATTGATTCCCCCGCCCAACCACATAATGCTTGAAACAATACACTTTCATTATAATATTTTCCTTAATGCAACAAGTATATATAATAATACATACAATATATTTATTTTCATATTGTAATTCCATTTTATGTACGAAAGTAACTCAAAATATGATTAGATTAGATAACAAAGCTTATTCGAAAGTTTCTATTCACGCAGCAAGCTGCGGATACCAAACTGGAATTAAAAGTCTCAATTTTATGAGGATTAAATATTCGTACCTATGTTTCATTTAAAAACAGGTATATAATCTTTCAATTGAATGCATTCCGGAAACAAATACATTGCACTTTCCCATTCATCGAGTGTATAATCACCTAAAAGTACTTGTGTTATTTTGAATCCTTTATTTATCTTAATTAGTCCACATTCTTCTAACATTTTTAAAGCTTCTCGAAATCGACCTTCATAAACTGAATCAATTTCGTATTTCTGACATATATCCATATAAACTTCAAAAACATCAGTCGGATTTATCTGTGTCGTTCTCTTTTTTTTATATTTCATGACTTTCATTATACACGTAAATAAAATTTTTTGATTTGGCACTAAAAAAGTTTTAATTGTAGAAGCTGGGTTGAAATGCATTATTCTCCTCCATTAATCATTGGAAAACATTCTCGGAGTTCTTCTAATTCATCGTCCGCATATATCCCCAATTTTAGCTGTGATATATCTTCAGTGGGTATTGAGATATATCTAGTTATACCACCGTTAGCCCCTTTGTTTACTAGCACCGTATTAACGAAAGATTGCATCTCAAGAGACCCTATACACCTCGAAACACCAGTTCTATGTATAGGTTCACGAGCTATCTGTCTACAGAGAGCGTCGTACATCGCTGTTACACTTCCTGTAGTAACGGCTTTATTATTTGTCATTAGCTTTACGATACTTAAAAGAACTATTTTATGGTGAACTGGAAGTTTTACTACCGATTCTATTATTTGATCTTTCTGTACCTTGTTCTCGGCCACATTAATATGGTCAATCGAAATTACATGCGATTTTTCATTTTCCGCAATTGTAGCAGCCGTATGAAGGACCCTTAGTGCCTTTCTAACATCACCAGAAAATTGAGCCGTATCAGCAGCGCATTTAATGATCGTATCCTCATCTATTGAACCAGGAGCAAATGCAAGATCAATCCTATCTTTTAGAATATGAAAAAGATCATCCGTATTGTATGCAGGAAAATTTATTTTTTCAGCACCCATTGAAGAGATAATTCTATTGTCAAGTCGAGCCTCGTATTTAGAACTGTTAGATAACCCAATAACTCTAATAAATCTCCCGTCCTTAAGTTCTTCATTTGCAACAGCCCTACTAAAATTATAAAGCACATCTTCAGACCTAAGGAAATCAATTTCATCAAGAATGACTATAAGAGCTGTATTTTTTGTATTCATCAGATAAAAAAGAGAATCATAATAATAATCCATTGAATACCCTGTTTTTTTTACTTTGGTTGTGGGATCAAGATATTTGATTAGTGTGTACAATATAGAATTTTGTGTATACACTTTTTTGCAATGAATATAAATCCAATCAACATTAATTCCAATTGGATTTTGTTCTAATTTAGCTATCAAACTTCTTAAAACAAATTTTGAGACTACAGTTTTACCTGAGCCACTCACCCCAAATATCAAACCGTTATTTGGAAACCCGTGTCGAAACAGTTGTCTCATTAATCCAGCAACTTCTTTTATCTGTTCGTCTCTCCCTATCAACCTTTTAGGGATATATTCAGTGGTTAGAACATCACCACGTATGATTATTCTTGTTTCAGACTCGTCAAATATAGAAGTGTCAATAGAATCGTCAAAAGTAGTCACAATAACTACCTCTCTGCACACAATAGAGTATCCTGCACATACGACCCTATTACGCACATGTCCTATTTGATCCTTTTTAAAACTTGATGACACCCCCCCTCCTCTACGCACATGCTCACATGAATAAATGAATCTAACTTTTTCCCAGATATCAATAAGTAGCTTTTATTTGTTATTACTACGAATAACTATACTTATTCTGTTACGATAACTCATCAATATTTAGAAAAAAAATAAAAAGAGTAGATGGGTTTTTGAGAATCGTGGCAAATAGTTTTTTTTTATTTTAGTTAAAAAATATTTACATTTACTATTTTGGTTCATGCGGCTGCCATGGCGATCGGCATTATAACCATCTTACTACCTTTAAGACTAAGTTATTCTACAGTTGTAGACTTTATCCTTAAATTTATATAATTTCGTAAAACAATGAAAAGCCATGAAGTTAACTTATTTTCAGAAGAAAAATACTTAAAATTGATTAATTTACAAATTAAATTACTGCAACAATTTTCCAAACAAACAGTATCATCGTTTAATTTATTTTTTAAAATTTTTAATTTCATCAGCAAGACCACTAATAAAATTCAGATAAGTCTGAAGCTCGACTGACCATTTTTTATCACTTCCAAGATTGATTGCATTTACATTTACTCTTAGCTTAGATAACTACTTATGTTATTAATTATATAACTATACAACATGGTTTTTTATTATACAAAAGCCAAGGCTTATAATTTAAAGTTAAATGAAACATGTGAGCATGTGCACAAAGGGGAGAGAGAGTAACTCATCAACAACATAATTACTGCGAGTCTAAATGAGTGTTTTATAAAGACTTCTAATTTATGTATTTTGCCTTATATTTTTTCTTTTGGTTCATTATTCTTTGATTTCGTAGATATCATACACAAATTCTGGCTTTGTATTCTGAATTGGTAGATTATTATATTTTTCTGCTAAATCTTCTCGAATGTAACATAAAACAGTTTTTCTCATACACATAGCTTCAATTGAAAACATTCCATACCATCCAATTATGAATTTATCTACTATAACATCGGATAATCTTATTTGTTTTAAAACTTCATCATGAGATACATTTTCTAGCAGAAGAAACTCAATATCATATCCATATGTTTTTTCAAGTTTTTGGGTTTATAAAATTAATTTTAATCCAAAAACTTTACGCAAAAAATTTCAATTAAAAATTTTATAGATGGTATTAATTATGGAGGATTTCGAAAAAATCTTAAATTTTGTAATTATGCTTAGATATTTTATATGAATAATTTGTTAAAATCAGAAGTTCATTTATATTTTTAATATTTTCTACAAAGTTGAAAGGCATATTTAATCTCGATATATTCACTATTATCAGGTCAATTTAAGCGCGAATAATTATTATTTATCCACTATTTTTTTTTAGTGGGGATAATATGCAAATTCTTCTGTTAATTTTTGTATTTATTCAGATTTTTAACGATAGCTTCTCCTATCCTAAAAATACTCCATTTAGTTTCAATATTATCACCCAATTATGAAAAAAACTGTATGTAACTTTTTTAGATTCGCTCTTTGAACAGTAGCGACAAGAACTTTTCCTGCCTTTTGATACCCTTTTAGTTACTGAATAACCTGGTTACAATGGGATTTTTTGAGCTGATCTTTGTATTTCTTGATATATACCTCATCAGTTTTCGCTGTCCCTGCAAACAATTTCATTTTTTATAATGAATGTACATATATGGATCCTGAAGTGATGAAATTGTTGTTTTGGATCTTCTGATCAGCTCATAATCCCTGTCAATATGCTATGAAATTTATACCTCAAGTATAATTCACTAATTTTTTACCAAATCAATTCCCTATTTCACTTTTTTTACTTTATTTTCTCGAGTCCTATCCTCTTTAGCATGTCCAGAATCACCCTTTTTTAAACCAAGGCAGTAAAGTCGCCTTTCTAATTGTTCCTATATTTCTTCTTCGCATCTATCAATATTTTTTTTCTGAATGAACAAACTGTTGTATAGTCCGGTATTTACTCAAAAAACTAAGGAATTTCCTGAAAGAAAGTCAATCAATTCTTTACTTCTCGAGTTCAATGTCGAAAAGGTCATGAAATTGCTGTAAAACGAGTATTTTAAAAATGACGATTAAATTGTCTTCAAATAGGTATCTTACACCGGTCTTGTTAAAATTTATGGATTCAAAATGATGCGAAAATATTTCGCATCAATCAGCGGAATTAATTTAATCAAGTTTTTCCTTGATTGATTGAAGAAATTGGTATCCTTTTAAGACTAAAATTAATAAAAGTTTTCATGAATAAATTAATATTTAAGAATAAAAATTTTTAGATGCATAAATTCATAGAGATTTATCTAGCTTCTCTTATGCTTATTTTGTTTATTAGTTGTTAAGAGAGTTGATAGTAGGATATATCTCAAAATATTAATAAATTTTAAATTGCATAGTCATCAATTCAAGACAGTTTATCAGGACTTTCTTCTCAATGTCGCGAAAAGATGGCTATGACACTTTTTATGTTAGAAGACGGCTCTGATACTGTTTTATTTCAGATCAATTTTGCTGCTTCATGTGGGTTGTTGGACAGTTATTGATGTCAACAACCTAATTGTGAAGTCATAATATTAGCAGCCGTAACCGCTCCAACCGCCCCAGCCGCCACAGTCGCCACAGCAGCTCCAGGCACCATAAAGAAATCCCGGACCGAAGTATCCAAACATTGTATTTACCTCCAATGACTTTTTTATATTTTTTGTATGTTAAAAAATGTGCATTTTTTAAGTAATATCAATTTAATAGTGGAAACAACTTAAGGTTAGCACCAGCCGCCCCAGCCGCCCCAGCAGCCACAACAGCCCCAGCTGCTCCAGGCGCCACAGCCACCTAAAAAGTATGCAGGACCGACGTAATCAATCATTGTATTTACCTACAAGGTTTTACCCGATTTTAAATTTTTTTATGTACTAGAAATTGTTAATTTTTTAAGATTATATTGAATGTGATTTACGCAGAAAACTTTTCATCAGCCCCCAATAACTATTCCTTCATAGCAATTTTTGAGGTAGCATATTTGATTGCTATAAAGTACAAATACAAATATATTGCCAAATAATATAAATTATCTAGAATATTAGGTTCTTAATAGTAATAAGTTTTGAACAAATGAGTAAATCTTCTCTCGATCAAAATTTCGGTGCTGCGTCTGTCTGTAAATATTACTGCGTACGGTCGCCAACGTTCTTGGTTTAAATGAATTACTTCCAATAGAATGGTTGTGTGTGAATATTCAGGGTATAGGAGGCTAATCTCCGTTATTTCAACGGTGGGACACGGCCGTCAACTTCTTCATCATTTTAGCTTCTTAATAAATAGTTTAACTTCGTATTTATCAACTAGTTTTGGTTGTATTTTTCGATCGACCATCTATTTTCAGATATTTGCATTTTGCAAAAGATCGTGATTGGGATTGCAGTCTATTTGTAAAACCGATAGATTCTATTCACTTTAGTGAGGGGGTAGACACACTTAAGGAATAAATATAAACGTTTTCCGTCAGTTGAAGATAAACTTCAAATAGTTGTTTCTTTAATAAATTGGAAATCTTTCGTATCATTTTTGAGTTCATAAATTTTAACAAAACAGTACCTTTAGACCCAAAGCGGGCGTAATTTGCATGTTTAAACTTCTTGTTTCATAGTGATGATGTGGTTTTTCTGAATTTTGAACTTAAGAAAATAATGAATTGATCTAACTTTTTTCAGAATTTTTTTGATTTCTTAAGTATAATAGCAGACATCATCACTGTCCGTTCATTCAGATAAAATTTCGTCTGGTTTCTTTTGAATAGATTGCTTTGAAAGTGTTAATATATTTTGGAATATCAGCTGTTGGTTTTGATATGAAAATAATGTGAAAATTATCTAGATTGCACTTAACATTTAGAACGTCTCCATCAAAAATTATAGTTCTATCTAAAAGGAATAATTATGCAGCATAAACTTGATCAAAGGGGCAACTTGTTTATGCAATCTATTACTGGAAAAATAGTGTTAGGATTTAAATTATTCTATAGATATTATGCTATGCTTCCTATCACAAGACGATTTGTGGATAGTCCATCGACTATTTGTTAATAATATTCAACAGTAAAGAATTCTCAATGGATTTCAGATTTGAGAACAGATGAAGGAATTACTCAAATGAAGTCCATTCCTCAGAGTGCATCAGTTTGATTTGGAGGGTGGTTTACTTTCACGGATTTTCAGACTCAAATATTTCTTTATGTTATGCGTCAAAGACAGATAAATCGGAGACGATTTGTATAAAATTTTTAAGGGATGTAGAATGGTTTTTTGACGAAAAAATAAAATTTATTCTAAATGAAATTTGCATCGTGAAATTAAGTTTATAAATATATATCATACACATTATATTTATACTTATATCAATTTCTAAATTAAATTACTAATCTAATTTTCTGTACTCGTTATATAGCGTCGACGCGAATATCAAAAATGATACAATTCAAAATAAATTTAGTGAATATGTTAATCGATATACTTGATTAAAATTTACTGATAATTAAATTAATTTATAAACCTAGAATTGTATCTACCAAACCAGTTTGGGGTGATTATATGGGGAAACAAATGTCTAAAAATATACCACGTATTTTGTTAACATTATTTACTGTGGCAATATTAATATCGAACGTGGGAGCAGCTTCCGCCTTTAGAAATGACTTTGCGAGTGATAGCGATAAAGAAAAAGATGGTTCTCAGCCGATAGATTTTAATTATGAGGACAGCGTAAAAGATCTTGCTGATGGTTCATTCTTCTCTGATCTCGTTAAGAAAATCAAACCAGAAAACAACACTGAAGAGAACAAGACCCATGAGAAAGATCACGACGAGCGCGATCACGACAATGGTGGTTTTTTCGGTGGTAATTGTAACGGTCCCGGTTGTGGAGGTCCTGGTTGTGGAATACCTCCAATGATGTATGGCGGTCCTATGCCTGGTCCTATGCCTATGTATGGCAATGAACCTCCCATGATGGGCAATGAACCTTCTACAACAACAGCACCTGAACCTGTCAGCAAGCCGAAGATCTGTTCACATAAATCTCACAAGGATAAATGTCATTCCAAGGCCAAAGCTTCTTGCAAACATAAACACCAAAATAAACATAAAAAACACTCTAAGAAGCACAAAGATTGTTAAGTACAAATTAAATTAAAAATAGTCGGATTTCCATTTTAATCAAATGGAAGTTCATATATTTTTGTTGAATTATTCAGTATCATAAAAACAATATCAATAGCTAGCGTTACTAATATCCACTACGCAAATTTAGAAGGGCTTGTTTCTTAAACAGTCGGCTGTTGATAATTTTTTTCTTTTTCCATCAGTTAGTAATCAGAAGTATTCATTTCGACAAAATAGATGTCAGTCGATTTTTCTGGATAGACTAAATAGCTAATTATTGTCAAAAAATCCATTTTCAGCGGCAGTTTTTGGAAACAAGGGATTCAGAAAAGAAGAAGTATGGAAGTTTGTGCTGAGAATATTCAAGCATCTAGATTGCTATTATTTAAGTCGCTCGCATTACTCTGGAAACACATCCAAGAATTTGGTGAGTAAATAACTAAAATGAAATGTATTTATTTTATGGGCATTGCTATTGATTTACTGTGAATTAAAATTTAGATTTTTGCATACAATGCCTTGAGGTTGCATTGTGTCTTTATAATTAGTCAGACCTGGCGCGCAACTTTGACATTTCCAATGCGCCCTTAATTTTTGTAGTTTAAATATATGTGCATTATTTTGTACTCAGTCTGAATCCATATTTTTTTTGTGCGTTACTTATCCCGAAAGTTCCTGGGGTGGGTAAATCATTTGTAATAGCTGATAGATGGTTTCTATGTATTGTTACACAGAGAATTTATTGTAGATGGGTGGGCTAAAAAGTGCACTGATGAGTGCAAGGGGCAAATTCAAGAATTGCATTTAAAGCAATTTTATGTGCTGTGAGGGATGTTCGATTCAATAATCATGAAAAAGATTGAAAAAAATTCGCCTTCTCTAAGCTCTCAAAAACGAGAGAAACGAGATTCAAATCTGAAAATAAAAGCTCGAAATTTACTTTGTGGGCTTGTACAATACGAAGAAAAGATCATCAGATTTCTTTATGGATCGTAGGGTTCAATTTGCAAATAGTTAGGTAGAAAGGGTCATTAAATTATGATATTACAGTACATCAGAAACTTTCAGGATCATCCACAGAGCGGTTTCTTCCTGCCGAATTAGGGCTTATGTTTCTACAATCTTACGGAATAGTTCGCTGGTTATGGGTGCCATTCTAGCTGTGTTCAAGGGAGAGAAGTTATCTGTTCTTGGAGTAGGTGAAAAAATATCTAAATTTAATTCATGGGGTTAAATGTCTCTTTAGTACCCTGATCAATCAACATAATGAATATTTGGGAAGTTACACGACTCTCAAATTAAGCCAATGATCTGATAATGATTACAAGAGTAGGTTGACTAATAGATCCTGAGTTATTCTTTGTTGGAAATTTGTTTTTTGTTTTGTTTCAAGGTAAGTATGGGATTCATAGGAAAAATTTGTGATACTGTAAGGAATGGAGTTACTGATTAGGGCTAAAATAGAATATAGAAGTGCATATATTAGAATGTATAAAAAAGTTTCTAGAATCTTTTATCATACAATTCAAAATTCTATCTAAAAATTTTGGTTTTGGCATTGTTAATGTTCCCAAAGATTCATGACGAGCGAAATACTTTCTAGTAAAAGGATTGGATATTAAAGGGCTTATTTGATAAAATTACACCATATTAGTTGTTATATATACTTTTTTAAATATAATGACCAATGTTTCGTTATATTTTATATGACATGTATTCTAAATAGCAGATTACATTATTTTAAAAATATTATTCTATTTATAATTAGGTATGGTAAATAGTATCAATATCAGATTTTAAATAAATCTGATAATTCTTTAGCAAATGCTATGTGAAATATTTAGCCGATGGAACGAGAATTCTAGAGTAATTCGCTAAATCACTAAATTTTGTCATGTGTTATAAATCATATATAATTGACTCGTGTAAATCAACGGTTTATTTGAAATCCTCTATAAAGAATTTTTGAGTAATTTGAACACATGAAGGTATGAAATAATTAGGGATTACCACACCGAAGCGCTAAATTAAGTATTGTAGGCTTGTAACATAAGTTACAAGTCAGATTGCTTAAAGCCCATGGGTGCTTGTTCCCCGCTTCAAATAATTAAATTTAAATTATTCAAAGGAGTGATATGAATGTTAAAACAATCGGTTAGCAGAGTACAAAAAATGACGCTTATTTTACTAGCAATCCTTTTCGTATTAACATTGATAGTTACGGTTTCAGCGATGGTGGATTTTTCTGATAGCTACAAGCATGGCAATGGGCACTGTGACAAAGGGTACTGTGAATATGGTAACAAACAATGTCAAGGAGGTCACTGTGTTCTAGGGCATGGTGATCATGAGAGTGGAATGTTGGCTGTGCTACCAAAGTAATTCATAGCCAGAAAAATATAAATTTTGGTGGTGAATCCAGTTGCAAGTAATCGGGCATGTCGCATCCTCTCTCTTGATATATATAATACTTATTCAAAATTCAATTTTTTTCCATAACGCTTTAATTTCTTTTTGACTTAATTTTCTTACTTTTCTACATACTGTCATAATTATATAAGGAGTTAGACATCATCAATATTCCCAACTAAGCCTATGCGACCAAATAGCCACCGCTCGATAAATATTATCGTATCTCTGATAGTCTTTAAACATTTTTTACAATTCTTTTTATAATCTAACGCGCTTTTGAAGTAGGATATTTTGATCCGGCGCCGATAAAAAGATATGTCTTATTTGCTTTAGTATCTATTGCATCAAACTCAAAATGGTAGTGTTCTACCAGTGTAAAAGCTAATGGCTTTAAAATAATTAATTACATAATTTTTTTGAAGAATTCTTTTGGTACTCACTACACTCAAGAATCAACTGGGTGGTACAGATCAAAAGAAAGAAGTCTATCACAAAAATCTTTACTATCAATTTTTCGAAATTAATTAATATTTGGCAAAATTTTGATCAAAAATTGGGAAAATATAAATCAAAATCCGTAATTAATCTAAATTGTTCTTTCTCCGCTCAAATATGTTTTCAGATAAGTAATTATTTTTGTTGTTCCAAAGGGTTGCTACCAAGGCTGATTTTTTACTCTCAATCAATTTCCATTCTCCACACCCCTGTGATTCCTTATTGCAATTGAATGAATTACTTTTGTATAGTTTACAAAATGATAAACGAGGACATTTTTTTCCAATATCATACCCTCATTAGCTCTCAATTCAGTTTAGTAAAACTTATTGTGCACTGCAGATATAGTTGTCAATTCCAGATGATTTATTGGGGATTTACTCCCAATTCCTTGCAAAATGATTGTAGTGCTGTTTTATTCTATCGTCAGCAGTTCTTAGGCTCGATGTTCGTTATTAGTACAAGCGCAATCATTTGTTTTGGTTCCAATATTTGTGTTGCTTCGGAATTAATATTGAATTAACATTATATCTGCTTCTCTGATTCGCTTCATTATGTTATTCTAAGGACGATTACTTTTTGATTTGGTTGGGGGTACTTGGTTGGTTCTTTGGCTATGGGCATGGAGTATATAATCAAATATAAATATAAGGTTAATTATAAATATAAGTCAAAATTAATAGAGTTTTATTTTAATCAAAAAACTTTATTGAACTCTTTTTTGATTAAAAACCTTTAATAATTGAGTTAATGTTTACCACATCTATTATAATTGTAGTTTAGTAAAGAAAATTTGTTTAGAGGTTTTATAAATTTATAGGTTTATAAAATTGGAGCAGCTCACCGAATAACATGAACAAAACAACATTGAGTTGGAATCAAATCAATTGGAGTGACATAGCTACATGATTTACACAATAGCAGGTTCGAAAGATTGCTTTTCTAAAAGTTTCCCAATATTGCAACAAATTCGAGTCGGCGATAGTTTCATGGTATGCAAAGGTTTTGAAATGAACCTATTATTAAAAGTACCAATGCTAAGAGAAACATATCAATCATCCCGGGAAATATAGACTAAATGTAAATAATTTTGCAGCCAAAGTATGGTGATTATCAGAATGATTGAGATGATATTAATTTACAAAGCTACAAAATAACTACCAAATATGTATAGAAAATAAATATTCACCGTATGCTCTCTAAAGTTCCAGTTGCTAAGTCGTTTGACGCATTAGTCGAACCGGAAAGAACTGCTTTGATTTTTTTCTGCCCCCTAGGTTCTGAATGAAAATGGAGCTCCATGGAAAAATATATCGCCAAATATTAGCTTCTTCGTTACTGAATCTACGATTATTTGAGTAGATGCAGAGATAAAATATTTTACTGTTATTTTAATTGGATAAAAGGATAAGATACCCTAAGTTCTTAAAAAGCTCTTTGAATAGACTAAAAATAATCCAAATAAAGGTTAGCTGAAAATAGAATCTCTTTAAAAACCGAGAAAAAGCCGAATAAAAATTTGCTGTACTTCATGAGA